>ERZ773054.981-NODE-981-length-18961-cov-19.463186_pt1 | contig 18961 bp, 27 predicted proteins | sample MGYA00580630_ERZ773054 | MGnify/ENA primary metagenome ERZ773054 (study PRJEB29015, sample SAMEA2737994) | human oral metagenome | biome: human oral; feature: human-associated habitat; material: dental | place: China | collected 2115 ... | reverse complement strand
CCGCGAAGCGTGAGGCTTTGGCCGCCGCTGGGCGCGCCCCCGCGCTGCGCCTGGCCGCCCCCTCGCCCGAGTGGACCGTGTTCGACGAGCTGCACGGCTCCTACACCGGGGCTGTCGACCACTTCGTCGTGCGCCGCGCAGACGGCGTGCCCGCCTACAACCTGGCGGCCGTCGTCGACGACGCGTTCCAAGGCGTCGACCAGGTCGTACGTGGCTTCGACCTGCTCTCCCAGGCACCCGCACAGGCTCAGCTCGCCCACCTGCTCGGGGCCCCCGAGCCGACGTACGCGCACGTGCCCCTCGCACTCGCGCCTTCAGGGGCCCGGCTGGCCAAGCGCGACGGCGCCGTCACCCTCTCAGATCTACGAGGCCTGGGCTGGTCCACCGACGACGTCGTTTCGTTTATCGGGTCGTCCCTGGGAGTGCCCGGGGCGCGTTGCGCCTCCGACATTGCGGACGCCCTGGGGATTACAGGATTGCGTTCCCTGCCGACCGAGCCGTGGGTCGTGACGCCTCCCAGTTCCTGAGGTTTTGCTTCGCATGCCTGCTGGGCCGGGCTGCTTATAGCCCCACGGTTGTTCGGGGCTGCTCTGTGTGCCCGTGGGCGGCGGCCCGCCCGCTCACCGTCCGTGCTCTCCGGCCCCTCCGGCGCCCTCCACACCAGTGGGGCCGGGTCGCTGTCGTCTGGTTCGGCGCGTCGTCTCGAAGCCCGGCCAGACCCCGCCACCGCCCACGGGCACAGCAGCCACCTCAGGTGAATGCGGCGACGCCCTACCGGCGAGCACTTCCACCAGATTGAAACCGACAGCACCTTTGCGCAGGTAAGCTCCGCCGCCGCTGAAACCCGCAGCACCTTTGCTCACCACTTTCGGCCTTTTCGAGCGCGTTTTTCGGTTGCAGAGGTGATGGTGGTTTCGATGGTCGCTGTTCTGGGGCGAGCATTGGTGATGATGGTTTCACGTTGGTCTGCATCAGTGGTTGCAGAGGTGTCATTGGTTTCAGCGTCGCCACGTCACAGCTGCCTGTGCGCGAAAAAGTTCGCCCTGCTCGGCCAGGTGTGGGCGTGAGCGCGAAAAAGTTCGCCCCGCGCACGAAAAATGGCCCAAAAATGGCGGTTTATGGCGTGCCGGGCGAACTATTTCGCGAAAGAGCTGCTGAAGGCCCCGTGCTGGGCGAACTTTGTCGCGGGGCGCCCGAAAAGACGCATGCAGGGCAAGCTCTATCTCGCCATCAGCCATACGCGCACGCTGCTGGGCGAACTTTGTCTCGGCTCAAGCGGCAACCGACTTGCTGGGACCATGACAGTCACGAAATGGGCATGAAAAAAGCACTCCCGAAGGAGTGCTTGGTAGAAATGCAGAACCCCCACCGGTGGATCGCACCGAGGGGGGCCGCTGCGCGCCCGGAGGGACTCGAACCCCCAACCTTCTGGTTAGTAGCCGGTCAGGATAATGCAGACGAGGTGAGCGACACGCCGCACAATGTGGCCAAACTCATTGATGCTGGGCTTGGGTACGGACCTCATGCAGCATAGTTGCCGTGAAACGGTACTGGGTTCCCGATGCCTGGGTTGAGGCGATTGAAGAGTGGACGATCGCATTGCGTGCGGCTGGGCGGTCGGCGGCGTCGATCGAGACACGTACAGAGCACATGCGTCGATTTGCGAGGCAGACGGGGGCGGAGACGCCGGGTTCTGTGAGCGCAGGGCAGATCACCGCATGGGCGGGGAGGCAGGAGTGGGCGCGTGAGACGAGGAGGTCTCATTACGCATCTTTGCGCGCGTTTTACTCATGGGCCATGGATATTCAGTTGGTCGACGAAAACCCGGCTGCGGCACTGCCCGCCGTTAAGCCGGGGCCAGCGGCCCCGCGTCCGGCTACCGATCGCGTGTACAGGGAGGCGCTGGCGGCGGCGGATGGGCGTGGTCATGTGATCTTGCGCCTGGCGGGCGAGGCAGGGCTGCGACGGGGCGAGATTGCGCGGGTGCGACGGCGGGACCTTATCGATGACCTCGGCGGCGTTACCCTTGTCGTTCACGGCAAGGGGGATAGGACGCGGTTTGTTCCCCTTTCCTCGTCGCTTGGGCGCGAGGTTATGCAGCGGATCGGGACGGGCGATTGGCTGCTTCCATCTCCGAGTGGCGGGCACATCACAGAACGGCATGTCGGGAAGCTCGGTTCTCGATGCTTGCCGGAGGGTGTGACTTTGCACCAGCTGCGGCATAGGTTCGCGACTGTCGTTAATCGAGAGACGCGGGACCTTCTGAGCGTTCAGCGCCTTCTCGGGCATGCGAGCGTTGCGACGACGCAGCGGTACGTCGCCGTCGATGATGGAGTGCTGCGGGCAGCGGCGTTGACCGCGGCGGTTTAACTTTGCTTGCGCCGGCTTTAGTTGTCGCGTCTTTCGAGGCGGCGGATGCGTTTGTCGTAGTCGGCGTGTTCGCGATCGCGGGTGCTGCGCAGGTCGCCGATCTCATGCCCCATGCCCTTCACTTCGCGGGCGAGGCTTTCGATCGAGTGACGCGCGATGAGCACGTCGGCGCTCTGCCTGGTCTGCTCGGCCTCGATGCGGTGGATCGCTTCGCCGTGGGCGTCGAGGGCTTCCTCGATGCGGGCGGTGGCGTCGGAGAGGCTGGAGCCGTGGTTGGGGCTGACGCGGGCGTGGATGCGGCGGGTTTGGATGAGGGTGGCGGCGCTGGTCACGAGGGCGGCCGCGCCGCCGAGGCCACCGAGTGCTGTGATGACCTCGGCGGCGACGCTCACGAGTCGCCTCCGGTAGGAATGTGCATATCAACCGCGCCCGCGCCGAGGATCGTTCCGATGAGAGCGAGCCAGAGCGGGGCCTTGACGGAGTCGAGGGCACCGTATGCAATGAGAAGGGCGATTACGGCGGCTCCGATTCGGTAGGTCCAGCGCCGTCGTTGAGGCGTGAACCATGCGATCGGCTGCGGCGTGGCGGCGTGCTTGGGATCGCTCACTTGTCGCCACCGTCCTTGCTGATGGCGGCGAGGACCTTGGCGGTGGCCTCGTCGATGTCCACGCGGGTTTCGGCGGCCCCGGTTGCGGCGACGCGGTTGTGGCGTTCCCAGGCTTCGCGGATGAGCATTTCGGCGTGGTGGGCCGGGACCTCGGTCATGGGTAGCACGTCGTTGTAGACCTGAGCTCCCACGCGGTCGAGAGCGTATGCGCCCGCGGTTTCAGTGATGAGGGCGTAGCCCTTGATGCCGTACACGGAATTGTAGGAAATGGTGAACATGCGGGGGGTTCCTTTCGGGGTGGTTGTGGTGGTTGTGGTGGTGTCGGCCCCGGCGGGCGGGGTGAAGGCGGGCGGGCGTAGGACGTGGGTCCAGGACCCGGCGAGCGTGTACGGGTGGGAAGAGAACGGGACAACGCGGGTTTCGCCCCCGGTGTCGTCGCCTTCGCCGTCGCCTTCGGCGCTGCCCATGATGTCGCCCTGTCCGTCTATCCAGGCTTCGGCGACGCGGTTGTCGCCAATGTAGGCGGCGACGTGTCCGACGCCGCCGGATGCGGCTTCGGACAGGATCACGTCGCCGGTGTAGAGGTTTGCGGCGAGCCCAGCGGTAGCGGCGTAGGGGATGACGGTCCATCCGGCGGCCTCGAAAGCGGCGCGCATATCGCCGGTGTAGGTGGCGCCGCCGGTGGGGTATCCGGCTTGCTTGGCGGCTTCGATGACGAGGCTGGAACAATCGGCCTCGAAGGTGAAGTAGCCGCCGGGCACGCCGCGCGTGCGTTGCACGTCGAGTCGATTGGGCTGGGAGTATCCCCCGTCGGCTTCGGCGCACATCCAGTACAGACGGCGCGCGAACTCTTGCACACTCATTCGTTGGTCCTTTCAGGCGATCGCGGTAAGGGCGATCCAGTCAAAGTGGGTATCTGACGAGTTCGCCGCTCCGGTGTCGTTCCACCCGTAGAACGTGAAGCCCGTCGTAGTGACGTTGTAGACGGCGAGGCGGATGCGTTGGTTGCTGCACGAGATAGCAACCATGGGGACCGTGTTGAAGGCCTTCGGGAAGCTAACGGTCTTCTCGTAGGTCTCGCCTGGCTGGTACTGGCCAAGGGAGACCTGGCCTTGCTGGCGCGAGCCGATGAGCTTGTCGACCAACTGTTTGAGCTCGTCGAAGTTGCTGTTGACGTCTTCGGCGCGGGCGATTTCGCCGGGTACGAACTTTTTCATGGGATTTGTCCTTCCTGTTTGTTGTTGGTGAGGCTGAGATGGGTGGTCCACGTGTAGGGCGTGATCGAGTGGGTGACTTGGGTGATGAGAACGGGCACGCTCTCCCCCATGTACTCGACGGTGGCGGCGGTGATGGGGTCGATGACGCTGGCGGCTTCCATGTGAGCTCCGCGGTTGGCGGGACCGGTATGGTAGGCCGCGGTGAGCGTGAGGCGTGAGGGTGTGGGGTCGCTTGAGGCGGTCGCGATGTATTTGCGGGCGGCGCGCTCGAGGTCTTTGGCTGGCAGAACTGTGTCGATGGTGACGGCCGCGCCGCCCCATGCGTAGGTGGCGGTGGGGTCGTCGACGGTGATGTCGGTGTCGTCGGCCGTCCAGGAGCTCTGTTCGGCGTCCCATTTGGCGGCGTGGTTGGTGAGCGTGACGTGGGCGATCGCGTCGGATGCTGCCCACGCGACGTTAATGTCGGTGTAGGACCAGATGCGGGCGGGCAGGTTGCTGGCCTGCTGGTCGGTGAACGTCATGGTGGGCACGGTTGGTCGCTTGACCTTCACGTCGACTGCCCCGTCGCGGGTGATGCTCCACGACCCGTGGACGGAGGCCATGAGTGCGTCGAAGTGTTTGGCCAGGCTGGTTTCCCACACGGTGGGCGGGATGATCTGACGCACGTCGCGGGCGTCTAGGGTGTAGGTGAGTTCCGGGGCGGAGTCGATGAGTCGATCGAGGCGGGAGAGCCATTGCTCTGATCCGTCGCTGCTGTTGGCTTTGGCTCCGTACCGGGTGAGCGCCGCGAGGCGCGCCACGGTGTCGGACGCGGTGAGGGTCACCTCGTAGAGGATGCGATCACCTGGTTTGTGGGGGGTGACGGTCAGGTCGGTGATGACCCCGGTGTAGACGGTCGTTCTGGTGGGCCAGTGGATGAGTCGCACTGGTGTGCCGTGGTGGATGCCGGTGGCTCTCGGGTCGAGGGCGTTAATCACGCGAGCCGTGAGGGTGCCGACGGCGGCGCTCATGGCGGGGCCGGTCGCTGTGACGCCGCGAGTGATGTCGAGCCTGGTGCATGGTCCGGTGATGTCCTGCCATTGGTCGGAGATGGTTTCGCCGGCATTCCACGCGCGTGTATCCCACGTACTGCGATTCCATCTCAGCGCCCAGGGGCGAGGGACGCCCGTGGTCCATGCGCCTCGGTTCCATCGGTCATGGTTCCATTTGAGCCCGCCCTGACCCGGCACCGGGTAGAGGGCCTGGAGGCTGAGGACATCACACGGGCGAGGGTTGTCTGGGAGGTCGGTCCGGTCCCAAACGGTGAGCTTCTCGATGATGCCAGTCTGGAGACCAGCAACGTCGATGGTGAGCTCCGTACCGATGTCCGTGTTCTCCGTCGAGCCGATATAGGTCGGGCCGGGACCGTAGGCGTGCGCCTGGTTTCCGATGCGGATGACGATGGTCTTGCCGGGCTTGTCGGCGCGCACACGGATGTGTGCGCCGATGCGGTGGCCCGGGACTAGGTTGGGCACGGTGATGGTGAGGGCGCTCGAGTCGTCCTCGAGTGTGAAGCGTATGCGGCCACCGCCCAGGGGCTGGACGGTTGCACCGGCGTAATCGCCGAGAGAGGGGTTCGGGAGCGTGATGGTCATGGCGGGCCTTATCGTCCTGCGCCGTTGAGGCGGGTGTACTGGTCGATGGACTGGGCGATCGCGCGCCCGGCGTCGATGGAAGGGTGGAGCATGTGGGCGTTGACGGTGATGTGGACGGTTGAGGGGCGACGCAGGGAGGCAAGGCCGGTGGCGTCTGGGAGGGCGAGCGCGCCGGTGTCGGTGGCGGCGACCATGCCGGTCAGAGCTCCGAGGGATCGGCGCACTGCCCCGTAGCGGGATTCGAGGCCACGGATGAAGCCGTCGATGATGAGGCGGCCGGCCGGGGTGAGGAGTACCGCGTCATAGTCGGCCGGGCCCTTCCATGATGTCAGGCTGGAGGTGAGCGATCCGAGGGTGTCGCGGACAGACCCGATCATGGAACTAATGCCGTTGATAAAGCCCTGAATCAGTGACTTACCGGCGTTCCATAGGGTTGACCCGAGGTTACCTAGGGCGCTAAGCGCGCGAGACGGGAGGGATGACACGTAGGAGACGGCGGTCGAGATGCCGGAGGAGATAGCGGAGGTGATGCCATTCCACGCGCCGGAGACGCTGGAGCTGATGGACGCCCACACGCCGGAGAACACGCCGGATATAACGCCCATGGCGCCGGTAATCCATCCTTGGACGATCTTCAGAGCGCCGGAGATAATGCCCTTGATGCCTTCCCAGACGCTCGAAAAGATGGTTTTGATGCCTTCCCAGACGCCTTGCCAGTCGCCGGAGAGGGCGGATGTCCAGACCTGGATAATGCCGGAGATGACGCCCACTACCGTCGAGACGACACTCGATAGGACTTCCCACACACCGGTAAATACGGTCTTGATGCCTTCCCAGATGGTAGACCAGTTCGCGGCGACGCCGGTAAAGATGTTGACGATGAGGTCGGCGACGGGTTGCCCGTATGTTGCCCACGCCTCTTGTAGCTTCGGCCATACCGCGTTCCATGCGTCCACGATGGCGGCCCATGCGGCCTGTAGGGCGGGCACGACGTTGGTTTGGAACCATTCGGCGACGACGGCGGCCGCCGCTTTGATCTGTTCCCACGCCGCGTTCACGGCGTTACGGAATGACTCGTTGTTTTCGTAGAGGGCAACGAAGATGGCGACGAGGGCGGCGATGGCGGCGACGACGAGGAAAATGGGGTTGGCGGCCATCGTGGCGTTCAGGGCCGCCCACGCGACTTTCGCGGCTTCAATGATGGCTTTGATCTTGGCGAAGGCCTTGAATCCGGCCACGAAGGTGCCGATTACCCCGGCGGCGGCCCCGATGGCGTGCCCAAAGCGCTCGAAGAATTGCACGACGCGGCTTATTGCAGGGGGGACGGTCGTGGTGAGCCAGTCGATGAGGCGCTTGAGCCGGGGCATGACTTCGGTCTGAAAGACAGAGGCGGCGGCCTTGATCTTCGGGACGACGTTCGCGGTGAACTGGTCGGCGAAGTTCTTGAGGGCCGGGAGGGCCACGTCGCGCGCCCACGTGGTCAACTGTTCCATGGCGGGCACGAGGTATTCAATAGCGGCGGACGCGAGAGCGGTCACGGCAGGAAGGACGAGACTACCGGCCTTCGCGGCGAAGTCCCCTAGATGGGCCTTGAGGACCTGGATTTGGTGCGAGAGGGTGTCACCTTCGCGCGCGAAAGCGCCGTGGGCGTCGGCGGTCTGCTCCATGATGAGCGCGAGCGTCGCGGCCTGTTGCGCCTCGTTATCGAAACTCCCGCCTACCTTGGTAAAGCCCAGTTCGGCGGCCTTGGCGTCAATAGATGCTTGCTTGAGGGATACGCCGTACCGCTCGATGGGGTCGCGTTCGCCCTTGAGGGCGGACGACAGAGCGGCCACGGCGTCGGCGGTGGAGCCACCAAACTGTGCGGACAGGTCGGCGGCGACGCCAATCAGCTCGTTCGTCTTTCCGGCGAGCTGGTCAATCGAGGTACCGCCGTTCTTGAGCTGCGCACCCAGCAACGTGCCTAGTTCCTGGTACTCGTTTTTCGTGAGTCCGACCGACGATGCGGCGGTATCCGCAAACGCTTTCATCTGGTCGGCCCCACTCTTGAACACGGCCTCGATAGCGCCCGTGGACTGTTCCAAGTCGGCGGCGGCGCTCACGGCCTTTGCCCCGGCGACGCCAATGGCTGCGGCTCCGGCGGCGGCGACCGTGGCGAGAGTGGTCACGGCGGTTTTACCGGCTTCGGCCAGACCGGATAGGCCGGTTTCTTTCGCAAGGCCCTTGAAGGCGCGCGAAAACTTCTTGGTATCGGCGACTACCGAGACCTTGACGATATGACCGGCCACTTACCTAGCCTTTCTGTGCTTGTGCGCGTTCGTTGAGGAGGTCGAGGATCGCGTGGGCGTCCTCAAGGGTGAGGTGTTCGCGCGCCTCCCACGGCGGTATACCGGCGTCGACGGCGAGGACGGCGAGGACGGGGCCGAGGGAGGACGCGCCGGTCATTCCCCCGCCGTGGCGGCGGTGGTCGCGCCGCCCACGAGGGCGGTGGCTTCGTCCATGGTGAGGTCGGTGGCGGCCGTGTATGCGTCGTCGCGGGTAGCAAAGCCGCCGCGTCGGTAGAGCATGATTGAGCACATGGCGATCATGGGGGTGGCGAGCGCGCCGCCCGCTTCTGGGTCAAACGAGGTGATGGGCTGTCCGGTCTTGCGTTCGTAGTACTCGAGGTCGCCGAGCGTGAGGCTGTTCATATTCATTACGGGGGTCCTTACCAGTTGTGTTTGTCGAGTAGTTCCTTGATGCCTTCGCCAAAGCCCGCGAAGGTGCGCGGGCGCAGGGTTTCTTCGGCTTGGGAGAGCCAGCGGGGGCCGCTGCGTGAGTCGGCTCCCCAGTGGCGCACACCGGCGTATGGGAGGCGCGATTTGGAGCCGACTCTGACCATGACTTTGCGTTTGGACCGGCTGGGCTTGATGCCGGCGGCGAGGCGTCCGGTCTTGTGTGGGGCCAGTGTCTTTGCGAGGCCGGCGATAGGTGTGGCGAGGCGGTGGGTGAGGTCTTTGAGGTCCGTGACGGCCACGCCTACCGCTTCGGCGTCGCGTAGGAGCGCCTTGATGCCGGCGATTTCGACGCTGCCGCCGTCCAGGTGGACGCGGCCGTCACGGATGCCGGGCATGGCTTAGTTGTCTTCCATGTTGCCGGTGCCGAGCGTGGAGGTGGCGATCAGCTTCTCGGGTTCGCCTTCGCACTGCCACTCGAAGTCGAACGTCGAGCCCTTTTCGTCGCCAGCCTCGGAGCTGATCGAGGGCTTGGTGCCGATCTTCGCCTTGATCTTGAAGTGGGGCTGCTTCGCGGTGGCGGTCTTGTTGCCGAAGGGTGCGACGAGGACATCGATGGTCTTGCCTGCCTGGGTCCAGAGCATGTCCCAGAAAGAGCCGGCGTCGAAGGAGACGATAGCCTTACCCTTGAGCTTCCAGGCCGAGGATGCGCCGGATAGGGCGTCTGCGAAGGTGACAACATCCTTATCGGAGGTCTCCGGTGCGAGCTCGTAGCTGGAGATATCGCTCCAATAGTCCTTGCCGGCGATGGAAAAGCCGAGCTTGTTGCCGAGGATGCGGGTATTGCGAGTGACGGTCATGATTAGTCCTTTTCGATGGTGTAGGTGAGTGTGGTGGTGATGGTGGCGGCGAGGTAGGCCTGCCCGTCCGCCCCATTGATCGTCTGGTAGGCGTCGACGGCCGCGAACATGCCTTCTCGGACCATGCCGACGACGATGGTGTCGACGGCCTCGTCGAGGCGGGCAATGGACAGGGCATTGGTCGTCGGTGCGACGGCGACCGTGATCGAGAGCCGTACCGTGACGGCTCCGTGCGCGGTCTCGTCGGCTGCGCACAGGGGTGTGCCCTCGGTGATGACGACGCACGGCGGGGCGAGCCGTTCCGGGATCGACGTGACGACGGGGATGGAGGTGATGCGGGTCAGGAGTTCGGCGAGGTCGGCGCGCGCGGCGGCGATAGGTCCAGTGGTAGTCATGAGATCGCGAGGGGGAGATAGGGGGCAAGGAGGGGGCGGGCGGCCACGAGGGCGTCGCGGGCGACGCGGATCGCGGCCGTGCCGTCGAAGCCGTCGGCGAAGTTCTTGATGCCGTTGGGAGCACTGCGCCGGTGGTAGAGCTCGGCGGCGACCTCCAGGACGGCGCGCTCGCGCACGTCGTCCGGGACGGTCGCGGAGCCGACCTGACTATCCACGAGTGCGCGGCCCTCGGTGAGACAGTTGGTGAGGTACTGGTCCACGGGCACGTCGCCGACGTAGGCGGCGAGGCGGGCGGTCAGGTCGGCTCCCACGGTCAGGCTCCGATCTTGAGGGGCACGAGCCCGGTGGGGTACTCGGTGGCGACCGCGCCGTATCGGTAGACCGAGAACGCCTTTGACAGGTTGACGATGTTCTCGTCCTGGAGCTGGGTCAGCGGCGTTTCGTAGGTGCGCATGGCCTCGGCGTTGTAGAACGTGCCGACGATCCCTTCGCCGAGGTCTCCGGCGTTGGCGCGCAGGTTACAGGTGATGGGAACGTCGAGGAGAACACCGGTGAGGGCGCGGGCGTTGGTGGTGCCGATCGTGTTTGCCGGGTTCTCGTTCACGCGCATGAGGGGGCGGCCGTCGGTTCCGGTCAGGCCCGTGAGGGCCTTGAAGGTGGCCTTGTCCACGATGAGGCCGTCGAGGGTCAGGGCCTGGTCGACGAACTGGGCGGCGGCGTCAATGAACAGGTCAGCGAGGTCGGCCCAGGTCAGGGCATTCGCGGCCTTGGAGACGGTGAGCTTGTTGGCGTCCTGAGACTTGACGGCCTCGTTGAGCTGACTGGCGAAGTACGCGGCCTTTGCCTGCCCGGCTGCGAGGGCCATGCCGCGCAGGTGAACGTCCAGGACGTTGACCCGGGTGCGCTCGATCGCCTGGCGCGTGAGCTTGGTGTAGCCACCGAAGGTCTTGATAGGCGTCGTGCGATCCTTCGTGGTGACCTTACCGAGGGGCAGGTCGTCGCCTTCGTTCTCTTGCACCTTCACAGACAGGCTGTTGGTATCGAGCTCGGTGAAGTCCAGGTTCATGCCTTCGGCGGGCAGGGGGCCAGTAGCGAACAGGCCGGCGACGACGTTGGGCTTGTCAACGAGGCGGATCAGGTCCTTGATCCATTGAGGGTGGGTGAGTGTAGCGTCTGCGCTGGAGGTCGCGCCGTCGAAGGCGCGAGTCATGAGGGCGTCGATGGACGCGCGGTACTCCGGGTCGTGGATGATCGCTTTGAGGGCTTCGCCGGGGGTGCGCGTGTCCACGGCGGGGGCCGTGCCGCGCTCGGCAGCGGCGAGGGAGGCGCGCTGTTCCATGGCGGTGATGTCGGCGCGCAGGTCGTCCAGGTCGGAGGCCAGCGCGTAGGCGGGTGCGTTGTCGGTCATGGTGGGGGTGTTCCTTTCGGTGGGGGTGGTGGGTTGTTCGCGGACTTCGGTCACGGTCGCGCCGTCGTAGGCGGGGAAGGGAACCAGGCTGACCTCGCGCAGGTCCAGGCTGGTAATCGTGGTGTGGACCCCGGCCTCGTCCTCGGTTCGCTCGAAGGCCAGCGGGACGAAGCCGATGGAGAGGCGGTCGATCACGCCGTCGCGCACGAGCTGGTAGGCGTCCCGGGCGGCTTGAGTGTCGGAGAAGCGGGCTTCGATCTCGATCCCTTCGTCGGTTTCGGTGATGGAGATGATCAGGCCGATGGGTTCGTTGTGGCGGTAGAACAGCTTCAGGCTGGTCGCGTCCTCGGCTCGGTCAGCGAGAGCGCCGGGCGCGATCGTCTCGAAGTACCCGTCAAACAGCTCGATTTCGACGCCGTAGGGGACGGCCAGGCCGCGCACGGTGCGCGGCTCGGCGGCGTCGTCGGCGGCGCGGACCTGGAAGGCTCGGGTCTGGAGGTCACTCATGGGCGGGTTCCTTCGGTGTGGCGGCGGTGGGGTCGGTGATGCCTTCGATGCGGCGAGCGTAGGCGGCGCTATAGATGCCGGCGTCTATCGCGGTCTTGTGGGTGGACATGCGGGCCGAGGGGTTGGCGCGCAGGAGCGCGTCGAGGTTGAAGCGCACGGTCGTCCCGCGAGGGACGATCGCGGTCAGGGCGTCCTCGATCTCTCGCAGGTACGCCATGAGCGTCCACCGTATGAAGTCTGTCGCGGCGTCGTTGACGTTCTGGTAGGTCAGGGACGAGCCGTTCACGGCTGCGAGGAGCATGTGGGCCGGAATGCCGAACATGCGGCCGACGGCAAGAACGTCGAAGGCGCGGGACTCCAGGAACTGAATCTCGCTCGGGGTGAGGTGGAGCGGGGAGTACTTGAGGCCCGCGCCGATGACGGCGACGCCGCCGCTCTGGGAGTTTGACTCATTCCATGCGCGCTTTGCGTCGGCGGCTTGCGCGGCCGTGATCGGCTGGTCGGTGGAGAGGACGCCGGTGGGCACGCCGCCGGCGTGGGTCCACTGACTGGCGTAGGAGGCCATATCTGAGGCACCTCGGAGGCTGCGCGCGCACGCCTGGATGGGGCCGAGACCTTCGGCGCAGCCGGGCACGTAGGTCAAGCGCAGGTGTCTGATCTGATCGGGTTTCCATGTGCGCGATCGCCATTGCACCGTGCGCTCACCGGTGGCGGGTTCCAGGACGGGCAGGCATTGGGTGGGGTCCAGGACGCGCAGGGAGTTGGCGCGCCCGTCATTGGTGCGCCCGATAAGCCAGTAGGCGTTTCCTCGGAGGGCGAGGCTCGCGATCGTCTCGGCGATGAGGGCGGTGGGGGTCAGGTCAGGGCCGGGGGTCGCGACGATGGTGGGCAGGTCGCGGCCTTCGAGCTGGGCGCCGTCGCGCCAGGCATCGAGGCTGATCTGCTTTCCGGCGGCTTGGAGGACGGTGACTGCGCGGTACACCGAGTCTAGGCCGAGCGCGGAGCGCTCGGCGATCCCCACGGCATCACGCGCGGGCGGGATGACGCCCGCCGGGACAGGGGTCCCCGCGTCATCGCGGCGGTGGAAGCCGAACAGTGAAGCAAGTGAGGCCATGCGCCAATCCTGCGTCGGGGGGTATTCGCACCCGACTATGAGTGTCGCCACTTATAGGAGTTGAGGGCGCGGCGGGCGTTCTTATCGCCGGGGTGGGCGCGGCGCTCGTGCTCGCAGCCTTGGGTGAGGGCGCGCTCATGGGAGGCGGCGGGGAGGCCGCGCCAGCCGCACTGGCATAGGGGCAGAAAGGTGCAAGCCGAGGCGTCGACGGTGATGCGCATGGGGGCCTCCCATTGGTCAGTAGATTTGGATACCGGGCCGGGGCTGGCACGCGGCCCATACGGCGACGGCCCCGGCGCGTAGGGCGTCGATGGGGCGCGGCGATTTGGCAACGTCGAAAGCGCTCACGCCGGAGAGCTGCCGGAGGACGACCGCGCCGGTGGCTTTGATGAGCTCTTGGTTGCCGTCGTGGGTGAGGCGCTTGGCGTTGACTCGATCGAGGAAGAGCTGGCACGCCGAGGCGTATTCGCGGGTGGCGAGGGTGGTGATGGGTGTGCTCTCGGCTTCGAGGTCGGCGGCGAGCGTGCGCGTGGGGCCCGCTGGGTCGCATCCGATCCATGCATAGCCAGCGGCCTGAAGGCCGTGGAGGGCGGGGCGTACCCAGTCGGTGCCGGGGCCGGACATCACGGTCGCGAGGCATGGGTCGCCGTCGTCGTCGAGCCAGGCGGCGGCGATTGTCGCGGCGGATCTGTCGGCGGCGAGATCGACGGCCAGGCAGACGCGCGAGGGATCGGGGGCGGCCAGGTCCAGGTCCATGAGCGAGCTAAACAGGTGGATGTCAACGGCCGTTTCCTCGGCGGCGGTCTCCAGGTTCAGGATCGAGCGACGCCACGAGGCCAGATTGTCGGTGCGCAGCGCTCTGATCTTGTCGGCCGTCTGGGTGTGACCGAGCGCCGGGTGGAAGGATAGAGTTTCGTCGCTGTAGGGGTCGCGCTCGGCGGCTTCTTCGTCCGCTGACCACTCGAAGAAGCACATGCGGCTGTGGGGATCGTCGACCGACTTCCTGCCCTGGCGGATGAGCTCGTTGAGATACGCCGATTTATCCGTCCCCTTGGTCGAGACGATCCACAGTTGGGAGTCGGTGATGGTCAGCTGGGTTGGGTTGATCGCGGTCTCCAGGGCAAGGCCGGCCTCGGCGTCGAACGCCCACGCCTCGTCGACGGTCACGAGGTGGAGCGAGTCGCCGTGGATCGACTTCGGTGTTGGCGCGAACGGGCTGATGAAACTACCGCGCTTCAAGTACTCGGTGCGCTCTGATCCCTGGGATGCGTAGACCCTGAAGTAGCCGGGTTTTTTTTCTGCGTTCAGTGCGGTGTTGATCTGTTTCCACCGTTTGCGAGCGTCTTTGCCGGTCTGCGCGGTCATGAGTATTTCATGACGGTTGTACGCCATCATCCTGTCCACCATGACGGCGCGCAGGAGGAAACTCTTACCGGCCTGGCGCGGGACCGTGACGACAACGACCGGGTACCTCCAGGCCCCCGGCGTATCGGGGTCGAGCTCTAGGGCCACGTCGGCGACCTGGCGCTGCCACGGCATGAGCGAGCCACCGAGGTAGGCGGCGACGGCGGCGATCCGAGCGCCGAACGTGGGGTTAGCCGGGTTGCGGCGCGTCGCATACTTGGGTGCGGCGCTCATGAGCGGGTCAGGGCGTCGCGGGTCAGCTCGGCGAGCGCCGCGTCGAAGGCGTCGAGCTCTCGGTCGGTGCCCTCGGCGGGACGAGGCAGACTATCAAGCGATTCGAGCACATTCTTCAGGACGTTGGAGGTCGCGACGCTGGGCGCGCCTCCGTTGAGGCTGCGGTCCAGGGCGGCGGCGGCTTTGGTGAGCGCGGCGCGCTTTGCCTTCTCGATTGGGCCGAGGACGCCCTTGGCGTCGAGGTCTTCGAAGGCTTCGCGCACGGCGTCTTCGATCTCCCCCGTTGGGGGCGGGGAGACTGGGAACAGTTCGTTGGTCATTTCGCGCATGGTGTGGGTTTCCGGTCTGGGTTTGGGCCGTTTCGGGCCGGTTTATCTGGGCGTCGGGGGGAACAGTCAGTTGGGGGCGGGGACTGACTGGCGGTCCTTCTAAAAACGGCGCTCACCTCGGAGCGGTCAAGCCAGGCCAGGAGCCAGAGCCGGACCAGGACCGGGGCGGCTGGAAGTCCGAGGCGGGGCGGGCTTGCCTGCTCGTGTTGCAGCGGTGATGCGCCGGGCGAAGGTTGGTGATGTCGTCCGTGCCGCCCTTCGAGCGGGGGATAACGTGATCGACGGTCAGGCCGAGGGGCGAGCGGCGGGACGCGGCCAGGTCGATCGGCTTGCCGCACAGCCAGCACACCGACCCGTACCGGCCGAGCACTTGGTTAGCGAGGCGCCGGACCTTGGACCCGTCCCAGCTCACGAGTGCTCACCGGCCCTCACCTGATCGATGATCTCCGTGGCGAGGAACCCGATGGAGTTCACATCCATTGCCACGCCGAACTGGGCCTGGCTCATCGAGTACGGGGCCCCGGCGTTCAACAGCTCCAGCATCCGATCGCACGTGGCAAGGATGTCTCTCGCGGCGTCGATCAAGTGAGGGCGCACATCCTGGTTCTCACGCATTGAGCAGTTCCTTCGCTCGGTTGTCGGTGATGGTGAGGCGTGCCCACTGCCTGGGCGCTGCGTCCGGGTACTGGGCGCGCATGTACTCGACGAAAGCGGGAGGCCAGGAGGCCCCGGTGGCTCCGCGATCTGCTTGCTCTTCCTCTTTGCGCCGCCGCTCGGCGGCGGCTTTCTCGGCCTCGGTGACACGCTGCTGGCGCATGATTGCTTCGTACTTGCAGGCGTTGCAGCGGTCAGCGCTCCGCTGTCCGTGTGAGCACTCGGTTGCCAAGTACTTGTGGTACGAGGGCTTGTACTTCATGTTCTTGATGTCCTTTGTTGGTGCGGAATGGATCTCTTCACTGGATGAGCGAGGGGACGCCGATGCGGCCCCCTCATCCCGTAGGGAAGGAAGGGGTGACGCCATGTCCACATGGGCCGCGTCGACCGGCTTGGGCCTCGCTGAATTGCGACGCAGCCGGTAGAGCTGGATGCGCGCCCTGGTCGCGGCGTTTCGGGCGCGGTCTTCGGCGTCGGAGGCGCGCCGGAAGGCCAGCGCCCAGTCGACCAGCGTGCGCTTGATGATCTTGATGACGCCGACTGTGGGCGCGCCCATGCGGATGCCGCCCCGGTGCCATTCGATGACGCCAGCGTCTTCGAGCCATTGGAGGCAGCGGGACGTGTGGCGCAGGGAGTAACCGGCGCGCTTGGCGAGCTGGCGGGCGGTGGTTTGCACGGTCGCCGCGAGGTCGGCGCGGGTGTCGTGCGCCAGGAGCGCGAGGGTGTCCAGGATCGCCCTGGATGCCGCAAACTCACGGCCCCTAAGCGGCCCCCACCCGATCCGGGACAGAGCCGCGAGAATCGACGTGAACGACATGCCGGCGTTGAGGATGCCGCTCGCCCTCGGCGCTGGCAGGGTCGCCGGGCGGGCGGCGGCATCCTCGGCACGCGGGCCGCTGATCGCGGCGCGCGCGGCGGCAATGAAGTCAGCGCGATCGGCGTCCGACCATGCTGTGACGGCGCTCATGATGATTGCTCTTCCATCATGTAGCGGATCGCGACGGTCGTGTAGGCGTCGATATGACGCAGGCGATCGGCTGTCTGTTTCGTAGCCAGCGCATACGGGTCTGTGCTCGCCGCGATGACGAGCTGGCCAATAATGGCTTGCGTCTTACGCAGCAACGAGCGGACGATAGCGGCGTCAGATTTAGATACCATCGGGAGCCCCCACGTCGAGCCGGTCCGCAAGCTCGCGAAGCGTCGAAGCGAGGACATCGAGCGGGATGCGGACGTTCCGCACCTCGATACAACCGGCTACCGAGACGCGGATCATAGCAACGGTGTCTGCTGAGAGTTGATCAACGTGAGCGAGGACCTCGGGGGATAGCTGCGAATCGGCGATCACCTCGCATCACCCCCGCTGCGCTCGTTCACGTCGCGACGGTGCGACCAAACGCCGGAGGCCACGAAGGCCAGGAGCATTGCCGGCGTGGACACCGGCCACGGAAGATAGAGCGCAAAACACGCCCAGATGACAACGCCATAGGCAGTCAGGGCAATGATCGCGGCCGCGAACTGAATCCAATCAACCCGGTACATCACAGATCCTCTTGGTCGGTCTGAACGTCGAAAATGCGAAGATCAACCAGATTAATCAGGTCATCGAAGTCGCGGTCAATCCCCGCGACGGCGGCCGCCTCTTTCGCCTCACGCAGCCATTCCTTCGCCTCAAACAAGTAGGAAACAACATCGTCGGTGGTCATGATTGGGCCTCCCAAGGGGCAGTAGAAGTAATGGCAACCGGCACGCCAACAGCGGCGAGCCGATCAATGTCATCGAGCGACCAGCGGATTCGCCCCTGGAGGCGCGCAGATACCTGAGATTGACTGATGCCTAGTGCGCGGCCAACAGCGGCTTGCGTCATGTGAGATGCGTCCATATAACGACGGACCTCATTACTGACGAGAGAGTGACTCAATGACATGCCCATAGGTTTAATGCTTTTTGCATTAGAGAGCAAGCTGGATGATCAATGATCTGAATGTTTGAACCTGGTCATTTATTGGCTTATCCACTACCCTAGTGGCATGAGCACCGCGCAGACACTTACCGCCCTTCGATCCACTGGAGATATCGTTGCTGGCAACATTCGCGCCGAAGCGGCGCGCCAGGGATATAGCCAAAGCGCGCTAGGGCGCGCACTTGGCATGTCTCAGAATCAGATCACGACACGTTGGCGTGGCGTGCATAAGTGGCAGTTAGACGAGCTTGACACCGTTGCCCAAGTGCTCAATGTTCCTGTCTCATGGCTCGTCACTGAGCCGGAAACGCAGAACCCCCACCGGTGGATCGCACCGAGGGGGGCCGCTGCGCGCCCGGAGGGACTCGAACCCCCAACCTTCTGAACCGTAATCAGATGCTCTATCCATTGAGCTACGGGCGCTTGCCGTTTGGCTGGGTATAAGCTTACACGCTCTTCGCCGGGATGCAAAATCAAGAGCTATGGCCTGAACCACATCGAAGAAAAGCATCCTGCAGTCGACCAAGATCGAGCAGCATATACAAAGATCCTCCGCGCACCCGGCAGCGCACCCTTATCCTTGCTGCATTCCTGCCCTGGGGAGGTTCGGATGATACCGTCACGCGGAGGACCGGCCCCCAGCATACACGTTTTCGCCCCGCGCGCGCAGCTGCGAATCGGTCACCATGGGACGCGGCAACATCGTCAAGGTTTCAGCCCCTCACTCAGCTGCGATGACTGCAACATGCCCACACTCCACGTGCACCGCTCACACCACGATCGTTACACGTGCTTAAGGACTGACCAGGCGCCACCAACCCACGGCGAGCAGACCTACCCTGAGATCATGAGCGACATCATCATTCCCGGCATCGGCTCACTGGAGCCGGCACCCGCACTGGACCATCTCGATCTGCTCGCCCCACCCGTCGCCGCTGCACTGACCGCGCTGGCCGAGCGCGGGGTGGCCACTGCCTCGTCGGCACTGGTTGTCGCGATCGACCCGGAGCTCGCGGACACGGAGGTCATGACGCGCGAGTTCGGCATGGACCTGGCACTGTCGTCGAACTGCATTCTGGTGGCCGGCAAGCGCGCCGGAGAGGAGCGGATCGCGGCGTGCGTCGTGCGCGCGACGACGAACGCGGACGTCAACCACGTCGTAAAGAAGCGCCTCGACGTGCGCAAGGCGAGTTTCTGGCCACAGGAACGCGCGGTCGAGGCCTCGGGCATGGAGTACGGCGGCATCACGCCGGTGGGCGTACCCGGCTCATGGCGGCTCCTCATCGACTCGGCGTGCGCGGTCGGATGGAGCTGCATCGGCTCGGGCCTGCGCCGCTCGAAGCTCTTTGTGACGGGCGAGGTCCTGGCCGCACTCCCGGGCGCAGAGATCGTCGAGGGCCTCGGAGTCTAAGGGGACGAGGCCGGGGCTCGGCAACGCAGTAACCGCCCGATTGCCGGCCGGTGCGCACAGCACCACAAGTGTCGCCGGTGTGGAGGGCACCGGAGGGCCCGGAGGGCCTGGCCGCGGTGCCGGTGGGCGGCGGCGGGGCCTGG
>ERZ773054.980-NODE-980-length-18964-cov-3.238405_pt1 | contig 18964 bp, 18 predicted proteins | sample MGYA00580630_ERZ773054 | MGnify/ENA primary metagenome ERZ773054 (study PRJEB29015, sample SAMEA2737994) | human oral metagenome | biome: human oral; feature: human-associated habitat; material: dental | place: China | collected 2115 ... | reverse complement strand
AATAAGCCCGATAAGCCCCCATTTTTTAAAGAAAGAAGAAAAAAAGGAAGGCTGATCCTTGCCCCTTCTTCTCCCCCTAACAAAGGGAAGTGTTCCACCTGAAGAAAGGCCTCTACGCGTCCTTTTGACGAAAGGCCTACTTTTGACGATCCCTCTCATAGCCCACTAAAAATAAATTTCCAAGCGTAAAGATAGATAAATGCTCCTCAAATACAACCTAAAATCTGAAATAAACGTTATGGGCGAGGAAACGACTATTCTTCTAGATCATTTGCTTGTAAAATCAGTTTTTTCAGATGCAACTTTTCTTGAGTATCAGAGGCAAGTCCTAATGCCTTCATAAAAGCAGTCGTCGCCTTCTTGCTTTCATTCTGTTCTAGTGCCAGTTCCCCTAATAGTTGGAAAAATTCAGGTTTAGGCGTTCTCCTAGCGAAACGGTTAATTATCGGCTCATCTTCATCAGTAATCGCATGACGCTGAGCTTTATTTCCCAGTTCTCCATAGTGACAGATCTCCAAGTGCTCTCCTGAAAGCTTTTGTTTGCAAGCCTTGAGATAGGTTTCTGTCAAGCTTCTCAATTCACTTGAACGCTCTTGAGTTTCCCCTCTACGGTAAGGTTTTCGGAGCATCTCTTCAAAAAAAGAATAGAAATCTGACTCTTTAATAGCAGCATACCCCAGAAGCCTTTTCCATCAAGCGATAACTCTATCCTTTTCTCCAAGAGCAAGATAACTCAGAATCAAATACCTATCAGAGTCCAGAAGAATCCTTGAATCAGAGATCTGGGCAAGGTAAAGCACAGCATCACTATACTTCCCAATCTGATAATAACATACTCCCAACATATAAAGATAGAGATTCTTCTCCTGCGGATCAAGCTTGAGAAGCTGAGAAAAATAACTTGCTGCAGAAGCTCGTTTCCCCATAGAAAAATCGGTATTGGCAAGAATCTGATAAGGCAGAATATACTCTGGATGTTCATTAACAATCGGAAGGACAATTTTCTTGGCAAGAGCAAAGAATCCTTGGTTCATAAGCTGATGTGCAATCAATCCATCTTGATAATAAGCAGGAACATCTTTGAGATCCTCGTATTGCTTAAAGACAGAACGGATTGCTGTAGCAAACCCTTGGTATTCACCTTTTTCTAAAGCACTCAGTCAGCTTTTAGCCTCTTCATATTTCCCTTCAGCGAGGGAAAAAACAATAGTATAATATTTATACTCAAGGTCTGAAAAGACCTTCTGCTGGTGTAAAGACTCAAGAAGTGCCTTGAGTGCCTTATACTCAGCATCCGAATTTTGAGAAAAGGCATTAATTCAGATAGTAAACGCCATTTCCTTAGGCAAGGCATTTTGAAAATCAGAAGCTAGTGAATTATAAAATTTTTTTGCCTTCTCAAACTGATTATCAAGCACATAAGCCTGAAGAAGCAGATTCGCGATCTTTGGAGTCGCTTGCTGTTCAAAGACCTTTTCCAAAAGCTCAATCTTCTCTCTGATATTACCTAAAGTTTGGAGAGCATCGAGACTCGCAGTTTTTTCATTTGTGAGGAAACCTGAATAGGAAAGCACTTCTTCCTCTCCTCCATTTAGCTTAGAGACTGCCGTTTCTGATCAGGATGCTAGCACAGTAGGCTGTGAAACTCCAGTATCTTCATCACGCTTAGCGTCAAAGAAAAGAAATCCGATCCAAACGACAAAAAGCAAACCTCAAAAGAGATATCCAAGCAAAGAAAGCGATCCTTTTTTCATTGCAAATAGTGCAAAAAGTAAACATTCTTAAGTATACAGAAAACCTCCCAAAAGTTTCAGATTTTTTTCTTTTAAAGATGAAATAGGCTTGTCATGTTAGTATTTTGTGATATGAAAGGAATCTGATCTTACGTCTCTTTAGCACTTGATCCCAAAAAAACGAGAAGAATAGCTTTATGCTGCACGTTCTTGATCAAAGAGAAAAACCTCTTCAATCGGACATTGAAAAAGCTGTGCGATCTGCCATGCTAATTTCAGTGAAGGATTATATTTGCCCATTTCAAGAAAAACGATTGTCTCTCTCCTAACACCAACTTTTTCGGCGAGCTGTTGCTGAGTGAGATGATGCCTTGCCCTTAGTTCTTTGATTCTATTCTGCATTTTGAAAGGGAATAAAGATTAAAGTCAGGTTTTATCCGGATGACGAGTATAATACCAAGAGCTAGAAAGCACCAAAACCGTCCCGATCAATGCTACCATCATCAATACATCTCTCGCTCCCAACTTTTGGAGGAAGGGCGAAACATCATGGACCAAAAGAAGGAGCACAATAATCCCCATCAAAAGTTGAAACGAAGCCGCCAAAGCGGTATATCCAATTTTCTTAAACATCTCATCAGTCTCAACTGCCCCTTCCTGTTTTTTGATTTTTTGGGCATAATACAGACTGATTCCTGCACCAATCAAGAGCAGAAGCATCAAAAGGATCAAAAATCCATACGCAGAAGTTAATGGCTCAAAAGGAAGTTGCCTGTAGAGATCAGCTCCGATTCATAACCCCCAGGCTCCCCAAAAGATGCCCAGGAATCTCAAAGTTTTTGCTTTTTTCATGACAGTCTAGAAGAAAATAAAAGTTATAAATACATAACAATATGTTATATATACATAACTTACAAAAAATCAAGAGAAAAAAACACTGAATCAAAAATAACATTCAAATCAAAAGATTTCAGTCTGATTTTTTTCTCTATTTACAGAGGATAGAGATGCTCTCTATCATTTTAGAGGAGAATACTCTGAAGAAACTTTATCACCTTCAAAGCGAGAAAAGAACCTCACTCATAAAAAATTCTGATTGACTTATAATCCAAAATCACTACTACTCTTCCTATCCAACCTTTAGATTTTTCTCACAAAATACGATGATCATAAACGATCCTTTCTCCGACTACCACATACACAGTGTCCTTTCTGATGGTTCTGCTACTGTAGAAGAAATCGTCCAATACGCTTGAAAACTGGGAATGAAAGAAATCGCAATCACCGATCATAGCGATCATTTAAATCAGATTTTAGAAACTCGTTATGGCATCCGTCCTTCCTGATGAGCAAGATATGCTCTCAATAGCCGAAAAAATGTCCATAACGATGTAAAGGTAATCTTTGGAGTAGAAGGAGATGTTTTGAATGAAAAATGAGACGTCTGCCTCACCAATCAACAGCTAGAAGGAAAATTCACAATCCTTTCCGTGCATTGGAATGGCTACCTTTCAGCTCCAGAAACAGCAACACAAGGACTTTTGAAAGCAATTGAACAACATCATGAAAAAATTAATCTAATTTGACATCCTTATGATACCAATGAACTTGGAGAATATCTCGAGATTGAGCCAATCGTAGAACTTGCAAATACTTATGACATCGCTCTAGAATTTAATTATGGAACTTTTCGTAAAGGGCATGCAATCCACGAAAAGCTAGATTATATACTAAAATATGCAAAGAAAATATACGTAAACAGTGATGCTCATAGCCTATCCTCATTGCAACCATTAAGGAAAGAATGCTATGACTATCTCCAAAAAAAAGGGATCTTAATATAAACAAGAATCCCTTTTTTTAAATTAATAATAAGTATAAATCATCAGACACCCCCTCTTCCCTTCTAGACTCTCAGAAAAAGCTTTACGAACTGATGAAATAAGAGTTCGGATTGACTCTCTACAGCGAGTGGCTCCCCCCATCAAGCAAGGTCAAACCAGTGATATAGTCAGGTTTTAATTCTTTAATGACTGGATCAATCGTCACCTGCGTAAATTCCTGCCCAAACTTAAAATTCCAAGCCTCAGCATTAAAACATCTAGGACAGTCATGATGACAGCCACTCACAAACAGCGAAACCCTGAGTCCAGGTCCATTCGCAGTATCCATTGTTTTTATCGTTCCGTAGTGCATTATACATTTTATCATTAAGTAGCTAATTATTTACCATAATTTTGCCTAATCATTATAGCCTCTTCAACCAAATTCTCTAAATTTTCCCTTATCCAATTATAAACATCTGTACTATTTGCTCATGGAGGATCATAAGTTTTTACAACATCAGAAAGACTTCTTTTAGTATTTCTCAATGTAAATTTCAAAAAAGGATTTTGACCTTTAGAGGTTTGGAGTCACGCCTTATTTTTAAGCTTATGAATATATATTCAAACTAATCATTTTTTATTGTTTCGTGACTGTTCAATTTCATAATTAATCCATTTCCTTCATGCTGTATCTTTTCATATCAAAACTACAGTACATGAACGTCACTGCAAATTTTCATCAATCCATTTTTGAATTGCTTCATCCCCCTTTTGTTTTACCTCTTCCCATTTATTCCCAGATACAAGCTGATTGCCGTCAACTACTCATATATTTCTTACCTGAGCAACTCTCCAATTATCAGGAGCATAATGAAAACTAAAAAATACCTGTCTCTTTACTATATTAGTAATATTTTATAAAGTAAAATAGCAATATATAACTACAAATATAGATAATAAGGCATACATCGGTCGAACACTCTTCGAGAAAAAGACACAAACTATGCAATCCTCTTTTCTAAACAATCTCTCAGGATTCATATCAAATAAATATTGATCTGATGTTGCTCTATTCTCAATCACCCATTTATATAATTTTCTATATAATCTTTCTTGTTGTAAAAAATATGAATCCAATCACCAAAGAATAAGAATTGCAACAAGAGCCATTACTAATAAACCTAGATAATTATCTTGATTAAATTTATCTAATGCTATAACTCATACAACAAGCATCACAGTCCATCCTTTAATCGTGAAAGAATTAGTTCACATCCTATTAATAATACTTTGAATAATGTCAATTTCTTTAAATAGGATCTCCTTTTTATCCATATTTTCTAAAATATATAATTAAATCATAGCTAACTCACATGCAGCACCCTCTTTGAAATCTCCTTGGTTTTCCCAAGATTCCAAAAGTTCTCTCCTAAATATCCACAAGTTCTACGAGTCACATTCATCTTTCTCTGATCTTTGTTGTGGCACTGCGGACATTCTCGCTCCATATCGGCATTGACTACGATTTCCCCCTCAAATCCACACTCATGGCAATAGTCAGATTTCGTATTAAATTCTGCATACATGATATTGTCATAGATGAAGCGAACAAGCGTCTCCAAGGCTGGAAGATTTTTCTGCATATTTGGCACCTCAACATAAGAAATACATCCTCCTGAAGAAATCTTCTGAAACTGCGATTCAAAAGCGAGTTTACTGATTGCATCAATCTTTTCCCTCACATCTACATGGTAAGAATTGGTATAGTAGCCCTTATCGGTCACATCTTTAATCTCACCAAACTTTTTCTTATCAATTTTGGCAAAGCGGTAGCAAAGACTTTCCGCTGGCGTTCCATACAAGGCGAATCCAATTCAGGTTTCTTCTTTTCGTCTAAGAACCGTATCCTTGAGCTTTTGAAGCACCTTCACCGCGAAAGCTTCTCCCTCAGGCTTGGTATGAGAATTTCAAGTAATCAAAACTGAAGCCTCATAGAGTCCGATATATCCCAGCGTAATCGTTGAATACCCACCGGTCAGATATTTATCAATGGTCTCTCACTTCTTGAGCCTTGCAAGCGCTCCATACTGCCAATGAATAGGACTGATGTCTGAAGGCGTTCCTTTGAGTCTTTCGTGTCTGCACATGAGCGCCTTAAAACAGAGCTGAAGTCTGTCTTCCAAAAGCTCAAAAAACTTCTTTTCATCATGATTCGCGAGAATTGCAACCTGAGGAACATTAAGCGTTACCACTCCTTGATTAAAACGCCCTTCAAACTTATAGTTCCCTGTTTCATCTTTCCAAGGCGAAAGGAAGGCACGACACCCCATTGGAGCAAAGACATTTCCCTCCTGGATTTCTCTCATCTTCTTTGCAGAAATATAGTCAGGATACATTCTCTTGGCAGAGCATTTAACTGCAAGCTGAGTGAGGTAGTCATATTTTCCACCTTTGAGCGCATTACATTCATCCAAAACATACACGAGCTTTGGGAAAGCTGGCGTAACATAAACTCCTGCTTCGTTTTTGATTCCCTGGATTCTTTGATTTAGGATTTCCTCAATAATCTGTGCGGTTTCCTCTAAATATTCATCTTTTTCATCAAGTTCAAGGAAAAGCGTTACAAAAGGCGACTGCCCGTTGGTCGTCATCAGAGTATTGATCTGATATTGGATGGTCTGCACTCCAGAAGCAAGTTCGTCCTTAATCCTCATCTCTACGAGCTTTTGAATCTGCTCATCTGAAAGTTCAGATCAGAATTGTTCTTTATATTTTCTCTCATATTTCTTCTTGGTATTGAAAAGATATTTCCCAAGATGCTTAATGTTCACAGACTGACCTCCATACTGAGAAGAGGCTACAGAAGCGATAATTTGCGTCATCACCGTACAGGCTACCTGAAAAGATTTTGGAGTTTCTACAAGCTTATTATTCATCACCGTTCCATTTTCAAACATATCCTTGATATCAATCAAACAGCAGTTGAAAATTGGCTGCACAAAATAATCCATATCATGAAAATGCAAAATCCCCTCATCGTGTGCATTTCTAATCTCCTCTGGAAGCAAAACTCTACGCGCAAGATCCTTGGAAACCTCTCCAGCAATGAGATCTCTCTGAGTAGAAGCGATCGCAGAATCCTTATTGGAGTTTTCCTGCCCTACCTCCACATTATCATTTCTAATCAGTGTAAGGATGGAATCATCGGTCGTATTTGCCTTTCTAATCAAAGCTCTCTGATAGCGGTAGATAATATATTTCTTCGCAAGTTCAGCTTTATTCAGCTTGATTAGCTGCATTTCAATAAAATCCTGAATTTCTTCAATCGGAAGTGTCCCATTCTTTGAAGCCTCCAAAGCCCTAATCACCTCTTCAATTACGAGTTCGCTCGCTTGTTCTGATTCAGGCACTTCTTTATTGGCTTTCTGGATCGCAATATGGATTTTCTCAGGATTATAAGGAACTTCTGAACCGTTCCTCTTGATTACTTTTTGGATGGTCATCTAGATAGCAAAATTAAAGGTATAAAAAAAATCTGACTTTCGCCGACGAACGCTCTTTTCACAATATCTTGTGTTCATTTTTTCGTTCGACTACAAGATATGGTATTGCAAAGAAAAATCAAGGGAAAAGTCAGACTATTTTTTTGAAGATTGATAACAGGTAGTTAGCACTTTTTTAACATTGCAAGGGAAAATGCATCTTTTTTCATCTTCCAAGACCTCAATTCATCTCTTAAAATCCAGCTCTCAAGCCAACAAAACATACTTTTGATTTTTTGTCAAGTTTTTAACAAAAGATCATACATTCTGTAAATAAGAAAAAAGAAAAATCAGATTTTTTTGCTTTTTATAAAATTTAAACTATACTTTTAAAAAGAACTTTATCCAATTCGACCAAAAATAATGAACACAAATACACACAGAGAAAATCCGAAGTCTCAAACAAATAAAGCAAGAGAAACAAAAGCACAATTAACCAGTCTTCAAGAGAGGATGAAACATGGATTAATAGCAGCATTACTTGGACTATGTCTTAGCTGAAGTTTTTCTAGCTGTGAAGATGAAAAACCAAATACACTTACACACGAGAAAATAGAACAAACAACTCCTAAAAAAGAACTCTCAATTAGCGAACTCAAAAAAAAGCCAATAGATCTCGGATATAATGAAATCAATAAAGAACATAAGATTCACTTTATAAATTTTCCAAAACTATCACAAGAAGACTTGATAAAGTGTAAATTATCCAAAGCAGAAAAAATCCTAAGATGCCTAAGACGAAAATCAATAACAGATGCTGCAGAAGATAAATACAAGCTTCCCAGATGACTCCTTATGGCGATGATGGCACAAGAGTGAGTAGGAGATCCGACATTACCAAACATTTTAAAACGAAAAACAAACTCAGAAACGAAAAAAATTGAAATTTCAGAATCAGATTGAGGCCTTGGACTCATTCACATTCAAGGTGCAAACGCAGAAGATTTTGGCTTAAAAGTCCTTCAAGTAAATCCAAACTCAAAAAATAGCAGAAAGATGAAAGATACAGAACTATGAAAAAAAGTTATAGAAAAATTCAACAAAACAAAAGATCTCAAAGAGCTCTCAGAATACGACGATAGACGACACCCAATACTTGCTATAGACTGCGCAGCAAGATTCTTGAAAAGCAAGTATAACCCTAAAGATTGACAAGATGCACGAATATTAGCCCTCAATAGATACTCAGGACGCAAACGAACTGATTATGCGACAAAAGTTTTAGAATATCGAGTGACCATCGACAAATATATCAATGAAGGAACAATTAAAAATATCCCAGAATTCACAAAAGGGGTACAGGAAGTAATAGAAAGAGAAAACAAGTCTCAAAGCTATGAAAGGTTCAATACCCTTATAAAAGATATTGAGGTAGAAATTAATTGAGAAAAAGGTGGTTATCAGCTCTACCTTGATTACAACAAACAACAATGTGCTAATTATTGATTGCAAGAATACATCAATCAATAACTATAAAAATAAAAAAGTCTGAATAGGCAGACATTGATCTCTCCTTTTAAGGATTCAAATCCAGAGGAGAGTTTTTTATATACATACTTCTTCATTGGAAAATGGTCATTCTACCCCCATCCTCACAAACCAAAAAGATCAAAAGGGATTTCATCCTTTAAAGGAATACATACCAGCATTCCTCCAGCAAAAAAGTAAAATTTCTTATTTTCCCTCTTGAAAAAAGACTTATTTTTTATATTTTTAGGACGTTTTATTTTCTTCATTAGCAAGATGTATAAAAATATGATCCTTTCGGCAGACCTCTCAAAACACGTAGGAGAAGTCGTAGAAATCCGTGGATGGTTGCATACCGTCCGTGTTGTATCAGCAAACCTCGCATTTTTAATCATGAGAGATAAATGCTGACTCGCACAAGTAGTTTTTGAGGATGCAGACGAGATTAAAAAGCTTGAAGGCTGCTTATTAGGAACGGTACTTTCTGCCAAAGGAACAGTAGCCGAAATGCAGAAAGGAAAATTTCGTTTTGAACTCCAAAGAGCCTCTGTAAACATCATTAGAAAAGTAGTATATCCAAGCCCTATCGATATTTCCAAAGATGAGATCCATGCTGACGGTGAAACTCTTCTAGAAAACAAAGTAGTAGCTCTCAGACATCCAAGACAGATGAAAATTTTCAAGCTCGCAGCCATTGTAGAAAAAAACATGAGAAAATTTTTCGATGAGAATGGATTTACCCAGATCAATTCGCCGAAGATTATCGGATTCCCTACAGAAGGTGGAGCAGAAGTATTTGAGATAGATTATTTTGGACGTAAAGCTTACCTTGCTCAGTCACCTCAGTTTTACAAACAGATTATGGTCCCAATTTTTGAAAGAGTTTATGAAATCTGAAGAGCCTATAGGGCAGAAAAGAGTAATACCAGCAGACATTTGTCTGAAATCTTGATGCTCGATATGGAAATGGGATTTATTGATAGTTTTGATGATGTGATTGAGATGACTGAGAGATTTGCCAACTTTGTAGTAGAGCAAACCTGGGCTGAAGCTGAAGACTTACTCCTCGCACTCGGTGCAACCAAGCCACTTCTCGTAGAACACTATCCTCGCATCAGCGTAGACGCCCTACACGAATTGATGTTCAAAGAGACAGGAGAAGATTATCGCCATGAAAGAGATCTTGCACCTTGAGAAGAGAAATTTATCTGTGAATACGCAGCAAAGCATTGGAATTCAGATTTTGTTGTTGTGGATGGATTCCCTCGATCAGATGCAAAATTCTACCACCACCAAAATCAAGAAAATCCTGAAGTTGCCGACCGTGCAGATCTCCTTTTCAGAGGTGTAGAAATCGTCACTTTGACGCAGCGTGAGGTAAATTACCAGAGATTGGTAGATCAAATCACCGCACAGGGACAGAATCCAGAGCATCCAGGATTGAAACATTACTTAGATGCCTTTAAATACGGAATGCCTGATGAAGGAGGATTTGGACTCGGAGTTGCAAGGTTTGTCCAGAAACTTATTGGACTAGAAAATATCAAGGAAGCAGAACTCTTCCCAAGAGATATGCAAAGAGTCACTCCATAAGGGGGCAATCAGACTTTTACTTCTTGAGCCTACAAATAATGACAGAAAGAGTAAAAATTTTGGAAGGGGAAAGGGTTGCACTTGCTCTCATCGAGAAAGAAGATAGTCTACTTCGGTATCGTCATATGAACAATCTAGAGGTGCAGCAGTTTCTAAGCGTCGGCGGATGCCTGCTTTACAAAGAAGCTGAACAAGACTATTACGACCACATAATCAAAAATCCGAATATGAGAGTCTTCGCTATCTGTGTTGAGGGTGAAAAGAATATCGGGAACATTTCTTTTGAAATCAACCGAAAAAACAGGAATGCTGAACTTGGAATCGCAATTTTCGACAAAAACTATTGGTCTCAAGGCTATGGAACAGAAAGTATTCAGCTCCTCTTCAAGTATGCTTTTGAAATCCTCGGACTTCACAAAGTATATTTGAATGTCGTAGCGAATAATGCAAGAGCGGCAAAAGTATATGAAAAAGTCGGATTCAAAGAAATTGGCAGAAGGAAAGAGCATTGGTATTACTGAGGGAAATATCATGATATGATTGAAATGGAGATCATGAGCAGTGAATACTCATCCCATTAGACAAAAAGTCTGGCAAAAAACCAGGCTTTTTTCTTTACAAAAAAACTAACACACGAAAGCATTAGTTTCTCTGCTCAAAAGAAATTCCAAAACTTAGAAAGGAAGATCATCAGAAGAAGCACTTGGAGTTGCTCCTGCCTTCTCTACTCTCCAGCAAGTGATGCTATTGAACCATCTTCCTGGTTGATTTCTAGATTCATTAGCTCTTGCATTCAAGTGAACAGTAATCAAATCTCCAGTATTAACATCTGACAAAAGATTGATCTTATCTCTAAAGAAATCTACCGCAATAGAGCCTTTAAACTCTCTATCTGTATTCTCCTCCAAAACGATCGTCTGTTTTTCAACTCCGTCACCAATCGTCTCCTTAGGACCGATAAACTTCACAAATCCTTGATACTGCATGTAATAATAATAATTAAAAAAAGTATTAAACTTTATCCGAAGATACGGTTTTCTTTTTTAATTGCAAGGGGAAAATCTCATTTCGACACAAAATTCCTACAGCTAGCGTAAGAAAACAGTCCGCGAGATTGAAAACAGGGAAGCTTCCAATGCTAATAAAATCCCTTACTCCAGCCAAAAACACTCTATCAATAAGATTTCCGAGCGTTCCAGCAAGAAAAAGAAGAAAAACCAGATTTCCAAACTTTTTTTGCCTCCATAGCCAAAAGAAAAGCCCAATCCCTACGAATGAAATCAAAATAACAAAAGGAAGATAGATTTTGATCCCTCGAGAAATCCCGGTATTTAGCGTCGGATGGAGAAAGGGCAATTCCTTCCCAAGCTGCAAATCATAAAAGAGCCATTTCGTCAAGAGATCCAAACCAAGCAGCAAAACTCCAATACTAATCATTTTCCGATACTTCATTTCGTTCTTTCAAAAAATCAAAACAGACTCAAAAACGACTTGTATTCTACAGTCTTCCGCCTTAAATGCAAGAGATATTGGAGAGAAAACAACGAAGGGCTTGCATTTCCCACAAAAATAAGCATACTAAAACCCGTTCTGAATTTTACCTTGTAGCTTTTGTATTCTCGTGAGTAATCCAATCATAGATGATATTCTCCATTCCACAGATATTGTAGATATCGTCGGAAAATATGTTCCACTAAAAAAAGCTGGAAGTAATTTTTCTGGATGTTGCCCATTCCACAACGAAAAGACTCCTTCATTTATGGTTTCACCGACAAAACAGATTTTCAAATGCTTTGGCTGCGGAAAAGGAGGGAACGTGCTAACCTTTATGCAAGAAATAGAAAAAATTGACTTCCGAGACGCGGTCAAAGAGCTCGCAAAAATGCAGCATATCGACCTTGAAAAATACGATACATCTCTGAAGAAGAACGCTGCAGAAAGCGACGAAAAAGGGAAACTCAAAAGAATCCATACCCTTGCTCAAAATTTTTTCAGAGAAAACCTTCAAAACCACCCAGAAGCCCAGCAATATTTACAAGAAGTGAGAAAACTTTCCCCAGAATTGATTGAACGTTTTGGAATAGGATATGCACCAGAAAGCTATTATGAGTTAGTCCAACGCCTGAGAACAAAGGGCTTCAACGACAACGATATTTTAGAGGCATCTTTGGCAAAAAGAAACGCTAATGGTGAGATTTATGCGTTTTTTAGGAATAGAATTACCTTTCCAATCGCAGATACCATGGGAAATATCGTAGGTTTTTCTGCCAGAGTGCTAAATCCTGAAGATAAACCCAAATACCTCAACAGTGCAGAACACAAAGCCTTTGAAAAATCAAAAATCCTCTATGGATTAAACCTTGCTAAAAATGCCATTAGAGAACAGGAAAAGCTGATCATTGTGGAAGGGCAGATGGACGTTTTAGGACTCGCAAAACTTGATATGCCAATCGGAGTTGCAACTTCTGGGACCGCACTCACCGAAGACCACGTAAAAACGCTGAAAAGATATACTGAAAATATCTACCTCCTCTTCGATAACGATAGTGCGGGACAGCAAGCTACCAAAAGAGCACTCAAACTCTTTTATCAGCAAAACCTTTTCCCAAAAATTATCAAGCTCCCAACAGAACAAAAAGACGTTGATGACCTTGCTAATACACCTGAAGGAAAGAATGTTTTTAACCATTGCTTAAATTCCGCTCAAGACGGCTTCATCACCGTATACCAAGATCTTCGTTCACAGCTAGACATGAGCTCTCCCATCGACAAACAAAAACTGATCAATACGCTCTTCGAAATGATTCTCTCAGTTAATAGCCTCACTATCCAAGAACATTATAAAAGCCTTTTAGCAGAAGAACTAGGATTTGCCTTTGAAATCCTTGACGCCCAGTTTAAAAGATATAAAAATACTGACTGAAAATTCTATGCGACCCAATCTTCTCAAAAAAACTCCCAAGAACACGAACATTACCAACTAGAAAGGGAACTTTTATTTGTAGCTTTGTTCTACCAAGAACACCTCAATACCTATCTATGAAACAATGCTGCCAGTCAAGGACTCCTCTATTTCATACAGCTCCTCACAAAAGCAGATCCAGAAAGCCTCCTCAACCAAGCCCTTCACTGAGAAATCCCATCAGAGCAAAAGCAAAAAATCGAAGAACTTACCCTCCGACGAGATAATCAGCTAGAACCACTCACCACTCCCGAAAAAAAATATCAAATGATCCTGCAGATCATCCTCCCTACACTACAAAAAATGCTCCAATTTATCCTCAAAAACCCAAAAATCCCAGCTAACCTAAAAGCAGAGCTCCTCGCAGAAAGGAAAAACCTGTAAACAATACCTAGGAAAAATCACCACTCCTGCTCTACATACTCTTAATAACCTTTTTCACAACTCCGATCACTTTCGTCTCATCATACGGATCAATTTCCACCTTATCAAAAAAACGATTAATTGATTCTAGCATATAATGCCCATTTTGGTTGATAATTTTTTTAAGCTTAGGAAGCTGATTATGCAAAACAAAAACAAAGTCTGATTCATCATAACTTGGTTGTTGGCGAATGAGAACCAAGTCTCCATCCTGAATTTTCGGCTCCATACTATTCCCTTTTGCCCTGACAAAAAAACAATTTTTAATATCACTAGTCCCAATAAATGCGATTGTTACCGGCATTTTTTCTTGAGAATATTCATCAATAATCTGCTTTCCTTTATTTCCACACTGTGCGAAACCATAGATTGGAAGCTGAACAATATCATCCAACTTATTTTCTACATCCTCTCTCAAAAGTCTATATCAACGATCATCTTTGACAAAATACCCTCTAAAAACGAGCTGATTGAGTTTATTCAAAACAGTCTGTGGATGAGAAGCTCAGACTTGATTTGCAATTTCTCTGAGAGTAAGTCCTTCTTGTTCAGTATTTTGCTTAAAAAATGCGATCAATCTTCTTTGTAAATCATCAAGTTTAGTTGTAGCCATACTATTATAGTAAAAAGAGATAAAAGTTAGATTAACAACCTTTTCGGTCAGTTTTTCGTTCATCATCAGGATAACGCTTTTCGTAGGTTCTAACTGCTTCCTCACGAATCAGATTTCGTTTTATTCCCTTATATGCTCCAATAATACTCGCCAAGGCACAGCGACAAAGACTAGGGTCAACTTTGATTTTGAGCTGATGGAAGACTTCATAAGGATCTTGTGCCAAAAATTCCTCAGGTGTCGCAATTCAGATTTTTATCAGATTATCTGCAATCTTTGGTCAGATATTCGGCAGTTTGCATAAAGGAGAACGAGGCATTAGAGAAAAGGAAAAATAAAAATACTTTAGTCTTCAATAGTGCTGATAATAATTTGTAGGCGATTATGCTCAAAATCATAGATTTCAAGATCTACTAGATAAGCCCTTTTGAGAGATTGATCTGCCCAAATCGTTTTTCGTGCCTCAAACGTATCTTGAGGACTATAATAAGGAAAATCAAAAATCTGATACTTCTCAAGCTTGATATCACAAGATGCAAATCCTGTAAGGGTACTTTCACTGGCTACTCCTAGATAACAATCATAGTTACCTTGCTGAAAATCTCATTGATAATTAGCATATACAACATAGGTATAAGGCTCTTTTTTGAAAGTTTGAAGTTCAGCATTTGCCTGATCATAAAAGCTTTTTCGGAGCTGATTAATATCTTCCTGTGCTTGATTATTCTCATTTGTTGTGGTAATTTTTAGTCCAATAATGTGTTTGTTGATCATTTACTCCAAATAACAACATAAAGATATAAGCATAGTCTATGAATCTCTTTGACAATGTCAAATCTTTTTTGACGAAATCAAACTTTTTTTTGACAAAAAAATAATCCCAATGAAAAATTATAAAAATTCTCTTGATTTTTTGTTTTTTTTCCTTAAACACCATCTCAGTCGCTCTGGCAAGAAAAATTTCTTGCTGGGGCAGACGACTAAAAAAAGTTTTATACTCTTACAGTAAATATTTATGGCAAACACAAACAATCAAGCACTCAAAGAAGCATTTATGAACATTGAAAAACAGTTTTGAAAAGGAGCTGTAATGAGAATGGGAGACAATGCTAATGTTGGACTAGTGAATACTGCTCATAGTGGTTCTTATGTGCTAGATTTGATCCTTTGAGGAGGCTATCCTGAAGGAAGAGTGATTGAAATCTACGGTCCTGAATCTTCAGGTAAGACGACGATTGCACTCCATGCAATTGCAGAGATGCAAAAAAGAGGAGAAACAGCAGCTTTCATTGATGCCGAACACGCATTAGACCCACATTATGCTAAGAAATTAGGAGTCAATACTGAAGAACTCATTCTTTCTCAACCAGACTACGGAGAACAAGCCCTTCAAATCGCAGAAGAACTCGCAAAAACTTGAGCAGTAAAGATGATCGTAATTGATTCAGTAGCTGCCCTTGTCCCAAGAGCCGAAGTAGAAGGCGATATGGGAGATTCCTATATGGGACTTCAGGCGAGAATGATGTCACAGGGACTTAGAAAGCTGACTTCCGTCCTCGCAAAAACTGGCACAATGTGTATCTTCATCAACCAAATCAGAATGAAAATCTGAATTATGTTTGGGAATCCAGAGACGACCACAGGAGGAAACGCGCTCAAGTTCTTTGCCTCTCAGAGAATAGAAATCAGAAAAGGAGATAAAATCATGGAGGACAAAGAGCAAATCGGATATTTCGCCAAGATTAAAGTCGCTAAAAATAAAATCTTTGCTCCGTTCAAAACTGCTGAATTACCCATAAAATGGAGTATGGGATACGACAAAACAACAGATATAATTGAAGCAGCATTAATTCTAAAGCTTATCTCCAAAGCAGGAGCTTTCTATACCGTAGGAAATGAAAAACTCCAAGGGAAAGAAAAACTCGCTAAATACCTTGAAGGAGAAGAGAAAATCCGCAACAACCTAGAAAAAGAAATCCAGTCAAAAATCAAAGACATGAGACTTGGAAAAAAAGTCCTCGATGATGAAGCTTTAAGCAAGATGGAAGCGATCATAGAAGACGAAAGTCAATCCATCGAAGAATAAAAAAACCATTACCTTTCATTTCAAAAAAGCTGGTCCTCAAGAAGTAGGATCAGTTTTTTCTTAATCAATATATTCTCGTAAAAAACCGCACTTTTTAGCATGCATACACAAAAGCCAGACTTATTCACAAATCAGCTGATCCTTATTTTTTTCATAAAGTTCGAGAATCTCAGGTTCCGCTTCATATTTAGGGAAAAGAAGCTGCCCCATATCAATTTTTAGAGAGCAAAGATCCGCAATCTCCTCCGTCACATGAATCCACGAATCAATCTGAGCTTCAGAATAGCCGTTTTCCAGACAGATTTTTCTAATTTCTTCTTCAGTCATAAGATGATTTTCCGTAGTCAAGACTCTATGTTGAGGGTCATAAAGTTTTAGATTATCTTTTATCGCCATAGCCAATTCCTGCGTAGGCTTATCCTCTGGTTTTGGGTAAATATAAATATTACTTACTAGACAAGAAGCCTGAACCTTTTCCGCCAAGAGAAGCACAGCCTTATTAATCTTCTCAATCTCCGGTTCTTTTGCCTCATTTTGAGCAATAACTTCAAGATAACAATTCTCGGCTCAGAGCTTATCCTTGAGCATAGTAAAGATCTCTTCCGCCTTGGAAAGCGATTCGCCGTTACTCAAAAGTTTCGCAATCCAAGAGTCCACTCCACCAGAGAAAACCAGAATTCCTTCCTTATATTTCTCCAAAAGAGTAATATCAATCTTTGGTCTACCTGCAATCCCCTGCTGACCTGCAAAAGACGTAATCTTCATAAGATTCAGATATCATTGAGTATTTTTAGCCAAAAGACAGATACTTCCGATAGCATTAACAGCTGGAGCATTATCAACATTCAAGACAAATCCGACTTCTAAACCGATAATCGGTTTAATCCCTTCAGCATTTGCCGCTTGATAAAACTGAATCGCTCCATACATAACATCTAAATCCGTGAGAGCAAGAGTAGGAAATCCGAGTTCCTTTGCCCTCTTGATGATAACTTTAGGAGTTCAAACCGATTCTAAAAAAGAATAGGTGCTACGCCCATGCAGAGGGATGTACATCAAATTAAACATAAAAAATAAACAACACTCATTCTATGATTCTACATCAAGAAAGCAATGTTTCCTATGTGGATTTAAAAAACGAGAATAATCCTCAGAAAAAAAGCAACATTAAACCTATAGCAAGAAGAAGCTCTTGAATAAAAGAATCTCAAACAACATAAGGAAAGGATTCTATGATAAAAAATACACACACCGGAAGTAAAACAATACTAGAATTTAATCACAAACTAGCCTTTCTAAATAGGATTGACTGAATAATATGGGAAAGAAAATGACTAGTAAATACGATAGTTATTACGAACCAAAAATAATTTTCAGGGGACCATCACTCTATCCAGACTCCTAAAATAAGTAGAGTTTCAAAAATAATCGCTTTAGAAAACTTTGCAAAAGAAAGAGGTTGAAAAAGATTTTGCACATTTTCAGGGAGATGTGGAAGCGTGTTCTTTTTCCATGATGTAAAACCCAACAACTCTTCCAGTTCATGAATAGCATACCAGAGAGGAAAAGTATAAAACCAAAACTCTGCTCGTTCCATTTCAAAATTTCCAAAAATAAAACAAATTGAAAGAATGATTTTACTTCTCCATCGCTAGAAATTGTTCAATCAACGAAAAGATTTCTTCAGTTTTAATTTCTAGTGCTTGTTTTTCCTCTGGCTTAAAGCTGCTTAAAACCCAATCACTCACCTGACTTTGAACAGCAGGTCTATCAACGCCAATCCTCAGCCTCCAAAACTCTTTTGTTCCGAGCTTTTCTATGATGCTCTTGAGTCCATTATGCCCCGCGGGACTTCATCAGAATTTAAGAGCAATCCTTCCTGTAATGAAATCAATCTCATCATGAAGCACCAAAATAGACGCTGCTGGAATTTTAAAAAACCTCGCCAAAGGAGCAACACTTTCTCCCGAAAGATTCATATACGTTTGTGGCTTGCAAAGCAAGACCTTTTCTCCCTTCCATTCAGCAGAAATCAGCTCCGCCTTATATTTACTTTCATAGCTCCAGGCTCACAAAACGGAATACTGATTCCACAAATCTAAAAAATAAAATCAGATATTATGCCTCGTTTTTTCATATTTTGGTCAAGGATTTCAGAGTCCAACGATCAACTTCATCAGTTTTTCTGAGAGAAAATAAAAGCTTTTCTTAAAGTTCACCTACAGCAAACCTTTATAAACCTTCCCCCTTCTTTTGCAAGAAAAAATAGGACAAACGCTTAAATCTCCTTGCAATTAAAGGAGCAATCTTTACCTTAATTCAGAATCTCTTTTACTTTTGAGAACGAAAATGCAATTTTATGATGAAGTCAAAATAACCATCGAATCTGGAAAAGGAGGAGACGGAGTAGCAAGTGGAAGAAGAGCTCCAGGAATCCCGTTTGGAGGCCCTTCATGAGGAGATGGCGGAGACTGAGGTTCAGTATACATTACCGCATCAAAGGACGAAAACACCCTTATTGAGTATAAATACAAAAAAAGTTTTAAAGCAGAACCTTGATTTCCAGGCAGGACCAAAGACCAATATGGAGCACACGGTGAGGACCTCCAACTAATCGTCCCTGTAGGAACAGTAATAAAAGACGCCGAAACCTGAAAACTCATCACTCAACTGGAACACGACCAACAAAGCGTAGAAATCCTCAAAGGTGGAGAAGGAG
>ERZ773054.978-NODE-978-length-18989-cov-17.691507_pt1 | contig 18989 bp, 14 predicted proteins | sample MGYA00580630_ERZ773054 | MGnify/ENA primary metagenome ERZ773054 (study PRJEB29015, sample SAMEA2737994) | human oral metagenome | biome: human oral; feature: human-associated habitat; material: dental | place: China | collected 2115 ... | reverse complement strand
TCAGGGGTTAGAGCAGGGGACTCATAATCCCTTGGTCGTGGGTTCGAAACCCACCCGACCCACCAGATTTTCTCCGTCTAAACAACCGTTTAGACGGTTTTCTTTTATGTGTTTTCTATCTTCTTCTTTTAGCTGTGCCCAATTTGTGTCCAATATATCCGCATGTTCCAGCAGATGATTGAACAACTGATGGACATACCGCGCCACTAGCTCAGCATATTCCCAGTCGCCCATTTTTTTTAATTCAATCAGCAAGATAATTTCCTACACCAGCCGACTACTTACCTTATCGATTTAACCAAAAGCAGCCTGCACTTTCGTTTTGATTTATGTGCAGGCTGCTTTATGGATGCGGATAAAATGGAATAAATGCAGTTCTACCTTGTGTAGGAGTATAGCTATTCTGCAGCAACATATTCATACAAAAGAACTATTGACTTTAATCGGCCAATCATGAGATGTTTCGCAATTAAAAAATTAGCGGCTGTGGATAGGGCGGATATATCGGTATTCCGTCATTTTATCCGCCGCCATCACCCAATCTTTACATAAGGAGTACATAATGCCCCACATGAAAAAACCAGAATTCCGAATTTGCACGATGGTATTGCTTTTGGCGGCCGTGCCGCAGGGCGCATGGGCAGACGACGGCGGTGATTCGCAGTCATTGCCAAATGTCAGCGTTACTGCGCCTAAACGCGTGCGTGCCGACCAATTTTATACGGTGGACGAAATGTCGTCCGCCACGGGCATGAAACTTGCGCCCAAGGACACGCCGCAGTCGGTGAGCGTGGTCACGCGCAAGGCGATGGACGACAGGGGGCTGACTTCGCTGGAAGACGCGGTGAAGACGGCTACGGGCATCAATGTGTACCGCCAAGGCTACCAAACGCGCTATCAGTCGCGCGGGTTTGATATTGCGCAGATTAGCGAAAACGGCGCAAATTCCACCGTCTGCACCATGTGCGGCAACAACCCGCACGACCAGCGCCAGCTGATGGATATGGGGTTGTATGACCGTGTTGAAATCGTGCGCGGGGCGACCGGTTTGATGAAGGGGCAGAGCGAACCGGGCGGCAGCATCAATGCCATCCTGAAAAAGCCGACCGGTACGCCGCAGACCACGTTTGACGTGCTGGCAGACCGCTGGGGCAGAATCCGCGGTTCGGCGGACGTATCGGGCACATTGAGCGCGGCGCATCAGGTGCGTGGCCGTGCCGTTGCCGTGGCGGAGCGCACCGAGGGTTTCCGGCAGCATGACGAGGGCTATAACGGCCTGCTGTACGGCGTGATAGACAAATCTTTCGGAGAAGACGGGCAGACTAAAATCACCGCCGGCGCGTATATCCAGCGCACGAAAGACCAGCCTTCACTGTTCGGGCTGCCTGCCGCCGCCGACGGTTCAGATTTGCGCCTGCCACGCAGTCGCTATTTGGGCGCAGACTGGAACAAAACGTCGTATCGGAAGTTCAGCGCATTCACCGAACTGGAACACCGTTTTAACGACGATTGGAAGCTATCCACCACCGCTGTTTATACGCAGAACAAATCGCACACAGAATACGGCTATGTGCCGTTCCGCAGCAACGTTTCCGCAGCGGGCACCGTGTCGGACGGCTGGCTGGGGCGCAGCGACCGCTACAACCACCAATGGACGTTCAAAGCCGATTTGGAAGGCAAATATCCGCTGTTCGGGCGCAAGCACGAGCTTTATGTGGGGCTTAACCACAGCCGCGAACGCTTCAACAATTTGTGGCGCGGCAGCAGGCTGAACGGCACATACAATATCCTGTCTTGGAACGGCAGCGAACTGGCGCGCCCTGCCGACTGGAACAACGGCACGATAAAAGAAATCCGCCAAACCATTGTAACCACAAAGACCGCCACCGTGGCCACTCGCCTCAACATCACCGACCGCCTGCACCTGCTCGGCGGCGTGGGCTACACTTATTGGAAGGAAAACCAATACCTGTCGTGGATGGGCACGCCGCACACCGTCAGAAGGAAAGGGCGCGCCGTGCCTTATGGCGCGATAACGTTCGATTTGACGCCAACCCAGTCGCTGTATGCCAGCTATACCAGCATTTTCAAATACACGGGCGAACGCTACGACATAGACGGCCAAGCCTTGAAACCCACACAGGGGCGCAGTTATGAACTGGGTTGGAAAGGCGCGTGGAACGGCGGCAAACTCAACAGCGAAGTGGTACTTTTTCAAACCGACAAGGAAAACGAACCGATGGACACCTGGCTGGCGCGTAACCCTAACGGCAGCGTTGTGCCGTGGAACAGCCGTTCGCCCGGCGCAAAAGCCGTGTACGAACCCGTGCGCCTGCAAAGCCGCGGGATAGACTTGGAATTGTCGGGCAGCCTGAACGACAACTGGGAAGCCAGCGCGGGCTATACCTACAACCACCGCAAATACACTGCCACCGCCGACCGCCGCGCCAATCCCGCCATCCGTGCCGGTATGGATTTCAGCCAGCACACGCCCAAGCACATGCTGCGGCTCTATACGTCTTACCGCCTGCCGTTTGACGGCCGCAAATGGACGCTGGGCGGCGGCGTAACCGTGCAGAGCAAATCTTCGCCGATTACCGTGGGCGGGCAAAAGCAGTATTTGGGCGGTTATGCCGTGTGGAACGCCTCGCTGCATTACCAACCGAACGACAGCCTGAAAATCGGCCTGCTTGTCAATAACCTGACCGACAAGCGCTATTACGAAGGCTACGGACACCGTGGCACTGGCCAGGGTCATTTCTATGGCGAGCCGCGCAACGTGCTGTTCACGCTGCAATGGAAGATGAAATAGCTGTCGGCACATCGAACGGGCAAAGCAGCCTGCACATTATAGAAAATAAGTGCAGTCTGCTTTGACGCATTGTTCAGGCAGCCTGCACGATAACAGCATTCCCAATCGCATCATTAGCGATACCGCATCCAACCCTTTGCAAAAGCCTTTTTTATGCAAACCCTCAAATCCTTTTACCGCCTTGCCCGACCGTTCTGGTTTGCCCGCAGCCAATGGCGCGAATGGCTCATGCTTGCCACCGTGCTCGGTTTCACCGTCGCCATCATCCGCATCAGCGTGCTGATTGCCGACTGGGACAAAAAATTCTACGACGCGCTCGCCGCCTTCAACGGACAGGCCATGCCCGCCCTGATTGCCGAATACTTGGGCTATATGGCAATGATGGTCTGCTGCATCGTCTGCGGCGACTGGCTGCAGAAAAAGCTGATGTTCCGCTGGCGCAGCCACCTCACCGCCCAATTTGAACAGCGCTGGCTGGCAGAGGGCAGCCATTACCGCCTGCAACTCAACCGCGAGCCCGACAACCCCGACCAGCGCATCGCCGAAGACATTTATCTGCTGGCCGACAAAAGCATCTCCCTGTTCCGTAATTTTTTCAACAACGTGCTCAAATTTTCCGCTTTTGTCGGCGTGCTGTGGGAGCTTTCTGGCGTGCAGCAGTTCACCTTGTTTGGGCAGCAGTTCACCGTACACGGTTATCTCGTCTGGGTGGCGCTGGGCTATTCCGCGCTTGCCACCGTGGCCGCGCACTTGGTCGGGCGCAAACTCAAACACCTCAATATCGAGCGGCAGCACCGCGAAGCGGATTACCGCGCCACCCTGCTGCGTGTGCGCGACCACGCAGAACAAATCGCCTTTTATCGCGGCGAAAACGCGGAAAGCCGCCGGCTGCGCACCCGCTTTTCCCGCATTAGCGACAACTGGCGGCGGCTGATTTCGCGCGAATTCAAGCAGGAAACCTTTTGGGCGGTGTATGTGCGCATCAGCATCTTCATCCCCATTGTCGCCACGCTGCCCATGTATCTGGCGCACACGCTCACGTTCGGCGACATGATGCAGACCCGCACTTCGTTTGCCCGCGTGCAGGACAGCTTCGGCTGGTTTACCGACGTGTACCGCCGCCTGATGGAATGGGCCGCCACCGTGGAACGCCTGTCCGGCTTTCAGGCTGCCCTAGATGAAACTTTGAACGAAACGGAACGCACCAAGCAGCCTGCACCCGAAGAAACTGCGTTTTCAGACAGCCTGAAAGAGCCCGAAGCCCGACAAAAGCAGCCTGCACCCGCCGACAACCTTATCCGCGCCGAAGGCATCAGCGTCGCCACCGCGCAGGGGCGCATCCTGCTGCAAAACCTCGACTTCCAAGCCCAAGGCAGCGAATGGCTGCTGTTTGACGGGCGCAGCGGCATCGGCAAATCCACCCTCATGCGCGTGTTTGCAGGGCTGTGGCCGTATTATCAGGGGCGCTATATCCTTAACGCCCGCCGCAGCCTGTTTCTGCCGCAACGCCCCTACCTGCCATATGCCAGCCTGCGCGAAAGCCTGTGTTATCCCCACCCGCCGCAGGCCGACGATGCCCAACTTGCCGCCGTGCTGAAACAAGTCGGGCTGCCCCTGCCCGCAGGCGGCTTGGACGGCAAATGCGAATGGGCAAGCCTGTTGTCGGGCGGCGAACAGCAGCGGCTCAGCATCGCCCGCGCCCTGATTGCCCGCCCCGACGTGCTGTTTTTGGACGAGGCCACCAACCAGCTGGACGACGAAACCGCCGCCGCCCTGATGTCCCTGCTGCGCCGCGAGCTGCCGGATACCCTGTGCATCGCCGTCAGCCACCAGGTCGCCGTCAAAGCCCTGTTTGCGCGCCGCCTGATGCTGGATAAGGCGGTGCCGCAGGAAGATTGAAACAGCGGCACGTCTTTATTGCTGACAAAAAACAAAAAGCAGCCTGCACCCCGAAATGGAAGTGCAGGCTGCTTTTGAATGGCGCGGACGATTACATGGCGCCGTAATTTGGCCCGCCGCCGCCTTCGGGGCAGGTCCATGTGATGTTCTGCGCCGGGTCTTTAATGTCGCAGGTTTTGCAGTGCAGGCAGTTGGCCGCGTTGATTTGCAGGCGCGGCTTTCCGCCGTTTTGCTGCACGATTTCATACACACCGGCAGGGCAGTAGCGCGTTTCGGGGCTGGCGTATTGCGCGTAATTCAGGTCAATCGCCAGCGCGGGGTCGCGCAGTTGCAGGTGTGCAGGCTGGTTTTCTTCGTGTGATACGCCCGCCAGGAACACGCTGCTCAAACGGTCGAACGTGATTTTGCCGTCGGGTTTCGGGTACTCGATGGGCGTATATTCTTTGGCAGGGTGCAGGCTGCCTGCGTCCGTGCCGTGGTGGGCAATCGTCCAAGGCATCCGCCCTTTGAATACGTATTGCTCCAAGCCGGTATACATCATGGCGGGAATCAGCCCCCATTTGAACGCAGGGCGGATGTTGCGGATGGCGTGCAATTCTTGATACAGCCAGCTTTGCTCGAACAGGCCTTGATAACGCGCCGCCGTTTTGCCGTGTGCAGGCTGCTTTTCGGTGTCGCTTTCTAGGAGGGGGAATACGGCTTCCGCTGCCAGCATGGCGGATTTCATGGCGGTGTGGCTGCCTTTGATGCGTGCCACGTTCAAAAAGCCCGCGCAGTCGCCCACCAGCACGCCACCGGCAAACGCCAATTTCGGCAGGCATTGCAAGCCGCCTTCTACCAATGCGCGCGCACCGTAAGCAATGCGGCGGCCGCCTTCCAGCATGGGGTGGATGGCAGGGTGCAGTTTCAAGCGCTGAAATTCTTCAAACGGCGACAGGTAAGGATTCTGATAATCCAGTCCTACCACCAAACCCAAGGCGATTTGGTTGTTGTCCAGATGGTAAACAAACGAGCCGCCGTAGGTTTTGCTGTCCAGCGGATAGCCCACGGTGTGAACCACCAGTCCGGGCTGGCATTGTTCGGACGGCACTTCCCAGATTTCCTTGATGCCCAAGCCATAAGTTTGCGGCTGTGCGGCCTTGTCCAGATGGAACCGTTCAATCACCTGCTTGGTCAATGAGCCGCGTGCGCCTTCGGCAAAAATGGTCTGCTGCGCCCAAAGCTCCATGCCGGGCTGGAAAGCGTCCGTCGGTTCGCCGTCTTTGCCCACGCCCATATTGCCGGTGGCCACGCCTTTCACGCTGCCGTCGGGGTGATACAGGATTTCGCTGGCGGCAAAGCCCGCATAAATTTCCACGCCCAAATTTTCCGCCTGTTCCGCCAGCCATTTGCAGAGCAGCCCCAGGCTGATGATGTAGTTGCCTTCGTTGTGGAAGCTGGGCGGCACAATCGGCATGCGGTAGGATTTTTTTTCGGTCAGGAACAGGATGCGGTCTTCGGTCACGCTGCGCGTGAGCGGCGCGCCCAATGCTTTCCAGTCGGGCAAGAGTTCGTTCAGCGCGCGCGGGTCGATGACGGCGCCCGATAAAATGTGCGCGCCCACTTCGCTGCCTTTTTCCAAAACGCAAACGCTGATTTCGCGCTGCTGCTGCGCGGCCAGTTGTTTCAGGCGGATGGCGGCCGACAAACCGGCAACGCCCGCGCCCACAATCACTACGTCGAACGCCATGCTGTCGCGTTCAAATTCGGTGGTGTTCATGATGTCCTTTTGCTTTGTTTTATTGGAGTGCAGGCTGCTTTGAAAGCGTCCCAAAGCAGCCTGCACGGTTATAAATGATTGGTTTGAATAATGTTCATACGGCAGAGGGGAGCTGCGATTTTAGCATTTTCCGCCCCTTGTGTCGTCCGGTTAAAGCGGCTTGAAGTAGGCCAGGGAGGCAATGCAGGCGATACAGGCAATGCTCACGGCATACAGTGCAAACCATTTTGGCGAGCGCGGACGGCTGCGCAGGCAAATCACGCCCAATATAATATACACCAGCACCAAAAACAGCTTCACCCCCAGCCATTTGCTTGCCCCGAACGGCTGCCAATGCCCAATTTGCATCAGCATCATGCCGGAAAACAGCAGCAGGGTGTCGTTGATGTGCGGCATAAAACGCAATGCGGAAGGCAGCGGTTTTTCAGGCTTCATCGTGCGCAGCCAAAAGCGCAGGTTGAACAGGATAAAGGTCATTGCGATAAAAAACAGATGGCTATGCTTGATGCCGAGATACATGCTTTCCAAAGTGGTCTCCAAGAAGGGTTCGGACGGGGCGGTAGTTTAAATCAAACCGGCGTGAACGTCACGGATAAATGGATTTTCAGTATCCCAAGCATAGCCCGCAAAAACGGAGCATAGGGCTTCGCGCAGTTCGGGCGATTGTTTTTCGCTGAACACCAGCTCTTGGAACGAGCCGTCATACCAGCTGTCGATGCAGTTGCGCAGCGTATTGATGCCGTATGCATGCGCATCGACATAATCTTTCTGCCAATCCACTTTTTCGCCGCGCAACTGGCGGGTAACGGCTTGGCAGGCGAGCTTGGACGAGTAAATGGCGGTGGTCACGCCGGAAGAGAAAACGGGGTCCAAAAAGCCGGCGGCATTGCCGAGTAGGGCGAAATTGTCGCCATACATTTGTGTGACTGCGGAATCGTAGCGCGAGAAGAACAGGAACGGGGCATCGTTTTCCCAGAACGCGTTTTGCAGGATGCGCGCGAAAAACGGGATTTCCATCACAAATTTTTTCATGACTTTGGAGGCGGCGCGTTCATCTTGGAAATAATGCGATTCGCCGACCACGCCTACCGAAGCACGGCCGTTGGCAAACGGAATCAGCCATACCCAGATATCGGGAAATTTGGGGTGGATGGCGATGGTGGATTTATAGCGGTCGTACAGCGGGTCGGTGATATTGTCGTTGATATGGGTGCAATACACGTTGCGCTGAGTGAGGCCGGTTTCGATTTCCCAGCCCAACAGGCGCGGCAGCAGCCGGAAATAACCGCTGGCATCCAAAGCAAAACGCGCATTCAGGCGGTATTCGGATTTGTCTTCGCGCTGAATGGTCAGCGACACAGGCATTTCGTTCGGGTTGAAATCCACCACCGATTGCCCGAAGCGGATATCCGCCCCTTTTTTAATCACTTCCTCTGCAAGGATTTGGTCGAAGTGGGCGCGGTCCACCTGCAAGGCAACGCTGCTTCGGTGTTTGTATTGATAGCGGAAATCGAAATGCGTTTGGCGTTCGCCATAGGTAAAGACAACGCCGTTTTTGGGCTGGAAGCCTGCCATGGCCACGGGCGTGAGCAAATCGGCTTCTGAAAGGATATCCATTGCAAAAGGCAGCAGGCTTTCGCCGATAACATAGCGGGGGAAATGCTGTTTTTCGATAATGCAGACGCTGAAACCCTGCTGCAATAAAAGTGCCGCCGCTACGGTTCCTGAAGGGCCTGCGCCCACAATCACAACATCAAAGAAATCGCTCATAGTTGCCTTTTGTATAGATGGATATGGGTGTAAAAACAAAAAGAAAATGACTAAATTTTATGAGACTATACTATATCATGAAAAAGCATAAAGAAATTTACGCGAAACAAATATTTGCGCGGGTTTTGGATGCTTATTCGTTAGGTTCCCCATCTATCTTCATTGTCTGTAAGGCAAATTTCTTTTCTACTGCCACTGCAAACGGTGCGGCATTCAAACGGTTGACGTGTCCGTAACGCAACACACTGAACCGACGTGCTGGCAGTGCGGCAAAATAATTCAGCAGCGCGGCTTTTTCTGCCTTGCCGGCTTCGTGCCCGTGATACACGACGACGACCAGATAACCGTCCTTGTCCAACAAATCCAAAGCAGCCTGCACGGCCGCCACGCTGGTTTCGGGCAGGGTGGTGATGTTTTTGTCGCCGTGCGGCAGGTAGCCGAAATTGAACACGGCGGCGCGCAGGGGTTGGCGGATGTATTGGGCGGCGTGCTGGTGTCCGTCCTGAATCAGGGTAACGCGCGGCAGCAGGCCGTGTTCCGCCAAACGTGCACGGGTGGCTTCAATGGCGGCGGTTTGAATGTCGAAGGCAAACACGCGGCCGGTTTCGCCCACGCATTGCGCCAGCAGCAGGGTGTCGTGCCCGTTGCCGGCCGTGCCGTCCATCACGCAGTCGCCTTCGCGGATGTGCGCGCGCAACAGGCTGTGGGCGAAGGGTAAAATATCTGCCAGCATATTCAACCTGCCTTGTGTTGTTTCAAAATATACGTTTCCGTTATCAACGCTTCCTGCCAAAAGCAGCCTGCACTTTATCCGACCTCTTCCAAAGCCGCCACGGACTGCTTCAAACGCGCCAGCAAAACGCGGCGGAAATCGGTGCACGCGTCCCAAACCGCGTCTTGGTTCATCACGCTCAAATTGCCGCCGGTGGCCAAATCAGCAGGCGCGCCGTTTTCAATGGCATCGTACAGTTCCAAAAACTCGTTTTGCGCGAACGCCGTCAGCTTGCCGACCAAGATTGCAGCCTGCTCGAATCGCGCCAAATCGGCCTCCAATTCGGGCAGCAACGCGCACCATTCGTCGTATGTTTCCTGCGCAGCATTCACGCACTGTTGCAGATGGTCCATGATCACAAACCCAATTCGTTCAAAAAGCGCACATCGTCCGCCCAGCCGGATTTCACTTTCACCCATACTTTCAAAAACACTTTGCAGTCAAAGAGTTTTTCCATGTCCAGCCGCGCTTCGGTGGAGATTTTTTTCAGTTTTTCGCCGCCGCGCCCGATCACAATCGGCTTTTGGTTTTCTTTGTCCACCAGCACGGCGATATAAATATGGAACATGCCGTTTTCTTCTTTGAACTGTTCCACTTCCACGTTCATCGCATACGGCAGCTCTTCGCCCAAATAGCGGAACAGTTTTTCGCGCACGATTTCCATCGCCAGGAAACGGCTGGATTTGTCGGTCATCATGTCTTCGGGATACATGGGCACGCTTTCGGGCAGGAACGGCTTTAAGGTTTCCAGCAGGTTGGCAATCCGCAGACCGTGCTTTGCGCTCACCACTTCCGCCGCCGCAAAATCAAATTCCTGGCGCACTTGGTCAATGAACGCATTCAGGGCGTGTTTGTCTTTTGCTTTGTCTTTGTCGATTTTATTGACCACCAGCACCACGGGGATTTTGTTCGGCAGCTGCTTCAACACGGTGCGGTCGGCTTCGGTAAAGCGCATGGCTTCCACCACGAAGGCCACTGCGTCCACGCCGCTCATCGCTTCGGTCACGTTCAGGTTCAGGCGGTCGTTGAGTGCGTTGCGGTGGTCGGTTTGGAAGCCGGGCGTGTCCACAAACACGAACTGCGCCGTGTCGTCCGTGTAAATGCCGGTTACCTTGTGCCGCGTGGTCTGCGCCTTTTTGCTGGTAATGCTGATTTTCTGCCCGATCAAATGGTTCATCAGCGTGGATTTGCCCACGTTCGGCCGACCGACAATGGCAATAAAGCCACAGCGGTATCCGTCTGCAGCCTGCTGTTCGTTGGCCAAAAATTCTGCTACGTTCATATGGCGCGTTCTTTCTTGTTGCTGGATAATGGGATTATACTGGTTTACGGTTTTTTACGCTTGCCTTCTGCGGACAGTGCTTGTTTTTGGGCGTATTCAGCCTTATTTTCGGAAAATGAGTGGAATGTGTTATTAAGGACAGGAAAATGCAGTTGATCGGGATTTTTTTGCTGGCGGGTGCGGTGCTGGAGGTTTTGTCGATTGTGATGATGGTGAAACTGATTGGCGGCATGCTGACTTTTGCGTTGATGGTGCTGAGTTTTATTTTGGGCTCGTATTTAATCGGCCGAAATGCCGGCGTGTCGAAGGTGATGCTGGCGGGTGCGCTGCTGCGCGGGCACGGACGCATGTCGTTGTACCAAATGCTTTGGCCGGTGCGGATTCCTGTGGCGGGCGGCTTGCTGATGATTCCGGGGTTTTTGTCCAGCGTGTTAGCGTTGCTGTTGCTGCTGCCGTTGAAGGGCGGCAAGGCGCAGGAGCCGCAGGGCGCATCGCCGTTTTACACGCAGCGCCAGACCGCGCGGAACGATGATGTGATTGAAGGGGAATTTGTGGTGCGCTCGGACGGCGGCAAGGGCTATCAGCATCAGGATTTGCTGAATCCGCCGCAGGACAAACCGTGATGCTGGGCGGCCAATAACAATAAAAAGCAGCCTACACTTTGAAAAACGAGGTGCAGGCTGCTTTTTTGTGTGTCGAATGGGGAAACGAATCGGCGGCAGGCTGGGTTTGTATGCGGCATGCTATGTGCGCCGTTGCGTGTTCGCCTTATGCAGTTTGATGGTTGGCTGGTTGGGCGGTTCAGAAAAAGCAGCCTGCACCCGTAAAATAGAAGTGCAGGCTGCTTTTTGCGGTTTGTCCGCCCGTTTATCGCATAAAAAACGCCATGTAATACAGTATATGCAGTAGCGCATTGGCGCACAGGGCAATGGTAATGCTGTTGAAGCGGAGCGGTTTGCTGCAGCAAGCGGTCACCACGCACCACAAAACCAGCAGGTTTACCAGCAGCGTTATGGTGAGCGTTGTGCTGAGCAGGCTGCTGAACACCAATGCCAACGGCAGCAAAAATATCCATGACGGCAGATGGTTGAACGCGCGGCGTAAATCGCCTTGCGACAGGGCTTGCAGGCCGGTTTGGAAAGTGGACGGGCGATTGTCCTGGCAGAGGATGGACAACGCGGCGGCTGCAGCGTAGGACAAGGCCAGTTGCAGGCAGGTGAGCGGCCACGGCATGGCAAGCATCTGGCCGGCATAGGTGAAGGGGAGCAGCAGGCTGCACAGCAGGAAAATGTGTTTGGATGGACGTAAATGCAGGCGTTGCGCCATGGCAGCATTCACGGCAATGCTCATCAGAATCGCCGGCCAAATAGTGGAAAACGCTACTTCCACGGCAGATGATGGTGTCATCATAAAATCGACAAAGCTGTTTGTGAAATCGGCAGAATCGAATTTCTCCCGAATATCACTGAGTGCGCCCAGCAAATGCGGCTGCATAATCGCGGCATTGATGATCAGCAGGACGATTTGGGTGCCGTTGCCCGACCATTGCTGCAAGCCGCGTTTGAATTGCAGGCTGTTGGTTAAAAACAGGCACAGCAGCGTCCAGAAAGACAAAGGCAGCATGGAAAATATGATTATGGTCATATCGTTTTTGGGCGCGCCGATCATGTAAGCGGCAATAAGGCACAACCACGAGCAGGCAAACACCACCCAGCCCAATACAGGGGCGGCAATCAGGCGTGAATAGGCCGTTTGCCAAGGCGACAGGGACGACATGCGCAACTGGTCGAACATATTGGACGAAATATCCCGTTTCAGACTGCGGCTGATTAAAATCATGCAGGCAAGAATGGCAAATAATAAGCCGGAGCTACCTAAGATAGCCAGATATTCCGCCAAACGGACGCTGTCGGTTCTCATTGCGATAAACAGGCCGAAGACCAAGATGACGCTGGCGACCAGACCCCAGTTCAGGTTCAGCCACAACAGGCGTTGGAATTCGGCATTCACAAAGATTTTCGGAATTCGGACGGACGATTTCATTGGGCATTCTCCCGATGGATGTTCAAACTGTTTTGGTAATTTTCCAGCAATGTGGTGCGCACCACGGATACCGAGCTCAATGTCAGGCCTGCACGCACGATATCGGACAACAGGGCGGCGCGCATTTCATCGGATTGGGGCAGGGTAACGGTGAACACGTCGCCCTGCTGTGAGGCAGCCTGCACATTCGGCAGTGACCGCAAGCGTGCCAATGCGTCTTGCGGCGGCTGCAACAAATGGATTTTCAGCGTTTGTTCGTTTTGGTTTTCCGTGTGGATTGCCTGATGCGCCTTAATCCTGCCGCGCTGCATCACCAGCATGTGCGTGCAATATTCGTCCAGCTCCGACAGAATGTGGCTGGACACCAGAATCGTCATGCCTTCCGATTTCAGGCGCAGCAGCAGTTGCGACAATTCATACCGCGCTTCTGGGTCGAGCCCGCTGGCCGGTTCGTCCAGCAGCAGGAATTGCGGGCGGTGGATAATCACCTGCCCGATGCCGACACGCTGTTTCTGGCCGCGCGAAAGCGATTTGATGCGGTCGTATAGCTTGTGCTCCAATCCCAAAAGCTGCACGGTGTCCACCACTGCGCTTTCCAGTTCGTCATCAGGCACGCCGCGCGCTTTGGCGGCATAGGCCATATACTGAATCACGGTCAAATCGTCGGACAGGCCGAAGATGTCGGGCAGGTAGCCCAGTTGCGCGAAGCTGGCGCGCGGGTCTTCCAAAATCGGGCGACCATTGAGCAAAACTTCGCCGTCCGAAGGCACTTCCAAGCCTGCCAAACAGCGCATCAGCGTGGATTTGCCCACGCCGTTCGGACCAATCAGGCCGGTAATGCTGCCGCGCGTCAGATGAAGGTCGATGTCGTGCAGGACGTGCTGCCTGCCGTAATAAAAATTAAGCTGCTGTACTTGAATCATGCCGTTCTCCGTGTAGTGGGGCAGGGGCATTGTAAAGGATTCGGCACGGCAGAGAAAGCGCAGGCATGCGGATGTTGCGGATGATTGACACAAATCGGCGGTTTTTGGCAAAAGCAGCCTGCACCTTCATGCAGAATTGAAAGTGCAGGCTGCTTTTGAATAAGGCAGCGGTCAGAATCGCCCGCCGTTATCCGAAACCGGAAAAGCAGCCTGCACGTCCTTATTGGTGCAGGCTGCTTTGTTTGCAGATAATTCAACTTTAACCGTTAAAATTTTCACGGCAAGAACAGCGAAAATATCCTAAAATAAACGCTATTTACTTAAAGGCCGGCCGCCTGCCGTGCGGATTGCGCCCAATATAAAACCAACGCAAAACACAGGAACGCCCATGACCGCCACCACCCACACGCCCACCCAACGCCTGCGCGAAATCCCATACAACTACACGTCCTATTCCGACCGCGAAATCGTCATCCGCCTGTTGGGCGAGGCGGCTTGGGAAACGCTGGAAACCCTGCGTGCGCAACGCAAGACGGGGCGTTCGGCGCGAATGTTGTTTGAAGTGTTGGGCGATATTTGGGCAGTGGTGCGCAACCCGTATCTGACGGACGATTTGCTGGAACACAGCAAACGCCGCGCAGCGCTGGTGGAGGCCATGCGCCATCGGCTGAACGAAATCAACAAACGCCGCGACGAAAACGCCGACGTGCTGCGGCTGGTGCAGGCTGCCGAAAGCGCGGTGAACCGTTTTGAAGACAGCTTTGCGGCCACCAAACTCAAACGCAGCCAAATCTTGGCACGGCTCTCAAAAATCACCAAAAAACACAACATCATGTTTGACGGGCTGGCGCGCGTTACCCATGTGACCGATGCCACCGACTGGCGCGTGGAATATCCGTTCGTGGTGGTGAATCCCGACACGGAAGCCGAAATTGCGCCGCTGGTGCGTGCATTAATCGAACTGGATTTGACGATTATCCCGCGCGGCGGCGGCACGGGCTACACGGGCGGCGCGGTGCCGTTGGATGCGATGAGCGCCGTCATTAATACGGAAAAACTGGACCGGCACGGCGGGGTGCAGGCTGCTTCTTTGGCGGGTCTTGACGGCGAACACCCCATCATCGTGTGCGGTGCGGGCGTGGTAACGCGGCGGGTGGAAGAGGCGGCACACGCGGCGGGGCTGGTGTTTGCCGTGGACCCCACTTCTGCGGACGCGTCCTGCATCGGCGGCAATGTGGCGATGAACGCAGGCGGCAAAAAAGCCGTGCTGTGGGGCACGACGCTGGACAATTTGGCGTGGTGGAAAATGGTCAATCCGCAGGGCGAATGGATAAAGGTGGAGCGCGTGCGCCACAATTTCGGCAAAATCCACGACGAAGAAACCGCCGTGTTCCATATCCACACGCTGCACGACGACGGCGAAACGGTGCTGAAAACGGAAATGCTGGAAATTGCAGGCTGCAAATTCCGCAAAGTCGGGCTGGGCAAAGACGTTACCGACAAATTCTTGAGCGGCCTGCCCGGCGTGCAGAAGGAAGGCACGGACGGCATCATCACCAGCGCCGCGTTTGTGCTGCACAAAATGCCCAAATACACGCGCACCGTGTGCTTGGAATTTTTCGGCACGGTGGCCAACGCCACGCCGTCCATCGTGGAAATCCGCGATTTCATGCAGTCGCATGCGTCGGTGAAACTGGCCGGCTTGGAGCATTTGGACTGGCGTTACGTCCGCGCCGTGGGCTATGCCACCAAAGCCGCCGGCAAAGGCCGCCCGAAAATGGTGCTGATTGCCGATGTGGTGTCGGACGACGAAGCACAGGTGCAGGCTGCTTCGGAGCACATCTGCGAACTGGCGCGCGCCCGCGACGGCGAAGGCTTTATCGCCGCATCGCCCGAACAGCGCAAAACCTTCTGGCTCGACCGCGCCCGCACCGCCGCCATCGCCAAGCACACCAACGCCTTCAAAATCAACGAAGACGTGGTGATTCCGCTGGAACGCTTGGGCGAATATTCGGACGGCATCGAGCGCATCAATATCGAACTTTCTATTCAAAACAAACTCAAACTCTGCACCGCGCTGGCAGACTATCTTTCAGGCAGCCTGCCGGTGGACAAAATGGACACCGACCTGCCCGCCGCCGAACTTTTGGGCGAACGTGCCAAACACGCGCTTGCCCATGTCACCGCCGTGCAGGAACGCTGGACTTGGCTTCTGCACAACTTGGACGCGCCGCTGGCCGAATACCAAACACGTTACGGCAAAGCCGCCCATGTCGCGCCCGAAGCCGATCCGCAGCAGAGCTGCTTCATCGCCTTCCGCGATTTCAGGCTGCGTGTGTCGGTGAAGCAGGACGTGATGCAGCCGCTGGCGGAAATTTTCTCCGGCAAGGCGGACACCAAAATCATGGCGGGCTTGGGCAAAATCCACGCCCAAACCGTGCGCGGCCGCGTGTTTGTCGCGCTGCACATGCACGCGGGCGACGGCAACGTCCACACCAACATTCCCGTGAATTCGGACGATTACGAAATGCTGCAAACCGCGCATCAGGCCGTGGCGCGGATTATGCGGATTGCCCGCAGCCTGAACGGCGTGATTTCGGGAGAACACGGTATCGGCATCACCAAATTGGAGTTTCTGACCGATGAAGAAATGCAGCCGTTTTGGGATTACAAAGCCAAAATCGACCCGCAAGGCCGCTTCAACCGCCACAAACTCATGCGCGGTGCCGATTTGCGCCATGCCTACACGCCGTCTTTCGAGCTGCTCGGCTTTGAAAGCCTGATTATGGAGCAGTCGCACTTGGGCAAAATCACCGAAGCCGTGAAAGACTGCCTGCGTTGCGGCAAATGCAAACCCGTGTGCAGCACCCACGTTCCGCGCGCCAACCTGCTGTATTCGCCGCGCAACAAGATTTTGGGCGTGGGGCTGCTGGCCGAAGCGTTTTTATACGAAGAGCAGACGCGGCGCGGCGTATCGCTGAAACATTTTGACGAACTGGGCAGCATTGCCGAGCATTGCACCGTGTGTCATCGCTGCGTGAAGCCGTGTCCCGTGAATATCGATTTCGGCGATGTGAGCGTGGACATCAACAATTTTCTGCGCGAAACGGGGCACAAACGTTTCAACCCGATGGTGTCCGCCGGCATGGCATTTTTGAACGCCAAAAATCCCACGCTGGTCAAAACCCTGCGCGCGGGTGTGGTAACCGCCGGTTTCAAAGCGCAGACCGTTGCCTACGATTTGGGCCGGCAGTTCCATATCGGCGCTGGCAGGCAGAAACGCGCGCCCAAAGCCACCACACAAAAACCGGCCATCAAAGAGCAGGTGATCCATTTCATCAACCGCCCCCTGCCGCGCAACGTGCCGCTGAAAACCGCGCGCTCGCTGCTGGGCTTGGACGGCGACGGCAGCACCGTGCCCATCATCCGCAACCCGGCATTGCCCGAAGATGCGGAAGCCGTGTTCTACTTCCCCGGCTGCGGCTCGGAAAAATTGTTCTCGCAAGTGGGGCTGGCCACGCAGGCGATGCTGTACCACGCAGGCGTGCAAACCGTGCTGCCGCCGGGCTACCTTTGCTGCGGCTACCCGCAATCTGCTCACGGCGACCAGCCCAAAGCCGACAGCATGGTGACCGAAAACCGCGTGCTGTTCCACCGCATGGCCAATACTTTGAATTATCTGGATATTAAAACCGTGGTCGTGTCTTGCGGAACGTGTTACGACGCGCTGGCGGAATATCGTTTTGAAGATATTTTCCCCGGCTGCCGCATTATCGACATTCACGAATATCTGCTGGAAAAAAACATTAAGCTGCAAGGCGTTCAGGGGCAGCAGTATCTGTATCACAACCCGTGCCACACGCCCATTAAAACTATGGACGGCGCCAAACTGGCCAGCGAACTCATCGGTCAGAACGTGCCGTTGAGTGACCGCTGCTGCGGCGAAAGCGGTATGTTTGCCGTCAAACGCCCCGACATTGCCACACAGGTGAAATTCCGTAAGCAGGAAGAAATCGAGAAAAATCTGGCGCAGCTGCCGCAGGGCGAACCCGTGAAAATGCTGACTTCCTGCCCCGCGTGCTTGCAGGGCTTGAGCCGTTATGCCGAAGACAACAACCTGCCGGCGGACTATATCGTGATTGAAATGGCCAAGCGCATTTTGGGCGAAAACTGGCTGGACGAATTTGTGGGCAAAGCGAAAAACGGCGGCATTGAGAAAGTGCTGCTGTGAAGCAAGTGCAGGCTGCTTTTTAGGTTTGCAGGTAGCCTTTATTAGGCGATATAGGCTTTATCTACGCGTTTCTCTTTGCTATTCAAACATCCCCAGCACTTCTTCCAACAGCTCAACGCGCCATGTTTCGTTGGCAGGATTGTCCAGTGCGGTAGTGAGGGCGGTATATGCTTTATCTACACGCGTGCCTTCTATTTTTGCAATTTTGTCGAGAATGCCCGTTGCTTCATGCGCCATTTTGAAATTGCCGTCAATCAGCCAGCCGATGGCTTTCTCAAACAAAGGCATCGCCGGATAGTTTGCCAAGGCATAAATCAGCGTACCGCGAACTTTGGCGTATTCCGCGCTGTCTAGTGCGGCTAAAATCAGCGGGTAGATTTCCCGATTGCGTTGTTCGGCAAGGTCTAAAATCATTGGGATTTTGTCCCGCAGCGGGGTTTGTGGATTTTTGATTTGTTCAATCAATTCGTTATTGTTCATTTTATTGTCAGAACCACCTTGTTCATTAAGATAAAGGCTACCTGAAAGCCTGCCACACTAACCCAGCAATCATTATCCAAACAAATGCCAGTCCCGCTGCCGATATCATCACAAATAACAGCCAGACAGCAATCGCTTCACGGCGTTCCTTTCAAATCGGGGTTTGGGTGCTGCTATGGTTGGATACGTTTATAATCTCGGGACAAAAAAACGTAATAAGTGGTTGCTGGATAACAAAGTCCAAACCAGTAGCAGGCAAAATAAGGCTTCCATCCCTCTTCTTCGTTAAGAATAAGAGATATCGAGAAACAAATCGCAACTAAACAGAAAAAACTTGGGAGATAAAACCATTTCATTCCCCTATTCAAGAATCTGGCCAATATAGGTATTTTGTATTCTACGAAAAAGAAAGGCATTTCCAAGGGAAACATATCAGATAAAAACTTTTGTTTATTTTTTATTATAGATAGAACCTTGCTTCTCAAGAGAAAGCCATTAATAATACCGATGACAGCTATTAATATATAGAGAATAGTATAGGTATGAATAATCTTCATCAGACAAAAAGAAGAAATGGCAGATAAATTACATACGATATAGTAGAATATAAAATATTTACGGTCTAAACCTTGTTCAGTTGCAATTTTTTTAAAATTGCCTTGCGCAAAAAAATCAAAGAAATCCATTGACTATCCTTTCAAATAAAAACTGAATGATATCGAACGCATATAAATAGGAGCTGACGTAAATTAGCCCTAAATTCCACACCAATCCCGCAGGATTTTAAGCTGTTGAGACAGTGTGCCGAAGTTAAACCGAAATTCACATTCTTTCAAGAATAGCGGGAAAGATTTGCGATCGATTCCGTTGTATTTGCGTAAGACGCGTTTTGCCTGATTCCCAAAATTCTCAATGCCGTTGATGTGGTTCTGACGGTCGGCAAACGCTTTGGAATGGTTGATACGGTAATGGATAAAACCGCTCACGTCCAACTTGTCGTAGCTGCTCAGGCTATCCG
>ERZ773054.975-NODE-975-length-19030-cov-8.508669_pt1 | contig 19030 bp, 18 predicted proteins | sample MGYA00580630_ERZ773054 | MGnify/ENA primary metagenome ERZ773054 (study PRJEB29015, sample SAMEA2737994) | human oral metagenome | biome: human oral; feature: human-associated habitat; material: dental | place: China | collected 2115 ... | reverse complement strand
CGGCAGATGGCGCCCCGCGCTGGCTGGCACTGGCCGCGCGGCAAATCACCGCCCGCCCCGCCCATGCCGTGGCGCAAGTCAGCAGCCTGGCCGTGGGCCTGATGGCACTGGTGCTGCTGGTGCTGCTGCGCACTGACCTGATGGCCAGCTGGCAGCGCGCCACGCCGCCTGATGCGCCCAACCGCTTCACCATCAACGTCATGCCCGATCAGGCCGAAGACTTTCGCGCCGCCCTCGCGCAAGGCGGCGTGCGCGGCTACGACTGGTATCCCATGTTCCGGGGCCGCCTGGTCAGCATCAACGGCCGGCCCGTCACTGCCGCCAGTTTCAGCGACGAGCGCGCGCAGCGCCTGGCCGAGCGCGAATTCAACCTCTCCCACACCCCCGCGCTGCCCGCCCACAACAGCCTGGCCGCCGGCCGCTGGCAGCCCGAAGAAGCGGGCGCGGCCAGCGTGGAAGAGGGCCTGGCCGCAACGCTGGGCATCCGCCTGGGCGACACGCTGGGCTTTGACTTTGCTGGCGCCACGCACGAAGTGCGCGTGCGTTCGCTGCGCAAGGTGGACTGGGGATCGCTGCGCGCCAATTTCTTCGTGCTCCTGCCCGTGAGCGAATTGCCCGATGACGTGGCCTACACCTGGATGGCCGCCTGGCGCTCGCCCGGCCAGCCGGGTTTTGACAATGCCCTCGTGCGCCAATTTCCCAACATCACCAGCATCGACATGAGCGCCACTTTGGCACAGGTGCAGCGCGTGCTGGCGCAAGTGATTCGCGCGGTGGAATTTCTTTTTGCCTTCACCCTGGCGGCCGGGCTGCTGGTGCTGGTGGCCGCCATCACCGCCACGCGCGAAGAAAAAGCGCGCGAATTCGCCATCATGCGCGCCCTGGGCGCTTCTGCCGCCTTGCTGGGTAAGGTGCAGCGCGCCGAACTGGCTGGCGTGGGCCTGCTGGCCGGTGCGCTCGCCAGCCTGGTGGCCAGCATGTTGGGCTGGGGGCTGGCGCGCCACGTCTTTGAATTTGACTGGACTGCGCCCCTGGCCACGCCTTTGCTGGGCAGCCTGGCCGGCGCGGCCCTGGCCCTGGCCGCCGGCTGGTGGAGCCTGCGCGAAGTGCTGCGCCGCCCCGTTGCGCAAACGCTGCGGCAGGCGGGCGAGTAGTTCGGCCCTCCCCTTCCAGAAACTGCTCAAAGTCCGTCCGTCAGCACGAAAAAACGCACCAAAACCACCAGACCCTGGCGCGTTTCTCATGCGCGCTGGCGCGCAACTGGGCGCTTTGGGCGTGCTCCCGGCCACTCCATCGATTCAAAAATAGGAGCTAATTCAAGGGTTAGAAAATTCCGTTTCGCACACTATCCACTAGGACATCATGCTATTAAAAAAGGAGCGGAATACGCTGCGCATTCAGCCTTTCGCCCGTCTTGCTGCCCGTGCCCGCCAGCCCGTTTCGCTCTTGCTGCTTTGCGCATGCAAGCCAAGGGCCGAAAGCGCCCGGAACCCGCTCGCAGTCTGGCGACTTCGAAATTGTCGGCTATGAATTTTGCCAATTGAGGTGTCATGCGCCTCGATAGTGTTCCTTCTTTATCTTCCAATTGATCTTGGACTATAGTCCCTATTGGCAAATCTATATAGGCCGCATCTGCAAGTAATGCATTGATATAGGCGGATTGAATGTAGCTCATTGCGAATTTCCTTTCTCTATAAGAGCATCAACGTTAATGGCATGAAAAATACTCGGCATCTCTTTGGCAACACAGGAAGCACCACCAGAACTACCATTAAAGGATATTTTCTTGAGGAGAATACCTCCCCCTCTGGAGCATTGTGTAAAAGAAAAAAATACTTTCCCGCTATCTATATCCTGATATTTGTAGTCCGTGCAGGAAGTTGGAACGAGATATCCCCAGAGTTTAGTCTCTTTTGTCTCAAATTTTGCACGTTGCACTTTTATCCAGTCGGGATCAAGTTTCACCGTCGCTTTGCGATAACATATATATTCAAACTGAATCATGCCGATAATTCGATCAAAAAACAATACAAAAAACATACCAAAAAAGACCCCCACGCGCAAAAGAAATAATTTATTGGGTGACAGCGACCACCCGAAAATCTTGACCAGCCGGTTGCTGATGAACACGGCAATCAAGATGAATCCACCCAAAATGGCGTAGGCAATCATTCCTATCATGCCTCGGATCCTTTCTAAAGCGTATTGAGAAACTTGTTTAAGATGGTGTGAAATCGTCAATGTATTGAGTCAGCACGGATAAATCATGCTTTTCATTAATGAACGCGCCTGCATATCGGTAAATCCTGATCCACCTTCTCGAGACGGATCTTTGATCAGATTTTCTTGTCCATGAGCAGTTCTCAGGTCTCCATAAGAAGCCTGAGACAATTGCGCAAGAGGACTGAGTTTTGACTAACTTTCATGGTTGCTCCTTAGAAAAAACCGTTTCCAGCATGGTTGACGTATCACCTGAAACTTTGCAGTCATAGCCGCCATCAGGCCCCAGGGTCGGGGTAATTCTCCCACCCCTCCGGCTGTATCTGACGAACTCCCCAAGAATCTTTTTATCGCTGCATCTCATTGCATAATTTATCTTTTTATACAACGTTGGATTGACGGATTTTCCTATCGGGATTTCAGTGCCGCCAATCGCATATGGCGCATGTTCGTCTGGATTTGAGCACCCAAAGGATTTTCTAAATATCTTTTCATTTGCCGTCCAATTATAGGCGTAGCCACCCGGCAGATAGGCCTTTTCATAAATATGAATGCCGCCTTCTTTCGCGCAGAGCCGATCCGCCTCCCAGTCCATCAGAAAGACACGCAGTTTAATGATTCCGATATACGACAGAAAGCAGGCAATAATAGATAGAAATAGCATGCCTATGATGGAACGGCCTTGTTGATATTTATTCATGGGTGCGTTCACTCAAAAGATGAATCAATACTGAAGCTCAGGTCTAGACAGGTTTCATTTCCTACGCGCCCAAAAGCGAAATTTGCCTGCCTGACATTTGCTGCCCGCCAAGCAAGGCCCATGCAGCAGCTATTACTTGTTTGAACCCGTTATAAATAAAGCGCCGCACGGCATCCAGCACTCCTTCCAGCGAGCCTTTGGCAATGTGGCTGCCCGATGAAACGATTTGGTTCAGGGCTTCAATGCTCAAATCAGGCGCGAGTTTTTCCAGCGCATTGCCCAGCGCAAGCATGTCCGTGAGGCGGTACATGTAATGGTTGGTCAGGCCCGTGCCTTCTTCCTGAAACAGGCCCACGCGCTGGCCCATCTGGGTAAACCACCAGTTATTGGTGGTGAAATTAATGCCATTCTCGGCAAAATAGTTGCTCTGGCTGCTGGAAACTGCTGACATGGGCTGGCCTTTGCCCAGCAGGTTGTCAATTTTGTCGAAGAAAAGCTCGGCAGTGCTTCACAAGAAACCGGCGCTATTGAAGGTGGAGATGTGTTCTATGGAGAGGCTGCCGCCAAAAATGCGCACAAAGGCCGAGGCCAGATGCCCGCCCAGGCTGTGGCCATTGATGGAAATTGAATTGACGCCTGTCAGTCTGCCCGTCCCTTGGGCCGGAAGGCCGGGAACGACCAGGGATAGGGGCGAAGGAATGGGCACGCCAGTCGGAGTGGGCATGTTGACCAGTTGCCTGACGGTTTCCGTGGCCGGCGTGGTCTCGCGTAACCATCAGTTGACCATGTCAATAATCTGGCTGTGAGCCGATGAACTCAAGGCCAAATCGAGGTCTGCGCCAAACATATCCTCTCCCGGCTGAGTTCCCCGGGTCGAAACAAAAACTTTTCCCTCATAAGGCGTGCCTTTGCGACCTTTCCAGACAATGGCATCAAATCCAGAGCCAAGTCCAGGGAAATCATTCTTGTATTCATTGCTGATGACTTCGAAATTGTCGACAATGAATTTTGCCAATGGGGACGTCATACGCTTAGATAAATCATCTTTTTCTTTTGTTCTTATTGAACCAATAATCCCAACCGACAAATCAACGTAAGCCGCATCCGCAAGTAACGCGTTGATATAAATCGATGGAATGCCACTCATTGCTCATCTCCTTTCTCTAAAAGAATCCTTAAATTAATTTTATCACTTATGCTATCCAAATTTTTTGGATAGCATGAATCGCCAATTGAAAAATCGCCGCCCAATATTTTTTCGATGAAAAAACCTCCTTCTCTACTACAAGATACATAAGAAAAAAAGTTTTCCCGTTATCTTTGTCCTGGAATTCACTCACAGCGCAAGAAATTGGGACTGCTGAAAAACTCACAGATTGAACATATGCAGTTTTTGAATGGGCCCGCTGAACTTCCTGCCATCCAGGCTCTAATTTTGTTATTGTTCGCTGATGACATATATATTCAAATTGAAAAATGCCAATAACAAGGTCGCCAAACAATATCATTAGAAAACCCACCACAATTCCTATCTGTAGAAAAAATAACTGATTACGAGACAGCACCCATCCACGGCCTTTAACCAGCCAGTTGCTGATGCGCACGGCAATCCAAATCAGTCCGCCTAGAAAGGCATAGACAATGATTCCACTCACTTACTGGATCCTTTCATAGGTGAAATAACTCATTGATAAGATTATTCTGAACAACGAGCTTTGCTCACACCAAAGACTCTGCCGCTTCACGTCATGTGGACAACCAGCAAAATTGCGATTTGCTCTCAACGGGATGCTTTATACACCCGGTTTTTGCTTCTACCGTTCCTTATTTCATGAAAAGCGTGAACGATTTCCGCTTTTCAGGCCCAGCTTCCGATAAAAGGCGATATTGGGGCAATGAGCGGCATATCCGGTCGATGGCAAAAAACGTTTGCGGCCAATTGTCATCGTCGGCTACGCGCTGCTGCTGCATGAAGCTGATGCCCGCGCCCAGGGTGAAGCGGTAACCCGTTCCGTGCGGCTCGGCTTGCCAGTCCCATTCATGGATGCGGCCATTGGGGACCACGACGGGGTTCATGGCGTAGGCACCGTCTGTGCGGGCCTGCTGAAACTCTTGCGTGGCCGCATTCCAGCTGTAGCTGCGCGTGCCTGCGCCTGCGTAGGGCAGCGCCATGATGCGGCTTGCCACGGTGTATTGCGCATCTCCCAGGATGAGGTCATCGCCTGCGCCGCCTTTGATGTCATCGCTGCCCGCGCCGCCAAAGAGCACATCTTTTGCGCTGCTGCCGTAAATGTGGTCACTGCCCGCTTCGCCGCTGATCCAGTCGCCTCTTTGGTGGCTTTGGCCGTTGTGCCGCTGCCATTGATCATCGTCACTGTCGCCCCACAGCCAGTCGTTGCCTGCGCCGCCGTAGATCATGTCGGTGTTTGGGCCTTCATATTCCAGATGGTCTTTGCCGTCGCTGTCATAGATGGTGTCAACACCCGTGTCAGTCTTGCCCAAAACATAGGTGTCTTCTCCCGCCCCGCCTTTCAGCCAGTCATTGCCCGCGCCGCTTTCCATACGGTCGTCTCCATTGCCGCCATACAGGCGGTCTCTGCTGTTTTACCGCCAGACTGCGGCGTCAAAACCTGTGTCCGCTGAAAGCGGAAAGTCATTTGTATTAATACTGGTGATAACTGAAAAATGCTTGCCAATGTAGTCGGCAATTATTGGCGTCATGCGTTTATTAATACCTTTATGTGTTTTCATATCCTCACCAATAAGTCCATTTCGATCTTCCTCTTTGATGGCATAAGTTGCATCCGCAAGCAATGCGTTGATATAGCTGCGATGGATGGAGATCATGATGAGCCTTTCACTCTACGATGGAAATCTGATTGTTGGCGTATTCTCCTTGATAATAAAAACATTTCGAATGGACAAACATTGGACTGCTGCCATTTATGCCGACCCAGGTATATGTGGTGAGCCATCCTCCTCCGGAGGTTCCATATGTGCGAAAAGTGGCCAAAGTCTCTTTTGTTTGCGCATCGGTCAATGATATGAAGTCTTCTTCTATCGGAAGCGCGGTATGTGGCACAGGCCCGCCTTCAGTCCGGTTTATTATTACTTTTTCCTTTTGCCTTTGATAAATCAGCGCTCGAAATACCATATCTTTTGCATAGATAATCATATTGAATAGCCCCAATAATCTCATCCGCCAGCATCAGCGGAAAAGCGCCAATCACAATAGCCAAACGTGTGAAAAACACCGCAGCAGGCGACCATTTCAGTCGGCAAGTCAGTCATTTACTCAGCGCGATCAAAATCCTGACAAAGACGACAAACGCACCCAAAAATAATAATCCAGCCATGAGTCATCTTTCGTCTTGTTATCGTTCACAAGAATCAGGGCAACAAGAATTAACAATCCAAAATTCGTCAGTAATGAATTTCGACAATTGGAGCGTCATACGATTTGAAAGAATTCCTTTTTTATTTTCCAATTATTCTCGATCAATAATGCCTATTGGCAAATCTATATAGGCCGCATCTGCAAGTAATGCATTGATATAGGCGGATTGAATGTAGCTCATTGCGAATTTCCTTTCTCTATAAGAGCATCAACGTTAATGGCATGAAAAATACTCGGCATCTCTTTGGCAACACAGGAAGCACCACCAGAACTACCATTAAAGGATATTTTCTTGAGGAGAATACCTCCCCCTCTGGAGCATTGTGTAAAAGAAAAAAATACTTTCCCGCTATCTATATCCTGATATTTGTAGTCCGTGCAGGAAGTTGGAACGAGATATCCCCAGAGTTTAGTCTCTTTTGTCTCAAATTTTGCACGTTGCACTTTTATCCAGTCGGGATCAAGTTTCACCGTCGCTTTGCGATAACATATATATTCAAACTGAATCATGCCGATAATTCGATCAAAAAACAATACAAAAAACATACCAAAAAAGACCCCCACGCGCAAAAGAAATAATTTATTGGGTGACAGCGACCACCCGAAAATCTTGACCAGCCGGTTGCTGATAAACACGGCAATCAAGATGAATCCGCCCAAAATGGCGTATGCAATCATTCCTATCATGCACTGACTCCTTATTTAGAGAATATACATATCGACAGACTGTTTCTGAACAATAAGCCTCACACCAAAGACTCTGCCGCTTCACGTCATGTGGAGAACCGGCGCCATTGCGATCTGCTCTCAACGGAATGCTTTATACACCCGGTTTTTGCTTCTGCTGGCCCTTATTTCATGAAAAGCGTGAACGATTTCCGCTTTTCAGGCCCAATATCCGATAAGGGGCGACATGGAGATGATGAAAGGCATATCCGGCTGATGACGAAGAATTGGCATTGATGCCGGATCGGGCCGCGCCGGTGTATTCAGGCAGTCGCAGTCCCCAAAACGCGCCGCCGCCCTGGGAGGGGTCTGGTTTCAGTTTCCTTCCATGTGCCGCATCAGAAAAATTTGCGTATTTCTTCCAATGGCGCATGCGGTCTGATAAACGTCTTGTTTTTGATGATCCGCTCGCATGCCTGGTGGCGAAGCTTTCAGTTATGCGGTTCTTGTCTTTGAACCAGCGTTTGCCTGCGCGTCGTTGGCTCACGCGCTGGCCGTCAGGCGGAGCGCGGCGGCCAGCCAGCGAGTACAGTCACGAGTTTTTTGTTCTGCCCGTGCATATGGACACAACTTTTTATTCGTTTGAAAACGCAAGGCCGTGCGCCATGATCGCGGCCCTGGTGGTTGAATGACCCATGTCTGACGCTGACTTTTCTTTTTCGCATTCCTTTCGCGATGCCCAGCCTGCCGCGCCCGCCTTGCCAGCGGGCGCTTTTGATGGGGCGGGCGCGCCCATGATTGCGCTGGATGACATCACGCTGGATTACCCCGGCCCTGGCGGGCAGACCGTGCGGGCGCTGCACGGGGTGAGCCTGCGCATTCAGCCTGGGGAGGTGTTCGGCATCATTGGGCGCAGCGGGGCGGGCAAAAGCTCGCTGGTGCGCTGCATCAATTTGCTCAACCGGCCCACGCAGGGGCGGGTGGCCGTGGCGGGCACGGATTTGATGGCGCTGCCGCCAGCCAGCCTGCGTGCGGCGCGGCGCGAGATTGGCATGGTGTTCCAGCATTTCAATTTGCTGTCTTCGCGCACGGTGTTTGACAACGCGGCGCTGCCGCTGGAGCTGGCGGGCATGGGCCGCAGCGAAATCCGCGAGCGCGTGACGCCGCTGCTGGAGCTGGTGGGGCTTTCGGCGCTGGCTGACCGCTATCCGGCGCAGATCAGCGGCGGGCAAAAGCAGCGCGTGGGCATTGCGCGCGCGCTGGCCAGCCGCCCGAAGGTGCTGCTCTCAGACGAGGCGACTTCGGCGCTCGATCCCGAAACCACGCGCTCCATCCTGGCGCTGCTGCAGCAAATCAACCGCGAGCTGGGGCTGACGGTGGTGCTGATCACGCACCAGATGCAAGTCATCCGCCAAATCGCGCACCGCGTGGCAGTGATGGACGCGGGCCGCGTGGTGGAGCAAGGCGCCGTGCTGGACGTGTTCACGCGCCCGCAGCAGCCCATCACGCGCAGCCTGATTGACGAGGTGATGCCGCAGACGCTGCCCGCCAGCGTGCGCGCGCACATGGCTGCGCTGCACGCGGCGCTGCCCGCCGGGCACGCAGGAAGGCTGCTGCGGCTGATTTACGCGGGCGAGCGGGCCGAGCAGCCGGTGCTTTCGCGCCTGATCCGCGAGCACGGGGTGGATGTGAGCATCCTGCACGGGCAGATGGATGAAATCCAGGGCCAGACTTTTGGCTCGCTGGCCATTTACGCCAGCGGCCCCGCTGGCAGCGTGCAGGCGGTGGCTGCCGCGCTGGCAGCCAGCGGCGTGCAGGTGCAGGATGTGACCGATGAAATGAAAGCGGCAAGAGCAAGCGACGAGATGAAAGGCCCGGGCCATGTTTGAACACTTCACCGCTGCCATGCTGGAGCTGTTTGCCACTTCGCTGTGGGAGACGGTGCTGATGGTGGCCATTTCGGGCCTGGCTGGCGCGCTGCTGGGCGTGCCGCTGGGTGTGTTTCTGCGGCTGACGGATCGCGGCGGCGTGCTGGAAAACCGGGCGGTCAATGCCGTCACGGGCGCCATCGTGAACGCGGTGCGCTCCACGCCTTTCATCATCTTGCTGGTGGCCATCATTCCGTTCACGCGCTTTGTCGTCGGCTCGTCCATTGGCACGGCGGCGGCCATCGTGCCGCTGACCATTTCGGCCATTCCCTTTGTGGCGCGGCTGGTGGAGACGGCGCTGCGCGAGGTGGATTCGGGCCTGGTGGAAGCCGCGCAGGCCATGGGCGCCAGCACGCGGCAAATCGTCTTCAAAGTGCTGCTGCCCGAGGCGCTGCCGGGCATCGTGGCGGGGCTGACCATCATGCTGGTGAGCCTGACGGGCTATTCGGCCATGGCGGGCGCCATTGGCGGCGGCGGCCTGGGCGATCTGGGCATCCGCTACGGCTACCAGCGCTTTTTGCCAGACGTGATGCTGGCCGTGGTGGTGATCCTCATCGTCTTTGTGCAGCTGCTGCAAAGCCTGGGCGACTGGGCGGTGCGCAAGCTCAGCCACAAATAACGCGCTGGCTTTCCATCCCATTGATTCAAAAGGAAAACACATGAAAACACGCACTTTTCTCCGCACCCTGCTGGCTGCGGCTTCAACCGCCGCGCTGCTGGCTCACGCGCCGCTGGCGCTGGCTGGCGGCCAAACCACGCTCAAGGTGGGCGTGACCGCCGGCCCGCACGCCGAAATCATGGAGCAGGTGAAAAAGCAGGCCGCCGCACAAGGGCTGGACATTCAGGTCGTCGAGTTCAGCGACTACGTGCAGCCCAACGCCGCGCTGGCCTCGGGCGACTTGCAGGCCAACAGCTACCAGCACCAGCCCTATCTGGACCAGCAAGTGGCCGACCGGGGCTACAAGATCGTGAGCGTGGCCAAGACGGTGGCCTTTCCGATGGGCGTTTATTCCAAAAAGCACGCCAGCCTGAAAGACCTGCCCGAAGGCGCGCGCATCGGCATTCCCAATGACCCTTCCAATGGCGGCCGCACGCTGCTGCTGCTGGAGGGGCAGGGCCTGATCAGGCTCAAGCCCGGCGCGGGCCTGCGCGCCTCGCCGCTGGACGTGGTGGAAAACCCGAAGAAGTTCAAGTTCGTGGAGCTGGACGCCGCGCAGCTTGCGCGCTCGCTGGCTGACCTGGACGCCGCCTCGGTGCCCACCAACTACGCCCTGCCCGCCGGGCTGGATCCGAAAAAGCAGGCGCTGGCGCTGGAAAAGGCCGACACGCCCTACACCGGTGTGCTGGCCGTGCGCGAGCAAGACAAAAACCAGCCCTGGGTGCAGGCGCTCATCAAGTCTTACCAAAGCGCGCCGGTGCGCGACTTCATCAACGAGCACTTCAAGGGCGCACTGCTGCCCGCGTTTTGAAGGCGCTGAATTTGCTCTTTAATCCATAGCAATACGTCCCCGCAAAATGGGCGGTAACGCCCTTTTTGAAGGCCATGAATCTGCTCTTCTTTTTGAAGAGCCTGGCGTCTCTCCCCCCCCTTCTTTCACCCTGCCCTTCAAAGGAAACCCCGCCATGATCAAGCTGCAAAAACGCGCTTTCATCCGCACCCTGCTGGCCGCCGCCTGCACCTGCGCCTTCGCTGGCGCGGCCCAGGCCGAGAACGTCAAGCTCAAAGTCGGCGTCACGCCCGGCTCCCACGCGCTGGTGATGGAGCAAGTCAAGCCCCTGGCCGCCAAGGAAGGCATCGACCTGCAAGTGATCGAATTCAACGACTACGTGCAGCCCAACGCCGCGCTGGCGGCGGGCGATCTGGACCTGAACTCCATGCAGCACAAGCCTTACCTTGACCAGCAAATCAAAGACCGTGGCTACAAGTTCGCCATCGTCGGCACCACGCTGACCGAGCCGATCGGCATCTACTCCAAAAAAGTGAAATCGCTGGCCGAGCTGCAAGAAGGCGCGCGCTTTGGCATTCCCAGCGACCCCTCCAACGGCGGCCGCGTGCTGCTGCTCTTGCAGGAAAAGGGCCTCATCAAAATCAAGCCCGGCACGGGCCTGACGCCCTCGCCGCTGGACGTGGTGGACAACCCCAAAAAGCTCAAGTTCGTGGAGCTGGACGCCCCCCAGCTGCCCCGCTCCCTGCCTGACCTGGACGCCGCCGGCATCAACACCAACTTCGCGCTCGAAGCGGGCCTGAACCCCAAAACCGACGCCATCACGCAAGAAGGCCCCAACGGCCCCTACGCCAACATCCTCGTCGTACGCGCAGAAGACCAGGCCAAACCCTGGGTGGCCAAGCTGCTCAAGGCCTACCAGAACGACACCATCCGCAAATACATCGACGAAAAATTCAAAGGCGCCGTCATCCCCAGCTTCTGAGCGCCTGCCCAGAAGCTGGCCGTGAAGGGCAAAAGCGTGAATTGAAATGGGCGGCAAAGCGCAGACCGCCCAAATCCGCGCCTTGCGCTCCACGAACAAACTTTGAACAGGCCCTAACGCCTCTGCGCACAGGGCATGGCCGCGCCGCCATGCCCTGTGCCCCTGCTGCCCCTTCCCCGCCCACAGAAAGCTTTCCCATGCCCAAACTCACCTTCTTGCGCGCCCTCTCGCGCGCCCTCTCGCCCGCCCTGCTGGCCCTGGCCGCCGCGTGCCTGCCACCTGCCCTGGCGGCTGAAGAAATCAAGGTCGGCGTCACTGCCGGCCCGCACGCGCAAATCATGGAAGCCGTGAAAAAAGCCGCCGCCCAAGAGGGCCTGCAAATCAAAATCATCGAATTCGGCGACTACGTGCAGCCCAACGCCGCGCTGGCCTCCGGCGACCTGCACGCCAACAGCTACCAGCACAAACCCTACCTGGAGCAGCAAATCAAAGACCGTGGCTACAAGCTCGTCAGCGTGGCCGACACCGTCACCTTCCCCATCGGCCTGTATTCCAAAAAAGTGAAATCGCTGGGCGAGCTGAAAGAAGGCGCGCGCTTTGGCATCCCCAACGACCCCACCAACGGCGGCCGCGTGCTCCTGCTGCTGCAAGAAAAGGGCCTCATCAAGCTCAAGCCCGATGCCGGCCTGAAAGCCACCCCGCTTGACATCACTGAAAACCCGAAAAAACTCAAATTCGTGGAACTGGACGCCGCCCAGCTGCCCCGCTCGCTCGACGACCTGGACGCCTCCGCCATCAACACCAACTTCGCCCTCTCCGCCGGGCTGGACCCCAAGCGCGACGCCATCGCGCAGGAAAGCCCCAAAGGCCCCTACGTGAACATCCTCGTCGTGCGCGAACAAGACCGCAACCAGCCCTGGGTGCGGCAGCTCATCAGCGCCTACCACAGCAACGCCGTGCGCCAATACATCGACCAGGCATTCAAAGGCTCCGTCACCGCCGGCTTCTGAGCGCCTGCTCAAAGCGCGGCTTTGCTTGGCGGCAGCCGCGTTTCCCCTCCCGGCAGGCGGAAAGCACAGCGAGCTTTCCGCAACCCCTTCCTTGCAGGCCCCTCACGCCTTCACAGAAAGGGATTTATTTGCTCCCATGTCCATAGCATGATGTCCTAGTGGAATGGGCGCGAGTGCCGTTTCCATACCCCCTGAATCCGCTCCTGTTTTTAGTAAACAGCCCCGGTGCTGGCGAACGGCAGAAGGCGCATCTGGCCGCGCGTCTGATCTTGAGAGGCCCCTCACGGCCAGACTTTGAACAGACTCTGAGGGGCTGCCGCGCATCGGCCGGGCCGTTGCCCGTTCGACTGCCCGGCAGAGTCGCCACGCTTGCAACGCCGCAGGCCATCCGAGTCCGCGCTTTTCGCCCCACGGGCAAATTTGAAGCCCGCTTTCAGTGCCTGAAGTGGCGCACGCCGGTGAAGACCATGGCGATGCCGCGTTCGTTGGCGGCGGCGATGACTTCGGCGTCGCGGATGGAGCCGCCGGGCTGGATAACGCAGGCAAGTGATGAAACTGCGCCAAATAGATGCAAAACGGTTTTAAACAATTATGCAATGCAAGCTACTGTTCATTGGCAAAGTGATTGTTTATCACTTTTCTCCAAATAATGCAGATATTCGACAATCTTATGCAATTCCAATTTACGCATAAAATATTCGGCGGCCTGCCAATCGGGTTGATCCTCGACATCAACGGGTAGCAGGATCTTTTGTTTCGCCATGCGGGAAGCATTGAATTTATACCCGTATTGGTATTTGGGCTTCTGTTTCAAAATCATTGTCTTTAAAAATATATAAGCATATTTTCCTGCTTGTCTTGATTTTATCTTCAATCGCTTTACGTCATCTGAAAACAGGCAATCGTAAGGATGATAAAAACTCTCTACCACGCTGCCATTATAATTTACACCCAAAACATTTTTATCGAGACTGGCATTCTGATTGGCAATATAAGCGGTAATGCCGTTATTTGAATCGCTCGCGCCAGCAAACGGAATCTTTCCATTCTGCATATTCTGTTTAGTCAAGCGCACACCCGAATAGATATTACAAATATCCTTTATCGCAAATGCCGCCCAGCGGAGTTCAGATAGCATCCAAGGTTTTACCCCCCCCCCGGTGCAACTTATTGTTACTCAATAAACAATTATAATAATTCAGTACGGCTGATATCTTACGTTGCTCAATTTGTCTCATGAAATCTTCCATAAACTGCCAATCGGGCGAGCCGTCTGAGCTGACAGGGAGCAGGATTTTTTCACGCTGAATACGTTTATCGTTAATCTCGCGGTTAAAGGAATATTTCTCTTCCAAACGTCCGATGATTCCCGATAAAAACAGATAAATATGTTTCTTCGGTTTTTTCAAGATCAGGGCAGTAACGTGATCACTGGCGACAAAGGTATAGTGATGAAAAAAGGTTGAACCTACGCTTCCGCTGTTTGCCAAAGTTAGGCAGTTTTCAAATGTGCGAACACCTTTCGAATTACAGATAAAGTTATCCACGCCGTTATTAACAGAGGTAGATGAAACATAAGGAGTCCTCCCGCTTTGCTGGTTACCTTTTATTAAACGTTTGCCTCTCTGGATTCTGGTAAAAATTTCTGAAATAAAAAACTCACGCCACTCCTTATTCTCCAACTTGTTACTCATCATCACCCTCCAATCCAAACAAATACCCTCTACCATGCGTAATCATATTAACCTCAAAAGTTAAATAATCAGCGATCACCTTTTCAAAATCGGCTTCTGTAGGAATTTCGTCGTTGAAATAATAAAATGAATGCAGCCATTCGTCATCAGCTTCGACAGTGGTTTCCACGCAAAATTTGCTTTCTGCCTTGATGCGATTGAACCATACATCCAACAAATGCTGCTTCTTATCTTTTGCGCTGATAGTCTCTACCAAGCCAACGTGTTTTTGCACTTCAAAGCCATCGTTTTCAAAATTGATAAATTTGACGGTTTTTTCCTTGCCATGTGGGATGCCAGTTGAAAATATGGCAATGCAAGGATTGGTGCCAACGCCATAAAAAGTGTTTTTATTCAGGGTAATCACGCCTTCAAGCGTGTGTTTCCTAAGGATATTTTCTTTGATTGCCTGTTCTTCTTTGGTTTTACCAGTCATGGAAGACTGCGGCACAATCACAATAGCTTTGCCGTCGGCAGTAATAGAGTCCAGCAAATGCTCGGTAAAGGAAATTTCGTAGAGCTTGGGATTGGTTTTCGAGCCTTGTGAGTAGGGCGGATTCATCATACCGATGTTGCAGCCTTTGAGTTGAAGCTTGGAAGGATTTTGTTTGAGAAAATCCTCCTGCTCCAAATTACTCTTGCCGTCGCCACGCAAAATCATGTTGGTAGTGGCAATGGCAAACATGTAGGGCTGCATTTCAAGTCCGTGCAATTGGTTTTTTCGGATATTATATTTTTCGCTGTCTCTATTGGCTTTTTGCAGCATATGGTGCATGGCGGAGATCAGAAAGCCTGCCGTACCGCAGCAGGGATCAAATACCGAATCGGTCGGCTTGATGTCAATCAGCTCACAAAATAGTTCAACGATATGGCGCGGAGTCAGCACGATGCCGAGCGTTTGCCCGTCGCCCCCCGAATAGGACATGAATTCACCGTAAAAACGTCCCAGGTAATCTTCAGCGGAATGGATATATTTGATGTTTTTGTAAATACGGTCATATATAAATTCGGTATAATGCTTGAGTGGAGTTTTACCCAATGCGGGATTGATTTCATTAATAGATGTCGTATTACGTATAACCCAAAATTGGCTGAGCAGTTTGTCTTTTTTAACCTGTGGCCTGACTTGGGCGCGATCCAGATTCGCCTGTATGGCCTCATAAATCTTTTGCCCGTCTGTTTTTATTTTATCGCCATTTAGATTATCAATATCAAAGTTTTTATGCTCAATCTCGCGCAGAGCCAAAAGGATGCCGGACACAATCAGCGGTTTGTCTTTGTCCTGAATGCTACCGTAGTTGCGCAAGTCTTCGTGCAATTCTTTTGCGTCTTTCAGAATTTCTTCGGCAGTTTTTTCTTCATCGGTCCCCTCTTTCAAAACATTTCTAATATAATACTCGATAATATTTTTTTCGCTAAACAAGGTAAAGGTTTCAACGTCTTCCAGTTCTTTGTATCCGCCACGTTCATCAATAAAGAGCGGCGAAATTCTGTGGCGTTTTTCGTTGCCGGATACGCCGATGGCGATAATTTTCTTGTAGCTGGTGTTTTTTGCCAGATGAATACCGTAATGCAATGCACCGTTTACGGCAAAATTTCTCACGCTGGCTGTGGTTTGGCAAATCAGTTTATTTGCATCACGTTTGATGTGGTCTGCAATATCGGCTTTGTCTTCAACCACGATTACAAAATCTTTGACAACACCGCAATATTCGGGATAGCCTGCCTTGCCTGTTTGTGCTTTGGATGCAGTTTTTAGCGCGTTACTTAATTCAACAACGTCACTACCTTGAGGGCATAAATTCAATTTTGCTTCTTTTAGCAGGTCATAAACCCAAAGGTCGGTTTTTATTTCTTTTTTCGCCATATTTTCGATGCTCTTGCAACTTATTAGGATAGAGCGCTCCTTTTACAAGGAATGCCGGTTTTGGCCTGTTTGCATTCTGGCCAATTAGGATTCCGGCAGGCTGATGATTAGGCGTTGCAGGCTTTACGCACGAGCGATCTGAAGCCTGCATAAAAGTCCTTATTCGATCTGGTCAATGCCCGCTTTCAGTGCCTGAAGTGGCGCACGCCGGTGAAGACCATGGCGATGCCGCGTTCGTTGGCGGCGGCGATGACTTCGGCGTCGCGGATGGAGCCGCCGGGCTGGATGACGCAGGCCGCGCCGGCGTCGGCCAGCACGTCCAGGCCGTCGCGGAACGGGAAGAAGGCGTCGCTGGCGGCGGCCGCGCCGGTCAGGCTCAGGCCGGCGTTTTGCGCCTTGATGCTGGCGATGCGGGCCGAGTCCAGACGGCTCATCTGGCCTGCGCCGACGCCGACGGTCATGCCATCTTTGCAGAAGACGATGGCGTTGCTTTTGACGTATTGGGCCACTTGCCAGGCAAAGAGCAGGTCTTGCATTTGCTGCGGCGTGGGGCGTTTTTCGGTGACGACTTGAAGGTCGGTTTCTTGCAGCCGGTGCTGGTCGGCCGTCTGGATGAGCAGGCCGGAGCCGACGCGCTTGTATTCCAGCGCGCGGGCGGCGGGGGCTGCATGGGCCGTATCGGCGGGCAGTTCGATTTGCAGCAGGCGCACGTTGGGTTTGGCGGCGAAGACGGCCAGGGCTTCGGGCGTGAAGGCGGGGGCCATGAGCACTTCGACGAATTGCCGGGCCACGTGTTCGGCGGCGGGGCCGTCCAGCGGGCGGTTGAAGGCGATGATGCCGCCGAAGGCGCTGGTGGGGTCGGTTTGCAGGGCTTTGGCGTACGCCTGGCCCGCGCTGGGAGCCACGGCCACGCCGCAGGGGTTGGCGTGTTTGACGATGACGCAGGCCGCTTGCGTGAACTGGCGCACGCATTCCCAGGCGGCGTCGGCGTCGGCGATGTTGTTGTAGGACAGTTCTTTGCCCTGAAGCTGGCGCGCGGTGGCGAGCGTGCCGGGGGCGGGGTGCAGGTCGCGGTAGAAGGCGGCCTGCTGGTGCGGGTTTTCGCCGTAGCGCAGGTCTTGCAGTTTGATGAAGACGGGGTTGGCCTGTGCGGGGAAGGGGGCGCGGACGGGGGCGCTTTGGGCAAATGGGGCAGAGCCGCTTTCGCCCTGGCCCTGGCTGGCGTCAAAGTCCACGCTGGAGAGCCATTCGCTGATGGCCGCGTCGTACTGGGCCACGCGGTTGAAGGCGGCCACGGAGAGGGCAAAGCGCGTTTTGGCGCTGAGCTGGCCGCCGCTGGCGCGCAGCTCTTGCAGCACGGCGGCGTATTGGCTGGCGTGGGTGAGCACGGCCACGTCTTGCCAGTTCTTGGCGGCGCTGCGCACCATGGCGGGGCCGCCGATGTCGATGTTTTCAATGGCCTCGGCCAGCGTGCAGCCGGGGCGGGCCACGGTGGCCTCGAAGGGGTAGAGGTTGATGACGGCCAGGTCAATTGCGCCGATGCCGTGCGCTTGCAGCGCGGCCATGTGCGCGGGCGTGTCGCGCCGGGCCAGCAGGCCGCCGTGTATGGCGGGGTGCAGGGTTTTCACGCGGCCATCGAGCATTTCGGGAAAGCGCGTGACTTCGGCCACTTCGGTCACGGGCAGGCCCGCGTCTTTGAGCAGCTTGGCGGTGCCGCCGGTGGACAGCAGGCGAAAGCCCAGCGCGGCCAGCGCTGCGGCGAATTCGGCAATGCCGGTTTTGTCGGATACGGAAATCAGGGCGTTTCGTGCAGTGGTGTTCATGGCAGTGGGGTGGAATGAAAACGAAGGGCGGCCAGGTATTGGACGGGTTCAGAAAAGAGAGCAAATAAAAGGGGCAGAAAACGGCGTTCGCGCAGATTCCATTAGGACCTAATGCTATGAATCAAGGAGCGAAAAAAGCCTTTCCAGACCGCCTGATGAATGCGCCAGCGAATGCGCGGACGAGCGCGCGAACCAACTCGCGCAGGCAGGCCCGGCCCCGGCAGGCAGCGCAGGCGGGCCGCCTCAAAGCAGCTTGTGCTCCAGCAGCTTTTTGCGCAGCGTGTTGCGGTTCAGCCCCAGCCACTGGGCGGCGCGGCTTTGGTTGTTGTTGGCGCGGCGCATGACCACTTCCAGCAGGGGCGATTCCACGCTTTTGATCAGCATGTCATACATGTTGTGCGGCTCCACGCCATGCAAGTCCTGGAAATAGGCTTCCAGGCTCTCGCGCACGCAGGCATCAAGATGGGTTTGGCTCATGGGTGTGATGGAAATGACAGAAAAAATGAAAAAAGCGCCGCAGCGGCCAGCCAGCCCGCTGCGGCCTGCCGCCCTCAGGCCACCTGGCTCCTGATGGACGCTTCGCCTGGCAGGCGCTCGTGGCGCTCGGCCAGCAGCATCAGAAAGTCGGCCACCGCCTGCCACTGCCGCAAGGCGCTGGCCTCGGGCATGAGCGACTGCACAAAGGCATCGCCCCCCGGCAGGCCGCCCAGCATGCGCTGATCGACCAGGTCGAGGGCGGCGACCGGCCCGTCGGCGAGGCATCGGACGAGGCATCGGGTGATGCGTCGGGTGAGACGTCGGGTGAGGGGGCTGGTGGGGGCTCACCCGCCTCGCCGCGCATGCCCATGCTCGACGAAGACCTCGACGAGGAGTCGCAGCGCCGTAAGAAGGCCGACGAGGACACGACCGGCATGCTGCTGGCCATTAAGCGCAAGGAGCGCGCCTCGGAAGAGAATCGTGGCCCCCGCCCGGCGATCGCGAAGGGTTTGCCGCTGGCGGCCTACTCCGACGACCAACTCGATGAGATGGTGGCGTGGGTGCGCTCGGACGGCGTGGAGCGCTCCGACATCGAGACCGCGGAGGAACTTCGCCTGGCCCTGGGCATCACACGGCGCGGCTTCCAGTCGGACGCCGTCCTGGGCAACGTCGTGCGCCGCACGAAGCCCGCGAGCGTGCAGGATGCGGATGAGCCGTCGGACGAGGACGCGGCGCCCGGGGACTCCACCGATGAGTGAGCCGACGCCGCGTAAACGTCG
>ERZ773054.969-NODE-969-length-19152-cov-9.427135_pt1 | contig 19152 bp, 17 predicted proteins | sample MGYA00580630_ERZ773054 | MGnify/ENA primary metagenome ERZ773054 (study PRJEB29015, sample SAMEA2737994) | human oral metagenome | biome: human oral; feature: human-associated habitat; material: dental | place: China | collected 2115 ... | reverse complement strand
TCTACAGTGGCTCTACAGTGGCTCTACAGTGGGTCTACAGTGGGGCTACAGTGGGTCTACAACGAACAAAAGACGAACCTAAATAGGAAGTAAGTTAAAGCTAAGATAGAACTAAAAAGAAGGTAGTTAAGGGATTTCTATTTTGGTAAGGGACGTAGCGCGAAGAGCGAACAGAAACTTTGACAAGGTATATAGTAAAAAAGCAATTAAAAAAGAGAATTTTGTTATATCGAGCTCACTTCAAACAAAAAAAGAGTCAATTTGTAAGTATACAAATTGACTCTTTTTCTAATTGAGAAATTGGCAAATTACCAAATTATTCTACGGTTACTGATTTGGCTAAATTACGAGGTTGATCGACATTGCAACCACGCTTAATAGCGATATAATAGGACAACAACTGCAAAGGTACTGAGGCTAAAATAGGGGTAAGCGCCTCACTGATTTCGGGTATTTCAATCACGTGGTTTGCTAAGCCCGCCATTTGGGTATCGCCTTCGGTTACTACGGCTATAATTTTACCTTTGCGCGCCTTTATCTCTTGCGCATTGGAAACTACCTTATCATAATGTCCCTTAGACGGTGCGATGAATATCACCGGCATATTCTCATCGATAAGGGCGATAGGCCCGTGTTTCATCTCGGCAGCTGGATAGCCTTCGGCGTGAATATAGGATATTTCTTTGAGTTTTAAAGCCCCTTCCAAAGCGGTAGGGAAGTTAAAACCACGACCTAAATACAAGCAATTAGTAGCTGTTTTATAGCTTTCGGCAATCTCAGCTATCTTGTGATCGACTGTTTTGATAGTGGTTTCGAGCAACTGGGGCACACGTTCTAATTCCTTACAAAGACGGTGATAGGTTTCCGTACTGAGGGTACCCTTCTTATGTCCTAAATGCAAAGCGATAAGGGTAAGCACCGTGAGTTGGGTGGTAAAGGCTTTGGTAGAAGCTACCCCTATTTCAGGACCTGCGTGAGTGTAAGTGCCTGAATGGGTGATACGCGCAATTGATGAACCTACCACATTGCAAATACCGTAGATAAAAGCCCCTTTTTCTTTCGCTAATTTGAGGGCTGCTAAGGTATCGGCGGTCTCGCCTGATTGTGAAATAGCAATAACTATATCCCCTTTATCAATAATAGGGTTGCGATAACGGAACTCTGAGGCGTACTCTACCTCCACAGGAATACGCGCGTATTCTTCTAACAGATATTCACCTACCAAGCCTGCGTGCCACGAAGTCCCACACGCTACAATAACAATACGTTTGGCATTGAGGAAGGTCTCTAAATGATTATCTATTCCTGATAGTTTGGTAGAGTGGTTGGGCAAGAGGCGACCGCGCATCGTGTCTTGGATAGACTTAGGCTGCTCATAGATTTCTTTGAGCATAAAATGGTCGTATCCGCCTTTTTCAATGGCTTCGAGGTTGAGTTTGAGTTGTTGTACAAACGGACTCACCTGCTCGTTACTGCCTATTTTAATCACTTTCAACGGTTTGTTGAGGTGAATGGTAGCCATTTCGCCATCTTCTAAATACACAGCATTTTGGGTATACTCTATAAAAGGAGAGGCATCGGAGGCGATGAAGAACTCTCCATCACCTACCCCTATTACCAATGGACTACCCAAGCGGGCTACTACTATTTCCTCAGGTTTGCTTTCCTCCATTACAGCAATGGCAAAAGCACCCACCACCTCGTTGAGCGCATAGCGCACAGCGGTCTCTAGATTGACGTTTTCTTTTTCTTTGAAGTATTCGATGAAGTTTACTAATACTTCGGTATCAGTATCCGAATGAAATACAAATCCCTCTTTGATGAGGTTTTGCTTGATACTCTCGTAATTCTCGATAATACCGTTGTGTACAATAGCAATCTTGCCAGAGTTAGAACGGTGAGGGTGTGAATTAATATCGTTAGGCACTCCGTGAGTAGCCCAACGGGTATGCCCCATTCCACAGCCATAAGTAGGAACATCTTCGCCTGCTTTGGCTACCAAATCGGATACTTTGCCCTTGGTTTTTTCTCCGTAAAAACTCTCAGCGTTCAAAATAAAACCTGCGCTGTCGTATCCACGGTATTCTAAGCGTTTTAACCCATCAATCACGATGGGAAAAGCGGCACGTTTGCCTAAATAACCTACAATTCCACACATATTTTTAAGTTCTTTTAATTATTTATTAATTTACACTCTTACACTTTCGGGCACTAATACGGTATAATCACCGTGATTGCGAATAACATCGCGCACAATAGACGATGATATAAAAGAAGTTCGTGCTGCCGTTAGTAAAAAGACAGTTTCTATTTGAGATAATTTACGATTAGTGTGTGCAATAGCTTTCTCAAACTCAAAGTCGGCTGGGTTGCGCAAACCTCTGAGAATGAACTGAGCATCGATTTCTTTGCAGAAGTCTACTGTGAGCCCTTGATAGGTAGTAACTTTTACTTTGGGTTCATCGGCAAATGCTTTTTCGATAAACTCTTTGCGTTGTTCTACCGTAAACATATAGTTTTTGTCGCTATTGATACCTATGGCAACCACAATTTCATCGAATAGGTCTAAAGCACGTTTGATAATATCGTAATGACCTAAGGTAATGGGGTCAAACGACCCTGGAAATAAAGCTCTTTTCAATGATTAACGATTAATGGTTAGTGATTCAATACTCGTTCAATTTCGCTTTCGAATAGTTCTTCAAGGCTAATACCTGCTACTTTAGCTTGTTGAGGCAGTAAACTAGCTTCTGAAAGCCCTGGTGTGGTATTCATTTCAAGCAAATAAGGCGTGTCACCTACGATGATGAACTCACTTCGGCTGAAGCCTTCCATTTTTAACAATCGGTATACACGTTCCGCCAAAGCGTTGATTTTAGCAGTCATTTCGGCAGAAAGGCGCGCAGGGGTAATTTCTTGCGACTTACCGTTATATTTGGCATCATAATCGAAGAAATCATTTTCGGATACAATCTCAGTCATTGGAAGGACTTTTATTTTACCGCGATAGTTGATTACCCCGATAGAGATTTCAGTACCTTTCAAGAAACTTTCAATGAGGATTTCGTCGTCTACTTCAAATGCTTTGTCTATATACATAGGGAGTTGAGCCTCTTCATATACTTTGTACACTCCAAAACTACTCCCTGATTTGTTAGCCTTCACAAAGCAAGGCAAGCCTACTTTGGCTACAATATCAGCAGTATTGTAGTCTTCACCTTTGTTGAGATAGTAAGAAGGGGCTGAAAGAATGCCAAAAGGTTTGAGTACCGATAGCATATCACGCTTGTTAAACGTAAGAGCCGAAGCATACATACTGCATCCTGTGAGCGGTAAGCCAATCAAATTGAAATAGGCTTGTAAATAACCGTCTTCACCAGGGGTGCCGTGAATGGCATTGAAAACGGCATCAAAAGTAATTTTACGTCCGTTTACTGTTACCGAGAAGTCGTTTTTATCAACAGGATGTTCGTTGTTTTGAGCATCTACATACACCCATTTATCGCGGTCGATACGTACGGGGTAAGGTACATATTTATTTTGATTGAGGTGTTTGGCTACTACTGCAGCACTCTTTAAAGAAACGGGAGCTTCATTAGAGTAACCTCCCATTATGATTGCTATATTCTTTTTCATTTTTTTCAATAGTATTACTTCTGACGGAAATACACATCAATAGGTACCCCGTTAAAATCAAAGTTCTCACGGAGTTTGTTTTCTATAAAACGTCGATAAGGGTCTTTTACATACTGAGGCAAATTAGCAAAGAAAGCAAACTGTGGCATAGGTGTAGGCAATTGGGTACAGAATTTTATCTTGATGTATTTCCCTTTGATTGCAGGTGGTGGGTAGTTCTCAATAATAGGCAACATCACCTCATTGAGTTTGTGAGTAGGGATACGCTTGGTGCGATTGTTGTAGACTGCTACCGCAGTTTCTATGGCTTTGTAGATACGTTGCTTATTCAATGCCGATACAAACAAGATAGGCACATCGGTGAAAGGTTCTATTTCTTTGCGGATAGAAGCTTCGTACTGTTTAGCCGTGTTGTTTTCCTTCTCTACCAAATCCCATTTGTTTACCAATATCACTATGCCTTTGCGATTGCGTTGTGCGAGCCAGAAAATATTGGCATCTTGGCTTTCAAAACCACGTGTAGCATCAATCATCAAAATGCACACATCGGAGTGTTCAATAGTGCGAATAGAACGCATTACTGAGTAGAACTCTAAGTCCTCTTTCACTTTGGCTTTACGACGGATACCTGCAGTATCAACTAAGTTAAACTCAAATCCAAAGCGGTTATATTTAGTGTCAATCGCATCGCGTGTAGTGCCTGCAATATCAGTAACAATATAACGATCTTCGCCTATAAGAGCATTGATGAAAGATGATTTACCCGCATTAGGTCTCCCTACTACGGCAAAACGCGGTAAGGTATTTTCTTCTTGTTGTTCTTTTACTGGTAAGAGCGCTACCAAGTCGTCTAACAATTCACCCGTACCGCTACCATTTACACTTGATAGGGCGTAGAGATGTTCAAAACCTAAGGCATAAAATTCGTGCATATCGTTGCGACGGTTGTTGCTATCTACTTTGTTTACCGCTACCAATATCGGTTTACGGCATTTGCGCAACAACTCAGCCACTGATTCGTCCATACCGGTAAGTCCTTCTTCTACGTTTACCATAAAGATAATCGCATCGGCTTCGTCTATGGCTAAGGCAACTTGTTTGTTGATTTCTTTCTCGAAAGAATCGTCGCCTCCCGCTAAGTAACCACCTGTATCAATAACAGAAAAAGAGACCCCGTTCCAGTCGGTTTTACCATAATGGCGGTCGCGTGTTACGCCACTTACAGCGTCCACGATAGCCTCACGGCGTTTTATCAAACGGTTAAAAAAAGTGGATTTACCTACATTCGGTCGTCCCACAATGGCTACTATAGCACTCATAATACACCTACTTATTTTTTGCAAAGATAGAAATTAATTGACAAATGACAATTATCTTCTTACAATCGCTGTTCTTTTTTATATGGATTGGGACGATAACCGTCCATTAGCACATCGTTTTCCATTATAAACGGAATAGCATTAGGTTGCTCCCATTCTACATCATATCGGTTCATTAAGTAATCACTGAGCTGGGTGCGATTCTCAAATTTTATTGCCTGATAGGGTTCTTGAAAAGCGAGTTTTTCTACAAAGAGTAGCTTGCCGTCAAAAGGTACTAATACCCCTACGTGTCCTACAAAAAGAGTGTTCTCCTCTGGGGTGATTTGTGAATGGAAGACTGCCGAAATAAGCGATGCCTTTGTAGGGTCGTTTTTATAACGGAAATTGATACCGCGTTCTTTCCACGCCTGTTGCATCACCCTCAAATGGGTGTTTATATCTTTGGTATTAGTAGTGGGCACCTCAGTAAAGAGGGTAAAAAAGTTATTTTCTTCCTCTGGGGTAAAGAACTTCTTAGGAGTATTGTGCAAGGATTCACGGTCTATAAAAAGCACCTCGTCTTCCTCTTTGCTAGCAAACTTTTTATCCGTAGGGAAAGAAATTAAATCACGCAAGAGGGTGAAAGAGGTAAGACGACAGTTATAGCCTTGAAACATAGGGTATTTAGCCGTCCAAATGCTTTGTATAGCAACCTCATCATACTTAGGTAGCAAGCTGTCAATAGTAACAAATCCTTTGGGTACTAAGCCTACTTTATCGCCTACTGTTTCGTTGAAGAGGGCTACACTCTCCAAAAAAGAGACTACATTTTGTTCAGCTATTCCCGCTGCTGTAAGGGATTTTTGCACTTCATCTTGGGTAGCGGTATCTACTAAATTAGAATAAGTGAGAGTAACAGCTGCCTTTTCAGTTGTTGCTTTCTTCTGCTGGCAAGAAATTGTTACCAAAGAAAGAATAGTTATCAACAGAAGTCTTTTCATTGTTTTAATCATTACTTTCATAATAATAAGATTGTTCTATACCTTTAAAAATTACTTCACGGTCGTTTACTTTATCAGTAAGAGCAGGTTGCAACAAAAAGCGTAATTCCAAATCGTTGATAGGGCTACGCTCCATTGCTTGGAGGTAAGGAGCTTTATCTATCAGTTGCCAATTCACTACTTTGCCTAAGCGTTTTTTGAGTATCAGGTCGAGCCATATACGAGTAGCACGTCCGTTGCCTTCCATAAAAGGGTGGGCAATATTCATCTCTACGTATTTGGCTACAATTTCTTCAAAAGTATTTTCAGGCATTTGGTCTATTACGGGTAGGATAGCGTGCAAAAACATCGCATTGGCAAACTTAAAACCGCCCTTGCTGATGTTTAGCCGACGTATCTCACCTGCAAAATCGTAAAGTCCCTCAAAAAGATAGCGATGTATCTCGCATAATCCTTTAGTGGTACCTACTTCTATCTGCTCTATAGTTCCACTCTCAAAAAGACGATAGGCTTTTTGCAAACTTTGTGCGTCGATTTCTTGAGTATTCATCTTCAATTTTCTCTGTTTAATGTATATATCAAACTTGTATGCCTCTCTCCTATAAGCGGAAACAAGAAATCTTCAAGGGTATGATGGTAACGGAAGCCACATTTTTCAAGTACTCGCTGTGAGGCAATATTTTCCTCGTATGTGCCTGCCCATAACTGGGTAAGGTTCACCTGTTCAAAAGCATATTGCAGTACCCTTAGGGTAGCTTCAGTAACATAGCCCTTACCCCAAAAGTCTTCTCCAAGCCAGTAGCCTATTTCGGCTTCATTTTCCCCTATGGGAAGGTTGCTTTCCCCTTGCGAGAGCAAGCCTATACTTCCTATGGGAATGTTGTTTGCTAAACAAATAGCAAAACTATGAGGCTTGCTAAGGACAACCTCAATAATCTTTTGGCTCTCTTCTACACTTTTGTGAGGGTTCCAACCGCACCTCTTGCCTATAATAGGATTGTGCGCTTGTGCGTATAAGGCTTCGGCATCTGTTGTTTTCCAAGAACGAAGCAAAAGACGCGTTGTGTGAAGTGCTTCCATAAACTTAAATATTATAGACACACTTTGCCAAAGTTATCTGCCCGTGCGGCTCGCACCTTTGGCAAAGTTTATCATTAACCACTAACCATTAACCACTAACCATTAACCACTACTTAAACATTTCTTTAATCTCTTCCAACATCTTAATCTGTTTTTTTACCGATTCAGTTTGGTTCAAGCCGCGTTTGATAGTGATTCCCTCGTCCAATACGCTTTTGAGCATCTCCTTAGCAGCAGGGTTCTCCATATCTTTAGCGATTTCTTTGAGTGATTCAGCCAATAGCTCCACGTGTGAAGTATTGTCTAAGTGCATTGCCCACTGATAGCCTTTTTTGAAGTTGGTAGCTGTTTCAGGATTGTCTTTTTCAAAGAAAGGATAGTATATAAAATAAGGAAGTATCGCAGGGAGATACTGCTCCATTTGGTTGTCTACAATTACTCCTGATAATCCCGCTAATTGGTCGGTATCAAAGTCTTTAACACTTCCTTTTTCAAGTATACTCTTAGCGCGGGCGGGCTCAGTGCGAGCTATCCCATTGATAGCAGCATTCTTGATAGCCCCCGAAGGAGTTTCAAGGTTTTTTTCAAATAAAGAAACATATTTGTTTTTGTCTTTTGAGGTAGCTAACACCCATATCGCTGCCGATTTAGCCAAGTTCTTAGGGTCAGAAGACGCAATCTTTTCTACCATTGCCATTTCTTTGGCATTGAGTTCATAACTAGCGAGTTTTTGCAACGCTTGTATACGCACTTGAAAAAAGGGGTCTTTAAGAGCAGCAAGCAAAATATCTTTGCCGTCAGGAGCCATTGGCGCACTTACCGCTTGCATTCTGCTCTTGAGCGATTTAGCGCGTTGCATTTGGTACAAATACTCTGCCCACGTTTTTTGATATTGCTCATCTATCAGCACTACACCTTCGGGGTTGATATCTATCAGCTCTGGGGCTTTCTTCATTGCGAAAGTAAAAGTATTTTCTTTACGAGCATCTACCCAAACACTATGACGCTCTGCCTTGCCATTTCTGTAAATATCTATATCCAACGGAAACTGAAACAAGAGGTCTTCGCTTTGTGTTTGAATGATTTTTAAGGTCAATTTACCATTGCCAAACGTCTTTTCTACATTCACAGTAGGATTACCATTGCCAAAGTACCATTGGTTGAAGAACCAGTTCAAGTCTTTACCGCTCACTTTTTCTAACGAAAGACGTAATTGGTGAGCTTCCCCCGTGCCGTATTCATTCGTTTTGAGGTAATCGGTAAGCCCTGCAAAGAAAGCCTCATCGCCCAAATAGTGGCGTAACATATGCAAGATAGCCCCGCCTTTGTTGTAAGATACCAAATCGAACATATCCTCACGTGAATCATAGCCAAAGCGCACCAAATCTTTTGCAAAATCATTAACGCGGTGTTGGTATTGAAGGGTGTTATTGCTAAGGTGGTATTCTGCGGCATCTTTGCCGTATTTGTGTAGCAACCACAAGTATTCGCTATAGTTAGCAAACGACTCGTTTACGGTGAGATTCGACCAGCTTTCGGTAGTTACCAAATCGCCAAACCAGTGGTGTGCCAATTCGTGTGCGATAATAGGCTCCCAATAGTTTTGGTCAGCCAAAGCTTCTGCGCTCTGATAAGCACTCTCGGCGTGGCTTACAGCCGTAGTGTTTTCCATTGCTCCACTCACAAAGTCGCGCACTACCATTTGGGCGTATTTAGCCCACGGATAGTCATAGCCAAAACGCTCAGAGAAGAACGTAATCATCTCGGAAGTATTTCCAAATATCTGTTTTGCAACAGGCTCGTATTCCTTTTCTACATAGTATTCAATAGGCACCTTACCGCGCCAAGGCGTATCTTTTACTACGGCAAACTCTCCTGCCCCCATAAAGAAAAGATAAGGTGCGTGAGGCTTGTCCATCACCCAATAGTCGGTGCGCATATTGCCTTTCTTATCACTGCTTTTTAGCACCCCGTTAGAGAGGGTAACAAAGCTATCGGGCACTGTCATTTCTATTTCTTGAGTAGTCTTTTGGTTGGGCTTGTCGATGGTAGGAAACCAGCACGAAGAACCTTCCGTTTCACCCTGCGTCCATACTTGGCGCATAGGCTTGTCGGCTTCTCCGTTAGGGTTGATAAAGTAAAGCCCTTTGGCATCGGTAATCGCACGACTGCCCTTATCGGTTACCTTTTCAGGCTGTGCCGTATAGCGAATGTACACGGTATAGGTCTCCCCTTTTTGGTAAGTTTTGTTGAGTTTTATTCTCAACATATCGTTCTTATAGCTATAAGAAAGAGGCTTTTGCTTGCCGTTCTGTTCCAAAGCCACCTTGTGGATAAGCATAGCCTTTGCATCGAGGATAAGGCTATCGGTAGCATAGAAATAAGGAGAAGCAGTAAGCCATTCTTCGCCGTTGAGTGTTTGGTTAGTGAAGTTAAAATCTACCTTCAATTTCGTGTGCTTTAAGGCAGTTTTCTTCTCAGGAGTAGCACGATAGAGGCTTCGCCCCGAAGTATCCGTCTGTGCAAAAGTGTAGCCCGAAAGTAACAGGGCAATAATAGTAAAAAGTGTTTTTTTCATTAGCTTATTTTATTGCCTTGAAAAATATATTTCCAAGGGATAATTTCAAATGCAAAGATATAGCTTTTTGCCATTATAGCGAAATAAAACACCAAAAAATCACAACCGTTGTACTTCTTCCAGTTCATTTACGTGTGCCTCTTTAGCTTTTCCAAATTGGTAAGTGAAGTTCAGTTTAAGCTGTCGGCTTTCGCTATTGCCGTAAGCATAAAGGTCTAAGTTAGGCAAATGGCTCTCGCTGTCCCAACGCTGGGTGTGGAAAATATCGGTAGGACTTTCGTAGCGCAAGCCATTTTGTAGGCGCTCACTGCCGTAATCCATTGCGTAATGCCCCAACTGATGATTGTAACCCAAACGCAAGATACCCTTCTTCACGCTGTGTTGCAATTGGAGTTCTGTGTTCTGTCGCAGATTCCACCAATACGACACAGATAATCACCCGTACTTTCAATATAAATGCGCAACTTACGAGAAGGAGAAGTAAAGCTAAAGAGTCCGTTAGCTCCCGTAAGAGGTTCGCTTACAATAAGGTTCGTATCAGCATCTAATACTTTAATAGCTACTTTGGGAATTCCCTCAAGCGAAGCGTTATGGACGAAGCCTTTTACAGTGTATTGTGCTTGAGCAGAAAGGGTAAGTTCACAAAAAAGAGCAAGAAAGAAAATAAAACTTTTCATTAAAATATTGTTTATGGTGAATAATGGTGCAAATGTAGAATAAAAAACACACTCCATAAAAAGAATTAACTTATTTTATTGTTTTACTTTAACAAAGTTTCACATTCGTCCTTCGTCCCTCATCATTCGTCATTTCTCGCCTTTTCCCTCGCCACACTCCCCCTTTTCTGTCATACTCCCTCCTAGTACCTATGCGTCATAACACTTTGCCAAAGTTTGAAACTTTGGCAAAGTTAATGGTAATAAATCGCCTATCGTGCTACAACCTCTCACCTGCCTGTGTAACTCACACTACTTTTCCTTCATACTTCCCCCTATTACCTATTCCCTAAGACCCCACACCTCCCATTTCTCATTTTCAAATTTGCTAATTCTCTAATTTCTCTTTCCCTTTTTCCGTCACCATATTCCCCCTTTGGAGGTAGCCAGCGACAGCTGGGTATGTGTAAAAGGGGGAGGTTTTTTTTGATTTTCCGTTATACTCCCCCCTAGTGACTATGGCCTAAGGCCTAGTGCCTCTTCCTCTTTCTTTCGCCTCGAAACCCCGTTTTTAACATTTTTCGCCTTGTTTTATTATGCTATGAATCAACTTCTTACACATCCTTTCTATACCAATCGTCCAAGATTCGTATAAGCTTCCTATAAGCTCTCTATAAGCTACCCCCACCCTCCTTACACTCTTTTTTCACCAAAATCCCTCTCACCTCTCTTCCGCTCTTCTCCGTTTTCTTCCGAACCCTCCTAACAGCCCCAACACATCGCTTTTGCGACACACACTTTGCCAAAGTTTGAAACTTTGGCAAAGTTAAATAAACAGACAATCTTCATTTCCTAATTTCCTAATTCTCTAATTTTCTCATTTCTAACACTATTTGGTATTAAAGAATTATTTACTATCTTTGCCCCAATCTATACAAAAGAAAAAATGATGAAAAGAACGATACAATATTTGCTCATAGGTGGAGGAGTAGTTTTGCTCTCTGGTTTTTTGGTCAATGCAATGTCAGTTAAAAAAGAAGAAAACAATATCTACGAACAAGCAGAAGCCGAAGCAACCCAGAACCCTCTTTCAGCTCAAGAAACTCATCATAAAAGCGATTTTTCTAATGATTACAGAGTTTTTGCCATTGATTTACCCGAAAAATTAGACTTTGCTGGTGAAAGAGTACCTTTGGAAGACCCCGATGTACACGAGCGCTTAGACCGAGAGCTCATCGTAAATACCTATTGGCAATCCAATACTTTGTTGGTGCTCAAGCGTGCTAATAAGTACTTCCCTATCATCGAACCTATCCTCAAACGCAATAATATCCCCGATGATTTCAAATATTTAGCCATCATAGAAAGCGGACTCACCAATGCGGTATCACCCTCTGGTGCAAGTGGCTTTTGGCAACTTATGAAACCCGCCGCTCAAGAATACGGCTTAGAAGTAACCGACCAAGTAGATGAGCGTTATCACATAGAAAAAGCTACCCAAGCTGCCTGCGATTATTTAAACAAAGCCAAGCGCAGTACAGGTTCGTGGACGATGGCTGCCGCTGCTTATAATGCCGGTATCTCAGGAATGAATAAGCAAACTTCTTTTCAAGAAACTAATAATTATTATGATTTATGGCTAAGCTCCGAAACTTCACGCTATGTATTTCGTATTTTAGCCCTAAAAGAGATAATGAAGCACCCTAAGAAGTACGGCTTCATCTTCGAGAAGAAACATTTGTATAACGAACTGCCCACTTACAATGTAATGGTAGATTCTACCATTGAAAATCTCACCCAATTCGCCAAGAGCCAGAACATTACTTATAAAGACCTAAAACTATACAATCCTTGGCTACGCGATAAAAGGCTAGATAATATAGATGGTAAAGCGTATTATATCAGGATTCCCAAGAAATAGTTTTTAAGGATAAATATTAGAAAGTAGAAATTTTCAAGTGTTTGACATTCTTGGGTGCAAACTGTTGCAATACTTCTACCTTGCCATTAGCAAGCCAAAGGTGTTGTGCCTCTGCAGTAGTATCATCATTCAGCAAATGATGTTGAGAAAGTATATTGCGCGTTTGTTTAGCTACCGCATACCCCGAATCTATTACCTTTATGTGTGGAGGAATGAGCTCTTGTATTTGTGGTAACAAATAAGGATAATGAGTGCAACCTAACACCAAATAATCAATCCCTTCGGCAACCATAGGTAAGAGGTATTTGCGTAATAATAGCGTCATTTCAGGACTCTTTATACGTCCCGCTTCTATAAGGTCTACCAGCCCCTCCCCTACTTGCTCTATAATTTCCACTTGCTCTTCCTGTTTAAGGTGCTCACTGGTTTTAGCAAAAAGGTCGCTGGCAAGTGTACTGCGGGTTGCTAATACCCCTATTTTCTTAGTAACACTCTGCAAACTCGCAGGCTTTATAGCAGGTTCTATTCCTATAAAAGGTACTTCTTTATATTTATTCCTCAAATACGATATAGCATTGGTAGTACCCGTATTGCACGCTACTACTATAATTTTTGCATTATTTTCTAACAGAAAACGCGTATTGGCATCGCATAATGCAATGATTTCCTCCTTAGTTTTCTCACCATAAGGGGCATTTTTATTATCTGCTATAAACAAGGTATTCTCATTAGGCATTAGCGCGTTTACTTCTTTCCAGATAGTAGTTCCCCCTACTCCAGAGTCAAACAAACCAATAGGTGCTGTGCGTGATGTTGAGTGAATCATTTTAAAATAAGGCTTTTTTCAGTTGCAAAAATAAAAAAAAGTGTTCACTTAGCGAACACTTTTCATAAGAAAAAATATTTATTAATTTTAAAAACTTACGAACTAAAATCCTAAGTCCTTTTTAACTGTACTGTAAAGGTCATCTCCTGTAGCTACAATCACACTTGAGCCTGCACTTGAATCCAATACGTACTGAAGTCCTTTTTGCTTAGCAATTTTCTCAATAGAGGTTTTTACCTTTTTAAGCAATGGCTCTACCAATTCTTGTTGCTTTTTCTGTAAATTCTCAGCAGCAGTTTGTTGTGTTTTACGGATATTTTCTTCCATAGTTTTAATTTCCTCTGATTTTTTGAGGAATTCTGCTTCACGAGCTTTAAGTTGTGCCTCTGTAAGAGCAGCAGCTTCATTCTGATACTTTTGAGCCTTAGCTTGTAATTCTTTAATAGCTGCTTGAATATCGTTCATATATCCTTGCTCCATTTTCTTTAATTGTGACTCTATTGATTTTCTTTCAGGCATTTCTTCTAAAAGTTTTTGCACATCAATATGAGCGATTTTCACTTGTGCAGTAAGCATTGTAGTAGCTCCTAAGAATAGAGCCAATGCAATCATCAACGTTCTAATGTTTCTCATCATCTGTTTGTAATATTAGTTATTTAAAAATTTTTACTGATTTGTTGTAGGCGTTTGTGTTCTCGCCTCTTGTTGTTTTTTAAGGCGCTCGGCTTGTTCTTTTTCACGTTGCACCCTTTGCTCTTCAAGTTTCTTTTGGCGTTCTGCTATTTCCTTCTCACGCTGTTCTTTCTGTTCTTGTAACTTCTGTTGGCGTTCAGCTTGTTCTTTGTCGCGTTGTGCCTTTATAGAATCGCGCTGTTGTTGGAACTTTTGCTGACGCTCAGCTTGCTCTTTCTCGCGTTGTGCTTTAAGAGCATCGCGCTCTTGTTGGAATTTCTGTACACGCTCAGCTTGTTCTTTTTCGCGTTGCGCTTTAAGAGCATCTCGTTCTTGTTGGAACTTCTGCTGACGCTCGGCTTGTTCTTTCTCGCGTTTCGCTTTGAGCTGTTCGCGCTGTTGCTTCATTTCTTCAGTTTTGCGCAAACGTTCTTGTTCGTATTGCACTCGGCGTTGCTCACGTGCTTTTTCAGCTTCTTTACGTTTCTTAACGCGTTCTTCTACAAACTCAAAATCATAACTTTCTTTTAAGAGCTGAGCCATATCTTTGTTCCTATCTTCGGCATTGTCTTTCTTCTTCAAGGCACGAAGCACTACTTTACTCAAGTTATGTTGTTCATTAGAGAATAACATAGTGGCGTCGCTCTTTTCAAATATAAAGTCGTATTTACGCATCTTACCTATCTCTTGCACTATATTGAACACTTGGTCTTGGATAGGCTTAGCAAGCATAAACTTTTGGGTGATATACTCTCCTTCCTTAGCATCAAACTTCTGCTGTTTATAGGCATTCAGGTTGTATTCTAACAGAGCTATTTCTTCTTCTTTATCTTTGATAAGCTCGGGAGTAAGTAAAGCTTTCTCAGCTTCTAACTTATCTTTTTCAGCCTTTATCTTTTCTTGGCGTTTGGCTATTTCAGCCTCCCATTGCTCTACTTGTAAGGCAAACTGCTGGCTTGCTACTTTATAATCTTCGAGGTGTGATAATATGTAATCCATATCCACATAGCCAATACGAGATGGCTTTTGTGCATAAGTAAAACAGGCACTACACAATAGTACTATAAATAACGCTTGTAGTTTGTTCATAACATTTATCAAATGTATATACTACTTTTTAGCCTTCTCTTTTCGTAAAAGAAAATATCGTGCCAAAAATTAGAATTGTTGTCCAAAAATAAAGTGTGTTTGCCAGCCACTGCGATTATTGCTATTGGCAGGGTTATCGAAACCATACCCAAAGTCAATACCCAGCATACCAAACTGTGGCATAAAGAGTCGCAATCCTAAACCTGCTGAACGCTTAATCTGAAAAGGATTAAAGTTCTCTAATCCATTGTGTACATTACCTCCTTCGGCAAATACTAAGCCATAGATAGAAGCCATTGGTTTAAGAGTAATAGGATAACGCAATTCCAGAGAGAACTTGTTAAACACAGTCTCGCCATCATCGGCGGAAAGGGCATAGTTTTCATACCCGCGCATTTGTATGTTTTCACGTCCGTCCATAGAGTAATAGCCTAAGCCATCGCCTCCCATAAAGAAACGTTCAAAAGGTACTATACCGCGTTTGCTGTTATAAGCTCCCAAATAACCAAAATCAGCACCAAACTTTAATACAAATTTACTGTAAATATTGGTATACCAAGCTGAGGTAAATTTAAGCTTATAAAACTCTAACCAGTGAAAACGCTCTTGGTCTATCTGTGCTATTCTTTCAGAATCACCATTATTAGATGCTGTTTCACGTTCTTCAAGCAGTTTACCATAATCTACCTTATTGAACAATGAGTAAGGAGGGGTAAGCTTCGCACTAATGGTAAAGCTACTTCCTGACATTGGATAGATAGGGTTAGGACCACTTGAGTTACGCGATAGCGAAATAGTATAAGCTAATGAATTAGAGTTACCATCTTTAAAAGTGAAGAGTCCTAAATTAGGATAATTCTTCAAATCATAATGCTGATAGCTTAAAGTATGAGCGATTTGGAAATAATCATCGGGGACTCTCAAACGTTTGGCTAAACCTACGCTTATTCCGGTGATATACACACGCTTACTCTTATCTACATCATAGCTCCTGTAACTATACCCGAACTGTTCGGTTCTACTGAATGACACTGAGAACTGCACAGGCTGTTTACCTCCCATCCAAGGCTCGGTGAATGAAAACCCATAAGTACGGTAGTACCTACTTATTTGGAAACTGAGTGATAGTGCTTGACCGTCGCCCATAGGCACTGGGCGATAGGCTTTGGGGTTGAACAAGTTGCGAATAGAAAAGTTATTGAATGAAAGGGCAAGTGTACCTATGAATGAGCCTCCGCCATACCCTCCTTGCAACTGCACTTGGCTTGAACCTGTTTCGGTGAGTTTATATTCTATATCTACGGTTCCTGCATTAGGGTCGGCATTTTTAAACTCTGGATTGATGTTTTGAGCATCGAATAGTTGCAACTGTCCTAACTCACGAACGGTACGCACTACGGCATCTTTGCTATATAGATAACCAGGACGTGTGCGCAACTCGCGATAAATTACATAGTCGTTAGTCTTTTCGTTACCTGTTACTGATATTTTATTAAAATAAGCAGGCTTCCCTTCTACCACGCGTATTTCGAAATTGATAGTATCATTTACTACTGAGGTTTCTACAGGGTGTATTTGCGAGAAGAGATAACCACTATTTTGATATAAGTTGGTTATATCTTCGGCATCGGGTTTGGTATTGTCTTGAATGCGTTTTTTGAGCAATACTCCGTTATATACATCGCCTTTTTTGATACCCAATACTTGATTGAGCACACGGTCGTTATAGACTGAGTTTCCTAAGAAGCGGATATCACCGAAATAATAACGCTTCCCTTCTTCTACTGCTATATTAAGACTTACGTTACCGTCTTTATTTTTAATAAGTGTATCGTTTACCACACGAGCATCGCGATAGCCTTTTTCTTTATAGAAATCTACGAGATTTGTTAAATCTTCGTCGTAGTCTTTCTTAACATATTTGGAGCGTTTCCAGAAACGACCGAAACGCACTTGTTTTGTCTTTTTGAGCTTCTTGCGCAACTTGGCTGAAGTAAATTGCTGATTGCCTTCAAAAGTAATTTTATCGATTTTTACCTTATTACCCCTATCGATGTGAATGAGCATATCTACACCATTGGCATCGGTAGTATCTATTTTGGTATCGATGGTTACTTTGGTGTTGAGATAACCATCTTTTCGATATTTATTAGTGATATAGTTTTTAGTATTAGCAATAAGGCTTTCGTTTACCTTTACTCCTTTTTTAATTTCGGCATCTTTAAGGAGGGTTTCTGCTTTTTTCTGTCCGATACCTGTTACTTTTACATCGACTAATGAAGGTGTTTCTTTGATAGCTAACTCTAAGAATACGGTATCACCTTCTACGCGCTTGATATAAATATTAATATCGCTAAACAACTTATAGCTCCATAGCTTATGAATGATGGAGCTGAATTTTTCACTGGGGATTTCGATTACATCACCTACTTTCAAACCCGAAGTAGTGAGGATAGTTTGTTCGTTATAACGTTTTGCGCCAGTAACTTCAATGCCACCAATTGTATATTTTCTTCCTTTTCCTAATGATATTCTATCTTCTTCTTGTGCACTTACAAGGCTTACAAAAGCCAAGAAAGCAAGCAATAAAAATTTTTTCAGCATAGTTTTACGTAAGTTGTTCGCTTGTTTTTCCAAATCGTCTTTCTCTATTTTGATAGTTTAATAGGGCTTCTTCTAAGTGTTTTTTTGTGAAGTCAGGCCATAATACTTCAGTAAAATAGAGTTCGGCATAGGCTATTTGCCATAATAAAAAATTGCTGATGCGCTCCTCACCGCTGGTGCGGATAAGTAAGTCTACATCGGGTAAGTCGTAGGTGTATAGGTGTTTTTGTAGTGTTGTTTCGGTAATTGTATTAGCAATAAGTGTGCCTTCTTTTACTTTTGCTGCAATTTCTTTTATAGCAGTTAGGATTTCTTCACGTGCTCCATAGTTGAGGGCTAAGGTAAGGGTAAGCCCTGTATTGTTTTTGAGTTTATCGATAGAAGCAAGTAGGGCTTCGCGTGGTTTAGGAGGGAAACGGTCTAAATTGCCAATGGTTTTGAGTCTTACATTATTTTTGTGCAAATTATCAACTTCCTTTTTTAGGAACTTTACCAATAGCTCCATTAGGGCTTTTACTTCTAAGGCGGGTCGTTTCCAATTTTCGGTAGAAAAGGCAAAAAGGGTGAGGTATGGAATACGGTGTTCCACACAATATTCCACTACTTGTCGCACAGTTTGCACTCCTTTTTCGTGACCATAGGCTCTGAGCAAGCCTTGTTTTTTTGCCCAACGCCCATTACCGTCCATTATAATAGCCAGATGCTTTGGATAGTTTGTAATCTCCATTGGTTTTAAGTGAAATTATCTACAATAGCAAGGCCATTCGCCGAAGGTGTAGGTAAGGGTAAGACCTGAGAAGGCGTACCAGTCGTAACTTCTTCCTATGTTACCGAATGTAAAGGATTTTCTTTCGGGCGCACTACCATCGACGTTGTTAGTAAGGGCAAAACGGAAAGCTACTTCACCTCCTAAAACAAGCCTTCGAGTGATTTTAGCTTTAAAACCGAAAGCTACGGGCACAGCCACATCGAAGTCGCGACGTGTAGTATCGGTAGCTTCAACGGGTTTGGGAGAGGAGGGGTCGAAGTACAAATCGTCGTGCCAAAGCCCAGCTATACCTACAAACACATAGGGGGTCATAGGCATATCGAGCAAATTGCCGATTCTGTAGCTAAAGAAATTGAACTCGGTGCCTACTGCCAAGTCGGTAATATCACTTGAATAAGCGAACCCTCGGTTGCGTTTACCAGGGATATCGGACTGGACGTCGTTAGCTCTAAGTTCGGACTTAGTAACCTGCACACGAACTGCCATACGTTCGTGGAAATTCCATTTATATATCCCACCAAAAGCGATTTTGTTAGGATATAAATAATAGGTTCTACCAACATCTGAAATGGGGTTGCTTCCACCTAAGAAAACACCGATTTCGTGTTGCTGTGCCGATGCCATATGCATCGCCAATAGTATCAATGTAATGTGTATAAATCTGTACATACGCTATTCTATGCAAGGCGCAAATATACGTGTTTTATATGAAATAACATTTATTATTTCCTATTTTTTTATTTCGGATTTTTTAATTAGCTATCAAAATTCTTTATATATCACTGATTATTAACGCAATATAAGTATATTTATTTTTATAAAGAATTATAAGTTATCGAGAGCAATTTGTGAAAAGTGGGTAGATGAAAGGTGCTTGTAAGTAGGTAGCAAGAAGTACCTTTGGTTGCTCTGTGAGACATCTGACAGACTTTAAATAAATTTTAAACGGAACTACAGTGGTCTTATAGTGGCTCTACAGTGGCTCTACAGTGGCTCTACAGTGGCTCTACAGTGGCTCT
>ERZ773054.967-NODE-967-length-19231-cov-7.301679_pt1 | contig 19231 bp, 18 predicted proteins | sample MGYA00580630_ERZ773054 | MGnify/ENA primary metagenome ERZ773054 (study PRJEB29015, sample SAMEA2737994) | human oral metagenome | biome: human oral; feature: human-associated habitat; material: dental | place: China | collected 2115 ... | reverse complement strand
GTGAGGAACACAAGGCGGCCATCGAATGGTTGAACTACCACACGGATGAAAAAATCGGATTTTTCCTCTGCGAGATCAAGCTGTACCGCATCGGGGACTCCGCACCTGCGGTAAAGTTCGAGGTGATTGAAAAACCGAATGACTGGGCAAAGGATGTCAAGAAGAGCGAGCTGGCCAATGAAACCCAGCAGCAGCGATATGACTACTGGACGGCATTCCAGGATTACGCTTTTCAGAATCCGCTGTTTGTAAAGGCATTCAATCGCAGAAAACCGTCCATGGATCACTGGCTGAACTTCAGCATAGGATCCTCTGCCTGCCATATCGCTGTATCTCAGATACAGAAAAGAGCCGAATTGGATGTGGAACTTTACATTGACGAGGATAAAGACCTGTTCCATGCACTACTGCAGAATAAGACCGCGATTGAACAGGCGTGCGGACTTTCTTTTGACTGGCGTGAACTTCCGCAGCGCAAGGCAAGCCGCATTGTGATATGGAAAACAGTGGATTTCGGCGATAAGGAGCAGTGGAAGGTGCAGTTCGATTGGGTGATCGATGTCATGCTCAAGATGAAGGACGCTTTCAAGAAATACCTTTAACGGAGAGTATGGCAGAGGTTCTCGGGAGGGGCAGAGGATTGTATGATACCCTATCAATATGGCAATCGAGACGCATCCAATATCTTGATTCAGATGGTTGATGACCATGATCTGGAAGTAATGGGGCATGAAGTTTCGGCGATACAGGAGGGTACAACTGACTTCGGACTGATTGCTGTAAAGGTTGAAAACTGGAACGATGATTTATCTCCGTGGACTGCACCGGCGGTGTTCGGGGCGGAAGGATTCGGAGGCGGTGCGGCAAAGCCTCTTGAGGAACTGCTTCGGATTTGCAGCGACCGGAGCAAGCAGTATTTCATCGGCGGATATTCTCTTGCAGGTCTGTTCTCGCTCTGGGCTGCACATCAGACCGATATTTTTGCTGGCGTGGCAGCCGCGTCTCCCTCCGTATGGTTTCCGGGATTCACGGAATATATCCAGCAAAATGCTGTCAAGAGTCCGATGGTTTATCTGAGCCTTGGAGACAGAGAAGAAAAGGCGAAGAATCCTGTCATGGCAAGCGTCGGAAACTCCATACGGGAGATTCACGCATGGCTTGACGGTCATGGAACGGAGTGTACATTGGAATGGAATCCTGGCAATCACTTCAAGGATACGGATGTCAGGATGGCACGCGCCTTTGCGTGGGTTTTGGGAAGAGGGCGCGCTTCTAGGTGAATCAGGCTGCACCTGTTCACTATCGTTATAGGATGGTGTGTTCATCGTTTAAGGGGTATTCGGGTGCATCGTTACATTGTATCAATTACGATAGGGCAACGGATGTCTTACCCTCCGATTTGATACAATGCAACGATGGGGTTCAATCCACCAGACCGCTTGGCATATAGGGGTTCGAAATATGGCTGCTCATGGGCTGTCTTTTCTTTTGCCTAAAATTCGATGGCGATGGAGCGGTCGGGTGCATACTCTATTAACGATGAATACCCTATTAACGATTACTTCTGCATATCGTTAATAGGGTATTGGCTATCGCAAAGAGATGAGATGAATAATATATAGGAGGAAGAAATCTATCTAAATTTTAGATTATAATCTTGATGACGGGCGGAAAGGTATGCTAAAATCTTCTTGTCGTAATTAGGTGGATATCTATGGGCAGGAGTGTACATATGAACGCTGGAGTTGATTATAAATTATTCTATGAGATTTTATTGAATCTTAGGGAAGATTTTCACAGTTATGGGCGAATAGATGATTCGAACATGAAACTCGATGAGATTATAAAACTAGTAATGCTCTCATACCACAAGGCTTTGCACGGAGAGCGTTTCTCGTTGTTTCTGGTGAGAGATTACGCCAAGAATGTCTTGCATGATGACAATGCCATAGCTGCGGCGTTGCGGGAACTGTTTGATGAAACTATCGAATATACGCTTTTTAAGAATATCGATGGCACTAGTATATTTGGGGCAAATCCCTCACTAAACATACAACCCTCGGAAAACATCTTTGCAGAACGGCTTATTTCTGAGATTGAGAAAATTGATTTTTTACATCTTGTTAAAGAAAAAACTGATAAAAATTTTGATATTTTAAATGAGTGCTTTGGACACTTCGTTCGTGAAAATTTTAGGAACAATAAAGAAGATGCACAGTATATGACCCCTGCGGAGATAACATTGCCAATATTGTCGGTTATATTTAGTGACTTCGAAAGGGAAAATTATTTTTCCAACATGGATTTATCGAGTTTTACGGTGATGGATCCTACTTGTGGGGTCGGAACATTGATTGTTGAGAGCGCGAGAAGATACATTGAATATCTACAAGACCACGGAGCAGATGAAAATTGCATTCATCGGTTTCTTGCTAATTCAGTCGTTGGGCAGGACAAAGTAGATAGAATGGTGCGCTTTTCAAAAATCAACACACTGTTATTAGGGGCTAACAGCCAAAACATCTACATCGGCAACAGCATATCAGAGAATACGGTCATAGACTCGATGGCTGGTAAGGTTGACTTTATTTTCACAAATCCACCATTTGGTGCAGAATATATCTGTTCTGATTTGAATGAGCGTAATTTTTGTTATTTGAATCAACTACCCCGACATGATTCGACACTTTACTCTGAAGCTTTAATGCTTTTAAAGTGCCTACATCTTCTTAAACCTAATGGTAAATTAGCCATAGTGTTGCCGGATGGGGTATTCTCTTCTAAAGGATTGAATGGTGCTATTAGGGAATATTTATTGAAAAACTACACTGTTAATGCAGTATTTGAGATGCCGGTTGTGACATTTGCTCAGGCTGGGACAAGGACTAAGACTTCGATATTATACATATCAAACACGAAGCCTAAACAGAATCAACAAATCGTTATGGGGATTTGTGATGATATTGGTTATGTTGTTAAAGAGAGAAATGGTGTTCCAGTTAAAATTAAGAAAGGCACAAACCAGATGCCTATAATTGCTGAGAAATATAATGAACGACACCCGGTATCAAAGATCATTTCGTCATCTCCATCAGTTACATCCATTCTTAAATCTGAGTTGATAGATGATGTCTTAAATCCGACCTTTTATCGAGCTGATAGATTGGAAATGTTAAATATTTTGGAGAGCAGTAATCTTGATGGTTACGAGATGAGAAGCTTAACTGATTTGGTAAGATTTGAAACTATTGGTAGAAAGAATAAAAATGCGGACGAAAAAACAAAGCATATCAGTGTTTTACACATAAATGCAGATTGTACCATTAACTTTCAACAAGTACAGGAATTTGCACCTATATCAAAAGGGCGATTGTGTAAAGAGGGGGACATCCTTTTTTCAAAAATAAATCCAAGAATACCAAGAATGACTGTTGTTCCCCAATATGATGATGAGCTTGTTTGTTCAAATGAATTTGAGATCATGCGTCCATGTAATGATGTTGGTGCTTATGCTATATGTTTGATATTGAAAACGCCATATGTAGTCAGACAAATTGAGAACTTAACATCTGGCACGTCATCATCACATAGTCGAATAAAAAGAGAGCAGTTAGGAGAAATACAGATTCCCTATCCAACATCGAATGAAAAGAAAAATTTGTTCAAGGAGCTTAACGAAAAAATAAGGATAGCTTTTGAACAGAAGTACAACGCAGATGGGATACTTCAAAAACAGTTACAGTCTCTGAGTGATATTTTGTGATATAACGAATCGAAGAGCGATGCACTCCATTTATTGCAGAAGTGCTACGCTCTTTTGTTTTAGAATTTAGATATCAAAATGTGACCATCTTCAGATTCATCAGCACGAAAAATCAAATTCGCACATGAGGGATCTTCCAATGCAATCTGAACTTTTGAGAAACCATTTGCTCTGCCATTACCGTGTCGAGCAAACGTTTCTTCCGTTCCACTATGCGGGGGGAAAAGCTGAAAATTTACGCTTTGTTCATTGTTTGCCGCAAATTTTGGATATCCCAATTTTTCCATCCACTCAATATAACGTGCTTTCAGAATTTCATACTTGGTAACATCTACTTTCCAGATTCGAGTTCTAAATCGCTTGTTGGTATTTAAATCCATTGATAGAAGATATACGGCAGGATATTCCAGAAAGCGTTCCATTATTTGTCTGGTAACTGCCGTAAAATTCCAACGAGGTGCTGTAGCTCCTTTTTTATCTAGGGAGTCTAAAAAATTAGCACTTTTTACTTCTGAGCCATCACTTAAGTCATCGCCTTTTCCTCGCATCCCTTGTCCAGCAATTTGAGTTTGAAGAGAAACAAGGTGTTGGGCGATATACCCAGTATCAATTTGAGAAGACTGGGCCGTTATGGTACTCCAGTGATTTAATTTTACTCGTTGCTCTACCACCTGTTCTTCGAGTAATCTTTTGGCAAGAGTCTTGCGTTCCTCGTAATTCAAATGCGTTAGTATATAAGATGAAATCTTCACCTTTTTTTCAACAGTGAAATCGTGTATCGGAACTCTTTTTGTAATGTTCTCCATGATAGAACAAATACTAAGGTTTTCAGATTTTCCTTTTATGTACTTATCGTTAATAATATTAAAATAATAGGATGCTGTATATGTATTTTCCATTGTATTGCTCCTTAACTATAAATTCGATTTGTTTAAGGAATATTACATAAACCGTTTTGTAATGTATCTGGGTTGTAATATTGTACTGTGTATTTTGTTCCATCCCAAGTTGCACTGAGAAGGAGCGGATAGGATAAAATTCCACAATTGTTGCGAAAAATATCGTTATTAGTATTCAGTGGCGGATGGAGTTGGAAATTATTGCTTGTTATTTCCCTAGTAGCAAGCTGAGTGTACCAATTATTAGCAATGCTTCTAAACAAGCTATCATGCTGAGGACGCACGACCCATATTCTGCATCTTTCATAGGCAATATTCGGCTCACGATCCCAGAGGACAAAAAACAAAAATGGCATTTGATCTAAATAGTGTATTGAACCCGACAACTCACTTTGAGTACCTGCTTTAATAACACCGTTAAACCGTACCTTGTCAATTGAACACCATGCATTTGCAGATTTTACATCAGATCCATCAATCAAATCAGACCCTTTTTTTCGACTCAAGCCCTTAATTCCAGTAAGTGTGCTGACAAGAATTTGTGACCATGCTCTTGAGTCTTCGGGAACAGGTTGCTCAGTAAAATCAGCGTATTTTTTGCTTTTAAAGAAATGAATATGATGTTCTTTCAAGATTTCTAATGCACCAGGTAAATTCAAAGAATCCATTATATATCCTCCTTAATTGTCTATTACACTTCTTATTCACTTGAATAAATGAAACTCTGACTTTGTAAATTCAGAATCCAAAGCCCGATAGAGAAATCTCGCCGCGATGGCCGAATATGGTTTCCATTTTTGGCATTTCTGTTCTACTGCTTTTCGGTTTGTGTCATCCGTCTTGTACATCCACCGATAGACTTGCAAAAAAGCACCGTTTTCAAAGGGGAGGATATTTGGGCGATTCAGCACGAAAATCAGATACATCTTTGCCGTCCAGCTTCCAATGCCACGGATTTTTGTGAGCGCAGCTATAACTTCGGCATCGGATTTATGCACTAAACCATCAAGGTTTATATTTCCCTCGATGATGGCATTGGTGAGATGTCGAATATCTTATGACTGATCTTAGTGGAAAGCATTTGCTCGACCAAGAACGGATACCCGTTCTTGTACGGAGAGTAAGTGATAGTGCCGACCATCGATATGGCCTTTGCAAGCCGCTTATCTTTTCGACACAGATATTGGACGGAGGGCGTGTTCATATTGAGGGTAATCAAATCCTATATGAGCTTACTCCTTCACGGACTCCATAATATCTTCAATATTGCAGTCGAGAGCCACACATATCTTCAGAAGAATGTCTGTGGTTATATTCTCTCCCTTGCCCAGCTTGGCGATGGAGGCGGGGCTGATACCCGTTATGCGCCTGAGATCCTGCCGATTCATGCCTTTGTCGATCAGGAGCTTCCACAGCCTGTTATAAGTTATTCGCATATCCGTCTCCGCTTACTCTACGCCATGCAGAAAACCGGGACGGCCTTCCGTCAGCCCCTTGGTGAAGGTGATGACATTGGCTCCTGCTGCCTCATAGTCCAAATCCGGCAAATTCTTGGAGTTCTCAATGATAATCAGCTGTCCCTCTTCTTGGTGGTTCATGAAATAGCGGAAGAGTCCGGAACACATACTTTCCGGCGCAGAATCCGCTACGCCTTGGTCAAGACCAAGAAGGGGCGTGTCAATGATGAGGAAGCCCGGATAATATTTTCCATGGTGAGCAAGATAGTGTCGGAAGGTAAGTGCAGTTACGCTGTTGACAAAGGACGTATATCCCTGCCCTTCATGGGTAGATTTTTTATGCCCATCAATCTCTATGTCAAAATCGGAGATGTTGAAATTGGCAGAAGTAGGTTCTGGCGAATAGCTGCATTCACGGAGGATTTCCATGTAATATTGGTTGATGAGCCTTTTGAAATCATCGTCAAAATGCTCTCTGGGATGATATTGCCGCACATTTTCTGTTTCGACCGGAGGATTCCGTAAATCTTTCTCCCAGACGGCTGCAAAATCATCGATCACGCTCATCTCACGTTTTAACTGCAGGAAACTTTTGTAGACTGCGAGGGATTTACGCATTTCCTCTGCCTTAGGGCGAAGTTCCTGCTGAATGAGGTTTTCGATGCTGTCCTTCTCGGCATCAAGTTTCGCCATTTCCACCGACATCCAGTTCATTTCCTCGGCGAGCGACTGTTCTGCTTTCGTCAAATCATTCATCTGAGCCAGTATGCGGGACAGTTCTCCACGGGCAGACTCGATGTAGGTTTCATCATCCTTGGGCGTGAAATGACTCTCGCAAAAGGGGCAGACGTTGTTCTTATCGTGAACACTCCGGCTCATCTCGCCGTCAGCAATGAAGGTCAGCCGTTTAATGTCGGCTGTGTACTGACTTTTGAGGGTGGCGTACCGAGACTTCATCAGCTCCGCCTCGGTAACTTTCTCCTGTAGGTCACTCATTTCCTGCACCAGATCCTGCCGGCGGGAGAGTGCTGCAGAGATCGCAGATTCCGTCTGCTCAATCCCTGCAATGAGGGCGGTCATCTGCTGCTCCACATCAATGCCCTGAAACGCCGTCATCTGTTTTTGCAGCACCTTCTTCTTCTCAGAGATGTTGCTGATCTGCCTGTTCACATATCTTAAAATGGCATTTCGCTCTGCGATTCGGATTTCCTTCTTGGTCTGCTCATCGTGCTCGGGAAAATTGGAGCCGGTCATCAAAAACAGCAGGGAAGAGAGAAAGACGGTCTTTTGAATGCTTTCCTTCGGCTCCAACACGGATTCTACCTTGCCGATGTCATTGTTGAGAAAGAGCAGCATGTGGAGGAAGGTTCGGAGTGTCAGTGGTGCCCGCTTGAAATCAATGTTCTTGATCACCATGCAGGGGACGGGAATCCCCATTGCGCTCAAAAGCAGGTCACTCAGCACAGGCAAGCCGTTTCTTTGACTCTGACTGTATTTCAGATTGTATTTGTCACTTATCATGCCAGGGATGTTGGTTATCACGTCCACTTGATCCTTGTGAAATTTACGCGTGATACTGATCGTGCCATCGGCAGCCTGCACCAGAAGTTCCACTTCGTCATAACCAAAAGTCTCGTCTATGGGGAGGTCGCCCATTTTGCCAAGAGCAAAATCAATACACCGAGCAACGGCGGTCTTCCCGGTATTCGACCGCCCACAGATGATGTTCAGACCGGGGGTGAAATCCACGAAAGAGTCGCGCTTGCCTATGCCTCTTGCCGTGACACGGCTAAAATATATTCCGGCCATCCATTTATCTCCTCTTTAGCGCGTCCATCGCCTGTCGCGTAATCTTTGAAAGCAAAGACGCATCGGATGTTTTTCCAAGCATCTGGTGTGTCTTTTTTACTGTCTCCATATATGCTGCAGCGTATTCGGACTGCATGGATTTCACGAACTCACGGCCGCGCGCATTCAGTCCGAACAAGAATCCTCTGGGGGAGGGGGCTACAGAGATAAAGCCGTCCAGCACGAGGGATTTCAGTGCGCCGTTTAACTGCTCCCGCTTGGCGGGGAGTTCACTAAAACTGAACTGGTTTTCGCCATGCAGGTTTTGTTCTGCCATACCGAAATCCCGTCCATAGACTGTCATAAGGTCATACGCCGCGATGCGGTCAATGGTTATGGAACGCGGCTTTACGGAAGAGAGGATGAGCAAAATGCGAAGTGACACCTCAAAGGACGTATTGAACAGTTTAGGCATCGGTGTTCACCCACGATTTGATTCGCTCGTCATCTACCAAGATATGGCAGATGCCCTTCCGTGTTCTGTTCGAGATGAAGCCCTTGATATTGACGAGGTTCGACTTGGCAAGTTCTGTGCTGGTGATTTTCTTCAATACTTCCTGCAGGCGGACGTAGCCCGTCTCGTGATCCTCATCAAAATACACCATCTCGATGCCGTCATAGGCATCGTCCTTCAGTGCATCAAATTGCCGCTCTCCATCCACAAAGGCATCCCGCACGCTGCGCTCGATGCTTTTTGCATCGAAATATGCCTGACGCTGCAGCTCTAAATGCCGCTGCAGTTTTTCCGGCAATTCTCCTGTGGTCTTGGGGGTGACATTCTTTGCGAGCCGTTCCGCATATACCTCGCAGAGCGCATGGATATACGGGAGCGTGGCTTCGTTGATGTCCCCATGAGGTTTTAGGGAAGGATGCAGTTTGATGACTTCACCACTGGGCAGATAGACCGCTCCATTCACAAAGCGGGCGGGTTGAATCGGCACAGGAGGAACAACTTCGCCGACTTCGCTCCTTCCCTCAAAGAGATCAATTTGGGCGCCGGGGAGTTTTTGCAGTTCCGCTTTGATGATGCTGCAGAAAATCTCGGCGCACGTCTCGTCCACATTGTCTGTGGTGCAATCTACCCTGTATTGAGAGAGGTCGGTGCACAGATTTTTGCGGGCATCGAAGGGGATATCTGCGGCTGCTTCCAAGAAGCGGCTCTTGTCAAGATTGGCATGAACCGCCCGCAGGACAGATTCCGGGATGTCTCTCTTTCCCTTGTACATTTTGTAGGCGGCACTTTTCTCAGATTCCTTGCCGAAAGGGTAGTACTTGTCATCATCGTCCAGACCAACCTCGCGAGAAGAGATCGGTTCCTTCATAAAGAGGGCAAAGAAGTAGGCGCAGAAACTCGGTATCGATTTGTTCTCCGCACCAACGTACTTTCTCATGATCTGTAAAAACAGACTGATGGTTAACACAAAACTCCCCCTTCGCGAAAAGTGGACAGAGTCTGTCCGCTCCCGTCCACCGGAGTCCAATTTTCGAGGGAGCGGATTTGGTATGCTTTACCCGGATGGTGAGAGAACATCATCGCACATAAAACACAGTTTCTATTATATCAGCAGTGAGGGGGAAAAATCTACATTTTTGTTAATGGAATTTATGTGAATGTGAACATTCACAAGCCGTAATCGTAAATCTTATAAATTTCTCAATGCCTTGAGATGGCCATCAGAGGCGGCGGGAACACATGAAGAGACGAACTGCACGAGCAGTATTGGCACTTCGGTGTTTCCACCGTGACTCACTATGCCCATTTTAGGCGAAAGAGGCCGGTGTACATCGTGTGCATCGGCCTCTTCGTGTTCCTGCCGCCCGCATCCAAGGCGGAAAGGACACGACTATGAAAATCACGCTGTATTACGAAGACAAGTTCCATCCGACTGTTTTGGACGTTCCCGATGAGGAATGCACCGTCATGGTAGAGGCGGACTATCAGGAGAGGCTGGATGCCGCCGAGGACAAGACCTCGGTCAAGCGGCGCACGGCACAGGAGATTTTGGATGCCGAGGTCAATGCCCCTACATTCTGCAGGAACCGGACCGAGACGCGCCGTCATGTCCACTTGTTTGCTGACGATCTTGACTGTCATACGGCAACTGCCATGCCCGATGTGCCGACGGCTCTGCTCGGTGAGGATTATTCGGAACTGCATCGCGCCATCGCGCAGCTTCGTCCTCAGCAGCGGGAACTTCTGCGGCGCGTGTTTTGGGAAGGCGTGCGTCAGGCAGAGATTGCGCGTCAGGAGGGCGTATTGGAAAGCACCATATCGGAGCGGATGCGGCGCATCTATCAGCGGCTCAAGAAATTTTTGCCCGATGAGAAAAATTTCTTTTGAAAAACCATGAAGTTTTGCATTTCCCGTGGCTCTTAGGAGAAGGGCAACATCAAACCGCCTTTCGGAAAGGATGAATCACGATGCATCACACACTCAACATCAAGGTGTCCAGGGAGCGCCTGAGCGGTGGAATCATGGCCTGCCGTCGGCTGACGATGCGGGAGCGTCTGCTCCGCTTCTTCCTTGGCTGTCCCGTGAAGCTCACGGTGATCGTGCCGGGAGATTCCGTGGACGAGGTAGCCATCTTCGAGAAGGGAAAGGAGGACAGATATGGCAGCGCGACCGCTTTATGAGCTTGCCGCAGGCTTCAACGCACTCTTTGATCTCGTATTGGACGAGTCGATGGATCTGCAGCTTTTGGAAGAGGGGCTTCAGTCCATCGAGTGCGCCCTTGAGGAGAAATGCGCGAACGGCATCGCACTCATCAAATCGCTGGAAGCGTATGCGGAGGCATACAGCAAGGAAGAGAAACGCTTTGAAGCGCAGCGGCAGATGTTAGAGAACCGTATCAAACGCATCAAGGAGTGGTACCGGCAGAACCTCGATGCGATGGGGAAAACCAAAGTTCCCACGAGGTACGGTGTCATGAGCGTTCAGAAGAACGGCGGCAGACAGCCGCTCAAGATTGACAATGCTGCACTTATCCCGGACGCCTATCTCATTACTGTGCCGGAGCATAAGGACGTGAACCGCGAGGCACTCTATGAAGCTCTGAGCGGCGGCGAGGAAGTTCCCGGCGCCCACTTGGAGACGAGAGGACGAAGTCTTCGGATTAAGTGAGCAGAAAGGAGATACGCAATGCTGAACATCACCAAAGGGAAAATTGACCGCGCCCAAAAGGTGGTCATCTACGGGGCGGAGGGGATCGGTAAGTCCGGTCTTGCCGCCAAATTCCCCGATCCGCTCTTCATCGACACGGAGGGAGGAACGGCTCACATGGATGTGCGCCGTATCGAGAAGCCGCAGTCTTGGGAGGAAATGCTCTCCGTGGTCAAGGAGGTCGCAGCCACAAAGGATGTGTGCAGGACGCTGGTGCTGGATACCGCTGATTGGGCAGAGCAGCTCATCGTCAGCTACCTCTGCACGAAGTACAAGCAGAACTCCATCGAGTCCTTCGGTTACGGCAAGGGCTATACCTACTTGGGCGAGGAATTTGCAAGGCTTCTCGGCGCATTGGATACGGTGCTGACCGCAGGGATTCATGTGGTGGTCACGGCACACGCCAAGATGCGTAAGTTCGAGCAGCCGGACGAGATGGGCGCATACGACCGCTGGGAAATGAAACTCAGCAAGCAAGTAGCGCCGCTCCTCAAGGAATGGTGCGATATCCTGCTCTTTTGCAACTACCAGACCTTTGTGGTCACATCGGAGAACAATACACAGAAGGCGCGGGGCGGCAAGCGTGTCATGTACACGTCCCATCATCCCGCATGGGACGCAAAGAGCCGTGTGCCGCTTCTAGAAGTCTTGGAGCTTGACTACAGGCATATCGCCCATATCTTCTCTGCGGGTCAGACACCAGATGCCGCTTCCTCTACACAGACGCCGGCGCAGGAGACGGTGGCACCACAGTCGCAGAATCTGCCGGAGGACGAAAGTGCTGTCGATATGTTCCGCAGCATTTTGCAGAAGAAGGGCGTGACCGAGGAGGAAGTGCGGCAGGTGATCGCCGCGCGAGGGAAATACTCAGTGGAGACCCCGATTGACGATTACCCCGAGGAGTTCTTGTACGGCTACGTCATCCGCTACTGGGATCAGATTTTTGACATCATTCAGCAGAATCGTCAGGTGAAAGGTTAAGGGAGGAAATACATCATGGCAGATTTTGTCAACAACAACGTGGGCATGGATTGGACTGACACCATTGAAAGCGATGGTCAGGAATTCATCCTCCTGCCCGAAGGGGATTACAACTTCGTAGTGTCCGCTTTTGAGCGCGGGCGTTTTCCGGGGAGTGCCAAGATGCAGGCCTGCAACAAGGCAACACTTACCCTGCAGGTAGAAACGAAGCAGGGCATCGCCAGTGTCCGCACCGACCTTATTTTGAACCGCCTCGTGGAGTGGCGCATCTCGGCATTTTTCCGCTGCATTGGTAGGAAGAAGCACGGCGAGCGGTTGGTCATGGACTGGAACAATCTCGTGGGAGCAAAGGGGCGGGCGCACTTCAAGCCGCGCAAATATACCGACCGGGACGGCAACGAGAAACAGACCAACGATGTTGACCGCTTCTACGATTATGACGAAAAGTTCTTTCCGGTCGAGGACTCTGCGGACTTTGGCGGGATTCCCGTCAGCGCGGCGGACATTCCGTTCTGATGGGAGGATACGAAGTGGAACTTAGACCGTATCAGGTCGAGGCGAAGCAGGCAATCCTTTCCGCATGGAGCGAGGGGCATCGAAAGACGCTCCTCGTCCTGCCGACGGGATGCCATGCCAAGGGAGAGAATGTTCTCCTCGCCGATGGCCGCAGCAAAAAGGTGGAAGATGTACAGGTGGGGGATCAACTCATCGGAGCGGACGGGAAGACGCGCAATGTGCTGCTTCTTCACCGTGGAAAGTCTTTGATGTATCGGATTGTCCCCGTCAAGGGCGAGCCGTTCACCGTCACCAAAGACCACACGCTGACGCTCATCCGTACAAGGGAATGCAGCAATCCCCGATATCCCTGCCAGCGTCATGCCGGGGAATTGGTGGATGTCACCGTAACCGAATGGCTCTGCTGGTCAGAACGCAAGAAGCATCTGCACAAGCTGATTCGCTCCGGGGCAATCCAAGTGTTCCCTGCCCACAGGAATGCGCGAACGGAAATCGACCCATATTTTCTCGGCGTGATTCTTGGGGATGGCTGTATTGTCCACGGTGTCAGCGTGACAACGCCGGACAAGGAAATCAGGTGCGTGATCTTTCAGCAGGCGGAACTCTGGAATCTGCGTCTTCGGACAGAGCCGGCAGGCAAGGCCACCACATACTTCCTCGTTTCTGACAAGGGGAGGCGGAGCAATCGGCTGGTCAAGGCATTACGCCGTTTAAGGCTCTACGGAGGTCGCGCCGGAGATAAATTCGTGCCGGACGCATATAAATACACCGATCTGGCAAAGCGGCTTGAAATTCTCGCAGGCCTCTTGGATACCGATGGTTACTACATTGATAAAGGCTACGACTACATTTCCAAGTCAAGAAGGCTGGCAGATGATGTGGCATTTCTCTGCCGATCTGCAGGGCTTCGGGCATCGGTGAAGCCCTGCATCAAGGGGTATCGGGACTTTACGGGCGCGTATTATCGCGTCTCCATCAGCGGAGATTGCTCCATCATCCCTTGTCGTGTGAAACGGAAGATTGCCGGCAAGCGTCAGCAGAAAAAATCCGTCCTGCGGACAGGTTTTCATGCAGAGCCGGTAGGCTGCGGAGAATACTACGGCTTTACCGTGGACGGAGACAACCGTTATCTGCTGTCGGATTTCACCATTACCCATAACTGCGGCAAAACCATCGTGTTTTCCGCGCTTACGCAGGAGCAAGTAAAGAAAGATCATCGTGTCCTCATCATGGCGCATCGCGGGGAGCTTCTCTATCAGGCCGCTGACAAACTGAAGATGCTCACGGGACTTGACGCTGCCTTTGAGCAGGGGGAGAACCACAGCCTCGGCAGTTTCTTTCCCGTGACAGTAGGATCGGTGCAGTCCCTTTGCCAAGAAAAGCGGCTCTCGATGTTCCCCAGGGATTACTTTCAGGACATCATCGTGGACGAGGCGCACCACGCACTCTCGGAGAGCTATCAGCGTGTGCTCGCGCATTTTTCGGATGCCAATGTCCTCGGCGTAACGGCAACACCCGACCGTGGAGACAAGCAGACGCTCGGCACATTTTTTGACTCAGAGGCTTACGAGTATTCCATGAGCCGCGCCATTCGGGAAGGGTACCTCTCTCCCGTCAAGGCACGGATGATTCCTTTGCAGCTGGACATCAGCAAGGCCGGCATCTCCGGCGGGGATTACAACGCGGCGGACATCGGCTGCGCCTTGGAGCCGTATCTCCATCAGATTGCAGACGAGATGGCGCGTTACTGCAGGGACAGAAAGACCGTAGTCTTCCTACCGCTCATCGCCACATCGCAGAAGTTCTGCCGAATGCTGAATGATGTCGGTCTGAGGGCTGCGGAAGTCAACGGTATGAGCGATGATCGCTCGAAAATCCTTGCAGAGTTCGAGAATGGCATGTATGACGTGCTGTGCAACTCCATGCTCCTTACAGAAGGTTGGGACTGTCCCGCTGTGGACTGCATCGTAATTTTGCGCCCCACCAAAGTGCGGAGCCTCTATCAGCAGATGGTGGGGCGGGGGATGCGTCTCTTTCCGGGCAAGGAGAACTTGCTCCTGTTGGACTTTCTCTGGCTGACGGAGCGTCACGATCTCTGCAGACCATCGGCTCTCATTGCCAAGGATGAGAATATCGCGGCGATGATGGATGAAAACCTCCGAAATGACGAGGAGGTGGACATCCTCGAAGCCGAAGAGGAGGCAGAGCGGGACGTGCTGCGTGAGCGGGAGGAGGCACTTGCGCGGGAACTTGCCGCGATGCGGAGCAAGAAGAAAAAACTTGTCGATCCCATCCAGTATGCACTCTCCATCGCCGCTGAGGATCTCACAAGCTACGCGCCGACCTTTCCTTGGGAAATGGGACCGCCGTCTGAAAAGCAGCTTGCTTTCCTTGAGAATCGCGGCATCCTGCCCGACACCGTGGGAAACGCCGGGCTTGCCTCGCTCCTCATCGACCGTCTGAAACGGCGACAGGAGGAAGGACTCGCTACACCCAAGCAGATCCGCTGTTTGGAGCGTTACGGCTTTCGGCGCGTAGGCACATGGCAGTTCGACACCGCCAGTGCTCTGATCTCCCGCTTGGCGATGAATCATTGGCGCGTCCCCCAGGGGATGATGCCGTCCGTATATACATCGTGAAAGGACGTGATTTTTCATGGACAAGAATATCTTGTCGGCTTTGAAGTGCATCAACGTTGCGGAGGTTGACCGCGCCACATGGATTTCCGTAGGCATGGCACTCAAGGAGGAGGGCTTTCCCTGCTCCATTTGGGATGATTGGAGTCAGAGAGATCCTCGTTACCATCCCGGCGAATGCGAAAAGAAGTGGGCGGGCTTTAGCGGCACGGCCACTCCCGTCAAGGGTGGCACGATTGTGCAGATGGCGAAAGAGCGCGGCTGGATGCCCTGCGCTGAGGGCGCGATGGCATGGGACGACACCATCGAATATGACGGCAATGACGGCTTCAATGGATTTTCGCCGCCCGATGCGTGGAATCCCGTGCAGGATTTGATCGACTATCTTTCTCTGCTGTTTGACGTCGATGACCGTGTGGGATATGTCACGGGCGATGTATGGCAGGATGACGAGGGCAAGTGGCTGCCCAGTAAGGGCATGTATGACCGCACGGCAGGGGAGCTGATCACATCCCTCAAGAAACACTCCGATGACATTGGAGCGACCGTCGGCGACTGGAAACCCGAGGTGGGCGGTTGGATTCGGTTCAATCCGCTGGATGGTGAGGGCGTGAAAAACGACAACGTCACCAAGTTCAAGTATGCCTTGGTGGAATCCGACACGCTTCCCATCGCCGAGCAGGATGTCCTCTTTCGCAAGCTGGAACTGCCGATTGCAGCACTCGTTCATAGCGGGGGCAAGAGCCTCCACGCCATTGTGCATGTGGATGCTATTGACTATGAGGAGTACCGAAAGCGTGTGGAGTTCCTCTATGACTTTATGGAACAGCAGGGCGTACCCATCGACAAGCAGAACCGCAATCCCTCACGGCTTTCCAGAATGCCGGGGCTTACTCGAAACGGCAATCGCCAGTACCTCGCAGCAACGAACATCGGCAGGAAGTCATGGACGGAGTGGATGGACTTCGTGGAAGGAGTGACAGATGAACTGCCTCCATTGGAATCTCTCGCCAAGTACAAGGATAATCCGCCGAAACTGCCGGAGGAGATTATAAAGGGAATCCTGCGCTGTGGCCACAAGATGATTATTTCCGGATCGTCCAAGGCGGGAAAGTCCTTTCTCCTGATGGAACTTTGCGTCGCCATAGCCGAGGGGGCGAAGTGGCTCGGATTTCCCTGCCGCAAGGGGCGTGTGCTGTATGTCAATTTGGAGATTGATCCGGCAAGCTGCATCACCCGCTTCCTCAAAATTTACGATGCGCTCCATCTGCCCATGAATCAATCGGAAAACATCGTCATCTGGAACTTGAGAGGCCACGCCGTGCCATTAGACCAGCTTGTGCCGAAACTCATCCGCCGGGTGCGCGACCAGCATTTGGATGCCATTGTTATCGACCCCATCTACAAGGTAATCACGGGAGATGAAAACAACGCATCCGAGATGGGGCAGTTCTGCAACCAGTTTGACAAGATTTGCACGGAGACCGGCTGCTCTGCGATTTATTGCCATCACCATAGCAAGGGAGCACAGGGAAACAAGCGGGCGATGGACAGGGCTTCCGGCTCCGGCGTATTTTCCCGCGACCCCGATGCCCAGCTTGATATGATCCAGTTGGAACTTACGGAAGACATCAAGAACAACCTGCGCGATGGCAAGGCCACAGCTTGGCGACTGGAATCCAATCTCCGTGAATTTGCCAACATAGAGCCGGTAAACTTCTGGTTCGAGCATCCCGTGCATCGCATTGATAACAGCGACGAATTGGGCAGCATTCCCGCCATAGGAAGTATGGCAGCGAACCTCTCCCGCAGCAGCAAGCGGACGACCGTCGAGGAACGCAAGGCTGCCCTGGATACGGCTTACGAGATCTGCTCTATCAATCCTCCCGTGAAAATCAAGGACATTGTGGAGTACACGGAACTCAACGAGAAAACCATTCGCCGTTATCTTGCCGAATTCAGCGACAGCTACTGGATTGAAAACGGCGTGGTGGGGAAGAAGAATACGCAGGGACAAAGGGAGAAAAAACCTATGGGCAAGGATGAGGCGGACAAAGGATAAATTGCCTATTGGAAAACTCTCAGGGACAAAGGCTTATAAATAAAGAGTATCTGTCCCTGCTGTCACCAGTGTGGGGAGGGCTGCAGTAGCCTGCCCTCCCCCACACGGGATGACAGTGACGAAACCTTTGACCGAAATGAAAACACAATCGAAAGAAATTTTCAATAAGGAGCATACAGAATATGAGATTTTTCCTCGACATCAATCCTCCTACGGTGACCGCGCAGGAGAAATCCGTGCGGATCGTGGGCGGCAGACCGATATTTTACGACCCGGCTCCCCTGAAGAAAGCCAAGGCTCTTCTGATTGCGCATCTCGGTAACCATCGTCCGATAGTGCCGTTGGACGGAGCCTTGGAGCTTCGCACCACATGGCTTTTCCCGGTGGGCAAGTCCCATAAAAGCGGCGAGTGGCGTACGACCCGCCCGGACACCGACAATCTGCAGAAAATGCTCAAGGACTGCATGACCAGGTGCGGCTACTGGAAGGACGATGCCCAAGTAGTGCGGGAGATCGTGGAAAAGCAGTGGGCAGCAGCACCGGGGATTCACATTGAGATCAAGCAGTTGGGGGTTCAGCGTACATCAAGCCGCAATGGAGAAGGATACAGCGACCCTACAGCAAGAGATGCGCTGAAGCACTGCAAGTGAGAAAGGAGCAGATCGCTATGAACATGATTTATATTTCCCATCCCTACACGGGAGCTGAAAAAGAGAACCGCAAAGCCGCAGCGGCGATTGCGGCGGAGCTTGTGAGAAAATACCCGCATATCCTGTTCGTCAATCCGCTGGATGCGATGCGGCACTTGAAAGCTGCCAGATTTTCCTACGATGCGGTCTTAAAGCAGTGCAAAATGCTGCTTGGCAAATGCGACGGCGTGATCATGGCAGGAAACTGGAAGGACAGCAACGGCTGCATGGAGGAATATCTGTACGCCGTTCATCATCGGCTGACGATTTGGGAAGGCACGGAGGAATTTGACAGCGAGGAAGTCATGCCCCATGACCGCTGCGGAACGCACGCGTCTTGCAAAAAATGTATCTGCACATCCTGCGCCCATCGACTTACATGCTGGAACTGCAACGACTGTGTGCAGGAGGCGGAGCAGACTGCTCCCATAGGATATACAGGTGGCGACGTTTGGCAGCCGGGCTGCTCCCGCTACGAAAAGAAGGTCTGATCATGATGACCGCTAAGGAATATCTGAGCCAGGCATTCAAGATTGACAGAAAAATAGACAGTATGCTGGAACAGTCCGTGAGATTGCGCAGCATGGCCACCAAGACCACCACCGTCCTTAGCGATATGCCGGGGAGTGCTACGAAGAATCCGCACAAGCTTTCCGATGTGGTGGTGAAACTGGTGGAACAGGAGGAGGAGATTGATCGTGAGATTGACCGCTTGGTAAGTCTCCGCGCCGAGATCTATGGCGTGATACAGGCTGTGGAGGATATGGATGAGCGGCTGGTCTTGGAGATGCGCTACATGGGGTATCACACGGTCACGGAGATTGCCCGGCGCATGGAAGTCGGGGAGCGGCAGATATACCGTATCCATGAACGGGGACTGCAAAGTGTGGTCGTTCCTTCGTGAAGCGCAGGAAATGTCATGAAATGTCAGGAGATGTCATGGAATGTCAAAAAGCGGAAAAATGTCACAAAATGTCATGGAATGTCAGGTTGATGTCAGTATGACCGATGTGATATGATACACTCAGCAAGAATAGGATATGGAATCAGCCTTCTCGGAGAAGCAATTCTCCGCGAGGGCTTTTTTGATGGAGGTGAAGCGATGCCGAGAAAGCCGAAGCGACCCTGCCGCATGACAGGATGTCCGAATCTTACGGATCGAAAAAGCTGCTACTGCGAGGAGCACGAGAAAACGATGCAGAGACATTACGAGCACTTCA
>ERZ773054.966-NODE-966-length-19249-cov-11.687454_pt1 | contig 19249 bp, 20 predicted proteins | sample MGYA00580630_ERZ773054 | MGnify/ENA primary metagenome ERZ773054 (study PRJEB29015, sample SAMEA2737994) | human oral metagenome | biome: human oral; feature: human-associated habitat; material: dental | place: China | collected 2115 ... | reverse complement strand
CGAGACTGGCGCCATGTTGACCGCTGCCGTCACAGGCTCACCACGCAGTGCCGCGCGAATGCCCTCTGCCACGTCTACGGACACACCGATCTGTGCCTCCACCGTGGATGCACCGAGGTGTGGCGTGAGCACGATTCCCGGAACATCGCGCAGAGGGCTGTCCTCTACGAGCGGCTCGCTCTCGAACACATCGATCGCTGCGCCCGCAACGATTCCTTCCTTGATCGCCGCCGCCAGATCCTTCTCGTTGATGATGCCGCCGCGCGCGCAGTTTACGAGGCGCACGCCCGGCTTCATCTTGCGCATTTGATTCATGGAGATCATACCGCGCGTTTCCTTCGTGAGCGGCATGTGCACGGTGATAAAGTCCGCCGCCGCAAAGATATCGTCCAGTGTTCCCACGGTCACGCCGAGCGCCTTGGCCCTCTCTTCATTGATATACGGATCATAGGCGATAATGTTCATATCAAAGGCGAGCGCGCGTTTTGCAACCCCACTGCCGATGCGCCCCATACCGATGACGCCAAGCGTCTTGCCACGCAGCTCCACGCCGACGTACGCCTTACGGTTCCACTCTCCCGCGTGCATGGTCGCATCCGCCACAGGAATGTTGCGCGCCATCGAGAGCATCATCGCCATCGTGTGCTCTGTCGCCGCGATCGTGTTGCCGCCCGGCGAGTTAATGACGATAATGCCGCGCTCCGTCGCCGCCTTCACGTCGATGTTGTCGACACCGACGCCCGCACGCCCAATGATCTTCAGTTTATCCGCGCGCGCGAGCACGTCCGCCGACACCTTCGACGCCGAGCGCACCATGAGTGCGTCATAGTCACCGATAATCTCCACAAGCTCTTCATGCGAGATCTTGTCACGCACATCAACTTCATACTCTGCCAGCAGACCAATCCCCTCGGGTGAAATCCCATCCGCAGCCAAAATTTTCATCCGTTAGCCCTCCCATGCGGCGCTTTGGCGCACATCGTTTCTTTTACACAGTGTACGGCTCATTATAGTCAAAAGAGGCGTCCGGTGTCAAATATTTCGACGGGGTTCTATGATAGCGGATTTCGCCGTTCAACCGAAGGGCGTTTAGAAATGCGCCGGTATTTAATCGTACAAGCCCACGAACGTTTGCAAACGAGGCATTTGCGTGGAGCATCGCAGTCCGTAACACTTGACATAGCCCCATTGAAGAGACAAACTGGATGTAGAGTGGTGCTCTGTAGGGAATTTTCCGCCGAAGTACGGGCAAAAGATGCGTCAATTTCCCCCACGCAAAGAGGCTGTTGCACGAAACAAAACGTACAACAGCCTCTTTTTGATTTCAGCTATTCTGACAGGTTCTTTCGCTGTTTTTCGAAGATCATCCTATCATATGAAAAGATATTCTCTTACACCGCAGCGGCTTCCGACTCGTCCGCTTCGATGCCGAACATTGCCATATCGTCCTCGACGTTCGTGATGCCGCCGATGCCGAAGGTCTCGACGAGCACCTTTGCGACATTCGGAGAGAGGAACGCGGGGAGCGTGGGTCCGAGGTGGATGTTCTTCACGCCGAGGTGGAGCAGGGCGAGGAGAACGATGACAGCCTTCTGCTCGTACCACGCGATATTGTACGCAATCGGGAGCTTGTTCACATCATCCAGACCGAATACTTCCTTAAGCTTCAGCGCAATCAGCGCAAGCGAATAGGAGTCGTTGCACTGCCCTGCGTCAAGGACACGCGGGATACCGCCGATGTCGCCGAGATCCTTCTTGATATACTTGTATTTCGCGCAGCCCGCCGTGAGAATGACCGTGTCATGCGGCAGAGCCTCAGCGAACTCAGCATAGTACTCACGCGACTTCATACGGCCATCGCAGCCCGCCATGACGACGAACTTCTTGATCGCGCCGCTCTTCACCGCCTCGACAACCTTGTCCGCGACGGCAAAGACCTGCTCATGCGCGAAGCCGCCGACGATCTCGCCCGTCTCCAGCTCCGTCGGAGGCGCGCACTTCTTCGCACACTCGATGACGGGTGTAAAGTCCTTCTCACCGTTCACGAGCGGGATGTGCGTGCAGCCCGGCACGCCGACCGCAGCCGTCGTAAAGAGGCGATCCTTGTAGCTGTCCTTCGGCGGAACGACACAGTTCGTCGTCATGAGGATCGCGCCATTAAACTTCTCGAACTCCTCTTTCTGCAGCCACCATGCGTTGCCGTAGTTGCCGACGAGGTTGTCGTACTTCTTGAATGCGGGGTAGTAGTGCGCGGGGATCATCTCGCCATGCGTATAGACATCGACGCCCGTGCCCTTCGTCTGCTCCAAGAGACGCTCAAGATCCTTGAGGTCATGCCCGGAGATGAGGATACCGGGGCGGTTACGAACGCCGAGGTTGACCTTTGAGATCTCGGGATGACCGTACGTGCCCGTGTTCGCACCGTCGAGCAGAGCCATCCCCGCAACGCCCCACTTGCCCGTCTCAAGAACGAGAGCTGTCAGTGCATTGCCGTCGAGGGAGTCGTCGAGCAGCTGTGCCAGTGCGCGCTGCATGAACGCATCGATCTCCTCGTTTTCGTGACCGAGTGCATTCGCGTGCTCGACGTAGGCGGACAGCCCCTTCAGACCATACGTCGTCAGCTCACGCAGGCTGCGGACATCCTCGTTCTCCGTTGCGAGCACGCCGACCGTCTTAGCCTTTGCCTCGAACTCCGCACGCGGAGCCGTCCAGTGCGCCGCCTCAGGCAGCTTCGACGCATCGGAGAGCTGGCTGAGGAGATCCGCCTTCAGCGCAAGCGTCTCCTCGATCACGTCGATGATCGCCTCACGGTCAAAGTTCGCATTCGTGATCGTAATGAAGAGGTTCATCGTCACGCGATGGTTGACCTCGATCGCGACCTTCTTTCCCTCGGCACGCAGTGCCGTCGTCACCGCGCCGAGCCCCTTCGTCACATAGACGAGCAGATCCTGCATCTCCGCGACATCCGGCTTCTTGCCGCAGACGCCCTGCACCGTGCAGCCCTTACCGCCTGCTGTCTCCTGACACTGATAACAAAACATTTTAGCATCCATGAGAAACTCTCCTTTGCTGTTATATACAATACACATTTGTTGCGTTGATTATAGCAAAGAGGTCTCTCCATAGACGTAACATTTGTTACCGGTCAATAATCAATAGAAATTCTCATTAAAATAAAGCTGTCGCACGATGCTAAAAACTTCGCCCCCCCTTCTTTGTGCCCCTTCCACCGCTTGCGCGGTCCCCCTTTCTCGTCAAACGGGGAAGCCTTAAAATAACAGCATATCAGCTTCCCTGTTTACAAGGAAGTAGCGAGCGTATTGAACCGATCGGGGTGGCATGCAACAATCCCATTCGAATAAAGTCGACTATCGAGATTCTTCAACACATCCGTGAAACCTATCCTTTGGTACGATATTTGCAATCAGCTCAAATGACAGAGTTCGTGTTCCCATACTTCTGAAAGATCATTTACTTCTGTTATGTGCAGGCTCAAACAAACACGGCTTTCCTTCCTCCCAGCTTTTCTAACGTATGTGGATCAACATTTTTAAGGTAGCCGCCTTCTTGCCGCATCTGTATTGCGACAACATCTCTTGCATATTCTTGCCGTACTTCATTGAAATTATCGACTCCATGTACATGGCATAACCGCTCTTTTTCAACACGGAGTTCCGGGTATTTCTCCTCAACAATAGCCAAGCATATGGCGTTATCCTGCCCAATACGTGCTCGCCATTCCTTTGCCCCCGTGGACACTCCGGTGCCATATTCATACCATATAAGATTCTGGTCCCAAAAACCGAGATGAATATCATCGGCAATCATCATGGAATATACAGCATCTTCTCCATAGACAATAACATCTAAAACAGCTTCTATATACATTGTCAGGAGCTGTCGTTCCGCAATGAAGGCAGCTCCACAGGCAAAATCTCCATAGAGAAGATATGCTTTCTTAATCGCATCAATATCATTATTATAATAAGGGCGCAAGTCAAGCGGATTTGTCGTGTTTAATATTTCATAGCCATTCTGTCTTTGTTTATAATAACAAGCTCTTCCAAAAGCAATCTTATATCCTTCCAACTCCATGAAATGAATCATTTCTGCCAGAACATGTTCGTTATATAAATAGTCTCCAGGGGATATGCATTTGATATACCGGCCGCGTGCCACACGCAGAGCATTCATCTCATTATGAACGATTCCTCGATTGACGGGACTGCACACAATCGTATACTGGGAGAATTGTCGTTCGTCCAACCACTGCTCAATTTCCTGATGGCGAAAATCCTCTGACCCATCATCCGTAAGCACAATCTCATAACGACAGCCCTTTTGTTGGACGATCGAATTTAATGTTATAAATAACTTTTCATAATCCGGTCGATATACTAAAACACAAACACTAATATCATAAACATCCGTATCTTCATATTCGTTATTTTCATAAGTCCCCATGTTATTCTCCTTTATTAAGTCAGTATTCCTATGATCCATAACGAAAAATCAGTCCCCTCCCACTGCATCCTAAAACCTCGGAAACCGCTCCCCCAGCAAGGGCAGCAGGAAAAATGCAATGATGCTGTTCACAATGCCCTCCATGAGAAGCCCCGGGGCGGAGGCGAGTGCAGCGGGCAGGCTCACGTAGAGTACAGCTCCTGCAAGGGTATACGCCGCCGCCATCCAGAGACTTGAGAGTGTGAGTGCAACGATCCCACTTGTGCGGGATGCGATCACAGTTCCTCTTCGTCCCATGCGGCAGACGAGCTCTGTCATAACACATTTGATGACGAGTGTCGACACAACCCAGATTGCAAATCCACCAAAAAGGTCTGCGAGCACAGATCCAATGCATGCAGCAAAAAACAGCCCCTCAGATTGGCGTAGATTTTTTCGTCCGAATAAGGTGGAAAATCGGACGCAGTGCGGTGCTCTGTGGAGAATTTTCCGCCGAAGTGCGGTCAAAAAAGATGCGCTAAGATGGCGATGCTGAATTTATCCGTGATTCCTTAATTTTACAATCCACCCAAACAAAAAAGAGATAGCTACTCAACCTGAGAGCAGTTTGACAAGCTCCTGCGGCTCGACATCCTGCAAATAGGAACCTGTTTGGATGATCTGCTCCACCTCTGCATAGTAGTCACGGAGTATGTTGGTATAGGGAGAGCCTACAGTATTTCGCCCCTCCATATGCCACCGGTACAAATCGGCGAACTCTGCGTGGTGCTGCGCAATGATCGCGAGGGTTGCGCAGTTATCCGCCCACATACGCTCTTTCCATTCTGGGGACGGCACATTCGTCAGTCCTGTCTTGCATTCATACCATATAAAATTATGATTCCAAAATCCGGGCATGATGTCGTCGGCAATCATAAGGACGTATACCGCATCCTCCAGATAGACAACATGTTCGCGGATGAGCTCAGAATAGGAGATCATGAGTTCGCGTTCTCCCATGAATGCGGCTCCCGTTGCATAGTCCTGACATACAAGATATGCCTCCTTGATTGCAGGTATATCCCGTTCCAAATGAGGTCGCAGTTGATATGGCTGCATACCGTTGTAGATATGGAACTGCCCGTCACCCATACTGTAGTAGCAGGATCGCCCAAACGCGATCCGATGCCCCTCGCTCTCCATAAAGTGAAGCATGCCGGCAAGCACCGTGTCATCATAAAAATAGTCATTGGGCGAGAGGAGCTTTACATACCTCCCCTCCGCAATGGAATAGGCATTCAGTACATTGCGAACAACGCCCTTGTTCTTTGCGCTGCGTATGATGGAATAATCCTGTACGTGATGCTCTTCCATCCATGCCTCTATCTCATGCTGACGAAACCCCGGTGTCCCATCGTCTGCAATGACGATCTCATAGGAGCAGCCACGTTGGCGTATAATGGATGTAAGTGTTCTAAAAAAATTATCATAGTCCGAACAATAAGTGGGGATACAAACAGAAACATCATATTTCGACATGTGCAACATACTCCTCTGAATACCTGTTGACCGTACCGATCGCATAGGCGATCTCCTCATCCGACATCCCGTTGAACATCGGCAGTCGCAGTACTTCATCTGCGCACTGCCCCCAGGCGGGAACTACTACGCCCATAGCCAAGATCCGCATAGCTGAATACCATCTTCCATACAGGTCACCTGCCCGACAATATCCCTTGCACAGAAAAGTATCCGTCGACGCACCACGAGCCCCCTGCACCGAATCCATCCTTTTACCAAAAGGGTCGTCATCCCATCAAAACCGCGGGAATCTCCCCCGCAAAAGCGGCAGGAGGAAAAAAGCGATGATACTGTTGACAAGCCCCTCCATGATAAGTCCCGGAGAGGACGCGAGCGCGGCGGACATACTAGCGTAGAGCACAGCCCCTGCAAGGGTATATGCCGCTGCCATCCAGATGCTTGAGAGGAGGAGCGCGGCGATGATGCTCGCACGCGGTGCGATTGCATCCCCCCTGTGGCCGATGCGATAGACGATCTCGGCCATGACGAATTTGATGACGAGCGTCGGCACGATCCAAATGGCAAAGCCGCCGAGAAGATCGGCGAGTGCAGATCCAATGCACGCGGCAAAGAGCGCGCTGCGGCGCGGCATAAGAAGCGCAAGCAGAAAGATCACGGCATCCCCAAGATGTGCATAGCCGAGCGGAATCGGGATGTGCGGAAGATAGGTCGCGACAAAAACAAGTGCTGTCATAAGTGCAGTAAAGACGAGTTCATGTGTGGTGAATGATGTTTTTCCTGTATGGTGCTGTTCCATGAGGTTATCCAAATCCTTTCCTAATGTCACTCTATACCATAGCACACAACGCACCAAAATTCAATCTGCCAAACGAAAACGACCGCCCTACCGCAAGAACGCGATGAAGGGAGGTCGTTTTCATTTTATTTAGGACAAAACGCGCACAAGATAGGTGAGTGAGTCCGACCAGAGCAGAACGCCGAGGAGGACGAGCACGATGCCTGCCGCCTGCTGGATGCGCGGGAGATACTGATAGAACGCACGCAGCTTCATGATGTGCCGCCGCCAGATGACGGCAAGCAGGAAGAACGGTACGGCAAAGCCGAGACTGTAGACGAGGAGGAGCAGAGCACCTGCACCGACGGTTGCCGTATCCCCCGCATAGAGGAGAATCGTCGCGAGCATTGGCCCCGTGCACGGTGTCCATCCGAGGGTAAAGCCGCAGCCGAGAAGGAACGCGCCGCCGATACCGTCAAAGCCGCGCCGCTGAAAGGGGCGGTACTCACGCAGGAGCAACGGAATCCGTATCCAGCCCGTCATGAAAAGCCCCATGATGATAATCAGCACAGCCGCGCCCTGCCGCAGGAGTTCCTGATAGGAGAAAAGCCATGTGCCGATCAGAGACGCCGACGCGCCGAGCAGGACAAAGACGAGCGTAAATCCCGCGAGGAATGCAGTCGTGTTCGCATACAGCCGCCGCGCCTCACCGCCGTCCTGCTGACTGTTCTTTGCAAGAATCAGGGAAAAGGTCGGCAAAAGAGGCAGTACACACGGCGAGATAAACGAGAGAAAACCCGCGAGGAATGCGCCGCCGAGCAGTGTCATTTCCATACGGTCCGCCCTCCCCGCATCGCCCTTTTAGAGCTTTCCGATGACATCTTCCAGCTCCTCTTTCGTCACGCCGCCCGTCTTGCGGAAGGCAATCTTGCCCTCCTTGTCAACGACCACGGTGGTCGGGATCGCCCGCACGCCATAGAGAGTTGCCGCAGCCCCCTTCGTGTCGAGCACGACGGGCAGATCCGCCTTGCGCTCCTGCATGAATTTCTGCACGGGTGCAGCATCCTCCTGCAGGTTGACGGCATAGAAATCCACCGCATCCTTGTGCGCCGCATGGAACGCCGCAAGATCGGGGATCTCCGCCTGACAGGGCGGGCACCACGTCGCCCAGAAGTTGATGATGTAGGGCTTTCCCTTCGCCTCGACGGCGACATCCTCGCCCGCGAGGTTCTTGAGTGTAAACGTCGGCGCAGCCTCACCGCGCTGCCCCGAGCCTTTGCTCTGTTCGGCGGACGGCTGTGCCTTTGCCGTCGTTCCCTGATCCGCACTGTTGCTCGTGCCGCAGCCCGTAATCATACTGACGGCAAATACCGCCGCAAAAAGAGCTGTATATCTCTTCTTCATAATATTCCCTTCCTAAAGATCAAAGTTTCCAAGTTCGTACTGCGTCACGGCAACTGCCGCAAGTGCCGCCGTCTCTGCACGCAGAATGAGATGCCCAAGCGAAACGGACTGCGCCCCCGCCGCCGTGACGGCCTCTGCCTCGGCGGGAGAAAATCCGCCCTCTGCACCAACAATCAAGACGACACGCCGCACGGAAAGCCCATGCAGACGCGTACGCAGGGACTGCTCGCGCTCGCCTTCGTAGCAGAATACAACGGCCGTATCTGGTGCACCAAAGAGCTCCGGATTCCGCAGGAGTGCGGACAGCGGTGCAATCGCCGCAACGGGCATGAGCGCCTGCCGTCCGCACTGCTTTGCCGCCTCGTCCGCAATCTTCTGCCAGCGCACGGCCTTCGCCGCTGCCTTTTTCGCATCGTAGCGTACGACGACATGCTCTGTTTCGATGGGATAGAGCGCTGCCGCGCCGAGCTCGACCGCCTTCTGCACGATAAAGTCCATCTTCTCACCCTTGAGAAGTGCCTGTATGAGGATGACCTCGGCGTTCCTTGTCTCTTCCTGCGGCAGGTATGCCATGCGGCGAAGATGTACGCGGTCACACTCGATGCCGCAGATCGCCATACGGGCAGCGCGGCCGTCACCACCGGCGACGATCACCTCATCCCCGCTTTGTGCACGCATGACACGCACGAGATGATGTGCGTCCCCGCCCGTGATCTCAATTTCCTCCGCGAGCGCCCCCGCATAGAACAGCCTGCGCATCAGGGCTCCAGCTCTGCAGTGCGTCGGATGATCATCGCTGCCCACTCCTTTTCACAGGTCATGTCGAGGACAGTATAGCCACGCGCTGCTGCCGCACGCTCCACGTCGGCGATGCGGTCGTCAATGATGCCCGAGGCGAGGAGGACGCCGCCCGGAGCAAGATATGCGTCCAGCTGGTCGAAAAGGCGGATAATGATATCCGCAATGATATTCGCCGTGATGAGCGCAGCGGGTTCGAGCCCGGTACAGACTGCCAGCAAGTCACTCTGAAGGGCCGCAGCGTTGTGCACATGGTTCGCGCGGATATTCTCCTCGGCAACGGAAACCGCAACGGGATCATAGTCCACTGCGATGACCTCGCCCGCACCGAGCTTCGAGGCGGCAATGGCGAGAATGCCCGAGCCGCAGCCCACATCGTAGACGCGCATCTGCGGGCATACGAGGTGCTCCAACCAGCGCAGGCACATCGCCGTCGTCGCGTGTGCACCCGTACCGAACGCCGCTCCCGGGTCGAGGTCGATGACGATCTCATCGCCCTGCGGGGTATACTCCTCCCACGTCGGACGCACGACAATGCGCTGTCCGATTTTCTCCGTGTGGATGTACGCCTTCCATGTCTCTGCCCAGTCCTCATCGGCAACAAACGTGTGCGAGATCGTGCCCGCGCCGATGGGTGCGTCTACGCCGCGCAGATTCTCCACGCGCTCCGCGAGCGTCAGGAGACTGCCCTCCAGACGCGCATCCTCGGGAAGATATGCCCGCAACGTCACGGTCTTCGTATCCTCAGCGCGCGGCAGATCCGTATAGTCCCAGAGCCCCGCGTCGATGTACGCATTCACAAGGGACGGATCGTCGATCTCTGTCCCTGCGGCACCAAGCTCCATCAGGATATTCCCGATCAAATCCGCCCCTTCATGGGTTGTCACAACGCTCACCTGTGCCCAGCGCATACCATCACCCCCTATATTTCGCAGTCTTTTCTCCCTTGCTGAGAGCTATTATACAGGAATAATATTGGAAATGCGATAGATTTTTGGAGCGTTCGGGTGCAAAAAAGCTGCCGCACGGCTGTGCGACAGCTTTCTGCGAAGCAGGCGCGGCTTAGAGCTCTGCCTGCCAAAGTCCGTGCAGATTGCAGTACTCGAGCACCTTCACCGGCGTATCGCCGTCTGCCAGACGGAACGTAACCTCGGGGGCATCCACTGCGGTGAGATTGATGCGCTGTGTGCCCTTCTTCGTCACGAGGATGATGTACTCGATGAGATGCTCCTCGGTCATCGGATGGGCAACGGAGCCGACCTTGACATGCACCTCATTCTTAGCGGCATCGTACGTCGCGACGGGAACGTGCTTTTCCTGCGCAGCATCCACGGTATTCGGCCGGATCGCCGCAAGTTCCTGTCCGCCGACAGAGAGCTTTAGCTCTTCATCGCCATAGACCTCAACCATGTGCTTTTTGTCTGCAAGATAAAATACTGACATAAATAACCCTCCCAATTGGTTGTAAAATACACAGCAAAATAAAATGGAAGAATGTCCTTCCTCAAAATGTGGAGTGTGAAAGATACCATAGACCGGATCTATTTCCTCTTTCACAAATAATAATTCTCCACAAAATAATATTCTCCTTCTTTTCTCCTAAAAATTTTTCAAAAAAGGAGTTTATTTTTTTCGCTCTCATTCGAATCGATAAAATCCTGTACAAGATAGCGCGGGCGTCGCTTCACCTCGAGATAGATCTTCGCGACATACTCTCCGATGACACCAATGGAGAGCAGGATCAGTCCGCCGAGAAACCAAAGCGAGACGACGAGGCTCGTCCAGCCGACAATGGTCTCTCCCACGAAGTGCCGCACAATCGACCAGACAAGCATCAGCCCGCTGATGAATGAGATGACGATGCCCATCTGCGAGATGAGACGGATCGGACGCGCCGAGAGCGATGTCACCCCCTCCCACGCAAACGAGGCCATGCGCCGCCACGGATATTTCGAGTCGCCTGCAAGCCGCTGTTTGCGTGTATAGTAGACAATATCATGGGGCAGGCCGATCATGGGCACAATCCCGCGGAGAAAGAGGTTGACCTCCGAATATTCCGCGAGCGCCATAAGGGCGCACCGATCCATCAGACGAAAATCCGCATGGTTGAACACAATATCCGCGCCAAGCGCACGCATCGCACGGTAGAAACTCTCCGCCGTAAAACGCTTCAGGAACGTATCCGACGCACGATTCTCGCGCACGCCGTAGACGATATTCGCCCCCGCCGCGTACTTCTCAAGCATTGCGTCGATCGCGTCAATATCATCCTGCAGATCGGCATCCATGCTGATCGTCACATCCGCATGGGGAAGGACAGTCATGAGACCCGCGAGCAGCGCATTCTGATGCCCCTCGTTGTGGGCGAGATTGATCCCGGAAAAGTGCGGATTTTGCCTCGTACACTGACAAATCAAGCCCCATGTACCGTCGCGGCTGCCATCGTTGACGAAGGCAATGCGGCTTCGATCATGCACCTTGCCCGATGCGATCAGCCCCGCGAGCTTTTGCCCCAGTTTTTCTGCGGTATCGAGCAGCACTTCCTGCTCATTGTAGCAGGGTACAACGAGATAGAGGACGGGCGCATTCATTCTTTATCATCCTTAAAAATACAAAGTCCGTCACGCGCAAAGACAAGCTCCCAGTTCTCTGCGCCGAGCTCCTTCCGCATCTTTTGGTACATGAAATCCCGCATGATGATGTACTTCGGGCGTTCATCCGCGCGCAGCGCCGAGAGCGATGCCGCATGATTCGTATCCGCCTCGATGCCGGGAAGATCTGTGTAGAGCATAACGCCGGGGCGCAGCTGCTTGTCGATATAGAGCGCCCGTCCCTCTGCCTCAGCGGCCGCGTGATAGTTTGCCGCATAGTGGAGCGCAACCTGCTTCACACTAAAATGCCCCTCAATGGCAGGCATCATAAAGCCAAAGGCGATGACCATCGTCACCACACCTGCAGCGACGTGCAGCCACGCCGCAAGCATAAGATTGTGCGATGCCGTAATGCTGTAGACGATCGCAGCGCCTAGGACAAGGGTGAGCGCACCGAGCCAGAGCCCTCCCTCTGCGAGCGGTGCGAGACTGTCCCCGCTCATCAGCCAGCCCAGGCCCAGAACGAGAAACATGAGTGCGCTCCCGCCTGCCCATGCGAAATGAGTCTGCCGCCAGTCCTCAAGCATGCGTGCAAGATTCCAGCCGATGATGGTGGAGAGTGCGGGGGTCAGCAGCAGCATATAGGAGACTTGCTTCGTCTGCGCAATCGAGAAGAAAACGAGGACGAAGATCCACCACACTTGGAAGAAGGCGAGCATCCGCGCCTCCTCACCGAAACTTCGGCGAAAAGCATTCTTAACAGATTGAATGAGAAGGCCCGTCCACGGGAAAAAGCCAAGAATCAGAACGGGCAGATAGAACCACCAATGCGCGCGCACGGGATGGAGCGGTGCCGTAAAGCGGCTGACATTGTGGAATCCGATGAACTCGTAGAGGAACGCCATGCCGTGCACATCGTACATATAGAGATACCACGGCAGACCAACGACAACGACGAGCAGGAGCCCGCGCAGGATGTGCATGCGAAAGATCTGCTCGAGCTGACGCGTCGCGAGCAGATAAAAAAAGACAATCCCTGCGGGGAAGACCACACCGATGGGCCCCTTTGTCATCACCGCAAGCCCACAGGCGAAATACATCAGCCAGTAATGTCGATGGATGAATGAAAAGAGCGCCGCCGTCAGAAAGAACAGCAGCGTGGAGTCCGTCACAGATGCCTTGCCCATATACATGAGGATGATGCTCGTCCCCATGACGACCCCCGACCAGAACCCCGTGCGAGCACCGAAGAGACGGGCCACAGCGAGGGCCGTCATGAGGATGGAGCCGATCGCCATAAGCGCCGCAGGGAGACGCGCCGCCATCTCGCTGAAGCCCCCGAACAGTTTCAGCGATGCCGTGACAAGCCAGTAGAATATGGGCGGCTTATCGTACCAGAATTCATTGTAGATACGCGGTGAGAGATAGTCTCCGAAGCGGATCATCTCCTTTGCCGTCTCCGCATAGACCGGTTCATCCGGGTCGAGGAGTGCCGTTCCGCCGATCCCAAAGAGGATCTGAAACGAAATGAGGCCGAGCAGCAGAAGATAGACCGGCCATGCAAGATTCTTCTCATCGTTCATGCAGATATACACCTCACCAATTCCAAAGAAATTATCTGCATTGTATCACATATTTTGCTTTTTACAACTGTACTAGATCAGGTTCTCCGCACAGTCGATATCCGTAATCAGAACATTGATAAAGCCGCCGCGGATGGCGCCGAGCACGGCATCCTTCTTTGCCCGTCCGCCCGCAACGCCGACACGGCGCGGGATCTTCTTCAGCGTATCGAGCGGAATGCCCGCCACGCGCTCGTTGAAGTCTTGGAACGGTGTCGTATCACCACTCGCGTCAAAATAGCGCAGCGCAATATCCCCCACGGCCCCGCGTGATGTGAACTCCTCAAGAATCGCGCGGTCCACATACCCCGTCTGAAGGATCGTCGAGTGCTCCGTCGACGGAATCCCGATCCCCATCAGAACGAGATCGAGACGAGAGTATAGACGAATCACGTTGCGGATCGTCTTTTCCTCCAGGAATCCCTCGAGCACCTCCCGCCGCGAGAACACTGCAGGTGCGAAGAACTGCACGCAGTCCCCAACGAAGCGGTCGGCGAATTCCTGTGCGAGATAGTTGGAGTGGATATCGAGGCGGCTCTCGGCAACGCCGCCCACAAGCGGCACAAAGGTCGCCTTGATCGGGCTGCGGATAAAGTAATCCGAACGCACGACATTCTGGATCGCGAGCCCCATCGTGATGCCGACGAGATAGCCATCCAGCAGGACGCGTGACAGATACTCAAGCGTTGCACTGCCGATCTCCGAGCTGACGGGATACTGTCCGTCCGAGATGGGGCTGGACGGCACAATGATGGCCTCCTGCAGATGATATTTCTTCTCGAGCTCACGCTCCATCTTGCCGTAGGCAATGTTGTCCGGGTTCTGGATCTCGATGCGAACAATGCCGCGCTCCTTGCCGATGGTAAGCATGCGCGAGACCGTCGGGCGCGAGATCCCGAGCACCTCGCAGATCTCCTTCTGCCCGAGCCCGTCCTGATAGTAGAGACTGCAGCATTTAAAGATGAGGCGCACATCGTCAACGATTTTCTTCATCGTGACCCCCTCTCATGAACGATAGAACACATTCTTGCTTTTGTAATACGCATTGACATATTTTCTATAACGTTGCGGAAAAAGGGGCTGCCGCTGCTGCGGCAGCCCCCATGAGCTTCATTTTAGTGGACTTCGATGCTTGCTCCCATCTTCATATCGTCCTTCACGAGCGGCACATCCCCTTTGAGCATGATGCAGCCCGGACGTTCCGGGGTCTCGCCGCCCTTGAACGAAAGCGTGCAGTGCCCAAGCTCCCTGAGCGTGTGGAGCGCCTCATCCCCGATGGCCGTGATGGTAAACGCCTTATCGCATAGAATCATCGTATCGCCAACTGCAGGATCCTCGTTATAGTTTGCCGGCGTGTGGAGGACGGAGAACTCTGCGAGCTCTTGCGGCGCATTGTTATTGAATAGGATGATAAAGTTGGCGTTCGGATCATCGAGGAAAAGAAGAGACTCCTCGCCCCAGCTCGTAACTTCGCAATAGAATTTCATGCTGCATCCTCCTGTCTCATGAAAACGCACTGCTCCGAAACGGGGAGAAGGCTGCGTTTTACTATGCCTGCTTCGCCTCACGGCGCTTCATATAGAGATAGATCTTCTCGGTGACAATGCCGCGAACCAGGATGACGACAATGCCCACAAGAAAGTACCGAACGGCAAGATCACCCAGCGGCAGACCCATGGTCGTAATCCCCGCCGCAATCCCCATGTAGACGAAGAGTTCCCCTCCATTGGCATGGGGGAAGAGCCCTGTCACGGGATGAACGAAGCTAACCGCCGCGTCATAGTAGGCGGGCTTGTACTTCTGATCGACAAAGTTGCCGAACGTGTAGCACATCGGATTGCCGAGGAAGAGTACGGCAAGAACGGGGAGAACGGTATAGCGCGTGATGATGTTCTGCGTCGCACGCTGTGCCACGCCGTTTACACGCTCCTCTCCGATGAGCTTGATGAGCGAGTTGACCGCTGTCATCATGATGACGAGCAGGGGGATAATCCCCGTGACCCATGAGGTAAATGTCGCCGCACCCGCGCGGAAGAGATCCATGAAGCCGTTTGCTACGGTTGCTATCAGTTCCATAATACTATATCCCTCCCGATTAGTAAAGTCCAATACTCGCCGCGTAGGCGATCAGAACCGCCAGCGGCCCCGTGATGACGCGTGAATAGAGAACGGCGGGCACCCCCAGCTCAATCGTCTCCGGATCCGCCTCACCGAGGCTCAGCCCCACCGGAACGAAGTCCGCACCAACCTGTGCGTTGATCGCAAAGAGTGCAGGCAGCGCATACTGCGGCGGGATGTTTCCCATGCCAATCTGCGCACCGAGCAGCGTTCCGACGACCTGCGCGATGACGGCCCCCGGCCCGAGCACGGGTGAGATGAACGGAATCGCACAGATGAGAGAGATGATAAGCATGCCCGGCAGCGTACTTGCGAGCGGTGAGATGGTGTTTGCGATGACATTGCCAAGTCCCGAAACGCTGATGATGCCGAGGATCATGGAGACGAACGCCATAAACGGCAGGATGCTCTTGATCGTGATGTCGATGGTCTCGCGCCCGGCTGCGTAGAACTTATTGACGATACCGCCGATCGCAATGCCCAGGCGCGTGACAAAATTCTTTTCGCGCCCCGCCTGCATGGCTGCAATCTCCGCCTTCGCCGCATCCTTCGTCTTGGGTGCGCGGGCAGGCATTGCCGCAGCCGCGGCTGCACTTTCGCTCTCGTCCGCAAGCGAGAGACAGGAGAGGTCGACCGCCGACACGTAAAGCTCCTTCGTGATGAACTGTGCGAGCGGCCCTGTCTTGCCAACGGGCAGAACATTCGCCGTCAGGACCCCTTTCTTCGGATAGACGCCGCAGCGTGCCGTACCACCGCAGTCCACAACAGCGAGCAGGATCTCCTCATCCGGCACCCCCGTTGCAAACCCGTCGACCGCTGTACAGCCCGTCATCTCCGCAATCTTTGCCGCGAGCGGGTGTACACCGCCGCCCGTGACGCTGACAATCTTATTGCGCGTCTCCGTAGGAACGAGCACGAGAGGCCCGCCCCAGCCGCCCTTGCCGGCGACAATCTTCACTGATTGATACATTTGTTTTCCTCCTATGTGATCAGCTGTCCTCTTGGTAGGCTTTACACCGTCTGTTGATCGCCCAAACGTGTGATCAGGGCATCGAGCGCCTGCAGATGGCCCTTGTAATGCACACGCCGCTTCTCGGGCAGCGACGCGTACTCCGCATGGAGGTCGTAGATCGTTCGTCCGGCAATCCCTTCGATGGGACGAAACCGGCTGAGGATGGTCATCCCCTGCATGATGCGCCCCTCCAGAATCTCCCCGCTCGAATTGCACGCAATCACAACGATGTTCGACGGGCCAAGCTTTCTCCTGCGTGAGCCGATGCCGACGTTGCCGCGCTTGTGCAGCTCGCGTACGGCGCGCTTGTACTCTTTGACCTGCAGATGCGTCCCGATGACTTGGACGACAAAGAGCAGGAAGAGTGCGCCGACGAGTGCCTCTGTCTGCAAGGAACCACCTCCCGTTTGCTGCGAACTTGTAACGATTTGAATTATAGCATATAAAGTATGTTTTTTACAACATATCAGTTTTTGAATTTTTGTAAATGTGTTGCCGCGGTGATGCCGCGCTTGCCATTTGTTCAGAACTGCGAAGAAGCTGCCGCAATGCGACAGCTTCTTCGATGCGCTTTATGCCGTTTTTGAAATGAGGTTGATGTAATGCGTGAGCACCCTGCGCATCCCCTCATCCGATGCCTTCTGTAAATCAATCAGAGAGTCCGTCCCCACCGCCTTGATCTCCTCCATCGCCCCGACGAGGAAATCTGTATAGACGTTCAGCTTCGTGATCCCCTCGCGCACGGCCCGCCGCAGATTTTCATCGCCGGTGCCGGATCCGCCGTGGAGCACGAGCGGCACGGGAACCGCAGCGGAGAGCTCACGCAGCCGCTCAAAGTTCAGCTCCGGCGCCCGATTGTGCGCGTAGACACCATGCGCGGTGCCAATGGAAACAGCGAGCGAATCTACCCCCGTCGCCTCTGCAAAGGTCACTGCCTCCGCCACAGTCGTATAGACACTCTCCGAAGTCGCCCCCTCAATCCCCTCGGATGCGCCGCCCACATGACCGATCTCCGCCTCAACACTAACGCCCTTCGTATGCGCGTAGGCGACCACCTCCTTCGTCAGACGGATATTCTCCTCCATATCCTTCATCGAAGCATCCAACATAACAGAGGTAAAGCCGAGCGCAATCGCGCGCTGCAGGAAGTCAAAATCCTGTCCGTGATCGAGGTGCAGAACGATCGGCACTGCGGCCTTCTCCGCCCAGTACTTTCCGACAAGCGCCGCCTCCTCGAGCGAGATCAGCCCCGCATGTCCTTGTGCGAAGGAAAGCAGAATCGGCGTTTTGAGTGCATCCGCTGTCTGCACAAAGACGCGGGCGGCATTCAGTGTGAGAAAGTCCGGCGCGACAATGCCGTAACGCCCTGCCTTCGCTGCCGTGAGCACGGACCGTCCATCGACCAACATGAGGATTCCTCCATTTCTGAAAATACGTTCAATGCACGGCTATCATATTCCAGAGAAATCCATTTGTCAATCATTTTATTTACCACTGGTTATTATTTCGTCGATCGTACGCGGAAGCGGCTGCGGAACGCATCCGCCTTCGATGTCGCGTACTGAATGATGCGTCCCTCGCGGTCCGTCGTCTGAATGCGCGTGACAAAAATCGGAGCGGCCTCTGCCACCTCGAGGTAGAGTGCGATCTCCGGCGTCGCGCGAAGCACCTCGATGGTCTTGTCCTCCGCATAAGGGTGCACATCGTGTGCCTCCAGCGTACGCAGGAGCCCGTGCTGCGTGAAATCCGTATGAACGAGCTCAGGGCAGAGCGCAAGCGGAATATAGTCGTCCGTGACGGCATAGATCTTCTCGTCCACATAGCGCAGACGCTTGAGATGAAAGATGAGCGTCCCCTCAGAGATGCCGAGCATCGCCGCGAGATTTCCGCGTGCAGGCTCCACCACCTGCTGCAGAACCGTGCTGCGTGTGACGCGGCCCTCCGCCGAAAACATCTGTGCGAGCCCGAATCCGCGCTGCGGCGCCTCGGAGTAGTCCACGGGGATCTTCTCCCCCGTATAGAACGAGCCGCGCCCCTGCAGCCGCACAATCTTGTTTTCCGCCTCCAGGAGCTCAAGCGCCTTACGCACCGTCGGCCGGCTCACACCGAGCATCTGACACAGCTCCCGCTCGCCCGGAATCGGAGAGAAATACGCCAGATCGGCAAATTGTTTCTCCATCGCATCGCGGATCTTCTCGTGCAGCGGCTGTTTTTTGCTCGTCATGAATGTGTCGTCCTCCTCTTTTACTTTTGTTATAGTAGGGGATTACTTATCCTTTTGTCAACAAAAAAGAGCCTTGCAACAGTATTTTACCTGTGGTAATATTTATTTAACCAATGGTAAATATTTTGCATAGGAGGTCGTCATCCATGAAGAGCAGTCTCGCACCATTTCTTGTCGTCAACCCGAAGTCCTATCTCTACGGCAAAGCGTCGCTCGCCCTCGCGCAGGCTGCTGACCGCGCCGCCAAGAAAACGGGGCTGAAGATCTACTTCACCTGCCCCTTCTCCGACATCCGCTACATCCGTGAAAACACGGAGGCGATCATTGTCACGGCACAGGCGATGGAGAGCCTAAAACCGGGGCGCGGCATGGGGCACCTCCTGCCCGAGGCACTCTACGAGGCGGGCGCACGTGCTACCTTCCTCAACCATGCGGAGAATCCCATGACGATGGCAGAGCTCTCCAAGACCATCGCCCGTGCGCGCGAACTCGGCATCGAGACGATTGCCTGTGCGGATTCGCTCGCCGAGGGTACGGCGATTGCTGCGTTCCGCCCCGATATTTTACTCTGCGAGCCGACCGATCTCATCGGTACGGGCAAGACCGCAGACGACAGCTACACGACCTCGATCGTTGCAAAGATCCGCAGTATTGATCCCACGATCGGCATCATGATCGCCTCCGGCATCACGACGGCGGACGATGTCTACCGTGTCGTGC
>ERZ773054.965-NODE-965-length-19252-cov-10.986925_pt1 | contig 19252 bp, 18 predicted proteins | sample MGYA00580630_ERZ773054 | MGnify/ENA primary metagenome ERZ773054 (study PRJEB29015, sample SAMEA2737994) | human oral metagenome | biome: human oral; feature: human-associated habitat; material: dental | place: China | collected 2115 ... | reverse complement strand
ATATACTCTATCTACTTCTTCTTTTTTACCTTCAATAGCAATAACATTCATTACTGGATCTATATATTCATCTATTTCAAATTTTACTTTTTCTTTTTCATAAACATATCTTTTTCTTTTTAATACTTTTTTTGTATTTAAATTTAGTATTTCTATCAATGACACCACAAACTCTTCATTATCTTTTGTAATAATTAAATCTTTAGATTCTCTGGATGTTTTTAAAATTTTATCATTTGAATTATCATCTTTAAAATTTAAAATTTTTTCATATTTTTCTTCATATTCATTTTCAGTAATACGAGCCATAACAGTTCCACCATTTTTATATAAAGTTCTTATTTGAAAATACTCTTCTTGTTTTTTATAATTATTATTTTCACAATAATCTAAAAATTCTTTTATATTTTTAACTTTAAAGCTATATTCATATTCTTCATTCATCTTTTTTTCTCCTTTTCAATAAAAAATTTTATTAGACAATAAATATATTACATTTTATATGCTTTTTTATAGATCTTATACTACTTTTATTAAAAAATGTAAAATTAAAAAAGACTTATAGTCTTCTTTATTTTTCTTCTTTATGTAAAAAATTATATAATTCTTCTGCTATCTTGTCTGGAAGTATATTAGATAAATCTTCTATACTAGCTTGTTTTAATTTTTCAATAGATTTATATTTTTTAAGTAATTCTTGTTTTCTTTTTGCACCTATTCCTTTTATAAAATCAAAACTAAGTTTATACATTCCTTTATCTCTTAAGTTTTTATGATAATTTATAGCAAAATTATGTACTTCATCTTGCATACTAGTTAAATATAAAAATAAACTACTTGATTTATCTAGTGGTATTTCATTTAAATTACTATCTATTAAAGCATAAGTATTATGATGTTTATCTTTTTTTAAACCTAGTATATCTATATCTAAATTAAAATTATTTATTATTTCTTTTGCAATATTAATCTGGTTATTTCCTCCATCTACTATCAAAAGATCACACTTTTCTTCTTCCTTAATAAGAACTTTATAATATCTTCTATATAAAACTTCCCTCATAGCAGCTAAGTCATCCTTAACATCTACTTCTAATTTATACTTTCTATATAAATTTTTATTCTTTTCAAAGTAATCATAAACTACCATAGCACCTACATAAAAAGTTCCAAATAAATGTGAATTATCAAATAATTCAATTCTTTTAATATCTTTGTTTAAAATACTATTTAATTCTTTTATAGCTTTATTTTTCTTATCTTCTCTCTTCTTATATAAATCTAATTTATCATCTAAATAAATCTTAGCATTTTCACTACCAAGTAATGATAACTTCTTAAGTTTATCTTTCTTAGCAACATGAACTTTAACTTTAAGATATTCTTCGAGTATTTCTTGTATTTCTTCATATGGTATATAAATATCTTTTGGTATTATGATATTTTTTTCATAAAACATTAAAATATATTCTTCCAAAGTATCTATTATATTGTCATTAATTACAACCATATCTTTAATAGATCCAAGTAACTTTCCTTCTCTAACAATAAAAATATTAATACCTAAATAATTAGTACTTTCAGATATAGAAAACATATCAAAATTATAATTTTTATTTAAATCGATAAGTTGTTTCTTCAAAGTAATATCTATATCATTTAAAGTATTTTTATATTCTAAAGCTTTTTCAAAATCTAAACGTTCACTTGCTTCTTGCATTTTTTTAATAAGTTCATTTTTTAAACCTTTTTCTTTATTATTTAAAAATGCTACTGTCTTATTAATTAAATCATTAATTACCTCTTCATCTATTTTCTTTTCACAATAACCTAAACATTCATTAATATGATAATAAAGACATACTTTTTTAGGCATAGTACTACACTTTCTTAAAGGATATGCTCTATTAACTATATCTAAAGTATTTCTTGCTGCTTTTACATTAGGAAAAGGTCCGAAAAGAATAGAATTTTTACTATGTTTTTTACTTCTAGTTATTTTAAGTATAGGAGCAGAACTCTTTATAAGTTCAATATATGGATAACTTTTATCATCTTTTAATAAAATATTATATTTAGGATTATATTTTTTTATTAAGTTAATTTCTAATAATAAACTTTCAAGTTCAGTAGATGTTACTATATATGTTAAATCATCTATTTCATTAACTAATAATGAAGTCTTAATATTTACAGACCTTGTAAAATAAGACTTCACCCTTTTCTTCAAATTCTTGGCTTTACCAACATAAATTATTGTTTTATTTTTATCTAAATATTGATAACTACCTGGTTTTTCAGGTAAGTTATCAATTTTTTCTTTTAATATTTTATCCATTTATATACTCTTCAAAAGTAGCATCTAATTGACCAGATTTAATCATATCAATAACTTTTTCCTTAGTAATAATCTTATATTTAATTAATATTTGTAATACTTGTTTATTAAAATCTTTACTATTTATATCTAGTTTTGATATTTCATTTACTATTTGATTAAGTTTAATATTAGGCATTTTTGATAATATTTCTTTTTTAACTGTAGAATTTCTAAACATTGGAATATTATTAAACATAGGAAGTGTAAATAATAACGATAAAAGATATGCTACTATTACACCTTTTATAAGTCCTAAAATAAAACCTAATATTTTTGAAAATATTCCAAGTACTATAGTAATATTAAGTAATTTTTCTAATATATTTGTTAAAAATATTATTAATTGGAAAATTACACTTAATATTAAGAATACTATTAAAAAAGCTATTATTTGATATACAAGTAAATTTATAGGATTATTACCTACTTTAACTAAAGATATTATTAAGTTAGTTGTAGGTGTTATAAGTTTATAAGATACTATAAGTAAAACTATATAACCTACTGTAAGTACTAATTCTTTAAAAAATCCTCTCTTAAGTCCTATAAGACCACATACTAATATAATAAGTAAGAAAAATATATCTACTAAATTCATAATTCACTCCCTTTTAATTATAACATACTCTACTTTATTTTAATAAATTCATAAATTCTTCTTTAATTTTTTCTAATCTTTTTTCAGTAGTAGCTTCAAATCTTAAAGTTAAATTAGGTCCTGTATTAGAGGCTCTTATAAGTCCCCAAGAATCATCAAATTCTACTCTAACTCCATCTATATCAAGATATTTATACCCTTTAGATATAACATATTCTTTTACTTTTTCTACTATGTTTAATTTTTCTTCATCAGATGTTGATATTTTTATTTCAGGTGTTGAATAATACTTAGTAACATCATCTAACATAGTTGATAATTTTTGATCAGTTTTAGTAAGAATTTCAATAAGTCTTAAAGATGCATAAATACCTGAATCAAAACCTGGAAAACGATCTCTAAAGAATATATGTCCACAATATTCTCCACCAAATGCTAAATTATGTTCTATAATAGCAGCTTTTTCATATGAATTTCCTGTTCTACAAACAACTTCTTTAGCACCTAATTTTTTTATTTCATCACTTAATGTTTTAGAACACTTAACATCATATAAGAATTCTTTTTTCTTCTTAGTATTCATTAAATCTCTAATAAAGATAATCATAAGTTTATCTGCTTCTATTTGATTTCCTTTATCATCTATTACACCAAGTCTATCTCCGTCTCCATCATAAGATATACCTACATCTGCACCAACTTCTAAAACCCTTTTTCTTAAATCTTCTAAATTAGCTCTTATTGTTGGATCTGGATGGTGATTTGGAAAATTAGGATCTACTACATCATATAAGTATGTTATATCTAAAAATTTAAACTCATCAAATATTTTTTTAGCAATTACACAAGTAGTAGCATTAGCTAAATCTAAAACAACTTTTAATTTCTTTTCTTCTAACTTTAATGATTTCTTAAATAATTTAATATAATCATTATCTATATAATAAAAGTATAACTTTCCTTCACCTTCACTAAATTCTCTTTTTTTAGTAAAATCTCTAAATGCTAAAACTTCTTCACCTTTTGCATTAAGTCCATCAAATTGAAATTTAAAACCATTTTCATCTTTGGGATTATGACTTGCTGTAACCATAATTCCACTAGGTATATTTAAAAACATTGATGCGAAATAATACATAGGAGTAGTAACAATACCTAAATTAATAACATTTATTCCAGTTGAAAGTATTCCTTTAATTAGATTAGTAGATATTGTAGATGATGAATATCTTATGTCTCTACCTACTACACAAGATTTATATCCTTTACTTTTAACAACTGTTCCAAAACTTTTACCTATAACAAATGCTACTTCTTCATTTATTTGACTAGGATATTTACCTCTAATATCATTCCCCCTAAAAATATTGTCATCTATTTCTTTAACCAAGTACATTATATTCCTCCCTTTTTATTTCAAATTCTCCTTGACTAGTAACAGTACATTTGTAATTTTCTTCTTCTAAGTTATTTTTAATAACATCCATAGATACTGAAAATTTTTCTATTTTTTTATTCTTCTTTAAATTTTTATTTCTTAAATATGATATAGAAATAGTAAATTCGTTATCTTTTTGATTTAACTTAATACCTGATTCACTTCTTTGTGTAAGTTCTGTATAAGTATCTAAATATCTCTCTGTTTCAGGTTTTATATACTCTTTTGTTTTATATTTATAACTCATTACAGTTCTTACTGCTTTAGAGTTATAATAAACACCTTCAAATCTTCTAGTTAAAACAGAATTATCTAAAACACATATCATTTTTTGACTTTTAACTTTTATTAATGATTTTAATTCTTTTTGATAACTTGGATCTCTTTTTTCATAATTAGGATCTAATTTTTGAAATAAAGGAGGAATAAAGATTAAAAATACAAAGAAACCTGCTAATACATAAAATACTTTTTTCTTCTTTTCTTCTTTTTCATCAACAAGTAACTTAGGATCTATTTTTTTAGTTATTTCATCATTAATATCTTTTTTTTCATAAACTCCTAATTTTTTTACTTCTTCATCTTGTTCTAAAAAAGAAAATAAATTTTTTTTCTTTTTTTCTTCTTTTGTCTTATTTTGCTTTTCGTCCATTTTCTTCCCCTTCTTCTAAATATTTACTATTCTTATCTCTAAGTATTAAACACATTGAATTATATTGATACTTCCTAGCTAAGTTATTATATGTTTCATAAAAACTTTTAATTAAAGTATTATTCTTTTCTTCTTCACTTCTAAAGCTAAAACTTATTATATTATTATGCTTTCTAATAATATCGGATTTCTCTCTAAATTCATCCCACATACTAATATTAGATTGCATTAATATTGTTCTCACCTTTTGATTAAAATTATCTTCTCCCATCATATCTTTTAAATATGCTATTTTTTCATTTATTTGTGAATACATCTTCTTATCATTAGAACTAACTTTAATTCCTAAATCATCTTCTATTTGTTTTATATCATTTTTATTTTTAACAGTTTTAACAAAAGCTATACTTTCTTTGATTTTTTGAGCCAATATATCAGTAAAATCTTTTTCATTTCTTAAATATTTATGTGTATCTTCTGTTATATTTCTAATAATTCCAATTTGTCTTTCTTCCATATTTTCATAATAAATACTACTAAATTTAGAATTATCTTTAAAGTCTTGAACTTTCTTAATTTTATCTTTTATAAGACTTTCATCTATTACTTTTTCTTTTTTCAAATGTTCTATTTCTTTAGGGGATAATATAACACCAACTCTTTCTAAATCAGATAAACTTGAAATAAACTTAGCAGAACCTGGATCCATTCCTCTTGCTACTCTTCCTTTTACTTGATTATCAACCCTTTCTGATTTAAAGTGAGACACTGCAATAAGTTTAAGACCACCGAGTTCTTTAACCAATTCTTTTTCTTTTTCTAATTCTTTTTTTACATCTTCATAATCTTTAGTTAAAATTTCTCTTCTTATTTTTTCTTCATATCTTTCTTTAAAAGCTTTCTTATAAAAATTTTGTTTAGCAATACCAAAATCTGTTATACCTTGTTTTTCTAAATGTTTTCTAGCAACTTCTAAGTATTTCTGTTCTTCTTTTTTAAATTTTTCTAATATTTCTAACTCTATATAATCAGTTATATTAGAACCAAGTTTAATATCTGTTCCACGCCCTGCCATTTCTGTAGAGATAGTAATTTTACCAAGTCTTCCTGCATTAGCTATTATTTTAGCTTCTTCATTAGTATTAGCATTTAATACTTCTATTTCATCTTCAGAAAAAACTTTTATTAATTCTTGATAAAGTTTTTCACTTTCTTCTATAGATGTCGTAGATAGCAAAATAGGTTGGCCTGTTTTATGAGTTTTTAATACTTCATGTCTTAAAAATTCATATTTTTCTTCATCAGTATAAAATACAAGTGAAGTTTCATCTACTCTTTTAGGATAAGACTTGTGAGTTAAATCTTCTAAATAATCTCTATTAGTAGGTACTTTATATGTTTCTAAATTATATATTAATTTAAAAGCATTTTCTGGACTTGTACCTGTCATACCTGTTACTTTTTTATACTTTTCTAAAAAAGCTGCCATAGTAAGTTTAGTAAGTACAGGATTATCAAGTGTTTCTTTAATAGTTATATTTTTAATATTTCTATACTTCATTAAACTTTGTTCTTTTAATTCTACTGATAATTGTAAGCCATCAGAATATGTTTTTCCAATAGCTTTTCTTCCATTAATTATTAAATTAATTTTTTTAATATTTTTATCTTCTGTATTATCAATAATATAATCTTTATTTTGTTCTAATATAAAGTATGCTGTTAAACTATTATTTAAAGTTTTTAACATCTTAGTAGTTTTATCTATTTCTATATTATTTGCAAGTTCTTTATATTTTTTATCATTACTTGTTTTTAAATAATTTGAATAACCTAATAAAGATATTTCAAATTTATCATCCTTAAAACTATAATCTTTTCCTTCTTTTAAATGTTTAATAAAATATTCTTTAACACTTTCTTTTTCTTCTAATCTTTCTTTTAATAATGGATAAGATAGTATTCTATAACCATTTTCTGTCAAATCATATTCTCCTGTACTAGGATTAACTATGATAAAAGAATTATCTAAAATATATTTTCTTTCTTTAAATACTTTATTTGTACTTAATGTACCAACTTTACCAAGTGTTAAATAATCAAATTCTTCTTTAGTCTTAGTTAAAAACATCATAGAATTATCTAAAGTTTTAATTTCATCAAATAAATTTAAAACACATAAATTAATATATAAAGCATCTCTTCTTAATTTTTTATTACTTTCTGATTTTATATCGTTTAGATAATCTTCACCATATAATATTTTATCTCCATAATGATAATCACTGATTATAAAAGGTGTTATTGCAGTATCTATCATTATATCATCAGCTTCATCTATAATTAAAAAATTAGGTTTTTTACGATTAACTAAATCCGAAGTATTAAACTTAACATCATCGTACATTTTATCAAATGCTAAAGTGTTTATAGATCCATAAATTATATCTTGATTATATGCTTCTTTTTTCTTTTCTATATCTTTTGAAATTCCTTCTTCTACATGAGAAGATGTTAAAGAAAGCATACTATAAATATCTTTTGTTTCTATAAAGTCTCTTTCTGATAAATACTCATTAGTAGTAGCTATATGAACCCCTTTTTTAGATATAGCATTTAAATAAGCTGGTAAAACAGCAGTTAAGGTTTTACCTTCTCCAGTTTTCATCTCTATTACATTACCATCATTCATCTTGATAGATCCCATTAACTGTACATTTCTAAGTCTTTTACCTGTTTTTCTATAAATTGCATAAGTTGCAAAAGCATAAGCTTTTTCTAAATTAGAATCTAAAAGTTTAGCATAGTTTTCTTTGGAAGTTGAATTAATAGCATTTTTTAGATTTTCATTAAAATTACTAACTATTTGAGTAAATATTTCATCAGTTAAGACATTACTATTAAATTTTTTAATTAAATTATCTACTAAATTATTAATACTATTAATTCTATCTTTCATTTCTACCCTCTATTATATTGTATCAATTTTAATCACCTATTTCTATATAAATTTATATGTTATACTTATCTAAGGAGTTTTTTATGTTAAGAACAAAAGATATACTAGATGAAAAAGATAAAACATTAAGACAAATTAGTAAAGAAGTAAAATTTCCACTTGAAAAAAGTGATTTAGAAACTATAGACACTATGATGGAATATTTACTTAATAGCCAAAATGAAAAATTAAGTGAAAAATATGATTTAAGACCTGGTATGGGAATGAGTGCTGTACAAGTCGGAGTTTTAAAAAGATATTTTGTTTGGGCTATGGAACAAGAAGATGGTAGTTTTGATAAAAAAGTATTTATAAATCCTAAAATATTATCTACATCTGAAGAATTAATGTACGTGGGTGAAGGTGAAGGATGTCTTAGTATCAATAGACCAGTGGAAGGAATTGTTTTAAGAGCTGCAAGAATAACTATGCAGTATCAAGACATAAATGGAAAAAAACAAAAAATTAGATTAAGAGAATTAGAAGCAATTGTAGCACAACATGAAATAGATCATCTAAATGGAATACTTTTCCCAGATAGAATTGATAAGAAAAATCCATATAAAGGTAAAGATAAATATAGAGCATTTTAAATGAAAGTTTTAAGTATAAAAGAACCATTTGCTAGTTTAATAATGAATAAGAAAAAACGAATAGAAACTAGAAGTTGGAAAACTAACTATAGAGGTGAAATATTTATTCATGCTAGTAAAAGTAAAATGAATAAAGATATTGAAAACAGAACTGAATTAAAAGAACTAATCAAAGATATGTCTCTTAATCAAGAATATATAATATGTAAAGCTAATTTAGTAGATTGTATTTATATGGATGAAAAATTTATAGAAGAAATAAAAAAAGACAAACAAGAATTTTGCTGTGGACTATATGAAATTGGAAGATATGCATGGATATTAGAAAATGTTATAGCTATTACTCCAATTAAAGCTAAAGGAAGATTAAATATTTGGAATTATGAAGAAAAGAAAGAAGAGTGAATAAATCACTCTTCTTTTTCTAAATATTTCTCTACTTCATTAAACTTATCTTCTGAATAATTTAAATAATATTTATTTGTATCATATTCATCTAAATCAATTATTCTTTGATTACTATCTATTGGAGTTAAAACATGACTCAATGGATATGAATTTTCTTCTATTTTAATTTGTTTTTCTAACTTTTTATACTTAAAAGGTATTTTAGTAACTATTATCTTAAATTTTCCTTTTTTATTTATAAATGTATAAGCTCTTACTATATATACTTTTTCATTTTCTTTTAAATATTTATTATCTAGAATAGCTTTTATATACTCTTTAACATTTTCAATTATATTACCTCTTATTTCTATTCCATCATCTATTCCAACTATATAATCATAAATATTATTTTTAAGACTCTTATATACATTCATAGCTTTTTCATAAGATCTATTTTTAATGTCTCCTACTTCTTTTTTATCTATTATATCTTCTTTTATTTCACTTAATGAAATAAACTTAAAGTTTTTAAAAGTCTTTGCAGATAATAATTTAGATACAATTTTATATTTATCTTTATTTCTAGTAGCTATTAATATCTTTTTCATTATTTCCTCTTTTGTTAATATTTCTTTATTTAATTATAATTGTTATATCAAAGAATATAAAAAGTAGCAAATCAATTTTAAAATTGTATGTTTTATTTTTTATATTTAAAGACATTTGGTATTACTCTATTTACATTTTTTGAATATCTATCATATTCATCTGTAAACTTATCTTTTAACCATTTTTCTTCTGTTAATTTTAAAAGAATAGTTAAATAAATCCAAAAAGTTATTGGTAATGCTAATAAATAAATATTATTAACTAAAAATATGATTCCTGTAAAAATAAATAAAAATGCTGAATATATAGGATTTCTAACAATAGAATAAATACCTGTTGTTATTAACTCTCCATCTTTTATTTTTCTATCTATTTGAGTTACTAAAACAGCTGATAACCATAAAATAGCACCAATAATAATAAATAAGATTCCCAATATAATCATAAATAAATCTAAAAACTTTAAAATTGGAATTATTTTATAACAATTAAGAATTAAAGCTATAATAGTTAAAATTAAACAACTAATAACATACACTGGTCCTACTCCGTATATTGGTAATGTTTTACTTTTTTTCATTTTTAGTTATCACCTCTTTTTAACAAGGAAACATTTTTTCTATTAACTTTTATTGAATTGTAAGTTGAGCAAGATGATAATATTTTACTTAAAATACTCTTTTATATTATCTGCATATTCAATCAAAAGATTATTTGAATAAATTTTTTTGTTTTTTGAATCTCTAATTTTTTTCCAAAGAATGGAAGCTACTTTTAATTTATTGGAATAGTTGCTGCTATTTTTATCTGCACAAAAATCCTTTAAAAATTGATTCCATTGACAAACAGAATTATCATACTTGGCATAATTTGATTTTCCATAATAAATTTCAAGCATATCTTTTATAGTAAAATTACTATCATTTTCTCTTTTTACTTTTCTCCAAGCAGTAGCCATATCAGCAGTGAATTTAAATGGTGAAACACCTGTCAAAATTGAGAAATATTCTCTAAATTTTGTGTTAAAAGAAAAGCCGCATTCAAGTAATGGAGTTTCTAAAGTAATAGTTTCTGCTTGTTTTTTTACATTTTTTATTGATAACTTTTTAATTAAATTCCCCTTATAATATTGCTCAATAATATAATTGAGTTCTTGTTTTGTAGCTTTATATTCTAATTCTAATGACTTACATATCTGTGAAAGTTCATCACGATACCAATAGTATTTATTAAACTCATCATACGATGTGATTTTATCAAATTCTGGTCTGCTTTTTATCAATATTTTATCTCCTCAAAATCAATTTACTTTTTTATTTTTTAATACTCTCTTTTGTCTAAAATTTAAAAATTCTATTAAAAACATTATAACATATATACTATATAGTAATATTGGAAGTTAAATATTTAAATCAATTCACTTTACTAATTATTTTTAATAAAGAACACCCTTACACATCATAATAATTAATATTAAAAATATAATTCCAACAAACAGGATAAAATACTCTAATCTTAATTCATATACTGTATGTTTTAACTCTTTTCGATTCAAATATTTAGATAACAAAAAATTAATAAATGTAATAGCAGTATGAAACAATAATAGAACAATATACTGTTGTTTTTCTGTTTTAAAAAAGTAAGGACTAAGTTTACTAACAAGAAATAATCCTCCAAAATAATCTAATAATACAAAAATAATTCCATATCCACTAAATATTATCATTTTTTATCTCCAACATTTTTATATTTATTCATAATTATTATTCTTTAATTATTTTTTCTTTACAATAAGGACAAGTATCAGTTAATTTTGGAGAAATTATTCCTTTATACTCACGATAAGTATCTAGCCTTTTATGACAATGTGGGCATCTCCAAAAGATAAAATACAAAAGAGGATATTCAAAAGTTGTAATTAAAAAAACAAGTAAAAAAGTAATAAAAATCATAAATTCATTATTAGTATGATAAAACAAAATATTCACAGAAAATATTAAAAGCCATATAAATATCTTAGTTAAAATATACATTATAGTTATTTTTACATACATACTAGTACGTTTTATTTTTTTAATAGTTTCTTTATCCCTTATATTAGTATTCTTAGTGCTATAGCTAAAAAAATCAAATATTGTTGTAGCAATTAAAATTAATATAGCTATAGTTAAAAGTGATCCATCTTTAATTATAAAATTTATTAATTCTTCCATAATTATATTCCTTTATTTTTATTATATAACTCTATTTATATTTATATAAAGTTTTATCTTTATTATCATAACCTGGATCTGATAAGTCAAAATTAATTATTTTGGAAATATCTAATATAAATTTTTGAATTTTTATTAAATTAGTAAATAAATCAAGACCATCATTATTTTCTTTACCTTCTAATAATTTTATAATATTTAAATTCTTGCTACTCAAATAATTTATTAACTTTGTTTCATACTTATTATTTGAATTAAAATTCAAATAAATTATTAAGTCACTAGGCATTGTTTTTAAAATACTAAATCTTCCATGAGAAAAATTTTTCTTCTCATGTAAACTAACTCTTCCCATACCAGATTCAATTAATTTAGACTCTAAATCAAGTGCATGTATATAACTATCATTATCATAAAATATATCTATTAAACTACCATAATTAATATTTATATCAGTTTGTAGATAATTATCTAGTATCTCTTTTATCTTTAACAATAAATCTACCTTATTTATAGTTTTATTTATTGATAAAACAAATAATATTACAGGTAAAACTATTCCTTCTATACTTAAAAAGCCTCTTTCTCTAGTCCAATTATCACTATAATAAGAAATTACTTCTAAATTTTTAATATCTAAATATATATCTTTTTCTTTAGCAGTAATTAAATAAATTGCATTAACATTAATATTTTTTAAATAATTAATTATTTTTACTACATCGGAAGATGTTCCGGATGAAGAAATAATTATAATTTTGTCATACTTTAAAATATTTTTATTATTTAAAGCTTCATTAATATACATGACATCTACAAAGATTTTTTTATCATAAACATAGTAATTTAATATTTTAGAAATATAACAAGCAGATATATAAGATGCTCCACTTCCTAAAATTAAAATTTTACTATTATCTAAACTTGATAATAAATTTATAATTTGTTTTATATTGTAACTATTTATACCATTATTTACTCTTTCAATTAATTGATCAAGAGATGTAGCAATTTTAAATTTACTTTTTTTGTTACTTTTATTTTTTAAAATTTCTTTGTTACACAATTTGCAATAATTATCAAATTCATTTAACTTTTCTTTATAAAAATAAGGATAGTTTATTCTTGCTCCTTTGTTTTTAAGTACATTTGTTATATTAATTAAAGATAATTTTTCTAATAATTTATAAAAATCATCAAAAGAATTAGTACTAAGATAAGATTCTATAACTGATGCTAAAAAAGCATCTCCTGCTCCATTATTGTCACATACTTCATCTACATTAAATATTAAATTTCTTTCATTATTTTTATCGATTATAACAGTTCCATTATTAGAATTTGTAATAACTAGTAGTTTAACATTTAAAATTTCAAATAATTCTTGACTAGTTTTCAAATTAAATCTTGAAAGTAAAAATTTAAAAACTTTATTGTTCATTTGAATTATATTATATGGATTATCTTTTAATTCTTCTAATTTTTCTAAAGATAAATATCTTAAATTACCTATTACGCCAAAATCTAGTATTGTTAAAATTTTATTCTTAATGCAATAATTTGCTATTTCATTATTTTCTTTCTTATATGAATCAAATATAACAACATTAATATTTTTTTCTTTCAAAAGATTGTAATTAATTTTATATGTGCTGCTAGAACTCCATACATCTTTATTACATATAGGACAAACAGTAACATTTTTAGTTTCTCTATTTTTTTCAATGAAAGTGAATACTTTTCGTGTATTTTTATTTTTCTTTTCTAAAAATTCTGTGTTAATATTATATTTTTCTAAAATAATTATTTCTTTTTTACTAAAATAATCATTACCTGTTATCCCACCTACATATAAATTATAATTTTGATTACTTTGAGCTAAATTCCATATAATATTATGACTAGTTCCTCCACCACCATATATAGCACTTTCTGTATTATTATCATTTATTAATATATCAATTGTTAATTCCCTAATACCTAATATATTCACTACTAGCTCCTAAATTAATTATACAACAAAACATAATAATCACACTATCGACTACTAATTTTCAATATTTTCTAAAATATGCATATATCTAACTAAAGGTTCAAAATCAATATCATTAAAAATTTCAACTTTACCTTTTTGAATATGAGATGTCTTTATATCTAAAAGTCTTTTCATAGTTGAAATTATAGATCCGTGTGAAACTATAAGAATATTATTATTTTTCGTTTTAAAAATATCTAATAAAAAACTTGATAATCTTTTTTCTATATCTAATTTATTTTCACCATAATCACCAAATCTAACTAAATAATCTCCATTAATTTGCTTATTTCTTACTTCATCTAATTCTTTATTATTTTGAGAGTGAGAATACTTACCATATTTTATTTCACGTATTCTTTCTTCAATAATAAAATTAATAGATGGATATTTATTATAAACAAAATGTGCTGTTTGAATAGTCCTAGGTAATGGTGATACATAAGCTATATCTATATTACTTGGAAGTAGTTTAATAGAATCTATAACCATCTTTTTACCTTGCTCAGTTAATGTAGACCAATATATTTCTTTATCAGATAATAACTGTTTAACATTATCCGTTGCTTCACCATGTCTTAAAAAAATTAAATTCATTATTTACTCCTAATATTATAATAATCCAAAATAAAAAATTACAAAATAAAAAACTTACGAATAATCGTAAGTTAAATTCTATTTGGAGGACCTAGCCGGACTCGAACCGACAATCGGGGAGTTGCAGTCCCATGCCTTACCAATTTGGCTATAGATCCATTACAAAGTAATTATAACAAGTACAATTACTTTATTCAATATTTTTTATTTATCTCTCATATAAGCATCATAATCTTCTTTTAATCTATTTATTACTTTTTCTGTTTCTTCTTTAATGAAACTATCTTCTAAAGTCTTATTAAATGAATTAAATGTAAGTTTAAATGCTAATTGTTTTTTACCTTTTTCTATTTTGTCACCATCATAGTAATCAAATAATTCTACATTAACTAAATCTCTAGAACATGCTTTTTTTATAGAATTTTCTACATCTTCGTAATTAACATCTTTATTTAAAACGAATGCTAAATCTATAGATATAGAAGGATACTTAGATATTTCTTTTACTTTAATACCTCTTACTTTGTTTGAAAATATCTTAGTTAAATTTAATTCTGCCACAAATATTTTTTCTTTAGTAATATTTGGATGTATCATACCAAAATAACCTACTACAGTTTTATCTATTTCTACTCTTACTGCTTGATATGGATTAAATCCTTCAGGTATATTTTCATTTACAAATCTATATCTTTTATTAAGTCCTAAATAATCTAATATATTTTCTACAATTCCTTTTATAGTATAAAAACTTCTTTTTAAAATTATATTTTGATAACTAGAATAATTAATATCATCTCCAAGTAAAATAGTTAATAATTTTTCTTCTTTAACATCTTCTTTTTTATAATATATATTAGATACTTCAAAGATATTTATATCTTCTACTTGTCTTTTTTTATTATAATTATATACATCTAATAAAGATGGTATAAGTGTTGTTCTAATTACTGATTTATCTTGTGATAATGGACTTTTTATACTGATATTAGGCATTTCTTCATTAGTATATATATTTTTAACTCCTGAAGTTAATGTATAAGTTAAAACTTCATCAAGTCCTAAATCAAGAAGTTTATGTCTTAATAATTTTACTTTACTATCTTCTTTTGTTTCTCCACCTATTGTATAAGTTTCAATTTCCTTAGATTCTAAATTATTAATTCCATAAGCTCTTATTATTTCTTCTATTATATCTACATCTAATTTAATATCTTGTCTATATATTGGAACTTTAATCGCATAGTAATCTTTATTATCTTCATATTTAAAATCTAATAGATCAAAATAATTTTTAATTATATTTTCTTCAATATTAATACCTAAAAGTTTTGCTATTTTTTCTTTTTTAAGTACTACTTCTACTTCTTTAACATCTGTTTTATCAAAAGTAATTTCTTCTTTAACTATCTTAGCATCTGCATATTTTTCAAGTAAATTACATGCTCTTTTTATAGCTAAAATACTATTTTCTTTTATTAAGTTCTTTTCAAATCTAAAACTTGCTTCACTTTGTACTGTTCTTTTTGAAGTATTTCTAATATTTACGTCTTTAAATATTGCTGATTCTATCAAAATATTTTTAGTATTATTATCTACTTCACTTGATTTTGATCCCATTACCCCTGCAATAGCAAGTATTTCTTTATCATTACTAATAACAATATCTTCATTAATTAATTCTCTTTTTTTACCATCTAATGTTTCTACTACTTCATTATTTTTTGCTTGTCTTACATTAATTTGTTTGTTGATTTTATCATAGTCAAAGAAATGAAGTGGTTGACCTGTTTCTAACATTACATAGTTTGATATATCTACTACATTATTAATAGGTCTTACTCCTGAAGCGATAAGTCTATTTTTAATAAATAAAGGACTTTCTTTAATTTTTATATTTTTAATAAGTTTAACTTGATAAAAGCTTACATTTTCACTTTCTACTTTTACATTTAAATAATTATTAATATTTTCATCTATTTCTTTATATGAAGTATCTATTTCTTTTACTTCTTTTTTTACTATTAATCTACTTGCTTTAGCTATTCCATAAATACTAAGTAAATCTCCTCTATTAGATGGTATTTCTAAATCAATTATTTCATCATCTAATAGTAATGCTTTTTTAGCATCCACTCCAAGTTCTACATCTATTTTTACTTCATGTATACCTTTTTGTTCTTCTTCTGATAAATATTTTTTATCTATTCCAAGTTCTACTAAAGAACAAAGCATTCCTTCTGATTTTTCACCACGAATAACACTTTCTTTAATTTCTATATCTTTTAGTTTAGCACCTACTTTTGCAAGTATTACTTTCATATCTTTTTTAACATTTGGTGCACCACAAACTATATCGTAAACTTTTTTTCCATCATCTACTTTACATAAATGTAAATGATCACTATTAGGATGATCTTTAACGTCTATTACCTTAGCAATAACTACATTATCTGCTATTACCATAGGTTTAACATAGTCATATTCAAGTCCAAGTTCTGTTAACTTTTCTGCTAAATCTATAGTAGTTATATCATCTAAAGATATATAATCATTTAAAAATTTTCTTGATACTAACATTATTCGTCTCCTTTCATCCTTTTAAAACTTCTATTTAATCTTAAATCATTCGTATAAAAGTCTCTAACATCATTTATTTGATATCTAAACATTGCAAGTCTTTCTAAACCTAAACCAAATGCAAAACCTTGAAACAATTCAGGATCATATCCACAATTTTTAAGTACATTTGGATGAACCATACCTGCTCCAAGAACTTCAATATATCCTGTATTTTTACAAGTAGGACATCCTTTTCCATTACATTTAAAACATTCTATATCAACTTCATAACTAGGTTCAGTAAAAGGAAAAAATGATGGTCTAAATCTAATCTTACCATTAGTATTAAAGAAAGTTTTAACTAAAGTTTCAAGAGTGTTTTTAAGATTAGTTAAATTAGATTTATAATCTACAACTAATGCTTCCATTTGATGAAATTCATGAGAATGAGTCATATCATCATCATCTTTTCTATACACTTTTCCAGGACATACTAATTTAAATGGTTTTTTATCTTCTATTGATTGCATATATCTTACTTGCATTGCAGAAGTTTGTGTTCTAAGTAAAATATCATCATCTATATAAAAAGTATCACTACTACTTCTTGAAGGATGATTTTCTTCAATATTTAAATAAGTAAAGTTGTTATCTATCTTTTCTACTTCTGGTCCTTTAACTACAATGTATCCCATTGATTTAAATACTTCTTCTAACTCTTCTTGAATCATTAAAAGTGGATGAACTCCTCCTGTTTTAAAATTCAAAGCAGGTAATGTAAGATCAATCTTTTCTTCTTCTAATCTTTTATTAATTTCTTCTTTTGTTATTTCTTCTTCTCTAGCAATATATAATTCATTAAAACACTTCTTTAATTCATTTATTTTTTGTCCTTCAAGCTTCTTTTGTTCTATAGTAAGTTCTTTTAATGAATTCATCATTTCAGTAATACGACCTTTTTTACCAAGATACTCTAATTTTAAATTATATAATTCATTTAAATTACTAAGTTTTTTTAATTTTTCTTTTATCTCTTCAAGCATTTCTTCCTCCAAATATAATATATATTATATAATAAAAAAAGAAATAATTAAATTATCTCTTTTTACTTTTCTTAATCTTTTTTCATTTCTTATCTTAAAATTGTTTTTATTTTAACTTTAAATTTATCATAACCAACACTATATGGAATAGTTTCTCCTATTTTTCTTCCATATATTGCTCTTCCTATCGGACTAGATAAACTTATAGGTGTATAATCTTCATCTTCGTTATTAACATCTCTATAAGCAACTAATTTAAACTTACCTACTTCTTTATCTTCTTTATCAAAATATAAAGATAATTCTACACAATCATTAAGATTAACTGTATCTTCTTTCTTTTCTTGTTCTTTAACAATAACAATATCTTGAAGACCTTCTACTAGTCTTTTTAATTTTCCTAAGGTCATAACTTCAAGTCTTTCAGTTTCTTCAAAATCAAAGTTATCTCCTAATGAATTACTAGATGTAGCATTATAAGCATCATGTTTACTTGCTTTTATCTTTGCAAGTTCTTTTCTTGTTTCTTTAATTTCTTCTATATACTTATCATATCCTTCTTCATCTAAATATCTAATTTCTCTTTTTTCTTTCATAAAAAAATACCTCCCCTTGTAGTGAGATATTTTATAATAAATATATATTATTATCAAGTATTTTTATCTTTTTTTATATCTTATTTTAACGATCTTATTTTTTTCAATAAAATCAAGTTCTTCTTTTAATTTTTTCATTTCCTTTTTTAAATATTTAAGTCTTTCCTTTTTATTCATATTTTCCATCTTTTCAATCATTTCATTAAATCTTATCATAATCCCCCCTAAATTGTTAAATTATTATAGCACAAATTATAAAAAAATCAAGATTAATAAAAATAACAAGATATATAAATCTTGTTATTTTATAATACTTTCTTTAAAATACCATTTATTATTTATCTTATTAAACTTATAAGTAATAGTACTTCCACTATCTATTACATCATTTGTTATTAACTCTGTTCCAACATATTCTTTTAATAAGATATCTTTTTTATAATTTTTATCCAGCTGGAATTCATACACTTTTGCAATCCCTTTGTCTGTAATTGATACAATTTTAGCCTCACAGTCAACATCTCCCATTACAAGATGTCCACCTA
>ERZ773054.964-NODE-964-length-19267-cov-22.683063_pt1 | contig 19267 bp, 15 predicted proteins | sample MGYA00580630_ERZ773054 | MGnify/ENA primary metagenome ERZ773054 (study PRJEB29015, sample SAMEA2737994) | human oral metagenome | biome: human oral; feature: human-associated habitat; material: dental | place: China | collected 2115 ... | reverse complement strand
CGCCCTCGCTCTGGCGGCGCTCGAGGCCGCCGGGGCCGCGGTCGCCTCACGGCGGGGGCGCGCGAGTCTGCTGACTGCCTGTCGGGCTTTTGGATCCTGCTTGCGAGGCTCGACCGACGACGCCTGTGATCGGCCCGTGTTCGCCTCGACGGGTATCTCGGCGCTGCGTGGCAGGCTTGCCCCATGGCACCGACCCGACGCTCCTCCCGAGGCTCCCGGCGCACACCGGAAGGACCCGCCTGGGACCAGGTCGACCTCGCACCGGTCGTCCTCATCCGCGCGGGCGAGGAGATCCTCGCCGACCGCGCGGTGAGCAGGCTTCTGGCTCAAGCGCGTCAGCAGGACCCCTCCACCGAGATCAGCACGATCGAGGCCGCCGCCTATGAGCCTCACCAGCTCGACACCCTCGCGTCCCCCTCTCTCTTCGGCGAGCCGAAACTCGTGCTGGTGCCCGCCCTGGAGCAGATGAACGACGCGCTGTTGACGGACCTGCTGGCCTACATCTCCGCTCCGGCCCCCGAGGTCGTCGTCCTGCTGCGCCACAACGGCGGCCAGCGCGGCAGAAAGCTCCTCAACGCCCTGGCCAAGTCGCCCTACCCCGTGGTGACCATCGAGGCCGTCAAGTCTCCCAAGGACAAGGCCGCGCTCGTGAGCTCTGATGCGCGCCGCATGGGCCGCCGTATGGAGCCCGAGGCCGTTGGCGCGCTCGTCGACGCCCTCGGCTCCGATTTGCGCGAGCTGTGCTCGGCCGTCGATCAGCTCGTCGCCGACACGCAGGGCACCATCACCCTCCAGGCGGTCAATACCTACTACGCGGGGCGATTCGAGGCCACCGGCTTCACCGTGGCGGATGCGGCGGCGGCGGGCAACGTCGCCAAGGCCATCACCGCTCTGCGTCACGCCATCGCCACTGGCACCGATCCAGTGCCGATCGTCGCCGCCCTGGCGATGAAGATCCGTCAGCTGGCCCGTGTAGCCGCCCTGGGGGGCAGGCGGGGCATGAGTCCCAAGGATCTGGGTATGGCGCCCTGGCAGGTCGATCGCGCTCGCCGCGAGTTGTCCGGCTGGTCTGATGACGCCCTGGCCGTTGCCATTACCGCGGTCGCCCGAGCGGATGCCGAGGTCAAGGGCGAGGCGCGCGACCCCGTTCATGCCGTCGAGCGGGCAGTGCTCACCATCTGCAACGCCCGCCGGGGGCGGCTTCCCGCCCGTTGACGTCGCGCCTGAACCCTGAACCTTGAGTCCTGAGCTACTGCTGGTGTCGGGGCGCCTGCCCGGGGGACGGGCGGCGCCCGCCCGTCTCAATCAGCCGGCCGTTGAGGCGGCATTGCTGCGTTTACTGCGCGACTGACTCCTGCATTCCTGAGTCACGCATCATCGCGCCTGCTGAGCGACCGTGCCCAGGAGACGCTCGATGTACTTGGCCATGACGTCGACTTCCAGGTTGACGCTGTCACCTGGCTGTTTGACGCCCAGGGTCGTGCGGCGCAGGGTCTCGGGGATCAGGCAGACGGTCAGCGATCCCGAGGAGCCGGTGCTCTCTGAGACCTCGACTGTTCCGGCGACCTCGGCGGCTCTGATGACATCGGCGACATCGACCACGGTCAGCGACACCCCGTCGATGGCGATAGAGCCTTTGACCGCGACGTAGCGAGTCAGGTCCTCGGGCACCGAGACGCGCAGCATGTCCCAGTGGTCCTCGTGGCGGCGCTCGAGGATCCGTGCTGTGGCGTCGACATGGCCCTGGACGATATGCCCGCCCATGCGGTCGGTGGGGCGCAGCGCCCGCTCCAGGTTGACCGGACTGCCGACGGCAAGCTCACCCAGTCCGGTCCGCTCGAGTGTCTCGGCCATGAGATCGGCGGTGAAGGCGTCGTCGTGGGGCTCGGCGACGGTCAGGCAGCACCCGTTGACGCAGATGGAGTCGCCCGGTCGAGTCCCCTCCATGGCTCGCGGGGCGTGGACCGTCAGCCTTGCCGACGCCCCTGTGCGCTCCAGGCGCTCCACGCGCCCGAGCTCCTCAACGATTCCGGTGAACATGATGATCCTCCTGTGCCTGCGAGATGATGATGGCCGTACCTCCTCCCGCCCCGGGGCCTTCAGGACCTCGGGAACTCGGGACACGTGGGCAACACGGGAGATCCGGCGCGGCCGGGCTCTGATGCTCGTCAGCGCTTGCGGTACAACGACTTGGTCGCGTACACGGGCTCGTTGGTGACCTGGATTCCGAGAGAGCGGAAGATGCCCTCGTCCACGCTTCCCAGGATCGTCGAGGTGTGCACATCGCACCCGCGCAGGTTCTCCAGCTGTGACAGGGCGAGTGCGGCGTTGTGGTCGCCGTTGGCCGACACGGCCAGGGCGATGAGCACCTCGTCGGTGTGCAAACGCGGGTTGTGACTTCCCAAGTGCTGGGTCTTGAGCGTTTGGATCGGCTCGATCGAGCTCTTGGACAGCAGGTCCACGTCCCGGCCGATCCCCGCCAGACGCTTGAGCGCGTTGAGCAGCATGGCCGAGCAACAGCCCAGCAGCGGGGAGGTCTTGCCGAGCTCGATCGTCCCGTCGGGCAGTTCGATCGCGGAGGCGGGCGCTCCGGTGGACGCCGCCAGGCGCAGTGTGGGCGGCACCACGGGACGATCCTTCTTCTCGATACCGAGCCTGGACATGAGCAGAGAGATGCGTGCGGATTGAACCGGGTCGGTCACGTTGCGCTTCTCGTCCACGAGCGCCTTGTAATAACGACGGATGACCTCCTGCTTGCTGGCCTCGCGGCAGACCTCGTCGTTGCTGATGCAGGAGCCCGCCATGTTGACGCCCATCTCCGTGGGGGACCGGTAGGGCGAGGCCCCCAGAATCTCCTCGAACAGGCGTGTCAGGACGGGGAAGACCTCGACGTCGCGGTTGTAGTTGACGGTCTGGATGCCGTGGGCGGCCAGGTGGAAGGGATCGATCATGTTGACGTCGTCGAGGTCGGCGGTAGCGGCCTCGTAGGCGATGTTCACCGGGTGATCCAGGGGCAGGTTCCAGATCGGGAAGGTCTCGAACTTGGCGTAGCCGGAGGACAGGCCGCGGGCATGGTCGTGGTACATCTGCGACAGGCAGGTGGCCATCTTGCCGCTGCCCGGCCCCGGAGCGGTGACGACGACGAGATTGCGGGACGTCTCGATGTACTCATTGCGCCCATAGCCCTGCTCGGAGACGATGAGGGCGACGTCCCCGGGATATCCGGGGATCGGATAGTGGCGGTAGACCGTGATGCCCAGCTTCTCCAGCTTGCGCTTGAAGTCCCGGGCCTGGGGGTTGTCCTCGGTCCACTGGGTGATGACGACGCTTCCCACCAGCAGGCCGTAGGAGCGGAAGGCGTCGATGTGCCGCAGAACCTCGTCCTCGTAGCCGGTGCCGAGGTCCGCGCGAACCTTGTTCCGGGCGAGATCCCTCGCATTGACGGCGACGATGATCTCGACCTCGTCGGCGAGCTCGGCGAGCATGACGATCTTGTTGTCCGGGGTGAAGCCGGGCAGTACGCGCGAAGCGTGCATATCATCGATGAGCTTGCCCCCGAACTCAAGGTAGAGCTTGCCGCCGAACTGGGCACGGCGCTCCGCAATGCGCTCGGACTGCATGCGCAAGTACTTGTCCCGATCGAAGCCTATGCGCATGCGCACTCCTGACTGAGTTGTGAATTGACTGGGGCGAGATGAATCAGTTCGGCCAGATCGCGCCGGCCTTCAGCATCTTAACGCTGCCGGACGTCGGTCGCCGTGAGGCGGGCGTAAGCCACGCCATCGTGAAGATCTCACAACATTTCTTTAAGATATAAACACCCCTGAAAGGTTTATTTTATGAACAATGCGTCGTCCGCCGAATCCGCTGAGACCACTGATTCCGCCGATTCGGACCAATCAGCATCTACTCCATCTGCACCATCCGCACCGCCTGGATCACGCGCGTCGTCACCGTGGGTCCAGCAAGTCTCGAAATACCCGCAGTCCTCGGCATCGGGAATGAGCCGAGCGCCCAGGTGGCTGCGTATCCTCCTGCCCGCCGTGCTCATCCTGGTATGGGTGAGCGCTGCGGGGATCGGGGGACCCTACTTCGGCCGTGTCTCCGAGGTGTCCTCCAATGACCAAACGGCCTTCCTTCCGGAGTCCGCCGACGCCACCCAGGTTCAACACGTGCTCGGTGAGTTCACCGACTCCGACGAGGTACCCGCGATCGCTGTCTTCGTCGGCGACAGCGAGCTGAGCCAGGACCAGCTCGAGCAGATCAGTCAACAGGTCGGTGGACTCGCAGAGATCGAGGGCGTGGGCACTCCATCTCCCGCGCTGCCCTCCGAGGACGGGATGGCTGTCCAGGCCTTCGTGCCCATCGACTCCGGGACCGATATCGCCGACGTGGCGAACGCAGTTTCCGACACCCTGCGTGCCGAGGCGCCTGAAGGAGTCACTGTCCACCTCACGGGCCCGGCCGGCCTGAGCGCCGACCTCATCGGGGCCTTCGCCGGTATTGACGGCCTGCTCCTGGGAGTGGCTCTCCTGGTGGTGCTCGTCATTCTCCTGTTCGTCTACCGCTCCATCCTGCTGCCGGTGGCCGTGCTCTCGACCAGCCTGTTCGCCCTGTGCGCCGCCCTGCTGACGATATGGTGGCTCGCCAAATGGGGGGCTCTGCTCCTGAGCGGTCAGACCCAGGGGATCCTGTTCATCCTCGTGATCGGGGCGGCAACGGATTACTCCCTACTCCTCGTCGCCCGCTACCGCGAGGAGCTGCGGGTGACTCAGGACGCCTGGCAGGCCTGCTGGAAAGCTCTCAAGGGCTCGGTTGAGCCGATCGTGGCCTCCGGCGGGACAGTCATCGCCGGGCTGCTCACACTGACCCTGTCCGATCTGAAGTCGAACAGCACACTGGGGCCGGTCACCGCGATCGGCATCGTCTTCGCCATGGTCTCCGCCCTGACGCTTCTGCCGGCCATCCTGGTGCTGTTCGGACGCACCGCCTTCTGGCCGAAGCGGCCGCTCTACGAACCCGAGGCGGTTGCCGCCGATCACAGTGGTGCCTCCTCCGGCCTGTGGGCCAGGATCTCCCGTCTGCTGGGGGAGCGTCCGCGCATGGTCTGGGTGGTCACCGCCGTCGTCCTGCTCGTGGGGGCCCTTGGCGTCACCCAGCTCAAGGCCGACGGCGTGCCCTCCTCGGATCTGGTCCTGGGCGCCTCTCAGGCGCGCGAGGGACAGGTCGCACTGGGCGAGCACTTCCCGGGAGGGTCCGGCAGTCCCGTGAGGGTGGTGGCAGGTGAGGAGCAGCTTCAAGCGGTTTCCGACGTGCTGCTCGCCAGCCCCGGGATCGACGGGGTGAGCGTGACCTCCGCCGACTCGCCCAGCGGTTCGGCGCCGGTCACCGAGGACGGCATCACCGCCTACGGGCCGCCCGGAACTCCCGCACCCGCGCCCACCGTTGTGGATGGCCGCGTTCTCATTCAGGGCACGCTGGTCGATGCGGCGGACTCTCAGGCCGCGGGCGATACGGTGCGCGATCTGCGCGCCGAGCTCTCCCAGGAGGCTCCGGGCGCACTGGTCGGGGGCGTGACGGCCACGGCCGTGGACACCAACAGGGCTGCGATTCATGACCGCAACCTCATCATTCCGATCATCCTCGTCGTCATCCTGCTCATCCTCATTGCGCTGCTGCGCTCTGTTGTCGCACCGGTGCTGCTCATCGCGACCACGGTGATCTCGTTCGGCACCGCCATGGGGGTCTCCGCCGTCGTGTTCAACCACCTTCTGCACTTCCCGGGCGCCGATCCCGCGGTGCCGTTGTACGGCTTCGTGTTCCTGGTCGCCCTGGGCATCGACTACAACATCTTCCTGATGACCCGAGTGCGGGAGGAAGCGATCGAGCACGGCACTCGCGAGGGAATTCTGCGAGGACTCACCATCACGGCGGGGGTCATCACCTCGGCGGGCATGGTGCTGGCTGCGACCTTCGCGTCCTTGGCCGTCATTCCGATCCTCTTCCTCGCCCAGCTCGCCTTCATCGTCGCCTTCGGCGTCCTGCTCGACACCTTCGTCGTGCGTTCGCTGCTCGTGCCGGCCCTGTCCTATGACATCGGCAGGGCGATCTGGTGGCCATCCCGGCTCGCCCGGAAGGCCGACGACGCACCCCTGCCGGTCAAGGATGACCAGGATGCTCCTGGCGGCACCGACGGCGCAAAGTAGGTCTGCAGAGTAGGTCTACTGACACGGCTCGGAGAGCCGTCAAGGGCGCCTCCCCATAGCGGGGAGGCGCCCTTGACGTAACGTCTGGCTGCGGCTGTTCGGGCCGGCCCGAGCCGGCGCCTGCGGATGCCGATCCCGATCGGCTCTCAGCCGGCCTCAGAGAGTGGCGACGCGCTTGGCGAGCTTGGACTTGCGGTTCGCGGCCTGGTTCTTGTGGATGACGCCCTTGGAGACGGCCTTGTCCAGCTTGCGGGAGGCGGCCTTGAGGTGCTCGAGCGCGGCGTCCTTGTCACCGGCCTCGACAGCCTCGCGCACGCGGCGCACGTAGGTCTTGAGCTCGGACTTGACGGACTTGTTGCGCAGGCGGGCCTTCTCGTTGGTCTTGATGCGCTTGATCTGGGACTTGATGTTCGCCACGGTTGGTGAGAGCTTTCTTGAATCGAGTGTGGTCAGCGGCCGGAGAGGAGGGTTCGCGCACACGGGTCTGACGAGAGCTGGTGGAAGCACGCGACGAGACCCGGTCGCCGGACCCCGCAGCCGGCCAGGCCAGAGGTCCAAGAAAGCACTCTAGCATTCGTCGCCGTGGTGGCCTCGGGGAGCTGCTCGCACGTGAACGTGAGGTTTGTCGCGGATCGCTGGACGACTCCTCGCCTCACGTGACCGGAATCCGCGGTCGAGGCTGTCTCGGTTGTTTCGGCTGTCTTGCGCACGGCCGCTCGCGAGGCTCTTACTGCCCTACCCCCAATGAGCGCGTAGGGCCGCGACGACCCCGTCGAAGACGCCACGGCTCATGGTGGCCCCCTCGCGACGCACCGCGGAAGGCTCGACCACCAGCAGACGGTCCAGGCGCACTTCGCTGGGCCGTCCCCGGGAGTCCCAGTCCCCAGTGCCGACATCGTGCCAGTAGCGTCCCCACCGGGCCTCCTGGGCGGCGTCGCGATCATGGTCCTTGCTCGTCATCTGCGCCACGACCAGCCGCTCACCGGAGGCGGACTCAGTCTGACGGGCGAGCACGAGCACCGGTCGATCCTTGCCCTGAGACGCATCCTCTTCGTAAGGCACCCAGGTCCACACGACCTCACCGGGGTCGGGCTCGCCATCGGGATCGGGGGAGTAGGCGAAGTCGGGCAGGCCCAGGGCGCCGACGTCGTAGACGCTCGCCCCGGCCGAGGCCTGAACCGACGGCGATCCATCGCCCGAGCGCGAGTCGTGCCGCCGGCCCGGGTGCTGTGATGATGATCGTGATGGCGCGGGGCGGGCGGCTCGCTCCGCGGAAGGGGCCGGGCTCTGAGGGTCGGTCGGCTCGACGTCCTGCTCCGCCTCGGTGACAGTGTCGCGCCGCTGCAGCTCCCCCTTGACGGCGTCGGTCACCGCACTCTTGGCGGCGGGGCCGAAGATGCTGAAGATGCTGAGGATCCGGCTGAGGAGGGAGGCCATGGCCAGCACCATAGACGATCTGCCGATCTGTCGACCTGTTGACGCCGCCGGGGCTCATCTGCACCTGGCGGCGCTCCGCGGAGTCTTGGGGCCGTTCGCGGAGCGCCGCCGAGCGCAGGGCGAGTCGGGCGGGTCGGCTACCGGCTATCGGCTACCGGGCCCCGCCGGTGCGCCGTGCCACGGTGATCAGCAGCCCCCAGCACACGAGCGCCGAGAGGGCCGTTCCCGCCAGCAGGGTCGCCACGCCACCGACATCCATGGCGGCGGAGCCGCTCACGGCCGTGCTGCCCAGGGTGAGCGCCCGGGTCACCAGCGCCTGTGGCCACACGTTGGCGACCCAACTGCCCTTCATGACCAGCGCCATGCTCACCACCAGGCCGGGGAGGCATACGGCCACCGGTGCCGCGAAGGACCGCATCCGCATGCTCAGCAGGGACTGCACGGCGATCAGAGGCTGCGCCGCGAGGATACTGAGCAGGCACTCGACCACGAAGGCCGCCGGAAGGGCGGCGCCCAGACCGAGACCCGCTCCGACCGCCCAGGTCAGGAGCATGACGACCATCTGCATAGCGGCCGCGGGCGCCGTCAGAACCAGGGTCTTGGCCGCGACGACCGCAACCGGGCTGTGCCCGGTGGTGCGCATCGCGTTCCAAGTCGTGCTGCGGTGCTCGGGGCGCCACGACGCCGCGGCCAGCAGGGCGAGGCCCAGGGAGCAGAAGAACATTCCGTAGAAGATGAAGACCTGGGAGGTCAGGCCGTCCCAGCCGTGGGACAACTGCGACTGATTCATCATGTAGTTGAACGATCCGGATACGACCGCCAGGACGGGCAGGATGAGGGCGACCACCCACACCGATGAGCGCCGCAGCTTGAGCGCCTCGACTGCAATGAGTGCAGCGAAACCAGTGAAGGCAGTATGCCGGGGTCTTCCGGCCGGTTCGGTGCGGGACCGGTGAGAATCGGGGACACGGGTCGCAGATGCAGGATTCATAGGAGCCACAGGAGTCATGTCAGTAGTCATGGGATTCACCTCTCGATCCGGTCGAGCCGCCGAGTTGCCGCGATGAACAGGACGGCGGCCAGGATCAGGAAGGCGACCACCCATCCCAGAGGAGGCGTGGTGTATTGGGTGGTGTATCGGGCGTATTGGGCGTTCGTGTCAACCCGGGCGCAGGAGATGACCGCGTAGTAGCCCCAAGGTGCCAGGCGGGCGACCCAGGCGGGCGCCAGCAGCATGTAGACGGCGACGAAAGAGCCGAGCAGACCGACTCCGACCCCGATGAGCTGGTTCTCCTTGACCGCCGCCAGCCACACGTGGAAGGCGCACAGGGCCAGGTCGACGGCGATCAGCCCAGCGGTGTACAGCGCCCACGGGCCGGGACTGAGCGGGACGGCGACTCCCGCCAGGCGCGCCGAGCCGACCAGGGCCAGGCTCTGGCAGGTGATGGCGGGCGCGATTACCAGACTCAGGGCCACCACCTTGGCCCGGCACAGCGCTCCCGGGGTGCGCCCGGCGGTGGCGAAGAGCGTCCATCCCGCCCCGGAGTGCTCGATGTCGGTCTGGCGGCTGGCGAGGACCGCGGCCAGGATCGGCCCGGTGATCGCGGACATGAGGGTGTAGTTCAGGAGCAGCTCCTCCCAGACGCGGGAGTCGGGGGAGGAGAAGCCTGCGCGCGCGGATGCGGAGAACAGGTTCGCCGCCGACAGGGCGACCGTTGCGGCTGCGAGTGCCGCGGCCACCGGCACGGTGCGCAGGCGCCGCATCTTGCTCAGTTCGAGTCCGATGGAGGCGCGCCGCGGACGGCGCCCGAGGGCCGGCGCGGCGGCGTTCGTCCCGGTGCTCATTCCGATGCTCATCACAGCACTCCCGCCCCACCGGTCAGATCCATGAAGATGTCCTCCAGGCTCTGGGATTCCCGACGCACCTCGTGGACTGTTACTCCAGCGCTCACAAGGCGGCGGATGAGCTCGGCCGCTCCGTCGGGGCTCAAACCCGGCACGCGCACGCCCTGGTGGATGCGCGTGGCGGCGCCCGGTCCGCTCGCGGGCACGAGACCTCCCAGGATCTCGATGCTCAGCACCGCCTGGGGCGTAGGGGTCACCACCAGCATGTCGGGCACGGAGCGCTCCATGAGCTCGGCCCGCGTGCCCTGGAAGACCAGGTGCCCGGCTGACAGGATGCCGAGCATGCCGGCCATGCGCTCGATCTCGTCGAGCAGGTGGCTGGAGACCATCACCGTCACGCCCTGGGCGGCGAGCTCGACGAGCAGGCGGCGGATCTCCTCGATACCGGCGGGGTCCAAGCCGTTGGTCGGCTCGTCCAGGACGAGCAGCTCGGGCTCCCGTGCCAGAGCCATGGCGATGCCCAGGCGCTGCTTCATCCCCAGGGAGTAGGCGCGTACCAGCCGGTCCTGGTGCTCTCTCAGACGCACTTGGGTCAGGGCGCGGTCGACCTGCCTATCGGACAGGCCCAGCATCTTCTGCACGATCCGCATGTTCTCCGCGCCCGTGAGGTGTCCGTAGCCGGGAGGCTGCTCGATCATGGAGCCGGTGCGCGACATCAGGGCGCCTCGGCTACGGCGTTCCAAAGGCGTGCCGAACAGGGCGATGTCGCCGCTGGTGGGGGCCAGGAGGCCCAGCAGCATCTTCATGGTCGTCGATTTGCCCGAGCCGTTGGGGCCGAGGAAGCCGTAGACGGCGCCGCGGGGCACGAGCAGGTTGAGCGAGTCGACGACGGTGCGGGTGCCGCGGCGGTCGGTGAAGGTCTTGGTCAGGCCGCTGGTGGTGACGATGGCGGGACCGGAGACCGAAGAGGACGGGGGCGACGAGGATGCTGTGAAGGGCGCCGCTGCGGAAACCGGGCGTGCCGGAGACGTCATGGAGGGCATGGACAGCGCGGAAGGCACGGAGGGTGAGGCCTGAGGTGATGCGTGAGGCGGGTCAAGGCGGGTGGTGCTCATGATGCCAGCCTCATCGGGATCGGGCGCCGGGGCGTCAGGCCGCGGCCTGATCTCTGCGCGCCCTGACGGCGCCGTCCTCATACCCGGGTATGACGTACTGGCTGTCCGGCTGCCGATACGGTCTGCCTATGAGCAGGACGGCCATGACACGCACCGTCGGGCGATTCGGGCGGCTGCCCGACGGCTGGGATCGGCCCGGCATGGCAGACGTCCTACTCTCCGTTCTCCTGGGGTTCTTCTCCATGGCGAGTCCGCTCGGCACGTCGAGACTCGGCGGGCTCGAAGGGTCCGACGGGTCCGCGGCAATAGTCGTCTTCTACGGCATCACTGCCGTGTGCTGTACGGCGATCGCGCTACGGCGCCTGCATCCGGTCGCCCCTGTCTGCTCCGTCTGCGCTATCGGGGTGGCGCTGACCGTCCACCTGGCTGTCTTCGCCGATGCATCGGTCCTGGCGCTCGTATCCTGCCTGCTCGCCGCCGAGACCACGCAGAGCCGCATACGCCGGCCCTGGAGCCTCGTCCTGCTCACCCTGATCTGTGCCGGCATAGTGCCGGCCGCGTGCCGTGCCGGCGAGACCATTGATCCTCAGGCGGCAGGGGGTGCCGTCAACCGTCTGATCATCCCCATCGTCTCCGGGTGGGCGCTGGTCTCGGTGGCGGCGCTCGTCGGCGCCTCACGGCGCCGGGCGCGCGAGCGCGTCGAGCAGGCCTTGGAACGAGCCGCGATCCTCCGGGCGCAGCAGGACACTGAGCGCCGGCTGGCCGTGGTGCAGGAGCGCCAGCGCATCGCCCGCGACGTCCACGACCTGGTGGGGCACTCCCTGTCGGTCATCGGCATGCAGGCCGCCGGGGCTCGTGCGGTTCTGGCCTCCGATCCGGGCGCTGCCGACGCCGCACTCGCGGTCATCGGGGAGACCAGCCGCCGGGCCGTGGATGAGGTGCGCGCCCTGGTCGACGTCCTGCGGGCCGATGAGGATCCTCCGCCCGCCGTCGAGGACACCAAGGGCATCGAGGACACCAAGGGCATCGAGGACACCAAGGGCATCGAGGACATCGAGGGCATTGAGGACGTCGACAGGACGACGGTCGCGGTTCGCCCGGGTGCGATGCCGGCGGGTAGAGATGTTGAAGCGGTCCTCGCGCCTGCCGGTGAGACCTCGCCCGGGCTGGAGGAGGTGCCTGTCCTGATCGCCCGCGCCCGCCGCGCCGGCCTGCCGGTGAGCCTGTCATTGTCGCAGGCGGGTGACGTCGACCCCGAGGTGGGCCGGGCCGTCTACCGCTGCGTGCAGGAGGCCCTGACTAATGTCATGCGGCACGCCGCCGGTGCCCCGACCACTGTTGCGCTGAGTGTGGGCGACTCTCTCGAGGCCGTTGTCACCAATGAGAAGAACGAAGAGAGCTATTCGGATGGTGCTGTTGATGCTGCCGCCGTCGCCCCAGTCTCGCCCGGGGCCGGGCCTCATGCGGACGGCGAGGAGCCCACAGGCACGCACTGTGAAAGTCGCGAGGATCGTGAAGGCACGGGCCTGGCCTCCATGGAGGAACGGCTCGCCGACGTCGGCGGGAGCCTGGAGGTCGGCCCCACGCCCACGGGCGGATGGCGGGTGCGCATGAGTGTGCCGGCGGCCGTTGCGAGTAGAGGGGATGCGTGAGCATATGAGCGTGATCCGCATCGGCCTGACCGATGACGAGCCACTGCTGACCGCGGGGCTGGCCATGCTCCTGGGTGCCCAGGCCGACATGGAGGTGATCTGGCAGGCCACCGATGGATACGAGGCCCTGCGTCGGGCGCAGAGCGACCCTGTGGACGTGCTGCTCCTGGACATCCAGATGCCCGGACTGGACGGCCTGGCCACCACTCGCCGCCTGGTCGAGGCCGGAGCTCAGGGCCGCATCGTCATCCTGACCACCTTCGACACCGACGGCTACGTACTGGGCGCTATCGAGGCCGGGGCCGCCGGGTTCCTGCTCAAGAACACTCCGCCTCCCCGGCTCATCGAGGCGGTGCGGACCGTGCACGCCGGGGATTCGGTCATCTCGCCCGGACCGACTCGCCGGCTGCTGACCGCCATGCGCTCGGGTCGCATCGGAGGGAATCGCGAGGTGGGCGCGGCACGGGCTGCCGGTGCCGCGCCGCTGCCAGTGGACCTGACCGGACGCGAGCAGGAGGTGCTGCGGCTGGTCGCCGCGGGCCTGACCAACCAGGAGATCTGCGACCGGCTGTGGTTGAGCATACCGACGGTCAAGACCCACGTCTCCCACCTGCTGTCCAAGACCGGTTCGCGCGACCGCGTACAGCTCGTCCTGGTGGCCCTGCGCACCGGTGCGGTGACGCTCGACGACGTCCTGACCCGCCCCTGACGCCGAGATCGGTCGAGTTCCGCCGCGAGATCGGTCGAGTTCCGCGCCGAGATCGGTTCGGGCGCGACGCGGCGTCTTACCGGTCGTCCGGTCGAGCGGTAGCGGCCTTCATCGCGGTGACGAAATCGCGCAGTTCCCCTGTCAGCGCCTCCAGCTCGGCGTCGTGCTCGGGCGAGCCAGGCCTGGCGGCGAGCAGCGCCGGGGCATGCGCCTCGACGATCTTCACGGTCGCCGAGCCGCTGATCGCCCCGTCCGCACCGGCCGCGATCGCCTCGGCGACCTGCTCGGGCCTCGAGATGCCGAAGCCCAGCATGACCGGGGCCGCGGCGTCGGCACGCAGCCGGGTCACGGAGTCGGCCAGGCCGACGGTGGAGGACGCCTGCTCGGTGCCCGTCACGCCGACGCGCGAGACGGCGTAGACATAGCCGCGCGAGGAGGCGGCCACCGCGTCCAGTGTTTGGTCAGACGACGACGGCGGGGCGATGTAGACCGCGTCGATCCCGGCCGCCTCGGCCGCGGCCGAGAAGTCAGGCGACTCGCGCACCGGCACGTCGGGCAGCAGCACCGAGTCGATGCCCGCGCCCGAGCACCGGGTGTAGAATTCCGCCAGCCCCACGGCGAAGGGCACATTGCCGTAGATGAGCATGCCGATGGGAAGCCCGGGGTGGCGTTCCCGCACTCGGGAGACCACCTCCAGGCAGGCGGAGAAGTCCGCGCCCGCTTCAAGCGCCCGGATGTGGGCGCGCTGGATGGTGGGCCCGTCGGCCACCGGGTCGGAGAAGGGGATGCCCAGCTCCAGGGCGTCTGCGCCACCATCGATGAGTGCTTCAATGACCGCTTCGGAGATCGCCGGGGTGGGGTCGCCGACCATGACGAAGGGCACGAAGGCGCCCTGACCGGCGTCGGCCAGGCGCGCGAACATCTCGGGATAGCGGGACATCTCAGCCCTCCTGCTTCGTCATGGCCAGGTACTCGGTGCGCTTGCCCATCTGCTCGACCATGGCCGCGGCCCGTGCCACCGCCGAGTCGGAGGAGAACGACCCGCCCAGCCGCATGCGGACCTGATCGAGGTCCTTATCGCCCCGCCCGGACAGGCACACGAGCAGGTGCGGCGAGGGCGCGTTCGACGGCGTGGCCCGGGCGATCTTGAGGGCCTGGGCCAGGGCGTGGGCGGATTCGAGGGCCGGAATGATCCCCTCCCAGCGGCTCAGCAGCCGGAAGGCCTCGACGGCCTCGTCATCGGTGATGCCCACGTAGCGGGCCCGCCCGGTGTCGGCCAGCCAGGCGTGCTCCGGCCCGACGCCGGGGTAATCCAGGCCCGCGGACACCGAGAAGGACTCCTCGACCTGCCCCTCGGGAGTGCGCATGAGGTAGGAGCGCGCCCCGTGCAGAATGCCGACGGTGCCGTTGTTGATCGGTGCGCCGTTGCGGGGCGTGTCCAGGCCCTCCCCGGCGGGTTCGACGCCGATCAGGCCCACGCCGTCATCGTCGATGAATTCGCTGAACATGCCGATCGCATTGCTCCCGCCGCCCACGCAGGCGATGACCTCGTCCGGCAGGCGACCGGTCAGGTCGAGCATCTGGGCGCGCGCCTCGCGTGAGATGCACCGGTGGTACTCATGGACGATGGTGGGGAAGGGGTGGGCGCCCGCGGCCGTGCCCAGCAGATAGTGGGTGGTGGCGAATGAGGCCGTCCAATCGCGCAGCGCCTCGTTGACGGCGTCCTTGAGGGTGCCCGCGCCGGAGGCCACGGGCACGACCCGCGCCCCCATGAGTTCCATGCGCTCAACATTGGGCGCCTGGCGCACCACGTCCGTGGCCCCCATGTAGATGGTGCACTCCAGACCGAGCAGTGTGCAGACCATGGCGGTGGCGGTGCCGTGCTGTCCCGCCCCGGTCTCGGCGATGATGCGGGTCTTGCCCATGCGCTTGGCCAAGAGCGCCTGCCCCATCACCTGGTTGCCCTTATGGGCGCCGCCGTGCACGAGATCCTCGCGCTTGAGGAAGATGCGGGCATTCCCGTGACGAGGGAGGTTGTGCAGCTCGGTGACGGGGGTGGGCCGCCCCAGGTAGCGGGTGAGGAGCTCGTCCAGCTCGGCGGTGAAGGCTGGGTCGGCCTGCGCCTCGATGAAGGCGTCCTCGAGCTGGTCAAGGGCTGGCACCAGCAGCTCGGGCACGAACTGTCCGCCGTAGGCGCCGAAGTAGGCGGGAAGCCGAGGGTGGCTATGGCCGGCGTGCTCACGCGCCTCCCCTCCGTGCTCTGCTGCTGTTGAACCCGGCGCCGTCGGGGCGGAACTGCCCTCAGCAATGGGTACGTCCTCGTCCTCGGGCTCGAGGCTCCGGGCGGTCCTGCTCCCGGCTCCTGCGGCCGGTGAATCGGGCGAACCATCGGGCGCGGGCACGGTAGTGGCGAGGCCCCGGGCAACCGCTGCGGAGTCTGGGGCGCTGGACAGCGCCGAGCCGACGAGCAGGGCGTCGATCAGCCCGGCCAGACGGCGCACGTCTCCAGCCGTCTCCACGCCCGACTCGCCCACCAGCACCACTCCGGGGGGAGCCAGGGGCGCGAACTCCTCAGTGCGAGCGATGTCGGTGGCCAGTGTGCGCAGGTCGCGGTTGTTGATGCCGATGACGGCGGCGCCCAGGCGGGCGGCCCGGTGCATCTCCTCATGGGTGGAGACCTCCGTGAGGACGTCCATGCCCAGTTGCTCGGCGAGTTCAGCCAACTCGGCGTAGACGTCGTCGGGAACCACCGACAGCATGAGCAGGATCGCATCCGCACCCAGTGAGCGGGCGGCGAGCACCTGGACGGGGTCGACGATGAAGTCCTTGCACAGCACCGGGACGTCCACCACGGCGCGCACCGCCGCCAGATCGTCGAAGGATCCGTTGAACCGGTCCGGTTCGGTCAGCACCGAGACGGCCGAGGCCCAGGGCGTGTAGGCCCGGGCCAGCGCTGCCGGGTCGTAGGCGGAGCGAAGCGTGCCGCGCGAGGGCGAGGCGGCCTTGCACTCCATGATGAGAGCCGGCTGGGGCGCGGCGCTCGCGCCGCTTCGGGTGCGCAGGGCTTCGGCGAGGGAGCGCTCCGAGGGGGGCAGGTCCGCCTGCCTCAGGTGGCCGAAGCGCTCCTGCATCTCCGGGATGCGCCGGCGGCGCGCCTCGACGATGGAGTCCAGGACCGTGCCCGACACGATCAGGCGCTCGTCGATCCTCCGGCGCTCGGGGCGCCCGTCCGCGGAGGTGCCGGGGCCGGTCATCGGACCTGCTCCTGCGGGCCGGCGGTGCTGTCGGTGCTGTCAGTGTTGATGGCCGCTCGACGAGCATCCGTGCTCGTCGCTGGGTCCTTGGTCACCGGTACCTCGGGCACCTTGGTCATCGCCTCCAGATGCTCGGCCACACGACCACTGGCCAGTTGCTCCAGAGCCATGCGAGTGCCGTCGGCCAGATTGTCGGCCGGTCCCGCCAAGTACAGCAGTCCGCCGGCGTTGACGGCGATCGCATCGCGGTGGGCGGGCTCGCCGCCCCCGGCGAAGACCTCTCGCAGCAGGCGGGCGTTCTCGGCCGGCTCCCCGCCGAGCACGTCCGACAGATCCCAGCGGCGGACTCCCAGCTCCTCGGGCGTGATCTCATAGGCCTTGACGCCCCGGGGAGTGGCCTCCCGCACCACCGTGGTTCCGTGCACGGCGATCTCGTCGGTGCCGGCGCCGTGGACGACGAGGGCGCGCTTGCGGCCCAGGCGCACCATGGCCTCGGCGATCATGTCCAGCATGGCGGGGTCCCACACCCCCATGAGCTGGTAGGTCAGGTGGGCGGGGTTGAGCAGGGGGCCCAGCACGTTGAAGATCGTGGGAGTGGCCAGCGCTCTGCGGATCGGCGCCACATGCTTCATGGCCGGGTGGTAGGCCTGGGCGAACAGGAAGGTGAAGTGGTCCCGGGCCAGGATCTCCACCGCCTCCTGCGGGCTCAGGTCCAGGGGCAGGCCGAGCGCGGCGATCACGTCGGCAGCGCCTGTTCTGGACGACACCGCCCGGTTGCCGTGCTTGGCCACCGAGATCCCCATGGAGGCCGCCACGATTCCGGCGCCGGTGGAGATATTGATGGTGCCGGTGCCGTCGCCCCCGGTTCCCACGACGTCCACCAGCGGAAAGGCCACCGCCGGGAAGGGGCGGGCGGCATGCCTGAAGGCGCTGGCCGCCCCGGCGACCTCGTCGGGGGTCTCCCCGCGCGAGTGCAGGGCTGCCAGCAGGGCGGCGGTTTCGGCCTCGGACAGGTCGCCCGCGCCCAGGGCGGCGAAGACGACGCCGGTCTCCTCCTGAGTCAGTCTCTTGCCCTGAATGACGGCGCGCAGCAGGCGGTGCGCGTCCTCGGTACCGGCCACCGGGGTCGTCGCACTGCTGTCAGTACTTCCGGTATGCCCGGTATGCCCAGTATGCATGGCGTTGTTCTCGGCGGGTGCGGGGGTCATGGTCTTTCTCCTCATGGCTTCAAGGCTGGTGTGATCCGTGATGATTCGCGGCGACGAGCGTTCAAGGCCGCGGCTCAGGTCGTTCGGGCGCGGGCGGCAGCGAGGTCGTCGGTGACGGCGCGCAGAATCCCCGGACCGTAGGGGGTGAGCACGGACTCGGGGTGGAACTGCATGCCGACCACCGGGGCCGTGGTGTGGCGGGCGGCCATGACGATGCCCGCCCCGTCCATCTCGATGGTGCGTGCCAGACAGGTGAGGGTCGGCGGGAGCTCGCGGGTGCCCAGGGAGTGGTAGCGGGCGACGTCCAGGGGCTCGCCCTGCAGAACGGCGAAGGCGGCATCGGCGCGCCCCGCCTCCGTGAGCGCCACGCGCACCGAGCGCCCGTGGACGGGGCCCACCCGGTCCACGTCGCCCCCGCAGGCCTCGACGATCGCCTGGAACCCCAGGCAGATGCCGAGGGTTGGGATGGAGTCGGCCAGGGCCGTGATGACCAGTTCCATGAGGCAGCCGCTGGTGCGCGGATGCCCGGGCCCGGGCGACAGGGCCAGCACCGGCCGCTCCCCGTGAGCGGATTCTTCACGGGTGGGCTCCAGGGCCTTCAGGACTCTGGCGGCGGGCACCGTGTTGCGGTAGACCTCAATGCCGGCACCGAGCACGGCGAACTGATCGACGAGGTTGTAGACGAAGGAGTCGCGGTTGTCGAGCAGGATGACGCGCATCTCAGGCCTCCCTACCAGTAGTGGGCACGGCCGCCCCGGCGATCTCGGAGTCGATGACGAGTCGGGCGCCCTGGGAGGCGGCGATGGCGGTGAGCACCGCACTGGCCTTGTGAACGCTCTCGGCGGCCTCCATGGCGGGCACCGAGTCCGCGACGACACCGGCGCCCGCCTGCACGAGTGCCCGGCCGTCCGATACGAAGGCCGAGCGGATGACGATGCAGGTGTCGAGTTCGCCGTCTCCGCGGATGTACCCGACGCTCCCGCCGTAGGAGCCCCGCCGCACGCCCTCGGCGGTGCGGATGAGTTCGGCTGCGCGCAGCTTGGGGGCGCCGGTGAGAGTGCCCATGGTCATGGAGGCGCGGAAGGCGTCCAGCGCATCCAGGTCCGGGTCGAGCTGTCCGCTGACCTCGGAGACCAGATGCATGACACGACTGTAGCGGTCCACGCGCAGCAGGTCCCCGACCTTGCGAGTGCCGGGCACGCTCACCCGGGCGACGTCGTTGCGGGCCAGATCGACCAGCATGACGTGCTCTGCGACCTCCTTGGGATCCGTGCGCAGTTCCAGCTCCAGGCGGATGTCCCGCTCATGGTCGATGCCTCCGCCGGGCGCCAGGCCGCGCGGCCGAGTGCCCGCGATGGGACGGATGGCGACCTGTCCGGTGGCCGCCGAGTGCAGCAGGGCCGACTCGGGGGAGGCTCCCAGCAGCTCGAAGCCCGGGGCGCCGATGTAGAACATGTACGGGCTGGGGTTGGTCTCGCGCAGCTGGTGGTAGGCGGCCAGGGCATCGGGACAGGGGAGGACGAAGCCGCGGGAGGGCACGACCTGGTAGATCTCCCCGGCGGTGATCGCCTCCTTCATCTTCTCCACCGTGGCGGCGAAGCCGGCGTCGGAGACAGTGGGAGCGGCGTGCATGACGGCACCCGGAGCGCTCGCGGGCGCGCCGGCCGGCCGGTCGGAGTCGGTGGAGTCGCCGACGGCGGCAGCATTGATGGCGGTGGCCAGTACGTCCATGCGAGAGGCCAGGTCCTCCGCATCAACGGAGGCCCCCACGAGGGTGGCCTCGCGCGTGGGGTGGTCGATGACCAGGATGATGCGCGCGTCGTAGAAGAGGTAGTCGGGGC
>ERZ773054.963-NODE-963-length-19271-cov-30.938957_pt1 | contig 19271 bp, 18 predicted proteins | sample MGYA00580630_ERZ773054 | MGnify/ENA primary metagenome ERZ773054 (study PRJEB29015, sample SAMEA2737994) | human oral metagenome | biome: human oral; feature: human-associated habitat; material: dental | place: China | collected 2115 ... | reverse complement strand
TCTTGCCCGCATCCGGCTTCGGCAGCGTCTGCGGTCACGGCGCCTTCGGCGCTGGCCACCTGGGCGGGCGCAGCGTTTTCGGCAACAGCCTGGGCGTCGGCGTTGGCCACTTCAGCGGCCTTGTCGGCCTGGGGCTGAGCCGCCTTGCGGGCGGCCAGCTTGTCCAGCGCATCCATGTCATGCGGCTGGGCGCTGGCGGCGCGGGATGCCGCAGCCTGGGGCTGCGACGGTTGTTTGGTCATGTTGTTCTGGGTTGCCATGTCGGTCTGTCTCACGAAAGGGATGACGGCGTCGTGTCCATGTCGTGGCGTTCTGTCTCTGGCATGGTCGTCTGCCGGTGTTGGCGATCTGTCCGGTGCCTGTCATGGCTTTCGGCGTCGGGTTCCGGTATGCCGGATGTCCGTGCCAGGCACCGGGAGTCATCGTGGCAGTTTTCGCCACACTTTGTAGAGGGCAGGCGTCGGGCGGTCGCTGGGGGGCGCCGAGTGAGGGGCGGTCAGGAATGCTTACCTGAGCGTGTCGTGCGGTTCTGGTCGCCAGAATGGAAATCCGATATAGTATGCATATGCATATACGTATAGAGGTGGTCCATGCATAAGCGAATGACGATTACGCTCGATGAGGCGGTGTACGAGGGGCTGTACCGGACGGTGGGTAAACGCCGGATGAGCCAGTTCATCGAGGATCTGCTGCGCCCTCACGTACTGGGGGGCGCATCGCTGGATGAAGGCTACAAGGCCATGGCGGCCGACCGGGAGCGGGAGGCAGAGGCGCTTGAATGGTGCAACGCGCTGGCTGGAGATGTGGCAGATGCTGCGCGGTGAGGTCTGGTGGGTGGAGTTCGACCCTTCGGTGGGCAGCGAGATACGCAAGACGCGGCCAGCGGTCATCGTCAGCAATGACACGGCCAATCGTTATACCGAGCGCGTGGTCGTGGTGCCCATGACAAGTAATACGGGCAGGGTGTACCCCTGCGAGGCGGTCGTGTCCGCAGGCGGCCAGAGCAGCAAGGTCATGGCAGATCAGATCATGACGGCTGACAAGCGCCGGCTGAAAAGCATGCTGTGCCGGCTGTCGAACGAGGACATGAGAGCGGTGGAAGATGTGATCAAGGTGCATCTGGGGCTGCCGCTTTAGTGCGCTTGCGTTAGGATGCAGGCCGACCCAACGAGGAATGGTTATGAAGATCAAGGTGGCAGCGGTGCAGATGGTGTCCGGGCCGGATGTGGACCGGAACCTGGAGGTGGCCGATGGCCTGCTGGCGCAGGCGGCGAAGCAGGGCGCGAAGCTGGCACTGCTGCCGGAGTATTTCTGCCTGATGAGCGGCAATGACCGCGACAAGCTGGGCATCATGGAGCCGGATGCGGGCGAGTGGCCGATGCAGGCCGAGGCGGAGGTGCCCCTGCAGTGCTTCCTGTCGGATGCGGCCCGACGGTATGGGATGACGGTGCTGGGCGGGACGGTGCCGATGCGCTCGCCGAAGATCAACAAGGTGTGCAACAGCCTGCTGGTGTATGGCCCGGACGGGCGGCGGCTGGCGCGCTATGACAAGATCCATCTGTTCGGTTTCCAGCGGGGCGACGAGTCGTATGACGAGTCCGTGGCCATTCATCCGGGTCGCACGCCGGTGGTGGCGGACGTGCCGGTGGACGGGGCGGCGCTGCGGGTTGGCCTGTCGGTCTGCTATGACCTGCGCTTTCCGGAGCTGTACCGGCAGATGGCGCCGCTAGACCTGATGGTGATGCCGGCTGCCTTCACCTACACGACGGGGCAGGCGCACTGGGAACTGCTGCTGCGCGCCCGCGCGGTGGAGGGGCAGTGCTATGTGCTGGCCTCGGGTCAGGGCGGCACGCATCCGTCGGGTCGGCGGACGTGGGGGCACTCCATGCTGGTGGACCCGTGGGGCGAGGTGTGTGCGGTGCTGCCCGAAGGGGAAGGTGTGGTGATGGCGGAGATGGACACGGAACGGCTGGCCTCGGTGCGCGAGAGCCTGCCGGCGCTGCGGCATCGGGTGCTTTGAGCGGGCGGAATCATGAACACGACACCGGATCTACACTATCAGAATGCCAATTTTCTTAGGGAGCTGGCCGAAAAGCTTCCCCGGATCAGCCCGGAGGATGGGTGCCCAGAGCATATGCGGCTTCTGCAGAAATTGGCTGATGAGCAGTTGGCAGAGGCACAGCACATCGACTGGGTACGTGCGAAGGTTGCTGCGGCACGGGACGATACTCGTCCGGATGTTCCGGTTGAGGAGGCAATGACGGAATTCAGGCTCCGCATGGAACGGCTGCACAATGGCAACCTATGAGGTCAAGTGGAGCAGGGCAGCTCTTGATGATCTGGAGCGTTTTCTTGTTTACCTGCTTGATGAGGTTTCCTTGCAGGAGGCTCAGGGCATATGCGACAGGATATTTCAATCAACGCTCCTTCTGGAAAAATATCCTCGCTTGTATCAAGAGGTCCCTGAGTACGGGCCTGGGGTTCGCCGGATCATCAAGCTGGGGCGATATGTGCTTTACGAAGTCAATGACGATGATCGGACCTGCAGGGTCCTGGCCGTGGTTGGCCAGGGGCAGAAGCCGAGAGACATGTTTGAATGACCTTGATGGAAACGAATACGGTAATGAATCGGAATGACGCGGCGGGTGATCCGCTGGCGGTGGCGCGGAGTGTCCTGCTGGAGCCGCACGGTCTGGATGTGAAGGACCTGAACGGGGCCATCGGACGGATCTTCGAGCACAAGGTGGATTACGCGGATCTGTATTTCCAGTACACCCGCAGTGAGGGCTGGAGCCTGGACGAGGGCATCGTCAAGTCGGGCAGCTTTGCGATCGAGCAGGGGGTGGGGGTTCGTGCGGTCTCGGGGGATCGTTCGGCCTTTGCGTATTCGGACGAGATCAATGCGCAGGCGCTGATGTCGGCGGCGGATGCAACGCGCACGATTGCACGTAGTGGCCGTTCGGGCCGCACGCGGGTGGGGGATGCTCAGGCTGCGCCGGCCCGGCGGCGTGGGCGCAGGAAGGCACCGCGCCTGCTGTATGGGATGGATGATCCGATTGCCTCGATGGAGGCGGCCGGCAAGGTGGGGCTGCTGCAGCGGATCGAGGCCTATGCGCGTCGCAAGGATCCGCGGGTGACGCAGGTGATGGCAGGTCTGGCTGCCGAGCACGACGTGGTGATGGTGATGCGTTCGGACGGGGTGCTGGCGGCGGATGTGCGGCCGCTGGTGCGGGTGTCGGTGCAGGTGATCGTCGAGCAGAACGGCCGGCGCGAGCAGGGCCATGCGGGTGGCGGTGGCCGTTTCGATCTGGATTATTTCTCGGACGAACGGGTGTTTGCCTATGTGGACGAGGCGGTGCGGCAGGCGCTGGTGAATCTGGAGGCGCGGCCGGCGCCGGGTGGCGTGCTGAGCGTGGTGCTGGGGCCGGGCTGGCCCGGGGTGCTGCTGCACGAGGCAGTGGGCCACGGGCTGGAGGGCGATTTCAACCGCAAGAAGTCGTCGGTGTTTTCCGGGCGCATTGGTGAACGGGTGGCGGCCAAGGGGGTGACGGTGCTGGATGACGGCACGCTGCCCGACCGACGCGGTTCGCTCAATATCGATGATGAAGGCAACCCCACGCAGCGCAACGTGCTGATCGAGGACGGGGTGCTGAAGGGCTATCTGCAGGATTCGCTGAATGCGCGGCTGATGAAGGTGCCGGTGACGGGCAATGGCCGGCGCGAGTCCTTTGCGCATCTGCCCATGCCGCGCATGACCAATACGTTCATGCTGGGCGGCAAGCACGAGCCGGACGAGATTCTGGCGTCGCTGGAGCGCGGGCTGTATGCCGTGAACTTCGGGGGCGGTCAGGTGGACATCACCAATGGCAAGTTCGTGTTCTCGGCGTCGGAAGCCTACTGGGTGGAGAACGGCAAGATCCAGTATCCGGTGAAGGGGGCCACCATCATCGGCAACGGGCCGGATGCGCTGACGCGGGTGACGATGATCGGCAACGACATGAGTCTGGATCCGGGCATCGGTGTCTGCGGCAAGGATGGCCAGAGCGTGCCGGTGGGGGTGGGTCAGCCCACGCTGCGCATCGAGGGGCTGACCGTGGGAGGAACGGCCTGATGGGTGCCGGGCTGGTGCTCTGACGGGTGAGGGTTGACCCGTGTTTGACGCCGGCCGGGGTTTTGTCCTACATTAAGCCACACTGTGAACGGTGCTCCGTGCCTGTGGGCAGCGTGTCTGCATGGTGTGGCCTTTGCTCCCGTTCCTGAAGCTTTCTTCGCGTTCTGCTTTCGAGATCCGTTTTCGTGTTCCACGCCGCCCGATTTTATTTTGGCTTTTTCTGGTGCAATTCCGCAGGCGGAATGGCAGGTCAGGCCATGTTCGGGTAACACGAAGAGGGCTTCAACCCAAGAAACCGCCAGCGTTCTGCGACTGGCGGTTTTTTTTCGTCGGTTGCGGAGGGCGGCGGGTTCGGGACGATCCGAAACCAATCTGTACCGGCCCTTCATGGTCTGCTTCCGTTTCAGGCTTTCCGGATGAAGACGATCATGGGGCACCCTTTCCAAGGAGTTCAAGCTGATGAGTACCGCCACGACAACCGATGATCTGCGCATTCTGGCCCTGGACGAGCTGGTCACGCCGGCGCATCTGATCAAGGAGTTTCCGGTGAGTTCGGCGGTGGCCGGCACGGTGTCGAAGGCGCGCCAGACGATCCATCGCATCCTGCACGGCATGGATGATCGGCTGCTGGTGGTGATCGGGCCCTGTTCGATCCACGATCCGGCCGCAGCGCGTGACTATGCAACGCGGCTGATGGAGCAGCGCAAGCGCTTCGGCGACCGGCTGGAGATCGTGATGCGGGTGTATTTCGAGAAGCCGCGCACGACGGTGGGCTGGAAGGGGCTGATCAATGATCCGCGGCTGGATGGCAGCTTCGACATCAACGAGGGGCTGCGGCTGGCACGGGGGCTGCTGCTGGATATCAATGCGATGGGCATGCCGGCAGGCACCGAGTTCCTGGACATGATCACGCCGCAGTACATCGCGGACCTGATTTCGTGGGGGGCCATCGGGGCACGCACGACGGAGTCGCAGGTGCACCGCGAGCTGGCTTCGGGGCTGTCGTGCCCGGTGGGCTTCAAGAACGGGACGGACGGCAACGTGCGCATTGCGCTGGACGCGATCAAGGCGTCGTCGCAGCCGCACCATTTCCTGTCGGTGACGAAGGGCGGCAACACGGCCATCGTGTCCACGGCGGGCAACGAGGACTGCCACATCATCCTGCGCGGCGGCAAGGTGCCCAACTATGACCGTGACAGTGTGAAGGCCGCCTGTGTGGAGGCGGGCAATGCGGCGCTGGCCTGCCGGCTGATGATCGACTGCTCTCACGGCAACAGTCAGAAGAAGCCCGAGAATCAGGTGCCGGTGGCGAAGGACATTGCCGAGCAGCTGGCCGATGGCGAGTCGCGCATCTTCGGGGTGATGGTGGAGAGCAACATCGCGGGTGGCCGCGAGGATCTGGTGGCCGGGCGCACGCCGACCTATGGCCGCAGCATCACGGATGGCTGCCTGGACTGGGACAGCAGCGTGACGGTGCTGGAGGCGCTGGCCGAAGGGGTGAGCGAACGGCGGCTGGCGCTGCGGCGGGGCTGAGGCCGGGTGCGTCCCGGGCGCGACACGGTCGGCCTTCGGTCGCGGGCCCCGGGGCGGTCATCGGGTCGTGGCGCTCCGGGGTGTGGGCGCTGCGTGATGTCACGGCAATATGGCCCTTTTGTGCTGCGAAAAGGCAGGGCGAATGGACCAGATTCAGGATGTCGTGACGTTGGAGCCGGCGGGCGAGGGTGTTCGGCCGGAACAGGGGGCCGGTGACCATGTGCCGGCACGCTGCCCGGTGGCCGAGGGACTGGCGGAACGTCGCCTGCAGTCGCTGGGTTCAGGCGCGCGCTTTGCCGAGGAGCTGCATGGGCTTCTGATGCGCACGCCGCTGTTTGCCGGACTGGGCCACACCGAGTCGCGCCTGCTGGGGGCGGTGATGCACGTGTATGCAGCACAGGCCGGGCAGACGCTGATCACCGAGGGTGATACGGGCGACTACATGATGCTGGTGATGGAAGGCCAGGTGGATGTGGTGCGCCGTGACGAGCACAACTATCCCGTGCGCATTGCCGTGGCGCGCCCCGGTCAGACGCTGGGCGAGATGTCGATGGTGGATGGGCAACGGCGCTTTGCGTCCTGTGTGGCGCAGTCCGAATGCCGGGTGGCGGTGCTGACCCGCGCGGCGCTGCTGGCGCTGCTGACGCGCGAGCCGGTGCTGGGCAACAAGGTGCTGCTGAAGCTGGTGAGCCTGCTGTCGGACCGGCTGCGCGAGACGAGCGCCCATCTGGTGAACTGCCTGGGGCGGGTTGCCTGAGACGCGGAGTCTGGCGCAGCACGGAGCAGGAGCCTTCCCGGGCAGGATGTGCCGGGAGGCGAGGCGGCAGGGGCCGGTGTGGCCGGGCTGCCGCCCGTGTCAGTGCCGTTCAGGCGCGGGTTCAGCGCAGCTCGATGGTGCCGCGGACGGTGAGGGTGATGGTGGTGTCGCCACCTTCACCGGGCACGCTGGGTCGTTGTCTGTCGGATTCGATGGAGCGTGAGGCCAGCACGGCGTAGGCGCCGATCGAGTCACTGTCGGAACGGTGGTTGCTGTCCAGGCGGAACTTCTTGATTTCATAGCCCTTGTAGCCGAAGGCGGTGGCCGTGGCACTGGCGCGTGCCCGGAAAGCGTTTGCAGCCTGCTGGATCAGGTTGTTTTCTTCGGCCTGGCGGCGCGCGGTGCTGAGCTGGTAGGTCACGCCATCCAGCTGCAGTGTGCTGGCCAGCTCTCCGGCCAGTCGGGCGACGGCGGCGGTGTCGGTGCCTTCCAGCACGAGGCTGCCCCGGACTTCCCAGCCATCAGGCTTGCCGTCTCTGTCCCATTCGTTGCTGGTGTTGATGCCATTGGCATAGGCCTTGACGGTCGGTGCCTTCCGGGATTTTTCCAGGGCCTGGTTGATGGCCTCGATGACCTGGGCGTTGAGGGTTTCGATGGATTTTCCCCGGCTTTCCTTCACGAGCTGCACGCGCATCTGGTCGTTGGGGAACTGCTGGCTGACGCTGGCTTCCAGGTCGACGCTGGGGCCGGCCGCCCAGGCGCTGGCGCTGCCGGCCGTCAGCAGGCCGGCCAGCAGGCGGGTGGTGTTTCGCAGGCCTGAGCCCTGGCGGGGCTGGTTGGCGGGACGGGATGCGGCGTTCGCCATGTTCAGGGGGAAGACGTTGGACAGGGCCATGATGGCTTTCCTTCGGTATGGGAAGGGATATGCAGGGGGCCGGGCAGGAGATGCCTGCGCCGGGCGATGAGGCCATCCGGAATGCGAGGGCCTCGATCCGGAAGAACGCGGCAGGGCGATTCGGGTTGACGGGCGGGGAGCGGGGCCCGGGATGGGGGCTGAGGGGGCGTGGGGCCCGCATGGGGGCTCAGTTGCTGGTGTCAGGGCGGCGCGGCAGGCGCAGTTCGGCGATGAGGCCGCCGTCTATGGCGTTGTCGAGGTAGATGTCGCCCTGGTGCCAGCGGGCGATGTTGCGCGAGATGGCCATGCCGATGCCGGAGCCGCCGCTGTCGCGGTTGCGTGAGGGCTCCAGGCGCACGAAGGGCTCGAAGACGCGTTCGCGGTCAGCCTCGGGGATGCCGGGGCCGTGGTCGCGGATGAAGATGCGCAGCTGGCGCGGGCTGTCGATGATGCTGATCTCGACCTGCTTGCCGTAGCGGATGCCGTTGGAGACCAGGTTGTTGATGGCGCGCTTCAGCATGGAGGGCTCGGTGGGGTAGGCGCTGTGAGCGCGGCCGGTGAGGAGCACCTGGTGGCCGGTATCGGTCCAGTCGGTGGTGATGCCGTCGAGCAGGGCATTGATGTCGACGGGGTAGCGCTTGCGCGATTTGCCCAGGTCGGCAAAGAGGTCCAGCGATGAGCCCACCAGGTCTTCCATTTCCTTCAGGTCATGGATGAACTTGGCGCGCTGGGCCTCGGGCAGCAGTTCGGCGCGCAGCCGCATGCGGGTGATGGGGGTGCGCAGGTCGTGCGAGATGGCGGCCAGCAGGCTGGAGCGCTCGATGATGTAGCGGCGGATGCGTTCCTGGGTCTCGTTGAAGCGGGCGATGAGGCGGCGCAGTTCGATGGGGCCTTCGTCGGGGATGACGACAGGCTTGTCGCTGGCACCGACGGGGTTCTTGCCGATGTTCTGGACGGCGCGGTCGAGCTGGCGCAGCGACCGGGTGATGACGCGGCCGATGAGCAGTGACATCAGCAGGATGATGGCGGCCCACATCAGCAGGCGGGGCACGAGGGCTTCCAGCTGGCTGAGGGGCTCTTGCGGCATGCGCACGAAGAAGGCGGCCGAGGTGCCGTCTTCCAGCTCGACCTGGGCGACGACCGAGAAGGTGGCCGGCAGCATGAAGTAGAAGCGCCGGGCCAGCCAGGTCTCGAAGGCGGTGGCGTTGGGGGGCTCCACTTCGTCGGGGCTTTCGGCCCGGGCAGCGCGGGTGATCTCCACCGTGGTGAGCAGCGGTGGGTGCATGGCATCGCGGATGGAGGCGGCGAAGTTCTTCTCGTACTGGTTCAGCTCGGCAAAGCCGCTCTCGATTTCGATGGGCTGGTTGACGAGCTGGACGCGGAAGTCGCTCTTGGCGCCCAGTTCGGCCACCACGGCCTGGCGGGCGTTCTGCGGCAGCCGGTTGATGAGGCTGGCGGTGCGGGCGATGCGGTTGACCATCTGTTCGGCGTTGAGCCGGTAGATGGAGCTGCCCCGGTCGAAGAAGTTGACGAGCAGGCTGGCGCCCTGCGAGAGCAGCAGTGAGGCGGCCAGCACCAGCACCATGCGGCCGTAGAGGGAGCCGGGCAGCAGCCTCATGGATGGGCTCCGGGCATGAGGCGGAACCCGGGCGCAGGGCCTGGTGTGGCCCGCACGCCCGGGAGGACGGCGTCAGCCCACGCGCTCGACATGGGCGGCCAGGATGTAGCCTTCGTTGCGGATGGTCTTGATGATGCGCGGCTCGCGGGCGTCATCGTTGAGCCGGTTGCGCAGCCGGCTGATCTGCACGTCGATGCTGCGGTCGAAGGGAGTGGCTTCGCGGCCCAGGGTGAGGTCCATGAGCTGGTTGCGGTCCAGCACGCGGTTGGGGTGCTGGATGAGCACGGACAGCAGCCGGTATTCGGCGCCCGAGAGCGGCACGATGACGTTGTCGGGCGAGATGAGGTGGCGTGCGCCGGAGTCGAGTGTCCAGCCGGCAAAGCGCACCTGCTGGGCGTCGCCCAGGCTGGGAGGCAGGGTGCGGGTGCGGCGCAGCACGCCCTTGATGCGGGCCAGCAGCTCACGCGGGCTGAAGGGCTTGCCGAGGTAGTCGTCGGCGCCCATCTCGATGCCGATGATGCGGTCGACTTCGTCGGCCCGGGCGGTGAGCATGATGACCGGGACGTTGGAGCGCGAGCGCAGCTCACGGCAGACGGTCAGGCCGTCCTCGCCGGGCATCATCAGGTCCAGGATGATGATGTCGGGCCGGGCTTCGTCGAAGACCTGGCGCATTTCGGTGGCGTCGCGGGCCACAGTGACACGGATGCCGTTCTGGCTGAGGTATTCGGCCAGCAGCGTGCGGATCTCTGCGTCGTCGTCCACGACGAGGACGTGATCGGGCGCTTCTTGATTGGGCTGTTGGTTTTCCATGAACTCCACCGGGTCGAAGGAAACTTCCTGAGGAAGGCCTGGACAGGTGCTGCATCCTGCCTGTGAGCCGGGCGGCCAGCGATGCCGGGCCTTGCCGGGTGCAGCGTCTCTGAAGTATATGGGGCTCCTCCCTTCAATATTAAACCCCTGGTCGGCGCGATTGTCGGCCGCATGACGCGATGTTCATGTTTCTCTTGAACAGGCGGGCGGGGCTTTCTTGGGGACAGCGGCATGATCCGTTACCATCGCAACCTTGACCTGACCAGTGGCTGTGTGACAAAAGCCACATGCGGCGGATACACGGGTCGGTGCCGAAAGGGGTTTCATCGGCCGGGGCTGGGCATGGCGTCCTGCGGGGGCCATGCTGCGGTCCGTGCGTTGGTCCGCCCGTCGTACCGGTGCTGCGGTTGCTGCACCGGCATTGTTGAATCGATTCAGATGGGACGGACCTGTTCCATCGGATGTCCTCATGAGCTATCTGACGCGGTTTACTGTCACGGGCAGCGTGTGCCCGTCTTCCCCCATCTTTGGTCAGCGTGCCGCACACGAGGTGCGGCGTCTGGCTGGCAGCTATGACCAGGTGGTCCTGGCCGGCATCGGCAGTGGTGTGGTCGCCTCGCGCGTGCATCAGCTTCTGCCCGAGACGCTCTTCTTCGAGATCGAGGACGAGTTTGCCCACCGCTTCCAGCAGCAGCACCCCACGGCGCGGGTGTTCGCTGACGGCATCGAGAAGCTGTACGACCACTTCCCGGCGCTGCGTGACAAGCGGATCCTGCTGGCTTCGTTCATTCCCACGGCGGGACTGTTCTACTCCGACGACATTGCCGATTTCTTCACCTATCTGTGTCGCAACGGGGGCTATGTGATGCAGATGCGCTATCTGCCGCATCGCATGAGCGCCCGTTTCTTCGACGGCATGCGTGACCGGGGTGTCGAGAACGAGCGCCTGTTCACGGTGGCACGCAATCTGCCGCCGGTGTCGATGTTCGGCATGCACGCTGCGGCGAACATGGGCTCGCACGCTTCGGGCGGCACATCGTCCACGGCCGGAAAGCGCGCCGCGGTTCAGCACGCGGACGAAGAGGCACTGGCAGCGCGCGTCGCGCTGCGCTCGCTGTAAGCTCAGGCCGCTTCCAGCGGCAATCCATCCTTCAGCAGCTGGATGCGCAGGGTCGGCTGACCCGGCGTCGCAGCACCTTGTCGCGTGCTGCGGGCGGCCGGCAGGGTGCGCGTGCTGGTCCGGATCCGGCTGCTGATCACCCCCTGCCTTTGCAGCAGTTCCCGGGTGGCCGCCAGGCGCGCCTGGGCCAGCAGCGCATCCTCGGCGCTGCTCAGGACTTCGACACGAATCTCATCGGCCTGGGTCAGGCTCTTGCCCAGCCGTGTCATGACCGGGTGCCGGGCATCCAGTTGAGCGCTGTTGTCGGCAAAAGGCAGTGAAGTCCAGCGCGAAGTCGACACGATGATGTTGTGCGGCCCGGGCGCCGTGGCGGGCGCGGTGGGGGTGGCACCTGCCGGCTTGCCGGGGTGGGCGCTCGTGCCGGGGGTGATGGCGGCAGCCCCGTCAGGGCGCTCTGCCTTGAGGGAGCCACGGGCTCTGGGGCCCGGTTCGTTCGTGGTTGCGTGGGCGTGGTGGCTCGCTGTTTCGCGGTGGCTCGGTGTTTCGCCATGACGCAGAAGGCGTGTGCCAGGGCGGTCCGCAGCGGATGTCGGGGTCTGGGCTGCCCCTGGCTGGGCCGGGGCAACCGTCTGCACCATCGAGGCGCGCAGGCCGGCAGCCTGATTCAGGTTCGGGTCGGCCTGTACCCCGGCGCTGCGTTCCAGTGCCTGTCGCAGCGGTGCCTTCAGCAACACGCGATTGCGGGCCTGCACATGGGCGGCCCAGGCGGACGTGTTGCCCAGCTGTCGCGGCGGCGGGGTGAGCGCCTTGGGGTTGGGCGCAATGAAGCTGGCATTTTCACCCTGGCGCAACAGGATGCCGGCGTGGGTTCCTTCAACGGCCAGCACGTTGCCCACGGCTTCGCAGCCCAGCAGGGCGCCCGCGTTGTCGAAGCAGCTCAGGTCACTGGGCACGGGGCGTTCGAATTCCACATAGGTATGGCTGCCGTCATCAAAGGCGGCGGCCAGGCCGGTTTCGCCCACCTGGTAGCTCAGGTAATAGGGCTCGCCATTGGCGTCCTGGCGCGCGGCCTCCTGCACGGCCTCGGGGGTCAGCATCCGTTCGGGAATCCGGTCAGGTTGCGTGGTGGCGCATCCGGCCAGCAGGGCTGCGGCCAGCAGGGCGGAGAGAGTGGGCAGGGCGGAGAGGGCACTGAGGGAAGTGTTTCGGGGGCCGTGGGCGGACCGCGACGAGGGGCGGGTGGCGTGCATGGGGGATGCGTCGCAGCGGGTGGAGAGGCGGGGCATGGGAAATCTCCTGTGGGGCATCGTCCTGCCGGTATGCCGTGGTATCTGACCGCTGCCGTGCCGTCATGAGGGACATGGGCCGTGGCGTGCAGCGGGCTGGGCGGTCGGACAACGACGGGTGGCAGTGTGGGGGCGAGGCCGGTTGATCGGATGGCAGGAGATTAGGGGTTGCCGTGCGTGCTGGCGTGGGAGTTTTCTGGCAGCCTTACCGACGGCCTAGGCCGATTGGCGCACAATAGGCCGTCGGCGCCGGGGGTGCGAAAGGCGGGCGGGGCCGAGGGGGCCTGCGCGCCCGGAGCGGTGAAAGGCGAATGCGCGCGGACATGACGCCATCCGTATGCCGGCAAGACGCTGGGAAAGAAAAAGGACGTAGAAGAGGAAAGATGACGGCAACTACCGTGGTGATGCTGCTGCTGATGGGATGCGGTGGCGGTTTTCTGGCTGGTCTGCTGGGCGTGGGCGGCGGCATGGTGCTGGTGCCCTTCCTGGTGATGATCTTTGACCATGCCGGGCATGACCCAGCCATGGTGGTGCAGACGGCGCTGGCCACGGCACTGGCCACCATCATGTTCACGTCGCTGTCCAGCATGCGGGCGCATCACCGCAAGGGGGCGGTGCAGTGGAACTTGGTCTGGCTGCTGGCGCCGGGCATCCTGGTGGGCGGGCAGCTGGGCTCACGCATCGTGGCGTGGTTGCCCGGGCAGGTGCTGGCGGTGGCCTTTGCGCTCTTCGTGGGGTGGATGGGCAGCCGGATGCTGCGGGGCGCGCGGCGCGTGGAGCCGGATGTGCCGGCACGGCTTCCGGGGCGCCTGGGGCTCGCAGCCGTGGGCACCGGCATCGGGGTCCTGTCGGCGATCTTCGGTGCTGGTGGCGGCTTCGTGACAGTGCCTTTCCTGAACGGCCGTGGCGTGCCGTTGCCCAAGGCCATTGCGACCAGTGCGGCCTGCGGCTTTCCGATCGCGTTCTCGGGTACGCTGGGCTATATGGTGATGGGCTGGTGGCAGGGGCTGCCGGGTGGGGCGCTGGCGTATCTGGACGTGCGGGCGCTGTTCACCATCGTGCCAATGAGCATGCTGTTTGCGCCGGTGGGAGCCTACATGGCGCATCGGCTGCCGGTGCCGCTTCTGAAGCGGGCCTTTGCCTGCCTGCTGTTCGGGCTGGCCGGTTACATGCTGGTGAGAGCCATTCGGGGGGCCTGAAGGGGCCTCGGAGGGCGGTTTCAGATGAGATGGCAGCCTCTGAAAAGCGGCTTCTGAAACGGGGCCGAAAAAGGGGGCTGAAAAAAGGGGGGCCAAAGCCCCCCTTTGATGGCGGAACCTGTGAGATCAGGTCGGCAGGAAGCCGTCGATGGACAGGTAACGCTCACCCGTGTCGTAGGCAAAGCCCAGCACGCGGGCGCCCTTGGGCAGCTCGGGCAGCTTGCTGGCAATGGCGGCCAGGGTGGCACCCGACGAGATGCCGACCAGCAGACCTTCCTGGGACGCAGCGTCACGTGCAAAGCGTTTGGCATCTTCGCCGTCGACGGTCACCACGCCATCCAGCAGGCTGGTGTCGAGGTTCTTGGGGATGAAGCCGGCGCCCAGACCCTGGATGGGGTGCGGGCCGGGCTTGCCGCCGGAGATGACGGAAGAAGCCGCCGGCTCCACCGCAAATACCTTCAGGTTGGGCCAGGCTTTCTTCAGGACGCGGGCCACGCCGCTCAGGTGGCCGCCGGTGCCCACGCCGCTGATCAGCACGTCCAGCCCCTCGGGGAAGTCGGCCAGGATCTCCTTGGCGGTGGTTTCGGCGTGGATGGCGGGGTTGGCCGGATTCTCGAACTGCTGCGGCATCCAGGCGTCGGGCGTTTCGGTGAGCAGCTCGCGGGCCCGTTCGATGGCGCCGGGCATGCCGCGCTCACGCGGGGTCAGCTCGAAGCGTGCGCCATAGGCGAGCATCAGCCGCCGGCGCTCCAGCGACATGGATTCGGGCATGACCAGGATGAGCTTGTAGCCCTTGACGGCCGCCACCATGGCCAGGCCGACGCCCGTGTTGCCGGAGGTGGGCTCGACGATGGTGCCGCCCGGCTTGAGCTTGCCGCTTTTTTCGGCATCTTCGATCATCGCCAGGGCGATGCGGTCCTTCACCGAGCCCCCCGGGTTGGCCTGTTCGGCCTTGATCCAGACCTCATGGCCGGGACCGAACAGCCGGTTGATGCGCACATGCGGGGTGTTGCCGATGGTGGCAAGAATGTTGTTGGCTTTCATGGGGTGAGAACTCCTTGCGAGGTGACGTATGTACCGGCCGCGGCGGGATCCTGTCTGGCGCGTGGCAGGCCTTCTCGAGACAATGGCGGCCATTTTGGCGCATCATCTCTGCCTGAGCGACAGATGGATATGCAGAAAACGCATGAACATAACATCCCCGACGCATGAAGGACATGGTGAGGGTCTCTCCCTGACTGCGGAAGCGACAGGTGTGTCGGACCTGGACGCGGCCCGCGAGCAGCGCTGGAACGAGCGCCAGCTGGCAGAACCCGTGCTGCAGCCGCGGATGAAGGTCTGGACCTATCGTGAAGGGGCCATCGTGCTGGGGCGCTCGCAGCATGCGCTGGCGGACAGGCCGGCGGACGCTGACATGCGCGGCACGCCCATAGGCGGTGCGGGGGACTCGTCCCCGGAAAGTCTGGCGGATTCTGGCGCTGTGCGCCTGCCGCTGGTCAAGCGTGGCGCCGGTGGTGGTGCGGTGCTGGTGGGCCCATGGTTGCTGAGTGCCTCGCTGCTGCTGCCGCTGGACGATCCGCGCATGGCGACGACCTCCGTGGCCGACAGCTATCGCTGGCTGGGCGAGGCCATGGTGGAGACACTGGGCGAGCTGGGCGTGACGGCGCGTGCCGTGCCGCCGGCCGAGCGCATTCCTGCGCCGGAACGGCTCGCCTGGGCGTGCTTTGCCGGTGTGGCACCCTGGGAGGTGGTGGTGGATGACCCGGCCACGGGCGTGGCGCGCAAGCTGGTGGGCTTTGCCCAGCGGCGCAGCCGCCATGGCGTGCTGCTGGCATTGGGCGTGCTGGTGCAGCCGGCACCCTGGCGCCTGCTGGCGCAGACACTGGGTCATCCGGTGGCGCTGGCCGACGAGCTGGCGGCCACCACGGTGGATCTGGCCTCGGTCAGCCCGCGGCCGGTGTCCAATGACGACTTCCTGGCGGCGCTGTGGCCCCGCCTGCAGCCGATGTCCCTGATGACCGACTGATCGGGTGGGCGAGGTCATGTAGCTGCGCGAGACGCGGTAACCGCACGCGGTCTGGCGTTGTCGAAGGCACCCGGGCGCTTCCTGTGTGCCGGAACAGCCTGTCGTGCGCAGTTTTTGGCAGGACTTCTGCCAGAACGTTCGATATCGATTCAGGTTGTATCCGTTGTCGCCAAGCTGCACTGATAAAATCATGACTTTGACTTTCTGGCGTTCCAGCCCTTTCCGGGGGCGTTCCCCGGGCCTGCGGAGCTTCCTTTCATGAAACTTCCCCGTCGATGCAAGACCGCGCCGCTGGCTGCGGCCGTGATGCTGGTGCTGGCTGCGCCGCTGGCGGCCCAGCCCACCCTGGACCAGCCCGAAAAGGCCCAGCCTGCTGCCGCGGCCGACAAGTCCGCCGGACAGGCTGAAGCCGTTTCGGGTCAGAAGGCTTCGGCCGAGCAGGGCGCTGCAGCAGAACAGAAGGCAGCCGCCGGGCAAGGCGCTGCAGCCGAGCAGAAAGCGCCGGCCGGACAGGATGCACCGGCCGATCAGAAAGCCCCCGCCGCTCAGGGCACGCCGGCTGCGCAGCAGGACACCTCTGCCAAGGCAGAGCCTGCAGCCAAGGCTGAGGCAGAGCTGAAGGTGGGCTTCGTGCTGCCCACCACGCCGGATGGCAGCGGCTGGTCGCGCTCGCACCAGCAGGGCATCGATGCCCTGCGCCAACAGCTGGGTGACCGGGTGGCCGTGACGGTGCTGGACAACGTGAAGGACGTTGATGCCGAGAAGGCCTTCCGCAAGCTGGTCGAAGACGGCAATCGGCTCATCTTCGGCACTGGTGCCACCTACGAGGCGCTGATGAAGCGTCTGGCGCTGGAATACCCGGATGTGCGCTGGGAAGTGGCTGGGCTGGGCACGTCCGCAGGCAACATCCGTTCCTATGGGGTGCGCGCCTATGAGGGCGTGTACCTGGCGGGCGTGGCTGCCGGCAAGATGACGAAGACCGACACGGTAGGCTTCGTGGCACCGGTGCCCATTCCCGAGGTGGTCCGCAACATCGATGCCTTTGCGCTGGGTGCACAGTCGGTCAACCCCACGGCGCGCGTGAAGGTGGCCTGGGTGAACGGCTGGGCAGACCCGGTGCGCGAGACCGAGGCCACCCAGACGCTGATCAGCGGCGGTGCCGACGTGATCATCTACAACACCGCCACGACCGACCCGCTGAAGCAGGCCGAGCGGGTGGGCAAGTACGCCTTTGGCTGGGGCGCCGACATGAGCCAGGCAGCGCCCAAGGCGCACCTGGGGTCGGTGGCCTTCGACTGGGCCGGCTACTATGTGCAGACGGTGCAGCAGGTGCTGGACAAGCGCTGGAAGCCCGCGCCCACCTGGCAGGGGCTGCGTGACGGCCGTGTGGACCTGGTGGCCCTGTCCGACAAGCTGACCCCCGAGGCCCGGGCTGCCGTCGAGGAAAAGCGCAAGGCGCTGCGCGACGGCACACTGCAGATCTGGAAAGGGCCGCTGGTGACGGTCGATGACCGCGAGCTGCTGCCGTCCGGCAAGGTGGGTGATGACCGCTTCCTGGAAGGTCTGATGACCTACGTGAAAGGGGTTGAAGGCCAGGTGCCTGCCGGTCGCTGATTCTGCCCAATGTCCATGAATCCGGAATCTCCCAAGATGTCGCAAACGAATCGTCGTCGCCTGCTGCTGGCTGCTGGCAGCGGGCTGTTGCTGTCGCAGGCCGGCCTGCCGCTGTCCGCGCGGGCTGCCGAAGGTACCGACCGGAAGGCCGCAGGGGCTGCTCATGGCCCCCACGCCGCCGCCACGCCGACGGCGGCGCCCAGGCGCTTCTTCGGATCCTCCATCGCGCGGCGGACATTGGCCAGCGCGCATCCGCACGTGCGCCCGGAGCGGTTTTCGACGAGAACTGGGGAAGTCATAGTGGGGTCCTCTCTGGGGTCAGTCGTGGATCAGGTCGAGCAGGTGGGAGAGGACCCTCCCGCCCGAGTAGGCGCTTCCGTCGTGCTGGAAGGCGTTCGTGATGTAGGGGCGCGCCCCCATGAGCTCCGCCGTGTCGAGCGACAGCTCGCGGGGCACGAACATGTCGTCGTAGTAGACCGCGGCGGCTACGGGGACCGTGTTCCGGGCCAGGACCTCGGGCGCGTACACGGGGGCCCAGTCCGTGTCCGAGGCCAGCAGGTCCGCCGCGCCGGCCAGGGGGGCCAGGCCCGGATCCTCGTCGTAGACGCGGCGCATGAAGTGCTCGCCCGTCAAGTAGTAGGGCTCGGAGGCGTCCAGGGGGTCCGCGTCCTTCGCGAAACCGGGGATCTCCTCGGCGAGGCGGTCCGCGGACCAGTTCGTCGCCCCTCCTGCCAGCGCGGGCGCCGCGCACGCGTAGATGCCCTCCTGGAGGAGTGCGTAGACGGGGGAGATCTCCACGGCGGCCGCGACCGCCTGGAGGAACTGCGAGGACAGGCGGCGCTGCCCCCGTACGCTCACCCACGGCCCCTCCAGCAGGTAGTGCAGCTGGTCGGTGCGCCCCTGGCCGCCAAGCATCATGCCGATCATCCGCAGGCGCGCGGGGCTCAGGCGCTCCCCGGTGGGCAGCAGCTCCTCGGTGTCCGCCAAATGCGCGACGACCTCGCGGACCGTCCTCTCGTCACCGGGGTGGCGGTGGAAGTAGGCGCGGTTGCGCGCGGCCGTGCGCTCGTAGGTGAGGGCGTAGATCTCGTCCACGTGGACCAGGCCGGGCAGGCCGCCCGTGATGAGGCTGGCCTCCACGCCCTCGGGCGCCAGCGACAGGTACGCGGTCGTGATGAAACCGCCGAAGGACTGGCCCACCGTCGTCCACTTGGCGTCGCCGCACAGCTCGCGGCGCAGCGCCTCGGCGTCGAAGACGATCTGGTCCTGGCGGAACAGCTTGAGCCGGTCCGCCCTCTCGCGGTCCGAGGGCAGCTCCGCCAGGGACTGGGCGTCCAGGCGCGTGGACTGCCCCGTGCCGCGCTGGTCGAGCAGCACGACCCGGTAGTCCTTGAGCAGGCGCGCGATCCAGCCGCTGTCGAAGCGCCCGAAACGGGGGGCCGGGTATCCGGGGCCGCCCTGCAGGAACACCGCGCGCGGCAGGTCCTCGCCGCCCTCGCGCACGACCTCGCGGGCGAAGAGGCCGATCGTGGGGGCGCCGGGGCGCCGGTGGTCGAGGGGCACCTCGAGGCGGTGCTCGTGGATGGTGTGGCCGTGTTGGCGGTACGACTCCGTGCGCATGGGCCCGATTCTAGCGCGCGGCGCCAGGGGGCACGGGCGTTCGGGCGCTCCGACTGGGGACGGGGGCGTTCTCTTCCGGTGGGCGGGGCGCCGACCGCGGGCGCCTCCCCGGATCTGTTTCACGTGGAACACCGCGTAGTGCGCCCGCCTCGGATGTTGTGATCCGAGTCGCAGTGCGGTCGGCTCCGCTGGTCCGTCACAAAGTATCTTGAAGTGGACTCGTTCCCGGTCCGCGTCCGGGCCGGAGGAGGATCGCATGTGCCGATCAGATCGGCCCGCGGCGCCGACAGGCCCGCGCGCCATCCGGAACTCGAGGAGTCCCCAATGAACACGCCACGCACGAAACGCCCGATCCTCCGATACGCCGCTGCCGCGCTCGCCATGGCCGCGGCCCTGGGCGCGTCCGCGTGTTCCCCGCACGGCCAGTCCGCCCCGGGCGGCGGAGCCGCAGGGGCCCAGGTGGGCGACCGCACACCGGAGCAGATCAAGGAGGCGGGGGAGATCACGATCGGCATATTCTCCGACAAGGCCCCCTTCGGCTACATCGACGCCGACGGCAAACCCGCCGGGTACGACGTCGTCTACGGCGACCGCATCGCGGCCGACCTGGGCGTCACCGCCAAGTACGTCCCCGTCGACGCCGCCGCCCGCACCGAGGTCCTCGCCTCCAACAAGGTCGACA
>ERZ773054.957-NODE-957-length-19301-cov-20.763224_pt1 | contig 19301 bp, 17 predicted proteins | sample MGYA00580630_ERZ773054 | MGnify/ENA primary metagenome ERZ773054 (study PRJEB29015, sample SAMEA2737994) | human oral metagenome | biome: human oral; feature: human-associated habitat; material: dental | place: China | collected 2115 ... | reverse complement strand
TAACTCAATTTATGAGCTTTCAAAACCTTGTTTCATACGATTATAGACGTTCGATTACAGCTTGCGCCATTTCTGTTGTACCTACCCGTTTCAAACCTTCACGGTAGATATCGCCAGTACGGTAACCATCAACGAGCACTTGTTCTACAGCACTTTCAATAGCGTCAGCCACTTGAGGTAAATCAAGGGAATGACGGCACATCATCGCAGCGGACAAGATTGTACCCAACGGATTCGCCAAGTTTTGGCCCATGATGTCCGGCGCGGATCCGTGGATTGGCTCGTACAATGCAGTACCTGTACCCATAGATGCAGATGGTAAAAGCCCGATAGAACCGGAAATAACAGCACCTTCGTCGGACAAGATATCGCCGAACAAGTTTGTCGTAACGATAACGTCAAACTGTGCAGGATTTACAACGAGCTGCATTGCTGTATTATCTACATAAAGGTAATCTGTTGCGATATCTGGATTAGCTGCCGCTTTCTCTTGAGCGATTTTACGCCACAAACGAGAAGAAGCCAATACATTTGCTTTATCTACGGATACAACCTTTTTGTTGCGTTTACGAGCTGTTACCATAGCGATGTCCATGATGCGCTCTACTTCATAACGGCTGTACGTTTCTTTATCCCATGCGAACTCGTTAGCACCTTCACCTTGTGCCTCTTCCCGTTCACCAAAGTAAATGCCGCCCGTCAACTCACGAACGATTACGAAATCTACATCTTGCACGAGTTCCTTTTTAAGTGGAGAATACTCTTGCAAGGATGGGTAGATTTTTACAGGACGCAAGTTACAGAACAAACCAAGCTCCTTACGAAGGCCTAGAATTGCTTTCTCAGGACGGATAGAAGGATCGACATTATCCCATTTAGGACCGCCTACAGCACCGAGCAATACAGCATCAGCGGCTTTACAAGCCTCGATCGTATCCTCAGTCAAAGGCACGCCGTATGCATCGATAGACGCACCGCCCGCTTTCTTATCAATCCAATTAACCTTTACATTGGCTTTCTCAAAAGCCACATCGCACACAGCCTTCGCTGCCGCAATAATCTCAGTACCGATACCATCACCAGGAATCAATACGATACTCTTTTCGCTCATCTTACCTCTCCATATAACAAATATCATAGATGAACTACAAACTCATCTTTCGTTATTCCACCGTTAGAAATCTATATAGACGGTGTCGAGACTTCACACGCCCAAAAGCCGAATACTCGTCTCTTCTTCAAATCCTGCGCCACAAATTCATTCAAGATTTTAGTAGCTGCTAGGTTTTTAAAGTTTTGACCAAAACCGAATAATAAAACACGTAGATCCGAGGTGCATGCGCTAACGCGACTTTAGCAGGTCAAGGCTATGCCGCAGACCGTTAAGCTAGCTGGAGCGGCAGCGCATCACCGAGGATCGGCAACGTAGTATTATTTACGGTTTTTCGCAAAACTTACAAGACCGCCAGCTGCCGCAATATCTTGAATGAATTGTGGCAACTCCGTTCCTTGGTATTGTTCGTTTTTCGTCAAATTGTACACGATACCTTTAGACAAGTCTACGCCAATAGCATCACCAGCATCAATACGATCAACTTGTTCACCGATTTCAACTACTGGTAAACCAATGTTGATAGCATTACGGAAGAAAATACGTGCAAAGGAGTGTGCCACGATAACAGGTACGCCTTTCGCTTTGATAACGCCTGGTGCGTGTTCACGAGAGGAACCACAACCAAAGTTTTTACCAGCTACCATGATTTCGCCAGCTTTCACATTAGGAGCGAATGTAGTATCAATGTCCTCCATCGCATGTTCAGCCAATTCGTTCCAGTCAGCAATCGCCAAGTAACGAGCCGGAATGATTACGTCTGTATCTACATCGTCGCCGTAGCGCCAGATTTTCTTGCTTTCAAAATCCATATTAAACCTCCTCAGGGCCTGCAATGCGGCCTAATACAGCACTTGCTGCCGCCACGTATGGGCTTGCCAAGTATACCTCAGAATCAACGTGACCCATACGACCACGGAAGTTACGATTTGTAGTGGAAACAGTACGTTCTCCTTCGGCCATGATGCCCATGTAACCACCAAGGCAAGGCCCACATGTTGGAGTGGACACAGCACAGTCAGATTGAATGAAGATATCCAAAAGTCCTTCTTTCAACGCTTGGTCGTATACATCTTGAGAACCAGGGATTACGATACAACGAACGAATGGAGCAACCTTGCGGTCTTTGAAGATTTCCGCAGCTGCTACCAAGTCTTCGTAACGGCCATTTGTACAGGAACCGATGATAACTTGGTCGATTTTAATATCTTTGTCGATTTCGTTGATGTAATGTGTGTTGGATGGCAAATGAGGGAATGCTACCACTGGTTGCAATTTGGACAAGTCGATGGTAATCGTTTGAGCATATACCGCATCAGCATCTGGAGCAATCGGCTCAACAGGACGATTGACACGTCCTTTGATATATTCTTCAGTAATTGCATCGTAAGGGAATACGCCACATTTGCCGCCCGCTTCGATAGCCATGTTACAGATTGTAAGACGGTCAGCCATAGTCATGTGTTGTACGCCGTCACCGGCAAATTCAAGGGCCATGTAACGAGCGCCATCTACGCCGATTTGACCGATTAAATCAAGGATCACGTCTTTACCAGTTACCCATTTGTTAGGTTTGCCGATAAGCTCAACCTTAATTGTTTCAGGTACTTTGAACCAAGTTTTACCTTCTGCCATAGCAACGCCCGCATCAGTGGAGCCTACGCCTGTGGAGAATGCATTTACCGCACCATATGTACAAGTGTGGGAGTCAGCACCGATCATCATTTCGCCAGGGCCGATAAGACCTTTTTCTGGCAAAATAACGTGCTCGATACCCATTCTACCGACTTCAAAGTAGTTTGTAATGCCATGTTCGCGCACGAAGTCGCGCATTACTTTCGCTTGTGTAGCGGATTGAATATCTTTATTTGGTGTAAAATGGTCAGGCACCAAGTAGATTTTATGACGGTCAAATACAGGTTTGCCGATTTTTAAGAACTCTTTACACGCCGGTGGGAATGTGATGTCGTTCATCAATACCGCATCCAACTGACATTCGATGATTTGTCCCGGTTTAACGACATCAAGACCCGCGTGGCGAGCCATATTCTTTTCAGTAATGGTCATACCCATATTATTCTTCCTCCTGTTGTTCTAGCTCCATAGCTAGGAATACTGAGTTTACTGCATTAATATATGCATTTACACTTGATTTAACGATATCGGTACTGATACCACGACCATGGTACAAGCGACCGTTGTATTCTACCTTAAGGGTTGCTTCCCCAAGGGCATCTTTACCGGCTGTGATAGCACGGATTTGGTAGTCTTTTAAGCTGATTGGCAAGCCAACCACACGTTCAACCGCTTTAAGGGACGCGTCTACTGGACCGTCACCAACGGCTGCATCCGCTCTTTCACCTTCTGGAGTCATGAGACGAACGTCAGCATAGGCATAGCCTTTCTCGCCCAATTTGTAATATTGAGCCACGAGCTCGAACGCTTTTTTGTGGTGAAGATTATCTACAACAAGGGCTACGATATCATCATCGTATACTTGTTTTTTGCGGTCTGCCAACTCTTTAAACTTAGCGAAGAGATCGTTGATTTTCTCTTCTGCGAAAGATTGGAAACCAAGTTTTGCCAAGTGATCCGCAAAGGCATGACGACCGGAGTGTTTGCCCAATACGAGGTCTGTTTTTTCAGCCCCTACAGACTCAGGAGTCATGATTTCATACGTTTCAGGATTACTCATCATACCATGTTGGTGAATACCAGACTCATGAGCAAAGGCATTAGAACCAACGATTGCTTTATTTGGAGGAACTACAACACCTGTTAAACGGCTCACAAGTTTAGATACTTTCGTAAATTGTTTTGTATCGATGTTCACTTGAAGGTCATCGAAATAATCATGGCGTGTTTTAAGAGCCATTACCACTTCTTCAATCGCTACGTTACCAGCCCGTTCACCCAGACCATTAATTGTGCCTTCTACTTGGCGTGCACCTGCTTTAATAGCGGCTAACGTATTCGCATTGGCAAGACCTAAGTCATCATGGCAGTGAACAGAGATGATTGCATTTTCAATGCCTGGTGTATGTTCTTTAATGTAGCGGATTTTATCACCGAACTCATTAGGGTTCATATAACCTACTGTATCTGGTACGTTAATAATTGTAGCGCCACCAGCAATTGCAACACCAAATACTTGGCATGCGAAATCTAAATCAGCGCGTGCCGCGTCTTCACCAGAGAACTCGATTTCATCAACCTTACCTTTTGCATATGCCAATACGGATTTAACCTTATCCAATACCTCTTGGCGAGTCATTTTTAATTTATATTCCATATGAAGTTCGGAAATAGCAATGAATACATGTAAACGGCTACGTTCCGCATCTTTCAACGCATCAATCGCTTTTTGTATGTCCTTTTCATTAGCACGAGCCAACGCACAAATTGTTGCACCTTTGACTTCGCGTGCAATCGTTTGTACCGCTTCAAAATCTCCAGGGGATGCCGCTGGGAATCCAGCCTCGATTACGTCGATGCCTAGACGTACTAGGCCTTTCGCAATTTCAATTTTTTCAGGAGTTTGTAAAGATACACCTGGTGTTTGTTCCCCATCACGAAGGGTTGTATCAAAGAAATATACGCGATTCTGTTCCATAATAGCCACCTTTTCTATCCTCATAAAACATAACACTATATTATATCTATCCATAGTGAAAGTTTGTAAAATCGCCAATGTCGACACCATATATAATCTGTGACTTACTAGACTTTCACAAATAAAAAAGCCCCTCAGAACAACTGTCGTTGCTCAAAGGGGCGTTATATTCATAACACGGTACCACCCTAATTGGGACTCGTTTCGGGTATAACGGAACCACCGTCAATGACTACTGCTGTATTCGCCATCAAAGCTCACGGGAGAGTGTCAGCGTACAACCTCTATTGCCTCGCACCAACCGGCAACTCTCTGAAAGCAGGATTTGTAAACCTTTATACCCATTCATAGCTTGTTTTAAGATATAAAAGTATTATACGGTATTCTATAGAACTGTGTCAACAGGATGGACATGTGAGTTTTGTGAAAGCACAGTTTTATCGTTACAATTTGACATTCCCCATGATTTCACGCATACTGAAAATAAGCAGTACCAAAGATTGGAGGAATTATTATGAGTGGTTCAAGCAAATTCTTCTTTATTTTATCGGGTATTGTAAGCATTATCCTGGGGATATTCTTACTCTTAAATCCCGCTATTAGTCTCATAGCTTATGCCTGGCTTTTTTCTATTATCTTTTTCGTCAGTGCGGTCAGCTCTATTATAAATTATTTTACATTACCGTCTGAATTACGTAGCGGCTGGTATCTTATCAGCGGCATTATCGATGCTCTATTCGGTATCTATTTAATATTCGGCGGATTTGCATTCCTACCATTAGTACTCCCAATCACAATCGGCATCTGGATGGTAATTGAAGCCGTCTTTATTTTCATTACATCAAGAAAGTCCGACAGCATGGTATCACTCATGGGACGTAATGCAAAATGGCTTGCACTAATTCTTTTACTATTAGGCCTATTACTCATATTCCAGCCGATTGCTTCCGGTAAGGTATTTATCTACTTTATCGCTTTCGGTTTCTTATTTGACGGAATTTATTCCATCAGTGAGGCTTTTGTAAAATAGAATATAACTAAATAATTACACTATAAGATCGACCATGTACTGCCAAATAGCTGCCATAAATTACGATGTCTATTTCGTATTTGTGGCAGCTATTTTATTTGTTTTGGCTAGCCGTCATGGTAAATGTATTCGCCTACTACATTTGCAAGTGGTTAGACGCTTTTCTAGCTCTTTTATTTAGCAACTAGCCCAACGCTCTAACATTAGCGTAATAATGGGGTTATAGGACAAAAATTAGTACAACCCTGTAGTAATTTAAAATCCCCTTGATCAGTACCAAGATACTCATCAAAGGGATTATATTAATTATGAAAAAGACAAATAGCCCTTCGTTATCCTAGGATCGCTATTAAATTCAAGTTACATCTTAGGCTTTAAATATAACACCATTATGCTCTAGTTGTTCCACTGTTTTTTTACCAATGCCCGGTAGCATCAATACTTCTTGTTTAGTAATTGTTTTAAAATCATCTACTGTGTATAGGCCGGCTTGTGAAAGTGTAATTTGTGCACCGAACCGTATATTGTCATATACCGGATTTCCACGCAAAGCCCCACCTTTAGCGGCTCTTCATAATTGGGGGTGTAGTTGGGGTCTGAATCCTCCTGTTTCGAGGAGTGCTCGGGTGATGTAGTTGGTGAGGTTTCGCAAGTCCGAGTGCGGATCCGCGTAGGTGTTCGAGACGTCCGTTGATGGCTTCGGTAGGACCGTTGCTGGTGTGGGGATGATCGAAGTAGGCCAGGATGTCCCCGGCTCGGCGTTTGAGTGTCCTGCCCAGCGTGATGAGCTCGGTTAGGCCCCTCGGTACGCGTGTGGAGGTCAGTGTATTGATTTCGGCTTGCATCAGGGCCTTACCCACGTCCGTGTCGGGTGCGCGGTAGGCGCCAGGTGATGTTCTGGTAGACGCTCCATGTGACTTCGAGGGCGACGTGGTAATCGCTGGCGAACAGGTCGAGGATCTGGTGCTGCTGGCGTGGGGTGAGCAGGCAGGATCTGGTGTGTAACATCCTGCGGGCCTTGTATAGGGGGTCGGTGGCACGCCCGCGCCGGTGGTGGAGTTCTTGCTGAATGCGTCTGCGGCACTCATCCAAGGCGTTGCCAGCCAGGTGCACGACATGGAAGGGGTCCATGACTGCCCTCGCGCCGGGGAGTTCTTCAGCGGCTGCGCTTTTGAACCCGGTGAATCCATCCATCGCGACGATCTCAATGCGTTCGCGCCACGTGTCAGGGCGGGAGGCCAGCCAGGTTTTGAAAACCTGCTTGGAGCGGCCCGGGACCATGTCCAGGAGCCGGGAGGGACCGCGACGGTCTCGTACGGGAGTGACGTCCAAGATGACGGTGACGTATTTGTCGCCGTAGGGGGTGTGGCGCCACACGTGTTCATCCACGCCAATGACACGCACGCCTTCACACCGTGCTGGATCATTGATCAGCAGGCGCGCCCCTTCAGCCAGGACAGCAGTATTGGCGGCTCTTCCAGGACACACCGAGGGCCTGGGCGACGCGCGCCACCGTCAGATGGTGGACCACCAGGCCCGTCAGCGCCCAGCGCACCGCCGCACGCGAGAGCTTCGCGCGCGGATCGGCCGCTTGGCTCATGTCTTGGCGCCACACGTGAGCACACGTCTCGCACCGGTAGCGGCGCACGCTCACATGCAAGATCGTGGGACGCCACCCGTAAGGCTCGTGAGCTAAGCGCCTGACCACCGTGTCACGAGAAATGCCCTGGCACCCGCAGCGTCGACACCACCGGTCCTCACCCGTAATACGGCACGCCAACACTGCATGGTCTGCCTCAACGCGCTGGCCCGTCACTTCTAGGCCCAGGTCATCCAGGCGCGTGAACACGCTCAGATCAGGGCGATCAAAGATAGTATTGGCCATGTCGAGGTCTTTCAGATGGACGGTGTAGGAACCCCCATCATCGGAAGACCTCGACCCCTACCCAGCCACGACACGCCCAACCCCGCCCACAACACCTACACCCTCAAATGCGAAGAGCCACAAAAGTCCCTGCAGATCAGTCGCTGGCGCTTCCTTCGCCGCGCAGCTCGTCGAGCATGCCCGCCGTGAGGATGCCCGAGGGCAGGGCAACGACGGCGACGCCCATGAGCGAGGAGATCATGGCGATGGCACACCCCACGTCGGAGGTGGGGTAGAGGTCGCCGTAGCCGACGGTCGTCAGGGAGACGACCGCCCAGTACACGGCATCGAAGAAGGTGTTGAAGGTTTCCGGCTCGACGTTAAAGATGGCGAGGGCGCTGACGAGGATGTAGCCGATGGCCAGGCCGAGGACGGCGAGCAGCGCCTCCCTCTCTTTCTCGAACACGGCGGCGATGACGGAGGCGCTCTTCGAGTAGCGAATGAGCTTGAACGTCCGCAGGGCCCGAAACAGGCGGAGGACTCGCAGCGTGCGCGGCGCGTCGTTGAGGGCATTGAAGACTGGCAGGATCGACAGCAGGTCGATGACGGCCATGGGGGTGAAGGGATAGATCAGGAACGACAATGCGCCCTTGCCGAGCTTCAGATCCGCCGTCGCCCATCGTGCCAGGTAGTCGGCGATGAACACGAGGACGCAGGCGTACTCGATTGTCTCGAGGACGGGGCTGGATTCCTTGAAGCACAGGGGAAGGAGGCTGGCGATAATGAGCACGGTCATGACGTGCCCGCACCACATCGCCGCTCCCCCATCACCATCCAGCAGAGAGTAGAGACGTTTCCGCACCTTTAACACTCCTCATCGATATGCGCGTCACGCGCCGGAAAAACGCACCCACGACTGGGCACTGACTTGCGTCGAGCGAGGGCCCCGGAGCTTGCCACTCGCCGATACCACGCACTGTAGCACCGCGCCGAGTCCCGCCGACCACGCCCCACACACAGTTGTGGGCCGCTCACAAACAGCACAAGAACGCCTATCTCGTCAAAAACTCAACGAGTTTCCCCTCACAAACACCATACATATCAATTATTTACGCGTAAGGTAGTGGGCATGGCAACAGATACATGCACGCTGTTCGCGACACTGATCGACACGGAAGTTCGCGCTTGGAGCGCCGTTGAATCCGCCCTCTCCGAGGCCGGAAACGCGCTGACACTCGGCCGCTTCCTAGTCCTGCGCACGGTCCGAGACACCCCCGCGTGTCGCATCCAGGAGGTCGCGGCGAGCCAGGGGATCACCCTGGGAGCGGCCTCGCGCCTCGTCGATCGCCTCCACCGCGACGGACTGCTGCACCGCACCCCGTGCGAGCACGACCGGCGCGCGACCATCCTGACGGTGACGGACCGGGGCCTGGCGCACCTCGAGGAGGCCTGCGCGGTCGTCGAGAAGGAGCAGGAGCGCCTCTTCGCCCCACTCTCCACAGCCCAGCGCGAGGAGCTGACGCGCTGCCTCGCGCTCATCGCCGAGGCTGCCAAGGAGCGCGCATGATTCGCTTCGACCACGTCTCCAAGACCTACCCGGGCGGCACACGCGCCGTCGAGGACTTCTCCCTCACCGTCGAGCAGGGTTCCACGACCGTCTTCCTGGGCACCTCGGGCTGCGGCAAGACGACGCTCATGCGGATGGTGAACGCGATGGTCACCCCAACCTCGGGCAGGGTATTCGTACGAGACCAGGACGTCGCAGGCGAGGACCCCGTGCGCCTGCGCCGCTCGATCGGCTACGTCCTGCAGGAGGGCGGCCTCTTCCCCCACCGAAGCATCGCAGACAATATCGCGACCGTCCCACGCCTGGAGGGCGCCACGAAGCAGGCTTCCCGCGAGCGCGCGCTCGAGCTCCTCGAGCTGGTGGGCCTGGATCGCGAGATGGCCGATCGCTACCCCGCCCAGCTGTCGGGCGGCCAGCGTCAGCGCGTGGGCGTGGCCCGGGCGCTCGCCAATCGCGCGGACATCCTGCTGATGGACGAGCCCTTTGGCGCGCTGGATCCGATCGTGCGCGCGGAGCTGCAGCGTGAGCTAAAGGAGATCCAGCGGGCCCTGGGCACGACGATCCTCTTCGTGACGCACGACGTGGACGAGGCATTCACGCTGGGCGACCAGGTCGCCGTCCTCTCGACGGGTGGCCGCGTCGAGCAGGTGGGGACACCCACCGAGCTGCTCTCCTCTCCCGCCTCGCCCTTCGTCGCGGAGTTCGTGGGCGCCTCGCGTGCCGCGCGCCCGGTGCGCATCGCAGGGCCGGGCGGCCTGGTCGTCGACGACGCCGGCACCCCCGTGGGCACGCTGACGACCGACGAGGCCGGGGAGCGCCCGTGACCTGGCTGTCCTCGAACTGGGGGCTCATTGGCTCCCTGACTCTAGCTCACCTGTGGATCGCGCTGCCAGCGATCGCACTGTCGGTGCTGATTTCCGTGCCGATCGCGCGCTGGGCGGCGTTTTCACGCCGCGGCGGCTGGGTCCTGTCCGTCCTGTCGGCGCTGTACGCGGTGCCGTCGCTGCCGCTTCTGATTGTCATTCCGGTGATCGTCGGGGTGGCGCTACGCTCTCCCATCAACATGATCATCGTCCTGACGCTGTACGGCGTGGCGGTGCTAGTGCGCCAGGCCGCGGAGGGTTTCCGCGCGATCCCGCGCGCGACCCTGCAAGCAGCGAACGCGTGCGGCTATCCCCTCTTTCGACGTTTCGTCGAGGTGGAGCTTCCCCTGGCGACACCCGTCATCGTCGCGGGCACGCGCGTAGTCGCCACGTCGACGGTATCGCTCGTGACAGTGGGCGCGTTCATCGGAGTGCGCTCGCTGGGCACGCTGTTCACTGACGGCTTTCAGCGCGGACTCATCGCCGAGGTCGTGGCCGGCTTGGTCGCGACGGTTCTCCTTGCGCTCGTCGTCGATGCGCTGATCCAGGGAATCGGCTGGGCCCTCACTCCGTGGATGAGAAGGGGGCGGGCATGAACATTCTCCTTGACGCCCTGAAATGGTTGGCTATCCCCGCCCACTGGCTGGGCGAGTCCGGGATCCTCGTGAGGGCCACCGAGCACTTGGGCCTCACACTCCTGATCGTGGCGCTCGCAGCCCTCATCGCGCTGCCGCTGGGCACCTGGATCGGACATACAGGCAGGGGCCGATGGCTCGTGAGCGCGACGGGCGCGGCTCGGGCGATCCCAACGCTCGGCGTGCTGACGCTGGCCGGCCTGTGGCTGGGTATCGGGCTTGCGGCACCCACGCTCGCGCTCCTCGTTCTGGCGATCCCGCCGCTCCTGTCGGCAACCTACTCGGGCATCGCCTCGACGCCGCGCGCGACTGTGGACGCTGCGCGAGCAATTGGGCTCACTGAAAAACAGGTCCTCGCGCAGGTGGAGGCCCCGCACGCGGCCGGCCTCGTCGCGGCAGGGGTCCGCTCGGCAACCCTCCAGGTGATCGCGACGACAACACTGGCGGCCTACACGGCGAACTACGGCCTCGGCCGTTTCCTCTACGAGGGGCTCAAGACCCGCGACTACGCGGAGATGATCGGCGGCGCAATTGTCGTCGTCGCCCTCGCGCTGGTGACCGACGCACTCCTGGCGCTCATCGCCCGGCGCCTACGCGCCCGCACACATTCTTACTCAGACAACGAGAACAACTCACTCAAGGAGTCACTATGAAACGCACGATGATCACAATGGCTGCCGTCGCGGCTTCCGCCCTGGCCCTGGCCGCCTGCGGTTCGGCAGAGTCGGTCGGCGGCAACACGAGCACCGGGGGTTCGGAGAACGGCTCGACGACGCTCATCGTGGGGTCGCAGGACTACTACTCCAACGAGATCATCGCAGAGGCGTACGCCCAGGCCCTCGAAGGGGCGGGATTCAGGGTCGACCGCCAGCTGCGGATCGGCCAGCGCGAGGTCTACATGCCCGAGATCGAGGCCGGCGCGATCGACGTGTTCCCCGAGTACACGGGCAACCTGCTGCAGTACCTGGATGCCGACGCGACCGCGCGATCCACGGACGAGGTCTACGCAGCTCTGCAGACCGCGCTCCCCTCGGGCCTGCGCGCCCTCGAGCAGGCACCTGCGACCGACCAGGATTCCTACGTGGTGACGGAAGATTTCGCAGCCGCGCATTCGCTGGCCTCAATCGGCGACCTCGCGAGCGCGGGCACGCTCACCCTGGGTGGCAACTCGGAGTTGCAGACGCGGCCCTACGGTCCGACAGGACTGTCGCAGACCTACGGCGTGACCGTCGGGTTCACTCCGATTGAGGACTCGGGCGGCCCGCTCACCGTCAAGGCGCTGAAGGACGGCGACATCCAGCTGGCAAACATCTACTCCTCGGACCCGGCGCTGGCTGACGGGACGCTGAAGGTCCTGGATGACCCGAAGGGCCTGTTCCTTGCCTCGCACGTGGTACCCCTGGCCTCGTCACGCGTCAGCGATGAGGCCGCCGCGGTCATCAATCGGGTGAGCGCCGCGATGGACGCTCAGGACCTGGTGGAGATGAACCGGGCGTCGACGGTGGACCAGAAGTCCGCCTCGCAGATCGCCCGCGAGTGGCTTATTTCCGAGGGTTTGCTCTCCTAATTCCCACGTATCAACTCGACGAGGCCGGGGCCGGGTGTGTACGCACGCTCAGCCTCGGCCTCGTCGCATGAATACTTGGTCACAACAGTCCCACTATTATGTGATCCACACCATGATTTGACCTACTTTTTACGTTTGTAACCAAAATGTAATGCGCACATGATGGACATCTTTCATGAATTCCACGCGGCACGGGTTAATCTCGGACCATACCTGAGGGCACCGCCTCAGTTCCACCCATCAACCAGGAGGAAGAATCCATGAACCTGAAGAAGGCATGGCTCGTCATCCCCGCGGCTGCCGCGCTCGCTCTGACCGCCTGCGCCGGCGGCGGCACCACGTCGTCCGGCTCCGGCGACAAGGTCATCACCGCCAACGGCTCCGAGCCGCAGAACCCGCTCCTGCCGGGTCTGACCAACGAGAACGGCGGCGGCAAGATCCTGACCGTCCTGTTTAGCCAGCTCGTCCGCTACGAGACCGACGGCACCGCCGTCCTTGACGTTGCCGAGTCCATCGAGCCCAACGAAGACGCATCCGAGTGGACCATCAAGCTCCACAACGACCGCAAGTTCTCCGACGGCACCCCCGTCCAGGCCCACAACTTCATCAAGGCTTGGAACCTCATCACCTCCAAGAACCAGCAGCAGGCTGCGTTCTTCAGCATCTTCGAAGGCACCGACGACGAGGGCAACGGTGAGATCACCGGCCTGACCGAGATCGACGACTACACCTTCACCGCGAAGCTGAAGAACCCCACCTCGGACTTCATGTCGCGCCTGGGCTACGTCGCCTACGCGCCGCTCCCGGACTCGACCCTCGCTGACCCCGACGCCGGCGGCCAGAACCCCGTGGGCAACGGCCCCTACAAGATGGCCTCGGCCGACGCGTGGGAGCACAACGTCAAGTTCGCGACCGTCCCCAACGAGCACTACGTGGGTGACACCAAGGCTCAGAACGACGGCGTCACCTTCGTGTTCTACACGAGCCTCGACGCCGCCTACCAGGACCTGTCCTCCGACTCCCTGGACGTCCTCGAGAGTGTTCCGGCCTCCGTGTTCGCCACCTTCGAATCCGAGCTGCCCGGCCGCACCGTGAACCAGCCCTACGCTGGCGTCCAGTACTTCACGATCCCGCAGTACCTGCCCCACTTCTCCGGTGAGGAAGGCCGCCTGCGCCGCCAGGCCATCTCCCTGGCCGTCGATCGTGACACCATCACGAAGACCATCTTCAACGGCACCCGTACCCCCGCCAAGGACTTCACTGCTCCAACCCTCGAGGGCTACGACGCCAACATCGCCGGCAACGACGTCCTGACCTACAACCCCAACAAGGCCAAGGAACTGTGGGCACAGGCCGACGCCATCTCCCCGTGGGACGGCACCTTCACCATCGCCTACAACTCCGACGGTGGCCACAAGGAATGGGTCGACGCGACCGCTAACTCCATCAAGAACACCCTGGGCATCGCCGCGGAAGGCAACCCCTTCGCCGACTTCAAGTCGCTGCTCGATGCCGAGGACAAGCGCGAGATGACCGGCGCGTTCCGTAACGGCTGGCAGGGCGACTACCCGGCGCTGTACAACTTCCTGCAGCCCCAGTTCGCCACCGGTGCCGACGCCAACAAGGGCGACTACTCCAACAGCGAGTTCGACTCCCTGATGATCCAGGCGTCCTCCGCCACCACCACCGCGGACGCCGTCAAGACCCTCCAGAAGGCCCAGACGATCCTGCTCCAGGACCTGCCGGCCGTCCCGCTGTGGTACCCCAACGTCAGCGGCGGTTGGTCGAAGAACGTCGACAACGTCCAGTTCGACTGGAAGGGCCAGCCCGTGCTGTACAAGGTCACCAAGAAGTGATCGCACGAGGTTAACCTCTCCCGCGGGGCGGGCGGCGCAAGCCGCCCGCCCCGCGCACATCTCTTTTCGGCAGCCCCACACAGATCAACGCAGCTCAGCGACGCACTGCGCACCCGCATTGACGCGGCACACACTTTCATCTCAAAACAGCACCGCGGGTTTGATCCGGCATACAAATTGAGAGACTGATGCGCCATTTGCCCATTCTTTACCCTATGATGGGACCATAGTCGGCCTCGCCCGCGAGGCACCGCCAGGGATCGGAACCTCCCCTCCCACGACACGAACACTAAAGGATTGTCCATGCTCCGCTACATCGGACGGCGACTCCTCCAGACCATCCCGGTCTTCTTCGGAGCCACCTTTCTGATCTTCGCGATGGTCTACCTGATGCCAGGTGACCCCGTCGCCGCACTCGGCGGCGACCGCGGCCTCTCCGAGGCCGCCGCCGCGCAGATCCGCGCCCAGTACAACCTGGACAAGCCCTTCTGGATGCAGTACCTGCTGTACCTCAAGGGAGTCTTCACACTCGACTTCGGCACCGCGTTCAACGGCCAGAAGGTTACGTCCATCATGGCGACCGCCTTCCCGACGACCGCGAAGCTCGCCATCTACGCCCTCGCCATCGAGACCATCCTGGGCATCAGCCTGGGCGTCATCGCGGGCATGCGCCGCGGCAAGTGGTTTGACTCCACCATCCTCGTGGTCTCCCTCCTGCTGATCTCGGTCCCCACCTTCGTGCTCGGCTTCGTCCTCCAGTACGTCCTGGGCGTTCAGCTCGCGATCCTGCCGACCACGGCCTCGGCCTCCGTCGACATTAAGAGCCTCACCATGCCAGCCATGGTGCTCGGCGGTGTCTCCCTGGCCTACGTCATCCGACTGACCCGCCAGTCCGTCTCCGAGAACGTCTCTGCGGACTACGTGCGCACCGCGCGCGCCAAGGGCCTCTCCGGCGGCGTCGTCATGACGCGCCACATCCTGCGCAACTCCCTCATCCCCGTCGCCACGTTCATCGGCGGCGACCTCGGCGCCCTCATGGGCGGCGCGATCATCACCGAGGGCATCTTCAACATCCACGGCGTCGGCGGCACCCTGTGGAACGCCATCATCAAGGGCGAACCCCAGACCGTCGTGTCGGTGACAACAGTGCTCGTGCTGGTCTACATCATCGCGAACCTAATCGTCGACCTCCTGTACGCCGTGCTCGACCCGAGGATCCGCTATGAGTGACCAGATTCCTTCCGCCAACATCACCCGCACCCGCGCGGGCCAGGACCACTACGTCTCCGACATCGACGAAACCGGCCTCGGCGCCGTCGACGCGGTCGCCGACGAGGGTGCCCCCTCGTCCATGTGGGGCGAGGCCTGGAAGCGCCTGCGCCGCCGCCCGACCTTCTGGATCGCCGCGTTCATTATCACGCTCGCCGCGCTCCTCGCCCTCTTCCCGTCACTCTTCACCGCGACCGACCCGAAGTTCTGCGAGCTCTCCTCGTCGCTGGCTGGCCCCTCCGCCGGACACCCCTTCGGCTTCGACAAGCAGGGCTGCGACATCTACGCCCGCGTCGTCTACGGCGCCCGCGCATCCGTGTCCGTCGGCATCCTCACGACCATCGCGGTCGTGCTAATCGGCGGCACCGTCGGCGCACTCGCCGGCTACTTCGGCGGCTGGTTCGACGCCCTCCTCTCGCGCGTCACCGACGTATTCTTCGCGATCCCGCTGCTCCTCGCCGCGATCGTGTTCATGCAGATGTTCAAGGGCTCGCGCTCCATCATGATGGTCGTCATCGTCCTGTCCATGTTCGGCTGGACCTCCATCGCGCGCATCACCCGCGGTTCGGTCCTGTCCGCCAAGAACGAAGAGTTCGTAACCGCGGCCCGCGCGACCGGCGCTTCCCGCGCGCGCATCCTGCTGAGCCACATCATCCCGAACTCGATGGCCCCGATCATCGTGTACGCGACCGTCGCGCTGGGCACCTTCATCGTGTCCGAGGCCTCCCTGTCCTTCATGGGCATCGGCCTGCCGACGTCGGTCGTCTCCTGGGGTGCTGACATCTCGTCCGCTCAGACGTCCCTGCGCACCAACCCGATGGTCCTGTTCTACCCGGGCGCGGCCCTGGCCCTGACCGTCCTCAGCTTCATCATGATGGGCGACGCCGTGCGCGAAGCCCTCGACCCGAAGGCACGCAAGTGAGCGAAACGAACACCCCCCAGCTCTCCGAGAAGGAGATGGAAGAGATCGTCGAACGAGCCGTCGCCCCCAGCGCGGCCCCGGCCTCGTCCGACATCCACCCGGACGACGCGCAGCCCCTGCTCAAGATCACGGACCTGGAGGTCACCTTTACCTCCTCGACCGGCGTCGTCCCCGCCGTGCGCGGCGCGAACCTGACGATCTACCCCGGCCAGACCGTCGCCATCGTCGGCGAGTCCGGCTCCGGTAAGTCCACGACCGCCGCCGCCGTCATCGGCCTGCTGCCCGGCACCGGCAAGGTCGCGGGCGGAAAGATCGAGTTCGACGGCCGCGACATCACCCACCTGACCAACAAGCAGTGGGTGGAGCTGCGCGGATCCGGCATCGGCCTCGTCCCCCAGGACCCGATGAGTAACCTCAACCCCGTGCTCCGCGTGGGCAAGCAGGTCAAGGAGGCCCTCCTCGCGAACAACGTCGTGCCCCGCTCCGAGGCCGGCCAGCGCGTCACCGCCCTCCTCGAGGAAGCCGGCCTGCCCGACGCCGAACGCCGCGCCAAGCAGTACCCGCACGAGTTCTCCGGCGGCATGCGCCAGCGCGCCCTCATCGCCATCGGCATGGCCGCGCACCCCAAGCTGCTGATCGCCGACGAGCCGACCTCCGCCCTGGACGTGACCGTCCAGCGCCGCATCCTCGACCACCTCGGCAAGCTCACCTCCGAGATGGGCACCGCCGTGCTGTTCATTACGCACGACCTCGGCCTGGCCGCCGAGCGCGCCGAGCAGCTCGTCGTCATGCACCGCGGCCGCATCGTCGAGTCCGGCCCCGCCCTGGAGATCCTCCAGCACCCCCAGCACCCCTACACGAAGCGCCTCGTGTCCGCCGCGCCCTCCCTGGCCTCGGCGCGCATCGAGTCCGCCCACAAGCAGGGCATCAAGGTCACCGACGAGGAGCTCGTCGGCGCCGGCAAGGGTTCGACCTCCACGGACGCCATCATCCGCGTCGAAAACCTCACCAAGGAATTCGACATCCGCGGCGCCAAGAAGGGCCAGGACACCTTCCTGGCCGTCGACGACGTGTCCTTCGAGCTGCGTCGCGGCACGACCCTCGCGGTCGTCGGTGAGTCCGGCTCCGGCAAGTCCACCGCCGCGAACATGGTGCTCCAGCTCCTCAAGCCCACCAAGGGCAAGGTCTACTTTGACGGTGAGGACACCTCGCAGATGAGCGAGGCGGAGCTCTTCCGCCTGCGTCGCCGCCTCCAGGCCGTGTTCCAGAACCCCTACGGTTCGCTGGATCCCATGTTCTCGATCTACCGACTGATCGAGGAACCCCTGAAGATCCACGGCTACGGCACCCTGGAGTACGCGCGCGCCGAAATCAAGCGGGCCGAGGCCACGGGCCGCGAGCCCGAGGAGTGGATGCGCGTCCTCGTCGAGGCCGCGGAGGCGAAGCGTTCGCTGACGGCCGCCGAGAAGCGCGAGTTCAACCCGAAGAAGCTGCGCATCGCGCGCGCTTCCGAGCTGCTCGACATGGTGGCTCTGCCGCGTAGCGCCATGCGCCGCTACCCGAACGAGCTCTCCGGCGGCCAGCGCCAGCGCGTGGCCGTGGCCCGCGCCCTCGCGCTCAACCCGGAGGTCATCGTCCTGGACGAGGCCGTGTCCGCCCTCGACGTGCTGGTGCAGAACCAGATCCTGTACCTGCTCAACGACCTGCAGGCACAGCTGGGCCTGTCCTACCTGTTCATCACGCACGACCTGGCCGTTGTCCGCCAGATCGCCGACGACGTGATCGTCATGGAGAAGGGCAAGCTCGTCGAGGCCAACTCGACGGACGAGCTGTTCAACAACCCGGTCCAGGCATACACGCGCGAGCTGATCGAGGCCGTCCCCGGCCGCAACATCCAGCTCAACCTGTGAGCAACTGACACTCGCGAGTGTGGGGCCCGAGGCGCTGCGGCGCCTCGGGCCCCTCGCTGTGCGCGGGCCGGGTTGCTTCGCCCGATTGATGATGTTGCTTGTGGCCCCACGGGTGTTCCGGGCGCCGTCGGGCCCGGGTGGCGTCGGGTCCGGGTACCCACCACACCGGAGGCAAGGGGGGTTTTGCAGCATTAGGAGGTGGCTGGCGGCGTGTCGCCGGCGTGTCACACCCCTAATGACGCCATTTCCCCCGTTTGGGGGCGGCCAGGTCCCGACGGGAGGCGGTGTGGCCGCCAAACTGCAGACCACCTCGGCGAACAACGCTGATAACGGCCTGTTGTGACTGATTGGGTCTGCGCTGTCGTGGTTTCGGTCTTAGTCATCGTGTGTTGTTCGCACGTGGGCCCTTGAACCTGCGCGTCAACCCTTAGACGCGCACATAAACCCCTAGACATGCGCCTGGGCTGCGCCGCCCACGCGCATATCATCGGGTTAACGTGCGAGGTATCGGGCCCACGTGCGAGGTGTCGGGCCCACGCTCCACAAGCCGGGCCCACATGCGTGGTGACGGGCGCGCCAACGACAACAGCCACCAACCGAAGCAATGTCGCACGCAATTTCCCTATCAACCTTTCACACATTGTAATAGCGCCGCTGCAATTCCAACGTTTCCAAGCATCTCAGAAAACACGCTTGGGGACTTGCATGCGACTTTCAGGTCAGGACACCACTCCCGCCCAACTCATTCACTGGCTGACGGCGGAGTGACATGCGACGGTGAGCGGGCCCCGGACAACAGACCACCCCACGCTCCACCCCTGACATTTGTCACGGCACCACCTGCATCAAAGGGCACTTCCGGGACCATTAATACGGGCGCAGACTGGGAGCCATGAACGCAGAAGCAACGCCCGCCCTCCAGGCGACAAACATTCACCAGTCTTTCGGCCACGTCGATGCGCTACGCGGCGTGAACCTGACCCTCATGCCCGGCGAGATCGTGGCACTCCTCGGCGTCAACGGCGCGGGCAAGAGCACTTTCCTGGACATCGTCCTCGGCCTGGCCACCCCCACGCAGGGCGACATCAGCGTCT
>ERZ773054.956-NODE-956-length-19308-cov-4.089285_pt1 | contig 19308 bp, 18 predicted proteins | sample MGYA00580630_ERZ773054 | MGnify/ENA primary metagenome ERZ773054 (study PRJEB29015, sample SAMEA2737994) | human oral metagenome | biome: human oral; feature: human-associated habitat; material: dental | place: China | collected 2115 ... | reverse complement strand
AAAAAGCCGATGCGCGGATCAAGCTCGGTTTTGTAAATTTCGCTGAGGCAGACGTTATAAATGCGCGTATTTACATAGCTAATGAGGGCATTAATTTTATCTGCCGGCGGGCGTTTGGAGCGCGTCGTAAATTTAAAACTGCGCTGATCCTCGATGATTTCGTTCCAGGCCGCGAAATACTGCTTGGCAAAGCCGCCTTCCACCGCCATTACCGCTGCTATGTCGCAGACGCGCGCTAGAGCATCCAGATGCGGTGCAGCATCAAGCGAGACGCCGTAAACCTTACAATTAATAGCTGCATTTAAGATGCGAGCGCGAGTAATTTCACGAGCGATAAAAAGGCGCTTAGAAAGATCGTCAAAAGCCCGCAGCTGCGCCAAAAGCACAAAGCCGCTTTTGTTTACAGAATTTGAAGTATTCGGGAAAAAACTGCCGCGAAAGCTCTGATAGGCGCTAAAAATATGCAGCAAAATGTTATTATCAGCCAAAAACGCCATAGCATAGGTATCAAGCTCTACCCGCGCCAAAATATAAATTTCATCAATTGCATTAATCGGCAAAATTTTACTAGTTAGAATTCCGCCCTCGTCGTTAAATTTATCGAAGTATAGATTATTATCTTTGCGGCGCAATCGGCCTGGGCTTAAAATAAAATGCGTGCGATCCGATTTTTGCATACTTTATCCTTAAATTTTAGCTGAATATTGCCTCGTTTTTATCGCATCCGATGACGAGGCGCTGTGAATATTTGAGCGAATTAAAAGTATAAATTACTACCGAATCAAGCTTGCTAGAGCATTCTTTTTGCAAAATCGCCATTAATTTTTTAAGATCGCTCGCTCTGATTTCACCCTCAAAAACGCTGAATTGCACGCGAGGCAGAAACTTCTCGACCGCCTTTCGGACGCGCGCGGCGTTATTTTTCTCCTTTTCGCCGCTGCTTGAAATATCGTAAAATAAAATAGCGTACATTCTATCTCCTAAATGCAATAATCACGATAAGCGCAACTCTCGCAAATCTTTTGCGGGCTAAATTTAGACGGCTTTGACTCGTTCACAAGGGCGATAATGTCGTTTAGAATTGTTTCGATTTTAGTGAAATTTTCGGCATTATCCTCAATGGCTATGACGGTTTTGCCGCTAATTAATTTGCCTTTTACCTCTTTTAAATTTAAGCCTATTTTTAAAAGATAGATATAAAAAAGCAGCTGCATCTTGCCTGCTTCTGGATTTTTTAGGCTCTTTTTATATTCGGTGATGAGATAATGTCCGCGCTGCTTGGAAAGCTTATCAAATTTCAAATTTGAAAATGCAAAGTCCTGCAAACCGTTCTCTTTGATATCCGCTAGCGCCTTGCCCATCAGCATGTTTTCATCCTCCTGATTGGCGTGAATATTGTGTGCGTAAAGCCACGCCTCGCGCTTACAGGTGATGTAATAATTCACAAGCGTGCCGGTGATTTGGTCTTTGCAAAACATTAGTCGAAAAACTCATTCTTGAGATTTAAGGCGGCATCCTTTTTAATCCCGAAATTATTATTGTACGAAGTATCACCGAATGGTAAATAATAGACATCTTTTAGCCCATCAATACGCTTTATATTTAAACGCTTTGCATCAAATTCTGTGATATTTACACCAAATCTATTAATTTTCTTAATAGTATTCGTAAATATATCTTTCTTATTAAATTTGTCCATATCAAGCCTATTGATTTCAAAAATTTCATTTTGAAATTTTTTAATATAATCTTCTTTTGGCTCAATTATTACTAAAATTTTAAGTCTATCATCCATCGCCTCGCTAATCTTTTCGTTTATATCGTAAAATCCGAGCTCTTGCATCTGTTCCGCCAAAAATAAGCTCTCTAGGCTTTGCTTTATGGCGCTGAAATACCTAGTGGAAATATCTAAAATTTCGCTTTCGATGATATCTCTTTGCTTTAGAATTTTTACCAAAATAGTATCGCTAATGCGTTTTAAATCACCGTAAATGAGATCGGAATAGTCGCAAATATCGTTAAATACGTATAATTCTCCCAGAGCTGTGAAATTTCTATTTATACGACCGGCAGTTTGGATAATCGAGCTAATGGGTGCTATCTCTCTAAATCCGACATCAAAATCCAAATCCACGCCAGCTTCGATAGACTGCGTAGAAATTAGTAAGATCGGATCACCGTGCCCACTTTTATTTTTAGTAATTGCATCTTTTATATTTTCGATATTTTTTCGTTTGTGATCGTCGCACATATATCCGTTTAGGCAAAAAACTTTAAATTCATCGTAAAATTCCAAAAATAGCTCTTGGGCTTTTTTAATGGTATTTACGACGACTAGTGTATTTTTGCTTTTTGCTAACTGTTTAATCTTGTCTTTTAAAGCACTCTCGTCACCATCAAACCACTTCAAAACGTATCTATTTTGGTCTTTGAAATAATCTAAATTTGAAATTTCTTTAAATTTAGTCGTATCAACAATAGGCATCGTAGCGGACATAAAGATAAAAATGCAGCCAAATCTTTCCGCCAACATCTCGCAAAGTTTCATAAAATCCGCCCTAAACTTATACGGTACCGCCTGCGCCTCATCGATTATTATTACACTATTTTTTAATCGGTTAAATTTTACGCTATCTTTATTTTTGTTTCCAAAGAGTGCAAATATAAATTGATATAGCGTAGTTACGTTAATATCTCCGCTAAAGGAATCCATCAAAAATTTAACTCTAGAATAGCGATCTTGCGGAGTGCCTTCATCTATCGTAGTTTTGTGATGAATTTTATGAATTAATATATTTTTATCGTCTTTGAAAATCTCTTTTATCTCATCATAAACTTGATCTATGATAGCCGTAAACGGCAGCACGTAAATAATACGTTCTTTATTAAATTTAGCGGCAAAATTTAGCGCAGTCAAAGTCTTGCCGTAGCCCGTAGGCGCAGTTAAAGTAAAAAGATTATGATTTACATCGAAATTATTTAAAACGAATTTTCTAAACTCGCTTCTTTTTTCATTTGGCTTACGATTTTCTAGGACTTTGATATATTTTTCGATCGTATTAGAATTCGCCGGTTTAGAAACAGGAATTCTTTGATTAAAAATAGCTTCATATTTATCACTATAAATAAGCGACGAAAATATGTCTTTGAAATTTAAAAAGTCATCGTAATCAAACTTCTTTTTCGCAAATTTGAAGTATTCTCTTAAATGTTTAGCTTTAATTAAAAGCTCATTTTTATCCCTTTTAATATCTTTGTAAATTTCTAAACCTAAAGCTTTATCTAAGACTTCATCCCAAAAGCCTAGCTCTCTCGAGCTCTCAAAATATTTACCGAAATTTTTATTTTGCGTTGTAAGCTCACAAAAATTTTCTACATTTCCATGGTGTGATACGATGGATAAAAATCCAAAAGCCGTATCTAGCTCATTAAATTCTGAATTTAGTAAAAATATGTAAGCGGATAATAAAGCATGATTTTTATCTGCAATTTTTTCGGTAGGATTTTTTATATAAATCTGAAAATTAGTTTTTAGCTTAGCTATATCGTGATAAATTTTAATGCATTGTAAAAGCCTACTATCCGATTCGGCAAACATATTTATTATATGCTTTCTTAGCGGCTTATTAGGATGCGATAGCGGCTCACTTTGCAAAATAGACCTTGTAGTCATTTATTTGATAAATATTTCCTCTATTCTTTGCTTTGATTTGACTATTGCCACTTAACTTAATAACAAAATCTTTAAAATCCTTAAAAATTCGATCCTCTTTGCATCCGCAAGCCATTCGAGCCGTAGTAAGTCTGATATCAAAGCTTTGTGCATCAAATATAAAATCGTCCATCAAAATGAACGTATCTATAAAACTTTCCTTTTCATGCACCAATCCACAATTTTTTATCTCGATATATTTAAAATCCGCTATACAAAAATTTATACCTAAATATGGTGTAAAGACACATTTGTGAGCTTTTAAGCTGTCGATTATCTTTTCTTTATAAGAAGCGTTTAAAGCACTTAAATCAACGAATATGATATATCTAGGATCTTTTATTAGCTCTTTATAAAACTGCTTTTTCTCGCTAGAATCTTGATAGCCTTGTTCGATATGCATACTTGACGATAGAGCAAATTTTATACCGTTAAAAATCATAGTTTTTTTGTGAAATTGCGAATTTAAAATAACGCTATAACCTATATCGTTAAGTTTAAAATAATTCATTTCACCTATAATCGCTCCCAAAAGCCCCATGATGGCAGTCTTTGGCGGCACCGGGTATGTAAGAGACGAGTAGATAGTAGCCGGATGAGAAAAATGCGCATAATCTCCCGATAGCTCAAAAGCTATTATATCCATTTAAAATCCTATTTTTATCCAATTACTATCAAATTGTGATCTGTTATTTTGCTCGAAGTCAAAATCGCTCATATACTCTATTTTTTCGATCTCTTGCGCGTATCTAGTAAGTTTAGCTTTTAATCTAGAAAAATCAATCATAAAATCATTTATACTTCTTATCTCCACATCTTCTTTGCTACTATTTATAGCCACACAGTTATTTAAATCTCCAGCGAAAGTATCATTTTTATATGTAATTACTAGCATAAATCTAGGCATCTGACCCATTTTCGTGCGAGTAATTAAATTTTTAGTCCCACTCCAGAGCGCGCTTAAAATCACTTTCACATCATCTTCGCTCAAATTCGTAATCTTTGCACTATGATTATCCACTATTCCGTAAGTTGCAAACATTGCATAATTTAAAAAATCTTCTTCTCTAAACGTTTTATTTGCCTTATCGCTACCGCTTGCAAATGCGCCGGTGCCTTTTATATGCTCTACCGCAACTCTATGAAGCGATCTGCTCATTCTAAACTGAATGGGTCCAACAAATTGAATTCCGGCTGTTTTTATGCCTTCTTTTTTCATCTCGTCTTTATCCGATATTGGCAAAACTCCACCAAATGCGCGAATATCGATAAATTTAGATAAAATTTCTTTTTCAATCTCGATTTTTTCTTGCTTAACGTTAATTACTTCACGTATTGCGCTTTTGCAATCTAAGATATTTTCATCTCTTTTATACTCTTTAATGAAAATCGTACTTTCGTCTTTTTTCATAATTTCATCTCTAATTGTTCGCTTTATACGTACATCAGTAACTTCTGCTATACCCGTCTCATCGTCTATCCTAGGAGCGTTATCTCTTAGCATATCGCCGTTTGGATTAAAATTTTCGCCGTCCCAAAGAAATAGAATTTCCTTCTTTTTCATTACTCGTCTCCTTGAGTGTTATCTTTAATATATTTCGTAAAATCACTTCCGCCCATAGCAAAAGCTAGCGTTACATAAGCGCTATTAACCCGCTTTTGAGATAAAAACGCACTTGGTAAAATTCCAATCAAAATATCGCGCATGATTTCTATATTAGCGCTTCTTTTTCCTCGCGATACATTGGAGAGTTTTTTATTGGTTTCATCGCACTTGGTCCAAATTCGTTCTAAAAGTTCTTTCGTAATTAAGCCGGCATTATTCAGCCATTTTTCGAATGAACTATTTTTGCTAATAGCAAATTGGCGATTTATCAACCCTGCAGACATCATTCCTAGTAAATACGCACTCTGCAATACTTCATTATCTTTTAGAAATTCGCTATTTTTCAAAATCGAGCTTATTAGCTCTTTTTTATCGCTTAAGCCTTGCAAATTAACCTCCCTTGCAAATGATATTTTTCCATTTAAAGCACCTATTTCATTAAAGAAATTTTGATATTTTTCTATACTTTCTATACTTCTATTTTGATATGTCTTAACGCAATTAAAATAAAATCCCCACTCTATTTTTGACGCATAACTAGAGTTAATATTGCCTTTATAAATCAAAGCAGCATATTTTTCCATCATATCATCTAAATTCATCCTATTTTGCGATAATAAAAAATCCATAATATCGATGTTTTTAAGAAATAAATTTTGCATGTAAATAGTATCGTCTTGTTGATCTTTACTATCTTTTCGCCTAATCGCCCTAATGTTATATCTACCCATTAAATCGGAAATTTTAGAAATATAAGACGGCAATACATCATCTATTTGCAATAATACATTAACTGCAGCATTGCTTTTTTTATAAAATAGAATTGTATTTAGCACGGGCATATTTGCTTGCGCTTTAGCTACGGATTCCAACTCGTAATTAATACTTTCTTCGATATTTTGTATGCCTTGCAGATCTTTTTTCTTTTCGCTCGGATCTTTTAAAATTTCCACTATTTTTTCTAATAAATTTGTATCATTTACCATTAACGTTGGTAAGACCGCCATTTTATCCCCATAAAAATTAAAAGATAATTCCTTATCAATTACCATAAAACCGTTTTTAACCAAATTTGCATTAGCGCTATTTAGAGGTAGTAATCTAACTTTAATGTCTTGCAAAGCAGTCGGTAGCTCATTTACAGAACAAAACGCTAAATTCGCATCTCCACCGATACCCATACTATTTGTAAGCATATCATAACCATAAATTTTGGTAGTTTTACTATTATCGCTATCGCTTAAATGACTCGTAAAAATATTTTTGAAATACGCTGAAACTGGTCTACCCTCCCAAGATAATGCAAAAAAAGTAGCCACTTTCATGCCCTTTTTCTTAGGCTCTTCTTGTAGAGTTGTAATTTCACTTAAAATATCATCAAAAAAGCTCTCGTTTAAGCCAGATAAATCCGTTAATATTTTATCATTTTTGACATCGACAGGATTGAAGCAAGAAAGCATATTTTTTACAGCTTTTAAAATCCCTTTTATAAATTTAGGCGTATCGTCTTTTACGGCTTTGCTAATGAATTGGACATTAGGGAACAAATTGCCAGAATTCGCGCCTATGCCAAATCTACAAACTATTAAATCGTCTCTTGAAATATTGTTATTTACCGATATTTCTTTACTTTTAATATCACAAAGATAAATTTTAATAGCATCGTATTCGTAGCTCTTGTTGTTAATTTTAGTTTTTTGTTTGTCGTAAATTTCGCCGATACTAGAAAAAATTTTAACTATATCGCCCAAAATTTATCCTTTCTAAAATATACGTGAATTATAACTAATTTTAATTATATTGTCAATAGTTATTGTGTTTTAATGAAATAATTTGCCTTTTTTAAATTTTTATTATACAATCTGTTTTAAAGCAAGCAATCATCCTTTTTAGGATTTGAAATTTGTGCTTTAATGCAGTCTTGCTTTACAACCTCCAAAACCCCTACTCCGTAGTTCATGCACCCGCTTCCAGCACCCATACCAAGGATCAAATTGATTAGTTCTGCATTAGCTACAATTTTCCATCTTGCTTGCCACGCATATACCGGCTCGCGGTTGTTGCCGTAATAGAATTTCGCAGATTCACCCGGCTTTTGCCACAATAAATTTAACTCCATTTCGCCATCATATTTTTGCCCCATAATCGTTTCAAATCGCTGTAAAATATTCGTCTTCATCATCTCTAAATGCCTGCTATCTTGCGGCTGCAAATAGACTTTATGCCCCAAAAGCCCGCTTACTGCGCATGCCACGTAGCCTTGCACAATAGCTTCGTTCTCGCAAATTTTATGATTTTTTGCTTCGACGGTAGTTTGCGTAAATAGAATTTCACCCAAGCTTAGCCCGTCTTTTAGCACTGCTAGCGCGATTTTACGTTCAAACTCCGGCTCGCATGAAGTAAATCGCACGCGCAAGTCCTCTCCTCGCAAGATAAAATCAAACACCGTGCGTTTAAAAATTTTACCGCTTGATTCGTGCCTATATCCTACGTGCTCTGAAGCCGGCAGATAGCGATAAAGAAAGCCCTGAATCAGCTGCGAGAGAGATTTTGTGATTTTTAGATTTTTAGTTGGTAATTTTGCGTTGATGATTAGCATTTGCGCTCCTTTGCGCGGTAAAATTTTGCCCAAGGTTCGCGCAAACCTTGGGCAAATGAGCTCTAAGTAAAATTAAAATCCTATCTCTTTGATATCGGCAAACTGCAAAAACGCGCGATAAATTTGCCCGATATTTGCGATACGATTTGCGCGTATCGCGGCATCCTGGGCGTTTATCATTACGTTATCGAAAAAATCATCAATCACGCCTTTAAGCCCAAATAGCGAGCGCAGATACCCACTCACGTCGTTTTCGTTGAGCTTAATCGCCCTGAACGCCGCATTTAGCGCACGCTCAGCATCGTGTTCGAATAGGCTTTCGTCCACCGCGCCTATTTTTTCGTCCTTGATGATATTGGCTAGGCGCTTAAAAGTTGCGAAATTCTCTCCGAAATCCGCTGCTGCTGCGATCTCGCCCAGCGCCTTTATGGCCTTGCTTAGTAGTAATAGATCGTTTTCGCCGCTTGCGATGCACGCCTTGATCACGGACGGATTTATATCGTCAAAAATTCCGTATAACCTATCTTTTATAAAATCCAGCAGCTTAGAAATGTCAAATTTCTTATAATTTGGCGCCAGCTTTTGCGCCAGCGCATTCGCATCAAAGCTCAATCCTTGATTTAGTAAAATTTTAATTAGCCCCGTAGCTGCGCGGCGAAGTGCATACGGATCTTTATTGCCGCTTGGAACTTTATTGATACTAAAAAGCCCCAGGAGCGTTTCAAATTTCATCGCCACAGCGATTACGCTACTAAATACACCGCTTGGCAGCTCGCTATCCTCGCCGCTAGGCAGATATTGCTCGCGTATCGCGCGGCATACATGATCTGCCAGTCCAGCGTGTGCGGCATAGTAGCTGCCCATAATGCCTTGAAGCTCGCTAAATTCGCCCACCATCGTGCTGCCAAGATCTGCTTTGCTAAACATTACGGCATTTTCCACATCCCGCGCAAAATCCTTTTTGCCGATATCCGCCTCAATCTGCGTAGCATAATCCGCGCTCAGTGCCCTTGCTACAGCTAGCTCGCGCACCTGCTTATCATAAACCGAGCCAAGAGCTTGCATATAGGAAATTTGCTTAAGTTTTTCAGGGCTAAATTCCGCTTGCAAATCGCTTTTCCAAAAAAACATAGCATCGCTTAGGCGCGCGCGTAAAACTTTTTCATTGCCGCGTACTACAAGCTCGTCATCATTGGTTATCGCATTACTAACGACAACGAAGTGATTGCTTAAGTTTTTATCCTCGAAAACGGGAAAATAGCGCTGATTCTCCTTCATCGAAGTGATGATGACCTCTTTTGGTACGCTTAAAAAATCTCGCTCAAAACTGCCTAGCAGCGCCGTCGGATACTCGGTGATCGCCGTTACTTCATCTAGCAACGCAGGATCGACCTCAATCTTAAAACCATGCTTTTTCTCGAGCTTTACAAACTCGCTTAGAATTTTATCTTTTCTTTTTTGCTCGCTTAAAATTACGCCGTTACGCTCCAGCAGTGCAAAATAATCTGCGGCGTCTTTAAATTTAATCGCTTCATAGCCAAATTTTCGGTGCGGAAAAAATGCAGCTGCGCTTCGCACGCCATAAATTTCAAAATTTACGTTTTGACCGCCCAAAACGCAGGCTATGCTTCTTATCGGACGGATAAACTCAAACTCGCCGCTACCCCAGCGCATTGCGCGTCCAAAATTTAGCGATCGTAAAAACTCCTCTATCATTTCGCCTAGGATTCCACGACTATCACGCCCCTTTTGCACCGCAGCGTGGTAGAGCACCTCTTTGCCGCCTATCTGCCGAAATTCCAGCTCGCTTTCGCTTATGCCGCATTTTTTAGCAAAACTTAGCGCTGCAGGGCTCCACGCGCCGTCTTTGAGCGCGACGGATTTTGGCGCGCCCGTGCTTATGATCTGCGCATCATCGCCGCGTTGTGGAAAATCCTCGTGAAATAGCACAAATCTACGCGGGCTAAATTCGAAGCGAAAGTCGCTATTTATGCGGTTAGCCTCAAGCACTGCGCGCCATTTTGGCGCGATATTCGCACGCTCTTTTAAAAACGGGATCGCAGGCAGCTCCTCGACCCCAATCTCAATGAGTAGTTCCATCTTTATCCTTTTTTCGTTGATTTCGTTTTTCGTTTTTCTCCATTATTTCGCGGTTAAATCCTACGATCATAAATATCATAAAAAGCACGAAAAGTGCGGTTATAACGGCATGTATCATTCTACTATAAATTCCTTTTGCTCTTTATAAATCGTAAAATAGGCATTTTTAAATTCTAAATTTTTGCCGTTTTGCACAGGAGCGCTTTTGCGAAAAATTCTAAACTCGCCCACGCCTTTTAGATCAATTATGCCATCTTTAACGTCGCCTTTGATCGTGCTTATCACATCTCCTGCGCGCAGCTGCCGCACCGATGCGCTAGGCAAAACGTATGGTGTGATAGAGCCTACGTTGCCGTTTCTAGCTACGATCTCAAAATCGTCGATTTCAAAGCTTTGCTTATAAAATTTCGTCTTTTTTACTAGCAGATCGAGTTTGTCGCCTAGCTGCAGCCCGCTGCCGCCATAGACAAAAACTCCGCTTCCATCTTGGGAGATCGCAAAGCCATGGCGGTTTGTAAAACTCACGACTACGCCTTTTATCAGCACAGGCTCACTTATAATGCGCCCGTAAAGCTCCTCTATCGTGACGGTCTTTGCGGCGCTATCGATATTTTTAGCTAAAAATTCTTGCTTTTTCGGCGTAGATTTTAAAGCGCCTTCGTCTGTCAGAATGAAGCTAATCGGGAAATGATCGGAAGTGAGAGAGGATTTGGCAAACGCGAAGCTGCCCTTTTTATATCCCGGCTCGCTACTAAAAAAATCGTCGCTAAGCAAGATATGATCGAGCACCGCACCGCTTTCATGAGACTCACAAGAGCCAAAATGCTTTAGCTGCGAGCAGGGATGCAGTGCCCACAAATCGCTAAATCCGTCGCGCTCGATAAGCTCGTTTAGCAAAGAATTTCGCCCGAAATTCGTATTAAAATCTCCCGCTACGATAGCGCGTTGGTGCCCTTGCAAAACCTCGCGTAAAAAGGCGAAATTGCGCTTGCGCTCGCTTAGCGGATTGCGTGCAGAGAGCATATGTACGACATAAAAGCTAAAATCAGTGCCGCCAAGCGCAAAATCAGCGCGCAAAATATCTCTAGTTTTAAGCTCTGTCGGGCAGTAGGTTTTTTGAAATTTTATCGGTATGTGCGACATCACTGCCACACCCGCAGGTGCAGTCTGCGCGCGCGAAAAAGCGTAGAATTTATAGCCCGCCTTCTGCGCAAGCGCTTTTAGCACGGCTTCGTTTTCGATCTCTTGCAGCCCCAAAATATCGGCATTAAGCGCGCTTATCTCATCCGCCACCTTTTGCAGCTTGCGCTCGTATTTTTGCTCGCTCCATGAGCCGCGCCCGATCTCAAAGTCCGCGTACTCCGTGCCGTCGTTTACGCCGTCGAATAAATTTTGCACGTTAAACGATGCGATTTTCAGCTCCGCAGCACCCGCGCCGCAGAAAAACATCGCAAAAAGTAGTGCTAAAACTCGCAAACCGCGCTCCTAAAGTCGAATTTATCGATATTTTGGCGGATCGCTTCGTAGGTTACGATACCCACGCTGGTGGCTAAATTTAAACTGCGCCCCGCCCCGCTCATCGGGATTGTAATGCAGTTTTCGCGGTTTGTGCGCATTATTTCAAGCGGCAGCCCGTGCCCTTCAGAGCCGAAAATCAAAAAATCGCCCGGCTGAAATTTTGCCTCATAGTAGAGCTTGTTCGTCTTCGTCGTCGCAAAAAAGAAGCGCTGCTTAAATTTCTTGTTCGCCGCCATAAACTCGCCCCAATTTTCCCAAATTTTAAGATCCAAGTTCGCCCAGTAATCAAGCCCCGCACGGCGCAGATGCTTATCGTCGATGACGAATCCAAGTGGCTTGATCAGATGCAGGCAGCACCCAGCATTGACGCACATACGCCCGATGGAGCCGGTGTTTGTGTGGATCTGCGGATATACTAACACGATATTAAACATCAAAAATCACCGATTTTGCATGAGCAGAATTTTGCAATTTAAAATTCCGCAAAGCGAGATTTTGAGATTTAGAATTTCGAAAAGCTAAATTACGCGGCTTGGAATTTCGCGCGGTAAAGCCTTGCAAATTTGAATGGGCAAAATTCCGTATTTTGAAATTCTGTGAAATAAAATTTAGGTCCGTGATTTTGCGATACTGCAGGACGTCAGATATCTCCTTGCAGTGATACGGCTCTTGCATTTTTATGCGGCGCGCCGAGGCAGCTACTCCCATAGCACAGGACGCGCGATAAAGCTCGCTAAATTTTGCTTTAATACGTTTGATATGACGCAGGCTATGAGATTTTGTGCCAAGATATCCTAATCCGCAAAATTTCATCTCGCTGCAATGCGAGCCGTGAAATTCTGCATCGCTGCTGCACGTTTCGTATAATTTCTCGCCGCAGCGATGTGATCTGCGAAATTCTCTCGATCCATAAAACTTCGCCTCGTGGATTTTCTCCATGTGGCGGCACGACGGATGAAATTTTAATAGGTAAAATTCTGCGTCATAAAATTCTACCGAGCTAAGCTTTGCGCTATGGAATTTTACGCCGCAAAAATTTAAATTTCGCTCGCCAAAAAAGATAAAATTTCGCGCAGTAAAAATCACGAGATTTCGCCTGCGATCAAAGCAAAAAGCGCGCTTTTGCAAAGACGCAGCATTCTTGCAAAACGCGTAAATTTCGTCGCGACGATAGAATTTTTTCATAAAACTAGCTCCTAAATAAAACGGCGATTTTACAAAAATCTCTCTAAATTTACGCTTTTAAAGCCGCTACAAACGCCCTAATCTCCGCTTCTTGCAGCCTCTCAATCTCCTTGCCGATCGCAGCGCCGCGCAGATTGCGAGCGACATCCGCGGCGCAAACCAAGCTCTTAAATTTCTTATCCCAAATCCCAAGCCGCTTTGATGCTTGCACCCTACCTTTACAATACAGCCCGAGCCACTGCTTAAGCGGCATTTTTAGAGCGATTTTGCATAGCTGCTCGTCGCTTACCCGCTTAAAAAACGGCTCACTAAGTAGCCTTTTATAAATTGAATTTAGCCCTAAATTCTTTAAAATTTTATCTTTATCTAATCCTAAAAAATTCAAAAACGCGTATAAAAAAAACATTTCATTTCTCACGAAAGATTCGCCGTGCTCTATGAATTGCATCAGTCGCTCGTGCACGAGCGGATCAATCTGCAATCCAAAAACCCGCTCGTAAAGCCCCAACTCTTGCATTAGCGTCATCCCATATCGGTGTGCAGGTGCACGAAAAAATTTAATCAGCTCCGCTTTAATGCGCTCGCAACTAAGATCGCTAGCGTCGATACTATGCATGAGCTCTAAGGTGCGCGGCTCGGCGCGAAGCTCAAATCTTGCGGCAAACTGCACCGCGCGATATACGCGCAAACTATCCTCCACGAAAGTGTGCGGATCAACCACTCGCAAAATACATGCGCACAGATCCGCAAGCCCGCCGTAAAAATCGAGCACTTTGCCACTTATAGCGTCTATCATCATCGCATTGATCGTAAAATCGCGCCGCCTGCTAGCCTCATGTTCGTCCGTAGCCAAAGCGACGCTAAAGCCCTTGTGCCCGATGCCAGTCTTACTCTCGGTGCGCGGAAGCGAGATGTCGAAATTTTTATATTTATAGACGAAGTAGCTTTTGCCGACGCCCTGTGCGCCGAAGTCTTGCATAATTTGCTCGAAGCGGTGCGGATCCACATCGTAAAGCTCCACATCCACATCAGCGCTCGCCCGCCCCAAAAAATGATCGCGCACGCAGCCGCCCACCAGATAGATGCGCGAGCTAAATTTTTTAAGATAATCTAAAAGCGCGATAAAATCGTCATTTTGATAGATTTTCAAGTCGGTTTTCGATACTTGCAAGCAAAAATTCCATAAATTTTAAATTTAGCTCCACGCGCGCGTTCAAATCGCCCTTCTCAAAAGCGTTCAGCCCCTCAAAAAGCACTAAAATTCGCTCTTTTATTGCGCTCAAAAACTCCGCTTCGCTTGAAATTTTAAAATCTGTATTTGCGAGATATTTTGATTTATCGCCTGCTTGTCTCGCGGCCCCGAGATGTCGCGCTTCCTCAGGCTGGTGCAAGGCGGAATTTTGAGCACCATAAGAGGCAAAACCTCCCGCTTGCATATCCTGCGCGGTGGAATTACGAAGCTGCGGCATGGCGAGCTCATCACCTCGCACCCTGGGCGTCGTAAAATTCTGCGGCTGTGAAACGAAATTTTGCTGCTGTGCGGCAGCATTGCGGATCTCTAGCGCGGCGGAATTTTGAGCTTGAAGTGACGCTAAATCCTGCTTTTTAGGATGCGCTGTGCTGAAATAATCGTCAACTTCGTTTTCTTTGAAATCAGAGCCAGGCCCAAAATCGTCATTACTTAGCTCCTTAAAATGCGCGCCTAAAATACGAGGCGTCAAATCTTGCTTACTTTGGGAGTCGTCATCCGTAGAATTTAGCGCTAATTCAAAATCTTTACTTTCGGCAGAGCTTCGCGGTATGCTTGCGTCCCTGCCTTGCGGCGAAACAAACCTATTCATATCACTGCCTAGACTATCGTAAATTTCGCCTGCGATGCCTGATAAATCACGCAAGCTTTCGTCAAATTTCACGGCAGAGCTTTTTAAAATTTCATCGCTTGCAAAGGCGGTATTTACGGAATCTTTGCCGCTTGCAGAAATGGAATTTATAAAATTTCCTCCATTTAAAGAGACGGAAACCACGGAATTTTCACTGCTTGTAAGATCAGAGTTTTTAAAATTCTCCTCGCTGGAAAAAGTAAAATTTTCATCTTTTGCGGCAGATTTTTTTAAAGTAGCGTCCGCTGCAAATTCCACGCTGCTAGGCGCAGAGCTACCACCCGCCATGAAATTTGAACGATCTAGGGTGGAATTTAAAGCGTCCGATGAAACAAAGCGCGAAGTGGAATTTTTAGTATCTAAGGAAGTGAAATTTTGCGCGTTTGATGAAGCGATATCCGGTGCAGATGTGGAATTTAAGGCGCCAGATGCAATGGGATCTAGCGCAAAAGAAGCGGGGCTTAAAGCATCCTGCGAAGCCTGCGCTTCTGCTTCAGCGCCGTTTGCATTCACAGCCCCCTCTTGCTGCACTGCCAAATCTTGCACGCGCTTTTGTGCTTTCATCTCATTTACTGCTTCGATGATATCTTCCAGTTCATTTTCATACATCAATTAGCCACCTCTTAAATTCCGCTTGTTTGCTCGCATCGACGCTTAAAAAGCGCTCCAGCATCGCCATATTGACGCCAGAGCTTACTCGATGATTTAAATTTAGCCGCGCAAAAAGCACCGCCGCATCGCCATCTTGCGGATTATCGCGTAAAATACCGCGACAAATCTGCATTGCGCCGTAGATATCGCCTTTTTTCTCAAGCTCCATAGCGTATGTTAGTGCGCCATTCAAAGCTGGCTCCTAAGCCTTAGCCGCGTAATCTGCGATGATCGAGCCGATCTCTGCGGTCGAGCAAATTTCTTTGGCATCGTACTGCGCGATATCCTTGGTGCGGTATCCGTCGCGAAGCACGGCGCGTACGGCAAGCTCGATCGCGGCTGCGGCCTCATTTTCGCCGAATGCGTATTTCAGCATCATCGCAGCGCTTAAGATCGTAGCGATCGGATTTGCGATACCCTGCCCCGCGATGTCGGGCGCGCTGCCGTGGATAGGTTCGTAGATGCCTACCTTACCGCCGATACTCGCACTCGGAAGCAATCCGATCGAGCCGCAGATCATGCTCGCCTCATCGCTTAAAATATCGCCGAACAAATTCTCCGTTAAAATCACGTCAAACTGCGCGGGCGCCCGCACTAGCTGCATCGCGGCGTTATCAACGTACATAAACTCCAAATTTATCCCCTCGTAATTTCCTGCTAGCTCGCTTACGACCTCGCGCCACAGCTGGCTTGTTTCAAGCACGTTGGCCTTATCCACGAGCGTTATCTTTTTATTTCGCAAAAGCGCGGCCTCAAAGGCAACTTTTGCGACGCGCTCGATCTCAGAGACGTTGTAGCACATCGTATTTAGCGCGTCCTTTTCGTTTTTTACGCGCGGCTGCCCGAAATAAATCCCGCCCGTAAGCTCGCGCACCACCATTATATCGACGCCTTTGATGATCTCCGGTTTTAGCGTCGAAGCGTTTATCAACTCATCAAAAATCATCGCAGGACGCAGATTTGCAAAAGCTCCAAGCTCTTTGCGAATTTTAAGCAGTCCGCTTTCGGGGCGCAGTTCGCGCGGTAGGCCGTCCCATTTAGCGCCGCCGATCGCACCGAAAAGCACCGCATCGCTTGATTTAGCGGCATTTAGCGTTTCATCAGGAAGCGGAACACCCATAATGTCGATTGCCGCGCCGCCCATCAAGCGGTAGTCAAAATTTAGCTCAAAATTAAATTTATGGCTTACGGCATCGAGCACCTTGATCGCCTCTTCGATGATCTCAGGGCCGATTCCATCGCCTTTTATCACGCATACGTCGTATTTTTTCATCCAAATTCCTTACAAATTTATCTTTGTTTTTGCGTAATTTATCGCTCCGCCCGCGTCGAGTAGCTTTTGCATAAACTCGGGGATTGCGGCGAATTTATACTCAGTTTTTTGAGTTAAATTTTTAATTACGCCGCCCTTTAGATCGATGCTAAGCTCGTCGCCCTGCTCGATCTTATCCGTCTCGTCGCATTCGAGGATCAAAAAGCCAGTGTTGAAGCTGTTTCGATAAAAAATCCTAGCGAAGTTTTTTGCGATCACGCATGAAATTCCGGCAGCCTTAAGCGCCATCGGAGCGTGCTCGCGCGAGCTCCCGCAGCCAAAATTTTTTCCCGCTACGATGATATCGCCACGAGCTATTTTGGACGAAAAATCCTTGTCCGCATCCTCCATAATGTGCGTCGCAAGCACCGCCGCATCGGAGGTATTTAGGTAGCGCGCCGCGATAATAATGTCGGTGTCGATATCATCGCCGAATTTCCATACTTTTGCCATATTTCCGCCTTAAATTTTAAAATAGATGCGCGATTTTACCGACAAATTTATTAAAATCCGCTCAATCGCTCCGAATGTGAGGGCGAAATTCCTCGCTTGAAATTTAGGGCTAAATTTAAACGCGAGAGCGTAGAGATAGGAAGTTTGGAGGCGTTAAATTTTAAATCGGCGGCATACAAGGATGCGAAATTTTGGCGCGCCGGTTTTACATCTTGCAAGCACGAAATTTTAGAGAGCAATCTTAAATTTAGCTAAAAATATAATCTAAATTTTAAAATTTAGCCTAATTTCTAGAATTTGAAAAATCATTAAATTTAGATAGTTCGCGCCGTATATAAGCGAAAATAAAGAGCGTTTCGGTATAATCCGATTTTCCAAAACCAAATACACAATGACACAAGGAGATTTTATGGCGAGCCCAAAAGACGCCTTAAGCCCCATCGAGCAATTTTTCGACGATAATCAAAAAAGCTACATCACCTACGAAAGACTGATAAAATTTTTCGACAAAGCCCCCACCGCGACGGCCGTTAAGAAGGTCGAAGCGCTTACGAAAAAATTCGACGTCGAGCTGATCTCCGCCGCAGAAATCTCCAAAATCAAAAATTTAGAGGACGCAAAACTCAAAGAAGCCACGCAAAAAAAGCTGCTGGACGAGGGCTGGGATGAGGAGTTTGACCTATCTAGCGACGTTGAGCTTTTGGAGTGGAGCCGTTCGGACAGCCCGGTGCGGATGTATCTGCGCGAAATGGGACAGATCCCGCTGCTAACCAAAGAAGAAGAGATCGAGATCAGTAAAAAAATCGAGCTCGGCGAGGACATCATCATCGACGCGTTTTGCTCCGTGCCATATCTGATCGATTTTATACTTGATTACAAAGAGCCGCTCATCAACCGCGAGCGCCGCGTAAAAGAGCTTTTCAAGAGCTTTGACGACAGCGACGAAGAGGGTGAAGAGGAGGACGAAGAGGAACTATCAGAGGAGGATTACGACGACGAGGAGGATGAGGAGAGCGCGGACGAGGCGAAGCAAAAGCGCTCTAGAAAGAACGATAAGCGCGCTCTAAAGGTCATCGAAAGCTTCAAGGCTCTTGAAAAAGCCAAAAAGGATTGGATGAAATTTGCCGAGAAAAACGCCGAGGCGATTAAGGAGAGCAAGGGAATTTTATCGAAGCTGAACTTGGCGTTTAAAAAGAAAATTTTAAAAGAAAAGCTCATGGATCTGGGGCCAACCAGCAAGCTCATCACCGAGATCGTAAAATCGATGGAGACTGCGCTAAAAAGCGACGAGGGCTTCGAAAAGGAACTCAAGCGCCTGGAATACAAGCTGCCGATGTTTAGCGCCGAACTGCGTGAGAATCATAAAAAAATCCTAAAAGAGATCACGAAGCTCAGCAAAGACGACATTATCGCGCGCGTGCCGGAAGCTACGATGGTCTCGACCTACGTCGATATAAAAAAGCTCTTTTTGACAAAAGAGGCGAGCAAAAAAAGCTTTAATCTCGAGCCCGAGCGGCTGAAAGAAATTTTAGAGCAGATCAAGCGCGGCAAGCGCATCAGCGACAACGCAAAGGCGCGCATGGCGAAGTCCAACCTGCGCCTGGTCGTCTCCATCGCTAAGCGCTACACGAACCGCGGGCTGCCGTTTTTAGACCTCATCCAGGAGGGTAACATCGGCCTTATGAAGGCTGTGGATAAATTTGAATACAAGCGCGGCTATAAATTTTCGACCTATGCGACGTGGTGGATCCGCCAGGCGATCAGCCGCGCCATCGCCGATCAAGCGCGCACGATCCGCATCCCGATCCATATGATCGAGACGATAAATCGAATTAATAAAATCACGCGCAAATATATGCAAGAAGGCGGCAAGGAGCCCGATATCAACGTCATCGCGCAAGAAGTAGGCCTTAGCGTCGATAAAGTAAAGCAGGTCATCAAAATCACAAAGGAACCAATCAGCCTAGAAGCGCCGATCGGAAACGAGGATGACGGCAAATTCGGCGATTTCGTCGAGGATAAAAGCTCGGTTTCGCCGATCGAGCAAATTTTAAAATCCGACCTAAAAGAGCAGATCGACGATATTTTAGAACAGCTCAACGACCGCGAGCGCACGGTGATCCGCATGCGATTCGGACTGCTTGACGACGAGAGCGACCGCACGCTTGAAGAGATCGGCAAGGAGCTCAATATCACTCGCGAGCGCGTCCGCCAGATCGAAAGCTCGGCGATCAAAAAGCTAAAACACCCAAAAATCGGCCGCAAACTCAAAACCTATATCGAGAGCTAGAG
>ERZ773054.955-NODE-955-length-19324-cov-8.645078_pt1 | contig 19324 bp, 25 predicted proteins | sample MGYA00580630_ERZ773054 | MGnify/ENA primary metagenome ERZ773054 (study PRJEB29015, sample SAMEA2737994) | human oral metagenome | biome: human oral; feature: human-associated habitat; material: dental | place: China | collected 2115 ... | reverse complement strand
GCTGGATGGCAGACAACATCTTCATTCGCACCGATCCTGCGGGGAACATCAAGGCGGACAAGGAGAAGTCCACAGAGAAGATTGACGGCGTGATTGCACTCATCATGGCTCTGGATCGTGCGATTCGGTGTGGGAATGATACCTCCGCATCTGTCTATGACGAGCGAGGAATCTTGCTGCTGTGATTCGGGGTCTGAATCAGAGTGTGGCAACTTGGAGTTTCAGTCCAAGCGGCTGCATGAGTTTGAGCAAGGTGTCGATTTTTGGTGTCGTTTTGAAAGATTCGATGCGTGCAACGGAGGATTGCGGCAGACCGCAACGCTGCGCAAGCGTTCTTTGGCTGATGCCGAGGGCGGTGCGCCGCTCAATCATCGAAGAAACGATGGCTGCGATTTCTTCAATCTCCTCCATACTTCGACGGGTCTCTGCGTCAATGGACTTTACGTGATTCTTGTAATCTTCCCATGTTTTCATTTTCCTCGCTCCTTTTGCTGACGAAGGTAATCGTTTCGTGCTTCTTTTGCACGGGCTAGTTCGCGCGGCGGTGTCTTCATACTTTTCTTCCGAAAGTGGTGCAACAGAACATATTGACCATCTTCGTAATAAAAGTAGAAGATGCGGTTGTTTCCGGGGCGAAGCTCCCATATACCATCTTCCAGATATTTTGTGATCTTACTCGGCAATCTCGTTCCGTTGCGTGCCAAAAGATCGATGTAAAAGATGATCTGATCATATTGAATCCGCGTATCTTTGTTCGTCTTGCTTTTTTCACGTAACTCCTCGAGAAAATTCCATACGTCGGATGTCCCGTTTCTTTTCTCGTAGAACTCAATTCGATACATGTTATACTCCCTCTTAAAGACACTTTGATGATAGCATAAAAGCTATCATTGTGCAAGGAGAATAACATATGAACCTATTCAGCAAACTCTTTCGTTCGCGGGACAAGCCCATGAATCATCTCGGCGGCCTGGCCTTTTTGTTTGGACAGACGGCGGCGGGCAAGGCAGTCAACGAACGGACGGCAATGCAGACGACGGCAGTCTATGCTTGTGTCCGTATTTTCGCGGAGTCCATCGCAGGGCTGCCGCTTCACGTCTACGTCTACAAAGAACAGGGCAAGGAGCGCGTGCCGGAGCATCCGCTGTACTTCCTGCTCCACGATGCGCCGAATCCCGAGATGACCTCCTTTATATTTCGCGAAACGATGATGAGTCACCTTCTTTTTTGGGGAAAGTAAATGTTTCAAAAGTATCTTTTGGTAACTTCCATTAATCACTTATATATCAGGGGTTTATAGCTTTTTGGATTTAATATTGTTGAGTAAAAATAAGCGACTTTTTGCATATTTAAGCGACAAACAAGCGACAAAATTTAACCCGTTGCCGGGTGAGATTCTGCCGCTTGTTTTGTTTTACATACCGATGGGGGAGAGAGCAATATCAAGGGCTTGTGCCGCTCTTGCCTTGCTGGACTGGAAAATGTGACTGTAGATGTCTTGCGTTATGGACGCGCTGGCGTGTCCTAATTGTTCGGCTATCAGTTTGGGCGATATATCGGAGTTTATCAAAAGGCTTGCCGTCGTATGGCGCAGGGAATGAATGTGTATGTTGTCCGGCAACCCTATCCGGCGGGCAAATGCCTTGAACTTTGCGTTTAGGTATTGTTCGGAGTAGTAGTTGCCGAATACCGTCAAGAATACCATGTTGTCCCGGTTCCATGTTTCGCCCCGTTGTGCTTTCCATGCGGCACAGCGTTTTTTATGCTCCGTGAGCAAACCTTTGAGGGAAGCGGGAATAATCACATACCGCTCGCCTGCCGCCGTCTTTGGCGTTTGGAGTTCAAATTTTCGGCGATCAGTCCTGCCTTTTCCTTGTCCCTTCGGCTTCCCGACGTTCCGAATATAGGCGAGTGTGTGCCTGATGTAGATAATTCCCTTTTCAAGGTCAATATCCTGCCATTGCAGCCCGCATAACTCGCCGCTGCGCATACCTGTGAAAAGCAGGGTGTTTATCATCGTCTTAAACTGGAAATCCTCTTGCTTGTCAAGAGCGGAAACCAACTGAAGCGCCTGTTTTTCATCAAGCCAAGAGGAAACACAGCGCGACCTTTTTATAGTGATCGTGTTCGAGCAAGGGTTTCGGCGCATAATCTCCTTTTTGACTGCTGCCGTAAATATTGCAGACAGGCAACGCTTGACACGGGAAACAGAACTTTCGGCAAGAGCGCGGTTTTCTACGTCACTTTCAAAAAATTCCCTGAAATCTACTCCAAGGCAAGCCGCTATTTTTTCGGCGTTACGTTTTTCAATCCCATACCCTTGGGACAGCCTTGTCACCGTTTTACGGGAAAGCCCCGTTTCCCTTGCGATAAAGGACAGGCTTTCATTTCTTGCCCATTTCCCCTTGGGGAGTGCGATTCCTTCTTTTAGGCGGTAGGTGTCCTTTATTCGTCCGTTTCGCAAGAGTTCGGCAAACAAGCTATCCAGCATGGCGGGGCTTATGTCTTTCAACTTCTTGCGGGCAAGGGTAGGCATGATGTAGGTATCGACCATCGTTTTATTGTCAATCAAAACATTTGGCTTCAAGACAGAGGGCGCAACGCTTTCATAGTACCACTTTGCCAAATCTGCAAAGGTGCGGTTCTCGTCAAGGGCAACATAGCCCCGGATCTTGTCCTCCCAATTCGCGGCGAAAGCCTTTGCCAACTTTTCCGCTTTCCCTGCCGTCACTCCGTCGGGCGGGCGAAAAGTCGTTGTTTTCTTCCGCTGCTTTCCCTGCTCGTCATAGCCCATATAGGCGGTAATGGTGAAAGTGCTTCCCCGTTTCCGTATGCTCGCCATAAGTCAACCCCTCCTCACATATTCCCGCCGCTCCTTGAGCCGCTTGACGGTAAAATCCCGAGCGTGGAGCGTGCCTTCCTTGAAATCCTGCAAGTTCGCATTGTCGGAAAGAAGCCCGCAAACCATCGAGAGAAGCGCCGCCTTTGCGTCCCTTTCAAGAGCGTGGAAAGCATAGAGCAAATCAGCGTCCATTTCCCCGTACCTCTTATAATCCCCCATGAGGGCGGCGATCTGCTCCTTGTCGAGCATACCCCCGAAGCGGTTGATGAAATCCCCCGATTTGATGAAACTCGCCGCCTGTTCCGCCCGTTCCGTTTCCTGCCGCTCCTTTTCCGTGAGCAGAAGCCTTGCAAGGATAGGTTCGGAAAAAGTCAAGGCCAGTTCTTCCTCATAGGAGCGTTCCGGCACAGGCTTTCCCGCTATGGAGACAATATCCTCATAGCCGTATTCCCTATTCAATAAGGAAAGGGGAGCGATCTCGTAGATACCGCACAGCTTTGACAACACATCAAACGAAGGATTTACTTTGCCGCCCTCCCAGTTCGTCAAGGAAGTAGGGGCGCAGCCCAGCTTTTCCGCAACGTCCGACTGCTTCAAGCCCTTGTTCTGGCGGGCCTCCTTCAGTTTCTCGCCCAGGGGTTTCATGTTCGTGCAACTCCTTTCAAGTTCCTAAAAGATACTTTATCACAATTGTATTGAAGCGTCAATAAGTATTTTAACCTGAATTGAGTTGCTTTTGCATATTGACGCTCCATTTTCGTTGTGGTAATATAAAATAAACTGAATTGTTTTGAGATTAAGAGATACAACAGATTTGCGTTGTTCCTTGAAAACCGAATACCGCCAAGCAACAGCCTTCATTTATATAGAAAGGGAGTGAATACATTTTGGAGAAACCTGCACTAACTATCAAGGAAACGGCGCGAGAGTTCGCCTTTCCCGAATTTGCCATACGGACGCTTGTCAAACGCGGCACCTTCCCGGTCATACAGGTAGGAAACCGCTGCTACATCATGCGGGAAGTGTTTTCGGACTACCTGAGGACGGGAGGCGCAAAGTATGACCCCAAGCTATGAAATGACCCTCTACCTCTCCGACGTGCGGGAGAAGAAATCCAATACCAGCTATCCCTACGAAGCCCATATCACGGGCATTGCAGAACTGGCGAAAGCAGCACAGTTCGACCATGTGAGCGCCAAATACGCCGACGGCACGAACAGCCGGGGCAATGCGGTTAAGGCGCACAGGAGCAAGAAAACCTTTATCGAAGCCGACAATATCAATATGGACTGTGACAACAAGGAAAACAATCCCATGTTGCCGGACATTCCCCCGGAAAAGTGGCAAACGCCGAAAACGGTGCAGGCGGCTTTTCCCGGCGTCGCTTTCTATGCCGTGCCAAGCCGCAACCACATGAAGGAGAAAAACGGCCTTCCTCCCCGTCCCAAGTACCATTATTATTTTCCTCTATCAGAGAAAATCACGGACGGGGAGAAATGGGCGGCACTCAAAAGGAATGTGCAAGCCTATTTCCCCGCCTTTGATGACGGGGCAATAGACGCGGCGCGGTTTCTCTTTGGGGTGGAAGCCCCGGAGCCGCTCTTTGTTCCCGGCGAAATCTGCATTGACGCATTTATGGAGCAGAAAGCGGCTGAGCGGAGAGAGCAGGAGAAAAAAGCAAGCCAAATCATCCCGGAGGGCAAGCGCAACACCACCATGAGCCATTTTGCGGGTGTCGTGCTAAAGAAGTACGGGGACGCAGACGGCAAGGCAGAAAAAGCCTTTCTTGACGAGGCCGAAAAATGCAGCCCTGCCCTTGAATCCAGCGAACTTTCGACCATCTGGAATAGCGCCCTAGGGTTTTATCGGCAGACGGTGAGAACAAATCCTTCCTATCTTTCCCCGGCAGAATATGCGGCGGAGGTGTTCAAGCAAACCTTGGAGCCTGCCGACTACACGGATATAGGACAAGCCAACCTTTTCGCCGCCGTGTATGGGGACAAGGTGAAATATACCCCCGCCACAAAGTTTATTGTCCATGACGGGAAGGTGTGGCAAGAGAGCGAAACACAGGCACAGGGACTGGCGCAGGAACTCACCGAAAGACAACTGACGGAAGCCCGGCGGCGAATGGCAAGGGCAAGAAAAGCCCTAGACCGTGCAACGGAAGAAAACAACGAGGATAAAATGCGGGAAGCCAAAAACCAGTTGGAGGACGAAAAACGCTTCTATGCCTATGTCATATCCTGCCGCAAGTCCAACAAAATCAAGGCAACACTCACCGAAACCCGCCCCAAGGTGGAAATCCATGTTTCAGAACTGGACGCAGACGGCTACCTCCTAAACACGCCCGGCGGCACCGTTGACCTAAAGACCGGGGAAATGAAGAAACACGACCCGAAGGACTATTGCACAAAAATGACCGCCGTCACGCCGGGGACAGCGGGTAGGGAAATCTTCTCCGATTTTATGGAGCGCGTGACCGTGGGCGACAAGGCGCTTGCAATGTACTTGCAGGAAGTAGCAGGGATGTGCGCCATAGGACGGGTACTCAGGGAAAACCTCATCATAGCATACGGGGAGGGCGGCAACGGCAAAAGCACCCTCTTCAACCTCCTCGCCCGTGTTTTGGGCGGCTATTCTGGGGCGTTATCCGCTGAAACCTTGACGGCGAATTGTCGGAAGAACAAAAGCGCGGAGTATGCGGAACTTCGAGGAAAGCGGCTTGTCATAGCGGCGGAACTTGAGGAGGGAATGAGGCTTGACACCGCCATAGTCAAGAAGCTGTGCAGCACCGACCCCATTCTAGCGGAAAAGAAGTATAAAGACCCTTTTACCTTCGTTCCCTCTCATACCGTCATACTCTACACAAACCATCTGCCAAAAATCGGCACGACGGACAAGGGAACATGGGACAGGATTATAGCCGTTCCCTTTCTAGCCAACTTTCGGGGAATCAAGGGAGAAATCAAAAACTATGCCGACTATCTCTTTGAGAAGTGCGGCGGGGCGGTTCTCTCTTGGATAATCGAGGGCGCGAAACGGTTTATTGCAAATGGCTACAACATCGACCTGCCCCAATGCGTCAAGAGGGCAATCGAGCGATACCGGGCTAACAATGACTGGCTAGAAAATTTCTTAGCAGAATGTTGCGAGGTACAACCCTACTACAAACAGCGTTCCGGGGAACTTTACGACCGATACAGAAGATATTGCGACCATACCGGAGATTATCGCCGAAGCCTTTCAGACTTCAAGCAAGCCCTGAATATGGCGGGGCATGAAACCCATAAAACCAAATACGGAGCATTTGTCCACGGCTTGAAAGTCAAGCCCGATACCTCTGAATTTGAGCCTTTTCCCCCTGATTTTATTGGAGGGTGACGACGGGTGACGAGGATATACCAAAGTTTCAAAAGTGCAAAAAAGCCTTCCCGTAAGGAGCTTTATGAAATGCGCGTCACCCGTCGTCACCCTGACGGAAGAAGCCCCCCGCCAAGCCAAGCGGGACAAGGCGGCCGGTGACCGAAGCCGGGGTTTTCTTTTCCCCCGCGAGGAAAAATTTTCACCACAATCCGAAACCGAAAGGAGGCACACACATGGGACTTTTTGAAAAACTGTTCCAGCGGAAACCCGCGAAGCAAGAAGCCTATATTGAAATCCAAAACGAATATCGGGCATTTTCCGGGACGGCATACGGCAGCGCCGTCTTTCGGGCCGCCGTGGACGCTGTCGCAAGACACGCCGCCAAACTCGTCCCGCACAGCGAGAGCGGGCAAATGGAGCAAGCCCTAAACCGTCCTAACCCTTATATGTCCCTCTATGACCTGCTCTATAAGACGGCGGCGGCATACTACACACACAACAACGCTTTCCTGCTCCTTATGAGGAATGACGACGGGCAAGTGACCGCCCTCTATCCTCTCATTCCACAAGCTGTCGATTTTGAGCAGGGGGCAAATGGGGCAATCTTTATCAAATGCTTGTTTGCGGACGGCAGGGAAAACCTGTTCCCCTATTCGGATATGCTGCACCTTCGCCGCCATTTTCTCACCCATGACCTTTTGGGGGAGAGCAACGCGCCCCTGTTCCCCCTGCTGGATACCGCCGAAACCCTGACCCAAGGCATAGCGGCAAGCGTAAAGAATGGAACAAGCATTCGCGGGATTCTAAAATTTACAAGCCTCGTCAACCCTGCGCAGGTCAAGAAAGAAAAAGAGCAATTTGTCGCCGACTATATGAGCCTCGCCAACACGGGAGGAATCGCCGCCACCGACCAACGCTTTGACTTCGTTCCCACCAATGCAGCCCCCTACATTATCCCGCAGGAGCAAATAGAAAGCGTCAACGCCCAAATCTATAACGCCTTGGGGGTGCAAGCCCATATAGTGAACGGCAGCTATTCGGAAAACGAGTTCGCCGCCTTTTATGAAAGCGTCATAGAGCCTTTTTCCCTGCAACTGTCGCAAGAGTTCGCCCTAAAGACCAGGGAGAATATCACCTTTACAGCGGAGCGCATGGAGTTTTCCAGCGCGGAAACCAAAATAAAGCTGCTCCATGAAGCCGCGCCTTTGGGACTTCTCACAATAAATGAGGCAAGAAAGCTCCTTGCCCTGCCTCCCGTGGAGAACGGAGAGAAGCGCCTGCAATCCCTAAACTATGTATCTGCCGAAAAGGCGGACAGCTACCAACTGGAGGAATAAGAGCATGAAGAAACAAATCCGCAGCTATGAAGTTAAGACTGACGAAAAGCCCCTTGTTTTGGAGGGCATGGCAATCGTGTTCGACCGACCCGCCAAAATCGGGGAAATCACGGAGTATATCAGCCGGGACGCATTAGAAGGGCTTGACCTTTCGAGCGTCGCCCTGCTCGTTAATCACGATGGCACGGGAATCCCCCTCGCGCGAAGCCCCAAAACGCTTGCCCTCACGGTAACGGAAAAGGGGCTTGCCATGCGGGCGGAACTTCCCCATACGGAAACGGCGAAGGCGGTTTATGAAGCCGTGAAGCGCGGCGACCTCACCCAAATGTCCTTTGCCTTCGACGTAGGAGCCTATATCTTTGACGAGGAAACCCAAACCCGAACCATCACGCAAATCAGCAAGGTTTATGAAATCTCTGTCGTAAACTTTGCCGCCTATCAAGAAACCAATGTGCAGGCGAGAGCCGGAAAGGAAGAAAACACTATGACAAACTTCAATCCCATCACCGAAAATCTCAACACGGCAAACACCCGGACAGACACCCACAGCGCCCCCGAATACCGAAGCGCCTTTTTCAAGCGTATGTTGGGCAAGGAACTGACCGACGGGGAGAGCCGCGCCCTTGCAGCGGCACAGGCGGAAAAGCGGGCGGACGCTTTCAACACCCTGTCGAGTTCCGCCGCCGTCCTGCCCGCCGAAACCCTGAACGAAGTCATTGCACAGGCCAGGGGCGTGAACGGACTTTACGGGGAAATCCGCCTGTTTTCCGTCCCCTCCAATCTGTCCATCCCCGTAGGAACACCCACCGACGCGGCAAGCTGGCACACGGAAGGGGCGACCGTCCCCCGGACGAAAGCGGAAGCCGCCTCTGTCACCTTCACGGGACGCGAACTTATCAAGGTCATGTCCATGAGCGCCGCTGTCAAGCGTATGGAAATCGCCGCCTTTGAGCGGTATATCGCCGACGAACTCAAAAACAGCATTATGGACGCTATCGGCGCGGCGATCGTGAGCGGCACGGGAACGGGGCAGCCTACGGGGATTTTGCCCGGCGTGACGTGGAGCAAGAAAAACATGGTTTCCACAACGAAGCTGACCGCCGACAATCTCCTTGCAGCCGTCGCCCTCCTGCCCGCAGGGTACAGCGGCGGAGCAAAATTCGCGATGTCTGTCGCGACCCTCTTCGGCACGGTATACCCCATCAAGAACAAGGACGAGGATTTTCTTTTCACGGACACGGAAAGCGGCGGCAATCGTCGGATTTTCGGCTTCCCCGTGGTGCTTGACGACAATATCCCTGCCGGGACTGTCCTTTTCGGGAACTTCCGTTATTACGGCGTAAACATCCCGCAGGGCATTGCTGTCGAAGTGAGCAGGGAAAGCGGCTTCACCAGCGGTCTTGTGGACTTCCGCGCCCTGTGCATTGCCGACGGCAAGCCCATTGTCCCCGGCGCGTTCGTAAAAGTGGAGGTATCTGCATGATATTCACCGTGGAGGAAGCAAGGGATATTCTACGGATTGACGGAAACGACAACGACGCCCAAATAGCGGCGCTCGTCGAAGCAATCCCCCCATACCTCCAAGCGGTGACCGGCTACACGGCGGCAGGGGATTTCTCCCCCGTCGCCAAGACCGCCGGAAGGTTCATCCTTTGGGAATGGTACTATGGGGAAAATTCCGATACGGACAAACTGCAGCGGGTGATTGACTGCTTGCTAAAGGCGCTGTCGGCAGAAAGGGCAACCAATGAATAAGACCGTAAAGGAACGGTTCTACCACTCGCGTGCATGGCAAAGGCTATCAAGGGCGTTCCTCTTATCCAAGTGCTACATCTGCGAGCGCTGCAAAAAACCTGCCGAAATCGCCCATCACAAAAAATATCTCACGGCAAATAATTTGAATGACCCGGATATAGCCCTGAACCCCGCCAACCTTGAAGCCCTTTGCCTGAAATGCCATAACCGGGAGCATTTTGGGCAAGGCGGGGCGACGGCCAAGGGATTTTCATTCGATGAAAACGGCGACCTAATCAAGGAGGAATGATATATGCAGCCGAATTTTGAATATGAGTTGCAGGAGGAAATCGAATTTCTCTATCAAGAACTGGTCTTCCTGCAGGAGAGCATTGAAACAAGCCGCACGGAGGGCAACACGGAAGAATACACCCGGCTGATGAGGATTTTCCTGCCTGTTCAAAAGCAATACTTGAAACTTTGTGCGGAGCAGGAAAAACGCCTGCAAGCCGAAACAGACGAACTGGCGGCATTCAACGGAGCTATGCCATGAACCATATCACGGAATACAGCCAAAAAATAGAGAGCGGTGAAATCAAAGCCTCTAGGCGTATCAAGGCGGTCTACAGCCGCCTTGCCGCAGCTGTCACGGAAAAAAGCGGACAGTATGTCTTTGACGAAAACAAGGCACAGCGCCCCATTGCGTTTATAGAACGCTTCTGCAAGCACTCCAAAGGAGAATGGGCAGGAAAACCCGTTCGCCTTGAACTATTTCAAAAAGCCTACATGGAAGCCCTGTTCGGCTTTGTTGATAGGGAAACAGGATATAGAAAGTACCGGGAAAGCTTCTTCCTTGTAGGGCGCAAAAACGGGAAATCGACGCTCCTTGCGGGGCTTTCCCTCTATATGCTGACAAGCGACGGAGAAGGCGGCGCGGAAGTTTACAGCACAGCGACCAAATACGCGCAGGCGCGGCTTCTTTTCGATGAAGCCCACAACATGATAAAGCAATCTCCTGCACTCTCCAAGCATTTCCGCAAACGGAAAAACGACCTCTATTTTTCGCCTGCGCTCTCCAAATTTCAGCCTTTGGCGCGGAACTCTGACACGCTGGACGGGCTGAACGCAAGTTTTGTCATTATGGACGAACTGCATGGGGTAAAGGACAGAAACCTCTACGAAGTCATGCGCCAAAGCATGGCGGCAAGGAGATCGCCGCTCCTTGTGATGATCACCACCGCCGGGACGGTGCGGGAATGTATCTATGATGATATGTACCAATACGCCGCAAGCGTCGCCGACGGGGCAATCCATGACCCGCATTTCCTTCCCATCCTGTACGAATTGGACAGCCGTGCCGAATGGACAGACCCAGCGGCGTGGATAAAAGCGAATCCCGCTTTGGGGAGTATCAAGAAACTTGACGATCTCACCGCCAAGGTGGAACGGGCAAAACAAAACCGAAATGAATTATCCGGCGTACTTTGCAAGGAATTCAACATAAGGGAAACCGTCAAAACGGCGTGGCTTTCCTTCGAGGATATAAACAACGAGGAAACCTTCCGCATGGAGGATTTTCGAGGAAGCTATTGTATAGGGGGAGCAGACCTTTCCATAACTACCGATCTGACCTGTGCAAGCCTGCTCCTTATGCGCCGGGACGATGACAGGAAGTATATCTTCCAAATGTACTGGCTGCCCGCCGACCGTCTTATGGAGCGGGTACAGCAAGACAAAATCCCCTATGACAAGTGGCACGGGCGCGGGCTTCTAAGGCTGTGCGAGGGAAACAGCATAAACTATTCCGATGTCACAACATGGTTCGTGGAAACCGTGAAGGAATACGAACTTTTCCCGGCGTGGGTGTATTATGATAGCTATTCTGCCCGCTACTTTGTGGAGGAAATGCAAATGCAGGGCTTTCACATGGTTCGCTGCATACAAGGGGCAAAGACCCTTTCCCTGCCCATGCAAATGCTAGGGGCAGACCTCTCGGCGCACAAAGTCATATACAACAACAACCCCATTTTGAAATGGTGCTTGACGAATACGGGCATACAGACCGACCGCAACGGGAATATCGTTCCCGTGAAAAACCAATCCCCGAAACAGAGAATCGACGGCACGGCGGCCTTGCTCGACTGCTATGTGGGGCTTTATGAGCATTACAACGAATACACCGCCGCCATATAAAAGGGATGGCCAATTCGATCACTCCTTCAAATAATTGGCAAGTCAAAATTTTCGACCTGCAAAAAAGGCAATCCGATATTTTCGGACTGCCAAAACATTCAAAGGGAGTAACAAATCATTACTCCCTCCTGAGAAAGGATTTTCGCTATGAAACTGAAAGACAAGAAAATAGATATTCTCTATGCCGACCATGAATCTGACGAGTGCGGCAACAACATCTTGAAATTGAAGCCTGTCGCCCTGTCTGTATGGTCGTATTTTCGGCAACTTTCCCAAAAGGAAGTTTACACTTCTCTGGAAATGCAAACCCCGGAGGAAGTCCTTTTCCAAATTGGCTACCGTCCCGATATAACAACCCAGAACGTCATACGCTACAAAGATGGTTTGTACGATATAACCCGTGTCGATGTATTCGAGGGCTACAAAGGAGATTTGACGCTGTACTGCAAGAAGCAATGACCGCGTTCACAAATACGAAATATCACGTTTGCAGGATATAATATTGATACTTGCCACCGCTTGTGCTACAATATATCCTGTATTTTTGTGTGATGTTTTCGGAGCGTTTGGAGGTTCGACGCACGACATACAGCTATAACCGATTATGGAAACTTTTGATAGACAAGCGCATGACGAAAACGAAAATGCGCAAAGTGGCGAGTATTAGTACGAATATACTTGCCCAAATGGGAAAAGATGAACTCGTAGCAATGGAGAGTTTAGCAAAAATCGCTACAGCCCTGCAATGCGGGCTTGACGATATTGTAGAGGTTACAAGCGATGGAAAGGATGTTTGCAATGAGGTATGAAGATTTAGTTTTTAAGATTCCGCAGGAGTCACCGACCTATCGGGAAGATTCTGCATTTGTTATTCAGCAAATTACCGCTATTTTAGATTCACGCAGAGCAGCGAACGATGACAAAATCATTATCAATACGAATTTGCGCATGGGTTTACCGCTTGAAAACATTAATAAAATAGCTGGACCCATGATTGAAGCATGGGCGGGTGAAGTATTTGCAGGCATTCGGGATGATATGAACAACGAATATCATCTTATCAATGTTGAAGCACAAGAACGCCTTGGAATGGCTGATATTGTCCTACAATTCAGAAAAGAAAATTCTGTTCTAACAGGAAATGTTGATGTTAAAGCTACTGCTAACGATATTCCGAATAGCGGAAAAGGTCCGAACATAACGTCCTTTTCAAGAATTAGAACGGCATATGTGAAAGACCCGGATTTTATGTTTATCATTCTTTCAATAAAGCACCGTGTTTATTCAGAGAGAAACAAGGAAACGGGGCTTGTTGATGGTATTATGGAAGTTGTTGATTATAACGCCTATGACCTAAAGTTCATTAGCGACGCAGATATTAACTATAACCCGGCGCTTGGAACAGGACAAATTCAGATAAAGGATATTCACTATGTGACTTATCAGTACAGAACCACGTGGGAAATGTGTCAACTGCTTGACCAAAAGTATTTACATAGTTCACGCAGAACATTTGACGACTTTTACAGGGAGGCGACAAAGAATCAATGGATAAAGAACTAAAAACAATTTGCGGTGATGTCATTGAGGAAATGAAAAAACTTCCTGACAAGAGTATTCATTTAATCGTGACAGACCCGCCATATAATCTCAATAAAGATTATGGGAACAATCAAGATAAACTTAAATTTGAAGAATATCTTGACTTTTCGCGTCAATGGCTTACAGAAGCAAAGCGTATTCTTACAGATAATGGAACTATATATGTTTTCATGGGAATGCGCTATATTTCCTATGTTTATACTATCTTGGAGCAAGAATTAGGCATGACTTTTAATTCTTGGATAACATGGTTTTATACGCAGGGTATCGGAAAAACAAAAGGCTTTTCGCCGCGACACGATGATATACTGATGTTCACAAAAAGCCCCCAAAAATTTGTCTTTCATTTGGATGATATTAGAGTACCCCAAAAATTTTATCGTTCTGTTAATAATATGCGAGGGGCAAATCCGGGCAATGTGTGGGAGTTTTCCCATATGCACTATTGCAATAAGAATAGAAAGCAGCATCCGACACAAAAGCCGGAGGGGTTATTCGAACGTATGATTTTAGCGTCCTCAAATCCAGGAGATACAATCCTTGACCCCTTTGTAGGGAGCGGTACGGCATTAAGAGTGTGCCAACAGACGGACAGAAAAGGAATTGGAATTGATATAAACCCTGAATATATCGAAATGACAAAAGAACGACTTGCAGAAGAATTCAAGGGTTTTGATAGCATAGATGAGAGAATGAAACGCGTCCCGAACGATTTGAATGACGCAGCAATCCGTGAAGAGTATATCAGAAATCATGTTGAATGGTTTTTGAAGAATCACCCCGACGCAGTAGGTGAATTTATGCAGGAAGTTAGGCAGAAGTACGAGGTGAAGATGAAAGAAAGCAATCAAATGACCCTGTTTGACCTGTTTGGAACGGAACTGGCGGCGGCAACAGTATAGCAGATAAAATCAAGTATCGAATAGCTTTCAACATCGGTTTGTAGATTAAAGCGACAAATAAGCGACAAAATAACATGAGAGAGTAGCTTAAACTCTTATATATCAAGGATTTAAGCTACTCTCTTTTTATGTTGTGGGGGAATGCGTACGCGCAAATTTTGCGGGATGGCAGGGGGCGTGTTCTCGGACTCTATCCGCTCCTCCCGGATAAGATGGAAGTGAGCCGCGACAGCCGCACAGGCGAACTCTACTACACCTATACGCGAAGCACGGAGGAGAATCCGAATTTTGCGGACAAGGGGCAGATTCGTTTGCGGCGTGAGGATGTGCTGCATATTCCGGGACTCGGATTTGACGGACTTGTTGGATATTCACCTATTGCTATGGCAAAGAACGCCATAGGGATTGCACTTGCGACGGAGGAATACGGAGCAGCCTTCTTCAAGAACGGTGCGCGTCCGGGCGGCGTTCTTGAACATCCGGGGGTTCTGAAAGACCCGTCGAAGCTCCGTGAGAGCTGGCACGCCGTCTATGGCGGCACCATGAACACGGGCAGGATCGCCGTCCTTGAGGAAGGTGTGAAATATCAGCAGATTGCCATTCCACCCGAGGAGGCACAGTTCCTTGAAACACGGAAGTTCCAGATCGATGAAATCGCGCGGCTCTACCGTGTGCCGCCGCATATGATTGGTGACTTGGAAAAATCCAGCTTCAACAACATTGAGCAGCAGTCGTTGGAGTTCGTCAAATACACGCTGAATCCGTGGGTCATGCGATGGGAGCAGTCGTTGCAGAAAGCGTTACTATCAAATAAGGAGCGGAAGGATTACTTTATCCGCTTCAACGTGGACGGGCTGCTGCGCGGGGATTACAAGAGCCGCATGGAGGGATATGCCATCGGGCGGCAAAACGGATGGCTTTCGGCAAATGACATCCGCAGTCTTGAGGACATGAACCCTATCGAAGCAGACGAAGGCGGCGACCTCTATCTCATCAACGGGAATATGACGAAACTGAAGGATGCTGGCTTGTTCGCAGGAAATCAGGAGGGAGAAAGTGATGAAACGTAAATTTTGGAACTGGGTGCGGAACGAAGGAGAGAAGCGTGTCTTGCTTCTGGACGGTGAAATCTCGGACGAAACGTGGTGGGGCGATGAAGTCACACCTCAGATGTTTCGATCTGAGCTTCACGCCGCCGAGGGAGATATTGACCTTTGGATCAACTCTCCGGGCGGGGACTGCTATGCGGCGGCACAGATCTACAATATGCTCATGGAGTATAAGGGGAACGTCACCGTTAAGATTGACGGGATTGCCGCCTCTGCTGCATCCGTTGTTGCGATGGCAGGATCAACGGTTGAGATTTCTCCCTTGGGGATGTTGATGATTCACAATCCCATGACCGTCTCCATCGGCGATACACACGAGATGGAGCGGACGATTACGTTCCTTGCCGAAATTAAGGAGAGCATCATCAACGCTTATGAGATCAAGACGGGGCTTTCCCGTGCGAAGATTTCACGGCTGATGGATGCCGAGACGTGGATGAATGCAAAGAAGGCGGTGGAGCTTGGATTTGCGGATTCTGTTCTCTATACGGACGCACAGCGTCCTGTTACCGATGCGGCAGACGGGCTGATCTTCTCCCGTGCCGCTGTCACGAACTCCCTGCTCTCGAAATTCGGGCAGGGAACACAAAATACCAATATCGATGCAGAGCCTCTGAAAAGACGGCTCTTTTCTATTTCACACTAACGGAGGGGCAAGAACATGGATAAGATCATAGCAATGCGCGAGAAGCGTGCAGAAATGTGGGAACAGGCAAAGCAGTTTCTGGACGCTCACGAAAAGGACGGGCATCTTACAGCCGAAGATGCCAAGGCGTATGAGCAGATGGAGAACGAGGTGCTCGCGCTCGGCAAGGACATTGAGCGCATGGAGCGTCAGGCGATTCTCGATGCACAGCTTGCAAAGCCTGTGACTGCGGCAATCACCAATGCACCGGGCGCAGGATTCGCTTCCGAAAAGACAGGTCGTGCAAGCGAGGCATACCGTGCAGCAATGCTGAAGGCACTTCGCACGAACTTTCGGCAGGTGGAGAACGTCCTGCAGGAAGGTGTGGATGCAAACGGCGGTTATCTCGTTCCCGAGGAATACGACCGGCGTCTGATCGATGTTCTGAATGAGGAGAACGTCCTGCGCCCGCTTGCGACGGTTATCACCACGAGCGGGGAGCACAAGATCAACATCGCTGCCACGAAACCTGCGGCATCGTGGATTGAGGAGGGTGCGCCGCTCACCTTCGGCGAGGCTACCTTCGACCAGATTGTCCTCGACGCGCACAAGCTGCACGTTGCGGTCAAGGTGACGGAGGAGCTTCTCTATGACAACGCCTTCAATCTTGAGAGCTACCTCATCGAGCAGTTCGGCAAGGCTCTCGGCAACGCAGAGGAGGATGCGTTCCTCAATGGCGACGGGACTCATAAGCCCAAGGGACTTCTTGCCTCGGCAAAGACCTCCGTCACCACGGCGGCGGCAGACCTCAAGGCGGATGAACTCGTGACACTCGTCTACAGCCTCAAGCGTCCCTACCGCAAGAATGCGGCATTCATCGTCAACGACCAGACGCTTGCAAGCATCCGCAAGCTCAAGGATGCGAACGGTGCGTATTTCTGGCAGCCGTCCTACCAGATGGGGGAACCAGACCGTCTGCTCGGCTATCCCGTGTACTCTTCGGCATATATGCCTGCTGTCGAGGCGGGTAAGACCGTCATTGCTTTCGGCGATTACTCCTACTACAACATTGGCGACCGTGGCACGCGTTCCCTGCAGGAACTGAAGGAACTCTTCGCGGGCAATGGCATGGTCGGCTATGTCATGAAGGAGCGCGTGGACGGCAAGCTCGTTCTTGAGGAAGCCGTGCAGACGCTCAAGATGAAGGGTTGATGTATGTTTGCGGCAAAAGAGGGGAGGTGGTTCTATGCTTGTGCCGCTTGAAGCAGTCAAGCAGTATCTGCGGATTGACGGCGATGAGGAGGACGATCTCCTCATGCATTTTGCAGAAACGGCAGAACAAATTTGTACGGCACTTCTGCGCGTGAAGAAGCTGTCCAAGGTCGAAGATCAGGCGATTGTGCGTGTTGCAATTCTCTACGCCGTCTCCTATCTCTATGAACACAGAGAGGAAGCGGATCACAGAGGTCTTGCGCTGACTCTTCGCTCCTTGCTTTTCGGTGTACGGAAGGAGGTCTTTTAGGTGAGAGTGTCCATGAGTGAACTACGCCATCGGATTTCCATCCTGCGCCCCGTGATGGATACGGACGATGAGGGAAATATCCTTTCATCGTCGGTGCAGGAAGTCGGTAAAGCGTGGGCGCTCGTTCTGCCGTTTGCCGCGAAAATCTCCGACGGCTATGCGGAGAAGGTGCAGGAGGTGGATTACCGCATCGTTGTTCGTTACCGTGCGGATGTGCGCGTGACAGACATTGTGCAGTGGAATGGGAAGCGGCTTACACCGATTGCGCCACCGTATCCGCTTGGCGGGAAGAAACGGTGGCTTGTCATAGAATGCAGAGAGTTGGTGGAAGATGGCTAGATACCGAGGTTTCGTCTCTGCCGAGAAGATTCTCTCGGAACTCGGTGCAGAGGCGACGGTTGCGGCAAAAGAAGCCCTTGCGCATGGCGCAGATGATGTGGTCGCAGAGGCAAAGAACCGCTGTCCCGTCTATACGGGAACAGATAAGCGCGTGGTCAAAGGTGCACTCCGTGACTCCATCCACAAGCGGCTGCGCCGGAAGGACGGCTCCGTTTGGAGGATCGCAGCGGATGCGGAATCTCAGGATGGCGTATACTACGGTACACTCGTCGAGTTCAGCCCACGCATCAACCGTCCGTTTCTCTATCCCGCGCTTGATGCCAAGAAGGACGGGATTCGTTCTGCTATCGTCGATGCCGTGCGTGCGGCGATACGGAGGAGAGGGAAATGAGCGTGGCACGGATGGTGTATCAGGCACTTGTACGCTCGAAGGAACTGACGCAGCTTCTCGCTCACGGGAAGAAGAGCATCTATCACGGGCGCAGTCCCGATGCGGGGACGTATCCCGTTCTCGTATACGCCGTCATTTCCGACGTTCCTGCGCTCTCGGCAGACGGCACGGAACTGGAACGCCGAATCACGGTGCGCATCCACATTCTGACGAAGGATGGGAGATTCGGAGAGATTCATCACGCCGTGCAGAACGCGCTTTTGCCACTCGGCTTTGTGCGTGCGCAGACGCAGGAACTGACAGAGAAAGATATATTCGTGGAAATCACAGACTACAAAACAGCAGTGGAGGGAGAATAATATGCCAAGTCCAACACCAACAGCAAAGCCCGCCGGGAATCTTACGAGCGGGCAGTTCATCAACATCCAGAAACTTCATATCGCCAAGATGCTTACCGATGTGGCAGGAGGGGCGGCGACATATGAGGCTCCGATTCCGCTTGGAAAACTGCTCCGCAAGGTGGACATCAAGCCGCAGACGAATCAAGCGGAGCTTTTCGCGGACGGGCAGTCTGTGGATACGGCATCGAATACCGCATCCTACGACCTCACGTTTGACACGGCTGCTTTGCCGCTTGAGTATGTTGCGTATCTTCTTGGACACAGTATCGAAAACGGCGTGATGAAGGCGGGCAAGGACGATGTTGCACCGTACTTCGCCGTGCTCTTTCAGTCGGATAAGCGCAACGGCAAGAAGAGATACACCAAATTCTACAAAGTCCAATTCACGGAACCCTCCGAGAGCGGCAACTCGAAGCAGGAGAGCATTCAGTTCGATACGCCGACACTGACGGCAAAGGCGATCTATCGTCTTTCCGATGGGCTGTCTTACGCCAAGGCAGATGAGGAGGCATCGGGCTTTGCCGCAGAGACGGGGACGAAGTGGTACGAGCAGGTCTGAGGGAGGAAGCTATGGATACGCCGACTCTGTATATTGCGGGCAGGGAGATCGTGCCGAACCCTCCGAAGATGAAGGTGTGGCGCGAGTTCCTTGCCTTTTTTGATACCGACAAGAAGGACATGAATCTTGAGGATTTTCTGGATGCACACGTTCGCCTGATTGTCCTTGGCTTCGGACGGGAGGAAGTGACGAAGGAAGTCATCGACGAAAACGTGGACGTTGCGGACATTGTTCCGCTCACACGCGCCCTCTTCCGTTGGATTCAGTCGCTGACGTTTTCCAAACTGGTGAACCTCCCAAACGGGGAGACGGGGAAAGAGGCGTAGTTCTTTCTCCGTACCAGAATCTACTGCGTTACTACGAGCGGCTGCAGTCCGCCTACGGGTGGACGATGCACGAGGT
>ERZ773054.953-NODE-953-length-19358-cov-28.273274_pt1 | contig 19358 bp, 17 predicted proteins | sample MGYA00580630_ERZ773054 | MGnify/ENA primary metagenome ERZ773054 (study PRJEB29015, sample SAMEA2737994) | human oral metagenome | biome: human oral; feature: human-associated habitat; material: dental | place: China | collected 2115 ... | reverse complement strand
CGTTTGAGAAGAACATTTGGAAGGCTGTCGGCATGCTGACAAAGAGATTACTGTTATTGAGTCCGACACCAGCAGCGATTGAAACAGCTGCGATAAGGAAGTTGTGTTCATTGTTAGCAAAGTCAACGCGGGCTAGGATTTGCATACCTTGAAGGGAAACAAAACCAAACATGACTAGCATGGCACCACCAAGGACAGGACTTGGAATGATTTGGGCAAGGGCGCCAAACTTAGGTAGGAGTCCAAGGAGGACTAGGAAACCAGCTGCGTAGTAGATTGGCAGACGGGTCTTGATACCAGACAATTTGACCAAGCCAACGTTTTGTGAAAATCCTGTGTAAGGGAAGGTGTTAAAAATTCCTCCGAGAAGTACGGCCAAGCCTTCTGCGCGGTAACCATTGCGAAGGCGCGTGCTGTCGATTGGATCCTTTGTGATATCTGACAAGGCTAGGTAAACACCAGTAGACTCAACCATAGACACCGTTGCGATGATACACATCATGACAATAGATGAGATTTCAAAGGTTGGCATCCCAAAGTAGAGGGGAGTTGGGACATGAACAAGCGGTGCTGCTGCAACTGGAGAGAAGTCAACCAAGCCCATGCTAGCAGCAATAGCAGTTCCAACAACCAAGCCAATCAAAATAGAGATGGACTTGATAAATCCTTTGGTAAAGATGTTAATCAAGAGGATAATCAAAACAGTGATAGCAGCAAGCAAGAGGCTTTGACCAGTTGGCTCTGGAACGTTATTTCCCATATTTCCAATAGCGACCGGAATCAAGGTCAAACCAATCGTGGTAATAACTGATCCTGTTACGATAGAAGGGAAAAGATTGGCCACTTTTGAAAAAATGCCTGAAATCAAAACCACGTAAATCCCTGATGCGATAAGGGCACCAAACATGGCCCCACTACCGTGGCTCTGACCAATCATAATCAAGGGAGCGACTGACTGGAAAGCAACTCCAAGAACGACTGGTAGTCCAACACCAAAGTATTTGTTGAGTTGGAGTTGAAGGAAGGTTGCCACCCCACACATGAAGATATCTGTAGAAATCAGGTAAGTCAACTGCTCAGCTGAATAGCCAAGGGCTGTCGCAATCATGATAGGAACTAGGATAGATCCTGAGTACATTGCGAGAAGATGCTGAAGCCCTAGAACCGCGGCTTGCGAGTGTTTTTCTTGTTGTTGCATTAGAGATCTGCCTCCTTAAATACGACTTGACCGTTTTCAAAACGATCCAAGCGAGCGAGTGATAGGACTGGATAGCCAGCTTTCTCGAGCAAATCACGACCATCCTGGAAGGATTTTTCAATCACGATACCAATGGCTTTGACTTTTGCTCCGGCCTGTTCGATGATTTGGATCAAGCCTTTGGCAGCTTGTCCATTGGCTAGGAAATCATCGATAATCAAGACCTTGTCCTCAGGTGAGAGGAATTTTCCAGCGATGGAAACCGTGCTGGTCACCTGCTTGGTAAAGGAGTAGACTTCGGCAGTTAAGATTCCTTCGTTCATGGTGATGTTTTTAGCTTTCTTTGCGAAAATCATGGGAACACCTAAGGCTTCAGCTGTAAAAACAGCAGGGGCAATGCCCGACGCTTCAATGGTCACAACCTTGGTAATGCCAGCAGTTGCGAATTTGTCCGCAAAAACCTTACCAATCTCTCGCATCAAACGATAGTCAACTTGATGGGTTAGAAAGGAATCTACCTTGAGGATGTTGTCACCCAAGATATGCCCATCCTGAAGGATGCGCTCTTCTAATAATTTCATAAGACCTCCTAAAGTCTAAACTCTTTTGTGTTTTTCTATCGCCTTTATCATCTCAAAAAGGGCTAGAAAAAAGGACCTACTTAACAGATAAGCAAGCCCTCAAAATAGGTATGTCTAAAAACATACCCTCAACAGACTTACTCATTGTTAGGTGTTACGGCACCTTGTAGAAACGTCGTGCCAATTCACGACATAAACAAGTAAAATGCTACCATTATCAAACGCGATAACGTTAATGTCATTATTTTACACCAAATAGCTTTAGAAATCAAATACTTTGTTAGGGTTTAGATAAAAAAAGCGAACGAATAAAAGGCTGCAACGCTAGAAAGTATTGTAGCCTTTTATTCTTCTATTCGCTAAATCTTAAAAAATAGCCATCTGGATCCAAAACTGCAAATTCGTGAGGATAGATATAGTGATCCCCAACACGAAATGTTCTCTTAGTCAAAGGACGATAAATAGGATAGTTGGCTTCGATTACTTTTTGATAAAGTTTAGGGACATCCTTTATGCCAAAGGATAGGTTGACACCTTTTCCAAAAGGGTAGGTAAGGTTAGCCAGTTCCTCAGGGGTTCCTTCCTCTAGCATTAGCTGACACTCTTCAAGAGAAAGAAAGAGAAATTTTTCTTCTGGACGCTCGTATTCGATCCTAAAACCGAGCAAATCGCAGTAGAAGGAACGAGACTGTTCGATATTCGATACCATAAACTCGGGAATAACTGCATTGTAGTTCATCGTGAAAATCCTTAAAGTTCAATTTCCAATACAATGGGCGTATGGTCTTGACGAGCTCCTGAGTCAATCATGTCTGACTTGGTCACCTTGTCAGCGACGCGGTTACTGGTGAGCCAGTAGTCGATTCTCCAGCCTGTATTGTTGATTTTGGAAGTTTTGCTGCGTTGCGCCCACCATGTGTAACGTTCTGGGACATCGCCGTGAAGATGACGGAAGGTGTCTGTAAATCCAGTTGCCAAGAGGTTGGTAAAGCCAGCACGTTCCTCGTCTGTAAATCCAGGTGAACGGCGGTTGCTGGCAGGGTTTGCAAGGTCGATTTCCTTGTGGGCTACGTTGTAGTCGCCAGTTGCGAGGACTGGTTTTTCTTTGTCTAACTCAGCTAGATACTCAGCATATTTCACGTCCCAGACTTGACGCTCTTCCAAACGTTTGAGACCGTCGCCAGCGTTTGGAGTGTAAACTTGCGTTACGAAAAATGCATCAAATTCCAAGGTGATGATGCGGCCTTCCAAGTCCATGGTAGAAGGAGCACCAATCTCTGGGAAGCTGATAGTCGGTGTGAGTTCTTTCTTATAAAGAAACATGGTTCCAGCATAGCCTTTGCGGGCAGGTTCTTGGGAAGAACGCCACGTATTTTCGTAGCCTGGGAAGAGTTCTTCAAGAACTTCCAGATGTTTTTTAGTAGGACCCTTGGCAGATAGTTTGGTTTCTTGGATAGCGATAATATCGGCATTTTCAGCCGCCAAAGTTTGTAGCACTTCCTGTGACAGTTTGGCGCGAGCTGAGTCGCTCGTTAGGGCCGCATTGAGGGAATCAATATTCCATGAGATGAGTTTCATAAAGTTACCTTTTTCATTGAGATTATAGACTATATTATACCAAAAAATGGTCTATTTCCCCAACGTATGGTTTGAAAAATCATCTTATTTCGTTTATAATGAAGGATGATTTTATGAAAAGGAGTGAAAATAAATGAAATTTTACTCATATGATTATGTACTTAGCCAAATTAGTCAACAAAATGGCATTATGATTGGTTTTGGAATTGTCTTATTAGCTGTTACAGGATTTTTTGCTTTTAAGGCTTATCATGATAAAAAGGGGACCAAATTTCGTGAGTTGGTCATGATTTCAGCCTTGACCTTACTAGCTCTCCTTTTGATTAGTATCACGACTTACCAAAACAACCAAGTTTCTAACAATAAATTTCAAACTTCACTTCATTTCATCGAGGTCGTTTCTAAAGACTTGGGAGTGGATAAATCAGAAGTCTATGTCAATACATCTGCAGCTACTGATGGAGCACTTCTCAAGGTGGGAGAACGCTATTATCGGGCTCTTAACGGTAGTGAGCCAGACAAGTATCTCTTAGAGAAAGTAGAATTGTATCAGACAGATGCGATTGAACTGGTGGAGGTGAACAAATGACACTCAATTATATAGAAATTTTAATCAAACTTGTCTTGGGTCTCTTTTCGCTGGTTTTCGTGATCAATGTGACCGGAAAGGGTAACCTAGCGCCTAACTCAGCGATAGATCAAATCCAGAACTATGTACTAGGGGGGATCATCGGTGGGGTGATTTACAATAGCTCCATCAGTATCCTTCAGTATGCAGTTATCTTGATCATGTGGACTATTTTGGTCTTGACCCTCAAGTGGCTCAACAACAATGTTCGCCTTGTGAAACGCTTGATTGATGGGAAACCAACCCTGCTCATCAAGAATGGGAAGATTGATCCTGAAGCCTGTCGTTCGGTTGGTTTATCTGCAGCGGACGTAGCTCTCAAGCTTCGTAGCCAAGGCATTTTCCAGATGAAACAAGTCAAACGCGCTGTTCAGGAGCAAAATGGCCAACTCATCGTAGTCCAAATGGGAGATGAAAATCCCAAGTATCCTGTCGTAACCGATGGTGTCGTCCAAGTAGAAGTTTTGGAATCAATAGGCCGTAGTGAGGAATGGCTGCTTGATAACCTCAGCAAACAAGGGTATGACAATGTTGCCAATATCTTTATCGCGGAGTATGACAAGGGCGCCGTCACAGTCGTAACTTATGAATAAGAAAAACCTGGGGTTCTTGCCTCAGGTTTCCATTTGTAACTAGAAAGGGATTTTATGTCCATTATTCGAAAACTCTGGTGGTTTTTCAAACTCGAAAAACGCCGTTATCTAGTCGGAATTGTGGCCCTAGTCTTGGTTTCCGTCCTCAATCTCATCCCTCCTATGGTTATGGGGCGAGTCATTGATGCCATCACTTCGGGACGATTAAGCCAGCAGGACCTGCTTTTGAACCTCCTTTATCTGCTTCTTGCAGCTTTGGGTATGTACTATCTGCGCTATGTTTGGCGCATGTATATCCTTGGAACTTCCTACCGTCTAGGGCAGATTATGCGGTCTCGTTTGTTTGAGCATTTTACTAAAATGTCGCCAGCCTTTTATCAGACCTATCGGACGGGAGACTTGATGGCACACGCCACCAATGATATCAATGCCTTAACTCGTCTCGCAGGTGGTGGTGTCATGTCTGCGGTGGATGCCTCTATCACGGCTCTGGTGACTTTGCTGACCATGTTCTTTAGCATTTCCTGGCAGATGACGCTAGTTGCTATTTTGCCCCTGCCTTTCATGGCCTATGCGACCAGTCGTCTAGGGAGAAAGACTCATAAGGCTTTCGGAGAATCCCAAGCTGCCTTTTCTGAACTCAATAATAAGGTGCAGGAGTCCGTATCAGGTATCAAAGTGACCAAGTCTTTTGGTTATCAGGCGGACGAGCTGGAGGCCTTTCAGGAAGTTAATGAATTGACCTTCCAAAAGAACCTGCAAACAATGAAATACGATAGCCTCTTTGATCCCATGGTTCTCTTGTTTGTTGGTTCCTCTTATGTGTTAACCCTTTTGGTCGGCTCTTTGATGGTTCAGAAGGGGCAAATCACGGTTGGAAATCTGGTCACCTTTATCAGCTACTTGGATATGCTGGTTTGGCCTCTTATGGCCATTGGCTTCCTCTTTAATATCACTCAGCGAGGGAAGGTTTCTTATCAGCGGATTGAGGATCTTTTGTCTCAGGAATCACCTGTACAAGACCCTGAGTTTCCTTTAGATGGCATTGAAAATGGGCGCTTGGAGTACGCTATTGACAGCTTTGCCTTTGAAGATGAGGAGACACTGACGGATATTTACTTTAGTTTGGAAAAAGGGCAAACTCTGGGCTTGGTCGGCCAGACAGGTTCTGGGAAGACGTCCTTGATCAAACTTCTCTTGCGGGAGTACGATGTGGATGAGGGAGCAATATACCTAAATGGTCACGATATTCGCGACTACCGTCTGACAGACCTTCGCAGTCTCATGGGCTATGTTCCTCAAGATCAGTTCCTCTTTGCGACTTCGATCCTAGACAATATCCGTTTTGGTAATCCTAGTTTGTCGCTTTCAGCAGTAGAGGAAGCAACTAAACTAGCCCAAGTTTATCAAGACATTGTAGCCATGCCTCAGGGATTTGATACGCTAATCGGTGAAAAGGGAGTCAGTCTATCTGGTGGTCAAAAGCAGCGTCTGGCTATGAGTCGGGCGATGATTTTAGACCCTGATATCTTGATTTTAGATGATTCCTTGTCGGCCGTGGATGCCAAGACAGAGTATGCTATTATCGACAATCTTAAGGAAACGCGTAAGGACAAGACAACCATCATCACAGCCCATCGCCTCAGCGCAGTTGTCCATGCAGATCTGATCTTGGTTCTGCAAAATGGTCAAATTATCGAACGGGGCAGGCACGAAGACTTGTTAGCCATGGATGGCTGGTATGCCCAAACCTATCAGTCTCAGCAGTTGGAAATAAAAGGAGAAGAAGATGCAGAATAAGCAAGAACAGTGGACTGTATTAAAGCGCTTGATGTCTTATCTCAAGCCTTATTGGCTTCTAACCTTTTTGGCACTAAGCTTTCTCCTAGCGACTACGGTCATTAAAAGTTTGATTCCTCTGGTTGCTTCCCACTTTATCGACCAGTATCTCAGCAATCTCAACCAACTTGCCGTGACCGTTTTGCTAGTCTACTATGGTCTTTACATCCTACAAACTCTAGTTCAGTATGTTGGCAATCTTCTCTTTGCGCGCGTGTCTTACAGTATTGTCAGAGATATTCGTCGCGATGCCTTTGCTAATATGGAAAAACTGGGCATGTCTTATTTTGACAAGACTCCAGCTGGTTCGATCGTCTCTCGTTTGACAAATGATACTGAGACCATTAGTGATATGTTTTCGGGGATTTTGTCCAGTTTTATCTCAGCAGTTTTTATATTTATGACAACCCTTTATACCATGTTGGTTCTGGATTTTCGTTTGACTGCTTTGGTCTTGCTCTTTCTCCCCTTGATTTTCCTTTTGGTCAATCTCTATCGGAAAAAGTCAGTCAAGATTATTGAGAAAACTAGAAGTCTCTTATCAGATATCAATAGCAAGCTAGCAGAAAGTATCGAAGGAATTAGGATTATCCAGGCCTTTAATCAGGAGAAGCGCCTGCAGGCAGAATTTGATGATATCAACCAAGAACATTTGGTCTATGCCAACCAATCTGTAGCCTTGGATGCCCTCTTTTTGAGACCTGCCATGAGTTTACTGAAACTCCTAGGCTACGCAGTTTTGATGGCTTATTTTGGCTACCGTGGACTTTCTATCGGGATAACGGCCGGAACCATGTATGCCTTTATCCAGTACATCAATCGTCTCTTTGACCCCTTGATTGAGGTGACACAAAACTTTTCAACCCTTCAAACTTCTCTGGTTTCTGCAGACCGTGTTTTTGCCTTGATCGATGAGAGAACCTATGAGCCTCTTCAAAAAGATGGGCAGGCTAAAGTCAAAGAAGGCAATATCCGTTTTGAACATGTGTGCTTTTCTTATGATGGCAAACATCCGATTCTGGATGATATTTCCTTTTCAGTTAAGAAGGGTGAAACCATTGCTTTTGTCGGTCATACAGGTTCGGGGAAATCATCTATTATCAATGTCCTCATGCGTTTTTATGAATTTCAGTCAGGGCGAGTTCTCTTGGATGATGTGGATATCAGGAACTACAGTCAGGAAGAATTGAGAAAAAATATCGGTCTGGTCTTGCAGGATCCCTTCCTCTATCATGGGACTATTAAGTCCAACATCGCTATGTACCAAGAGATCAGTGATGAGCAAGTAAAGGACGCAGCTACTTTTGTCGATGCAGATTCCTTTATTCAGGACCTTCCGCTGGGCTATGATGCTCCTGTTTCCGAGCGTGGTTCGAGCTTTTCTACTGGACAGCGTCAGCTTCTTGCCTTTGCCAGAACAGTCGCAAGTCAGCCTAAAATCTTGATTTTGGATGAAGCGACAGCCAATATTGACTCTGAGACAGAAAGTTTGGTTCAGGATTCTCTGGCTAAAATGAGACAGGGGCGGACGACCATTGCCATCGCTCATCGCCTTTCAACTATTCAAGATGCTAATTGTATCTACGTCTTGGACAAGGGGCGCATCATCGAGAGTGGAACTCATGAGGAACTCTTGGCTCTGGGAGGAACTTATCACAAGATGTATAGTTTGCAAGCAGGAGCCATGTCCTAATACTCTTTGATTTTCATTGAGTATAAGAAGGAAATTCTTCAAATGACAGATTTCTTGCACCGCCTTTTCCATTTTGTGGTATAATGAAAAATGTTGACAAATAGTATACTAAAAACAAAGGAGAAACAGCATGCTGAAATGGGAAGACTTGCCCGTGGAAATGCAATCAAGCGAGGTTGAGTCTTACTACCAGCTTGTCTCTAAAAGGAAGGGTTCGCTGATTTTCAAGCGTTGCCTGGATTGGTTTTTGGCCGTAGTTTTGCTAATTTTGACCTCTCCAGTCTTTCTTATCTTGAGCATATGGATCAAGTTGGATAGCAAGGGTCCAGTGATTTATAAGCAAGAGCGCGTGACCCAGTACAACCGTCGGTTCAAGATTTGGAAGTTCCGTACCATGGTGACGGATGCGGATAAAAAAGGAAGTCTGGTGACTTCTGCTAACGATAGCCGCATTACCAAAGTTGGAAATTTCATCCGCCGTGTTCGTTTAGATGAACTACCTCAACTAGTCAATGTTCTTAAAGGCGAAATGTCCTTTGTCGGTACACGACCAGAAGTGCCACGTTACACAGAGCAATATAGTCCTGAAATGATGGCGACCTTGCTCTTACCCGCAGGGATTACCTCTCCAGCCAGCATCAACTACAAGGATGAGGACACTATCATCAGTCAAATGACCGAAAAAGGCCTGTCAGTTGACCAAGCCTATGTAGAGCATGTTCTTCCTGAAAAGATGCGCTATAACCTTGCTTATCTTCGAGAATTTAGTTTCCTTGGAGATATCAAAATCATGTTTCAAACCGTGTTTGAAGTACTAAAATAAAGTAGTCATGAGAAAATGAGTACAGATAAAAGGAGCAAATCAATGCCAAATTACAATATTCCATTTTCACCACCTGATATTACCGAAGCTGAAATTGCTGAAGTAGCGGACACCCTTCGTTCTGGTTGGATCACAACAGGTCCTAAGACAAAAGAACTGGAGCGTCGCTTGTCTCAATACACACAGACGCCCAAGACTGTCTGCCTCAACTCTGCGACGGCCGCTCTTGAGTTGATTTTGCGTGTTTTGGAAGTGGGACCAGATGATGAAGTCATCGTTCCAGCTATGACTTACACAGCTTCATGTAGTGTCATCACACACGTAGGAGCAACACCTGTCATGGTGGATATCCAAGCAGATACTTTTGAAATGGACTATGACCTTCTTGAGCAAGCTATTACTGAAAAGACCAAGGTGATTATTCCGGTTGAGCTCGCAGGAATTGTTTGCGACTATGACCGTTTGTTCCAAGTTGTGGAGAAGAAACGTGATCTCTTTACTGCTTCAAGTAAGTGGCAAAAAGCCTTTAACCGTATCGTGATTGTCTCTGATAGTGCCCATGCTTTGGGATCTACTTACAAAGGGCAACCAGCTGGTTCGATCGCTGACTTTACTTCCTTCTCATTCCATGCTGTTAAGAACTTTACAACAGCTGAGGGAGGAAGTGCGACTTGGAAAGCCAATCCAGCGATTGACGACGAAGAAATGTACAAGGAATTCCAAATCCTTTCCCTTCATGGTCAAACCAAAGATGCCCTTGCTAAGATGCAACTGGGCTCATGGGAATACGATATCGTAACCCCTGCCTACAAGTGCAACATGACAGATATTATGGCTTCCCTTGGTTTGGTACAATTGGATCGTTACCCAAGTTTGCTTGACCGTCGTAAGGAAATCGTGGACCGTTATGATCGTGGTTTTGCGGGTACTCGCATCCATCCATTAGCACACAAGACTGATACTGTCGAATCTTGTCGTCACCTCTACATCACACATGTTGAAGGAGCAAGCCTAGAAGAACGCAATCTCATCATCCAAGAATTGGCTAAAGCAGGAATTGCAAGTAACGTCCACTACAAACCGCTTCCACTCTTGACAGCCTATAAGAATCTTGGTTTTGATATGTCGAACTATCCTAAGGCCTATGCCTTCTTTGAAAATGAAATTACGCTCCCTCTTCACACGAAATTAAGCGATGAAGAAGTGGACTATATCATTGAGACTTTCAAAACAGTTTCTGAAAAAGTGCTAACTTTATCAAAAAAATCGTAAAAAAGTCTTGACAAAGATAGAACAATAACATATAATATTCTCGATAAATCAGAAAAGTAGTTATTTTTGATCTTCAGAGAGCCTGTGGTGATTGTGAACAGGTGGTTGGAAGTAGTGAAAGTGGGCTGATTTAAAAAATGAATTTGAAACAATAAAAATTCGGTGCGCACACCTTACAGTGCAACTTGTTGTTAGACAAGGCAGAGATGTAAAGGGGAATAATCCCTTTATAATTGAGGTGGCACCGCGTTACCAACGCCCTCACACGGAAGTAGATTCTGTGTGTGGGCTTTTTCATATCTTGAAATCAATACAAAAAGAGGAAAAAATTATGACAACTAAAGGTTATTTTGGACAATTTGGTGGTAGTTTTGTACCGGAGCCGATTCAGGCTTTGTTGGATGAGTTGGAAGTGACATTTGACAAGTACAAGGATGATCCAGAATTTTTGGCAGAATTTCGCCATTACTTGAAGGATTATTCAGGTCGCGAAACACCGCTTTATTTTGCGGAAAGTTTGACAGATCACCTAGGTGGCGCTAAGATTTATCTCAAGCGCGAAGACCTTAACCATCTGGGTTCTCACAAGCTCAATAACGTTTTAGGACAAATCTTACTTGCTAAACGTATGGGCAAAAAACGGGTTATCGCAGAAACAGGGGCTGGTCAGCACGGGGTTGCGACGGCAGCAGCTGCAGCTAAGTTTGGTATGGCCTGTGATGTCTACATGGGGGCAGAAGATGTGGAACGTCAACGTCTCAATGTTTTCCGTATGGAGATGATGGGAGCAACTGTTCACGCAGTTGAAACGGGAACGAGAACTCTTAAGGATGCGGTTGATGCAGCCTTTGGAGCATGGATGAATGACCTTGAAGCCTTCTATGTTTTGGGATCTGCTGTTGGACCTCACCCTTATCCTACCATTGTCCATGAGTTCCAAAAGGTTATTAGTGAAGAATCTCGTCGTCAAATTTTGGAAAAAGAAGGACGCTTGCCAGACTACGTCATTGCCTGTGTAGGTGGTGGTTCCAATGCCATCGGTGCTTTTTCACAGTATGTGGCTGATGAAGAAGTCAAATTGGTTGGAGTTGAAGCTGCTGGTCATGGGCTTGACACAGACAAGCACGCAGCTACCATGACAAAAGGTAGTGTCGGAATTGTCGACGGAATGAAGACCTATGCTGTCTTTAAGGAAGACGGAGAGTTGGCTCCAGTTTACTCTATCTCAGCTGGTTTGGACTATCCAGGTGTTGGCCCAGAACACGCCTACTTCAAAGACTCAGGTCGCGTGGAATATGTGGCAGCGACGGATGAAGAAGCTGTCCAAGCCCTGATCCTTCTCAGCAAGACAGAAGGGATTATCCCAGCGATCGAAAGTTCACACGCTATCGCAGAAGCAGTTAAACGTGCACCGAAACTAAGTAAAGATGAGATTATCATCATCAATGTCTCTGGTCGTGGAGACAAGGACGTAGCTGCAATTGCAGACTACCTAGAAGCTAAAAAATAATAGATGGAAAAATTACAGTCCTTTCTCTCACAGAGAGCTTGTGGTTGCTGGAAACAAGCAGAGAAAGCTGTAAGGTTGGGTCCATCTGAAACGAGAGAAGAAAACATAATTCTCAAGGGGGTGCCCTTTATCGCACAGCCTGTTACAAGAGGTATCTGAGACAGGAATGAGAGATAGGAGAGATCCTATAATTGAGGTGGCACCGCGAATTTCGTCCTCACGCAAGTTATTTTGCGTGGGGATTTTTCATATAGTCACCACGAACTAGAATTGAAAGGGAAATTACAATGGAACGAATCATTCATGGAGATGTCTTATCGCCAATCTTGGCTTATATGCGCCTAAAGGGGCAACACAAGGTTATCTTAGAGAGTATTCCGAGAGACAAGGAAACAGCTCGTTTCTCTATCTTAGCCTATAATCCAGTTTTTGAGATAAAGTTTGAAAATGGAGTTCTTTATCAAAATGGGCAAGTAATTGATCGTGATCCCTTAGATTTCCTTTATCAAGTAACTCATAAGAGCCAGCACCATTCAGACCTACCTTTTGGTGGAGGAGCTATTGGCTTTGTTGGTTACGATATGATTTCGCTTTATGAAGAAATTGGTCAAATTCCTGAGGATACAATTGGTACTCCAGACATGCATTTCTTTGTCTATGAGAGCTACATGGTCTTTGACCACAAGAAGGAAAAAATCCATGCCATCGAGGATGCTCTCTATAGCGAGCGTAGTCAAGAAGACTTGGAAAAAGCCTTGAATCAAGTGCTTGAGGAATTACGCATTCCTGCTCCAAATGAATTTGAAGACTTGGATCTATCACCACTTGACTTCAAACCCCATATCGTTCCTCAGAAGTTTGAGGAAATGGTGGAAAGGGCTCGTGACTTGATTCGTAACGGCGATATGTTCCAATGCGTGCTCAGTCAGCGTTTCTCAGCAGAAGTGACTGGAAATCCATTTGACTTCTACAGAAATCTTCGCGTGACCAATCCATCTAATTACCTCTATTTCTATGATTTTGGGGATTATCAAATCATCGGTGCCAGTCCAGAAAGTTTAGTTTCTGTCAAAAATAGCATCGTGACAACCAATCCGATTGCCGGTACACGACCAAGAGGAGCTACAGATGAAGAGGACAAGGCCTTGGCGACAGACCTGCTTTCTGATGAGAAGGAAACAGCAGAACATCGGATGTTAGTAGACTTGGGTCGTAACGATATTGGCCGCATCTCTGAAACGGCCAGTGTCCAAGTTACCAAGTATATGGAAGTGGAGCTCTTCCGCTACGTTATGCATTTGACCAGTGTTGTGAAAGGACGGTTGCTTCCAGAACTCACTGCCATGGATGCCTTGAAAGCTACACTTCCAGCTGGAACAGTTTCAGGAGCTCCAAAGATTCGAGCTATGAGACGCATCTATGAACTGGAAATGGAAAAACGGGGCGTATACGCAGGAGCAATCGGCTACTTGTCTGCGACGGGTGATATGGATTTGGCCATTGCCATCCGAACCATGATTCTCAAAAAACAAAGAGCCCATGTGCAGGCTGGGGCAGGGATTGTCTACGACTCTATCGCCCAAAACGAATACCAAGAAACCATTAACAAAGCAAAATCTATGACTAGAATTGGAGAACTAAGACCATGATTTTATTGATTGACAACTATGATTCTTTTACCTATAACTTGGCCCAATACATTGGGAATTTCGCAGAAGTTCAGGTCCTGAGAAATGATGATCCCAAGCTATATGAAGAAGCTGAAAAAGCAGATGGTCTGGTCTTTTCTCCTGGACCAGGCTGGCCAGTTGATGCTGGAAAGATGGAAGATATGATTCGTGACTTTGCTGGCAAGAAGCCGATTCTTGGGATTTGTTTGGGTCATCAAGCCATCGCAGAAGTTTTTGGTGGTAAGCTAGGTTTGGCTCCCAAAGTCATGCATGGGAAACAGAGCAATATCATCTTTGAAGCGCCATCTGTTTTGTATCAAGGAATCGAGGATGGCCGTCCGGTCATGCGTTACCACAGTATCTTGATTGAAGAAATGCCAGAAGACTTTGAAGTGACAGCCCGTTCGACCGATGACCAAGCCATTATGGGAATTCAACACAAAAGCCTTCCAATTTATGGTTTCCAATACCATCCAGAGAGTATCGGAACGCCAGATGGCTTGTCTTCTATTCGGAATTTTATCGAGAAGGTTGTAAAGTGAGGAAACTAGGATGAAAGAGATTATTGAGAAATTAGCAAAATTTGAAAATTTATCAGGTGTGGAAATGACGGATGTCATTGAGCGTATCGTAACTGGGCGTGTAACTGAAGCACAGATTGCTTCTCTCCTCTTGGCACTTAAGATGAAGGGAGAAACACCAGAAGAGCGCACAGCCATTGCCCAAGTCATGAGAGGGCATGCCCAACACATTCCAACTGAAATCCATGATGCTATGGACAACTGTGGTACTGGTGGAGACAAGTCCTTCAGCTTTAACATTTCGACAACTGCAGCCTTTGTCTTGGCTGGTGGCGGTGTTCATATGGCTAAGCATGGTAACCGCTCGATTTCTTCTAAATCGGGTTCGGCAGATGTCCTTCAAGCCTTGGGTATCAATCTAGACCTCAAACCAGTTGAACTAGGTAAGGTCTTTGATAAAACTGGAATCGTCTTTCTCTTTGCTAAAAATATGCACCCAGCTATGAAATACATCATGCCAGCTCGTTTGGAATTAGGGATTCCAACGATTATGAACTTGACTGGGCCCCTGATTCACCCAATGGCCTTGGAAACACAGCTTCTAGGAATTAGTCGTCCAGAACTTCTAGAAAGTACAGCTCAGGTTTTGAAAAATATGGGTCGCAAACGTGCCATCGTGGTTGCTGGACCAGAAGGACTGGATGAAGCTGGTCTAAATGGAACAACCAATATTGCTCTTCTTGAAAATGGCGAAATCACCTTATCAAGCTTTACTCCAGAGGATTTGGGGATGGAAAGCTACGCTATCGAAGATATTCGTGGTGGGAATGCTCAGGAAAATGCAGAAATTTTGCTCAGCGTTCTTCAAAACGAACCAAGTCCATTCTTGGAAACTACAGTTCTAAATGCTGGTCTTGGTTTCTATGCTAATGGTAAGGTAACTAGCATCAAGGAAGGAGTTGCCTTGGCCCGTCAAGTGATTGCTAGTGGCAAGGCCCTTGAAAAACTCAGACTGTTACAGGAGTACCAAAAATGAGTCAGGAATTTTTAGCACGAATATTGGAGCAAAAGGCGCGTGAGGTCGAGCAAATGGAGCTGGAGCAAATCCAGCCCTTGCGCCAGACCTATCGCTTGGCTGACTTTTTGAAGAATCATCAAGACCGCTTGCAGATAATCGCTGAGGTAAAGAAAGCTAGCCCTAGTCTGGGAGATATCAATCTCGATGTGGATATTGTGCAACAGGCCCAGACTTATGAAGCGAACGGCGCAGTGATGATTTCGGTTTTGACAGATGAGATTTTCTTTAAAGGGCATTTGGATTATCTACGAGAGATTTCCAGTCAGGTAGAGATTCCGACGCTCAACAAGGACTTTATCATCGATGAAAAGCAAATCATCCGCGCCCGCAATGCAGGTGCAACACTCATCTTGCTCATTGTGGCTGCCTTGTCAGAAGAACGTCTCAAGGAACTTTACGACTACGCGACAGAGCTTGGACTGGAAGTCTTGGTGGAAACCCACAATCTAGCTGAACTAGAAGTAGCCCACAGACTTGGTGCTCAGATTATTGGGGTTAATAACCGCAACTTGACCACCTTTGAAGTCGACTTGCAGACCAGTGTAGACTTGGCTAAACACTTTAAAGATGATTGCTTGTACATATCTGAATCTGCTATTATCACAAGGCAGGATGCGGAACGAGTAGCACTGTACTTTAACGGAATTTTGGTTGGGACAGCTCTCATGCAGGCAGAAGATGTAGCCAAGAGAATCAAGGAGTTGCAGATTGACAAAGGTTAAAATTTGTGGATTATCGACCAAGGAAGCGGTGGAAACAGCCGTTTCAGCAGGAGCGGATTACATCGGTTTTGTCTTTGCCCCTAGTAAAAGGCAGGTGACCTTGGAACAGGCTGCTGAGCTGGCTGAGCTCATTCCTGTCAACGTTAAAAAGGTTGGTGTATTTGTTTCACCAAGTCGGGCAGAACTGTTAGAAGCGATTGAAAAAGTTGGCTTGGACTTGATTCAAGTTCATGGTCATGTAGGGGATGATTTGTTTGAGGATTTGCCTTGTGACAGCATTCAGGCTGTTCAAGTCGATGGAAATGGTCATGTGCCCAATTCTCGTGCAGACTATCTACTCTTTGATGCCCCTGTGGCAGGAAGCGGCCGGACCTTTGACTGGGGGAAATTGGATACAACAGGACTAAATCAGCCCTTCTTTATCGCAGGTGGGCTTAAGGAAGACAATGTAGTAAAAGCAATTCAACACTTTACTCCCTATGCAGTAGATGTATCTAGCGGAGTGGAGACAGATGGACAAAAAGATTATGAAAAAATTAGAAGATTTATAGAGAGGGTAAAGCATGGCATATCAGGAACCAAATAAAGATGGATTTTACGGAAAATTCGGCGGACGTTTTGTCCCAGAAACATTGATGACAGCAGTTTTGGAGTTGGAAAAGGCCTACCGTGAAAGTCAGGCAGACCCAAGTTTCCAAGAGGAATTAAACCAACTCTTGCGCCAGTATGTGGGACGTGCAACTCCCCTTTACTACGCAAAAAACTTGACCCAGCATATCGGTGGAGCCAAGATTTACCTCAAACGGGAAGACCTCAACCATACAGGGGCCCACAAGATTAACAATGCCTTGGGACAAGTTTTGCTTGCCAAACGCATGGGCAAAAAGAAAATTATCGCTGAAACGGGTGCTGGTCAGCACGGTGTGGCAACTGCAACTGCTACAGCCCTCTTTAACATGGAATGTACCATCTATATGGGTGAAGAGGATGTTAAACGCCAAGCCCTTAATGTCTTCCGTATGGAGCTTTTAGGAGCCAAAGTCGAGGCTGTAACAGATGGTTCGCGCGTGCTCAAGGATGCGGTCAATGCAGCCCTTCGTTCATGGGTGGCTAATATCGATGATACCCACTATATCCTTGGTTCTGCCTTGGGGCCTCATCCATTTCCAGAAATCGTTCGTGACTTCCAAAGTGTTATCGGTCGAGAGGCTAAACAACAGTACCGCGATTTGACAGGTCAAGATCTGCCAGACGCCCTAGTAGCCTGTGTTGGTGGTGGTTCTAATGCCATCGGGCTCTTCCATCCATTTGTAGAAGATGAGTCTGTAGCTATGTATGGGGCTGAAGCAGCTGGACTTGGTGTGGACACGGAGCACCACGCAGCAACTTTGACCAAGGGTCGTCCGGGTGTCCTTCACGGTTCCCTCATGGATGTTCTCCAAGATGCGCATGGTCAAATTCTTGAAGCTTTCTCTATCTCAGCAGGTTTGGACTATCCTGGTATCGGCCCAGAACATTCTCACTACCACGATATCAAACGTGCCAGCTATGTTCCTGTGACTGACGAGGAAGCCTTGGAAGGATTCAAACTCTTGTCTCGTGTGGAAGGAATTATCCCAGCCTTGGAGTCCAGCCACGCTATCGCCTTTGCAGTGAAATTAGCCAAAGAACTTGGACCAGACAAGTCGATGATTGTCTGCCTATCTGGTCGTGGGGACAAGGATGTAGTTCAAGTCAAAGACCGCTTGGAAGCAGATGCAGCAAAGAAGGGAGAAGCCCATGCCTAGGACATTAACAGAAAAATTGAACGCTATCAAAGCAGCAGGAAAAGGAATTTTTGTTCCCTATATCATGGCTGGAGACCACGAGAAAGGTTTGGATGGTCTCGCTGAAACAATCCACTTTTTAGAAAAATTGGGTGTTTCAGCCATTGAAGTGGGTATTCCCTTTTCAGATCCTGTTGCAGATGGACCTGTTATCGAAGAAGCAGGCTTGCGCAGTCTAGCTCACGGAACTTCTACCCAGGCTTTGGTTGAAACCTTGAAAACCATTCAGACAGAAATCCCACTTGTCATTATGACCTACTTTAACCCCCTCTTTCAGTATGGTGTTGAGAACTTTGTCAAAGATTTGGCAGATACAGCGGTCAAGGGTTTGATTATCCCAGACCTACCTCATGAGCATGCCAACTTTGTAGAGCCCTTTTTGGCAGACACAGATATCGCCTTGATTCCCCTAGTTAGTTTGACGACAGGACTCGAGCGCCAGAAAGAGTTGATCAAGGGAGCAGAAGGCTTTGTCTATGCTGTTGCCATCAATGGGGTGACAGGGAAGTCAGGAAATTACCGTGCAGACTTGGACAAGCACTTGGCACAATTGCATCAAGTAGCCGACATCCCAGTCTTGACAGGTTTTGGTGTGTCTAGTCAGGCCGATGTAGAACGTTTCAATGCGGTGTCAGATGGTGTTATCGTTGGTTCGAAAATTGTAAAAGCTCTCCACCAAGGAGAGCCGATTCAGGACTTTATCAAACAAGCAGTAGCTTACCAAAAATAATCAAACAAGCAGCAAGTAAGAGGAAAGGCACGAAAGGCAGTCTTTCCTTTTTCTTTTGCAGTAGAAAGGCCAGAATGCCCGTCGCAGAAAGCTACGAGAGTACTTTGACAAGTTATTGAAATCAGTTTAGAAGATTTAACATATGTAAAAAAGCCCTCCTAGAGGGCAGAAACTTGTTAATTTTATTTGATAAGTATGAAAGTAATAAAAAGGGTATAAGTTTTTTTTTATTGTATTTCATCCATATCAATGATTAAATCATTTCCAAGATTAATTCCGTTAGATGTAAAAATACTTAGCGCATGATTTGCAATGACTTGTGTTGAAACACTATCAACTCCAGCCCCAATGAGGGCTCCTGCAACAGGAATCATTTTCCCTAAATTTACTACTCCTTTTTCTCCGAATTTCGTAACTAATCTGAATCCAACTGCACGATTAATTTTAGTGAGAACTTCTCTAGGTAGTTTTTTTAACATACCATGTATTAATTTCTCAGCAACTACAATTCCAGCTTTCTTGGCAATATCTGCTACAGTAGTTCCTGTAAGTGCCGCATATACAAAGGTCTGAACCTGATCACTTTTTAGGTCATACCCACGCATATAGGCAATGGTTGCGATCATCCTCATTTGAACGAGAATGACAGATGTAATATTTGCAGGAATAGTTACTGGTAGTGTTAAAAAACCTCCGAAACCAGTGACAAAGCCAGAGAGAGCGGCCTTACTGGTTTGAAAAGTAATCATTTTAGAAATGGCAGTATCAATATCATCATATTTAAGATAATCATCTGCTAATTCTTGAATAGTTTTCTGTCCAGGAATTCCATTAATAGTTGTATCGTATGCCCAATCTAGGACTTGCATCATAGAATTTTCATCAATTTTTGGGACATCTAGTTTTGGTAATTCAAAATTGATGTTTGGTAACTCGAATTTCATAATAATTCTCCTTGTTCTGAATATAATTAGTATACACTATTGTGTTTTGATTTACAATATTAATTTACACCAAATAATCAAACAAGCAGCAAGTAAGAGGAAAGGCACAAAAGGTAGTCTTTCCTTTTTCTTTAGCAGGAGAAAGGCTAGGA
>ERZ773054.950-NODE-950-length-19367-cov-19.575238_pt1 | contig 19367 bp, 15 predicted proteins | sample MGYA00580630_ERZ773054 | MGnify/ENA primary metagenome ERZ773054 (study PRJEB29015, sample SAMEA2737994) | human oral metagenome | biome: human oral; feature: human-associated habitat; material: dental | place: China | collected 2115 ... | reverse complement strand
GACACCATCCTCGGCCCCGAAATGCGCTCCACCGGCGAAGTGATGGGCGTGGGCGCAAGCTTCGGTGAAGCCTACTACAAAGCCCAGCTTGGCGCAGGCGAACGCCTGAACCCGACCGGCAAAATCTTCCTCGCCGTACGCGACGAAGACAAACCGCTCATCGTCAAAACCGCGCAAAACTTCCAAGCCTTAGGCTACGGCGTCTGCGCCACACGCGGCACCGCCGAATACCTGAAAGAGCACGGCATCATCGTGCAAGCGGTGAACAAAGTGCAGGAAGGCCGCCCGCACATCGTGGACGCAATTAAAAACGGCGAAATCGCACTGGTGGTCAACACCGTCAGCAGCTCGGCACAATCCATCGCCGACAGCCACAGCATCCGCCGCACCTCCCTCACCCAACGCGTGCCGCAATACACCACCATCGCCGGCGGCGAAGCCATGAGCGAAGGCGCCAAAAGCCGCGACCACCTGGGCGTGTATAGCGTGCAAGAGTTGCATGGACGGTTGAAGGCGCGGAAATAGGGCAGCCTGAAAATCAAAAAAGCAGCCTGCACCTTTAAGAACATGGGTGCAGGCTGCCTGAAATCCGACGACAAACAGAGCAAGGAGTATGAAATGATTTGGCTATTGATTATTTTGGCAGCCATCGTGTTGTGGCTGGTGAAGGTGTACAACACACTGCAAAGCAGCATGCAGAATATCCGCGAAGGCTTTTCCAATTTGCAGGCCGGCCTGAAAAAACGCCAACAGCTGAGCGGGCAGATTATCGAAATCGCATCGGGTTATCTCGCGCACGAGCAGATTACCCAGCTGAAAGTGGCGCAGGCGAAAAACACCCAGCAGCTGGTTGCCATGGCGCAGAACTTCCCCGAACTGAAAGCCGACGCCACCTACCAGAAACTGATGGGGCAGCTGGAAACGCTGGAAAACGACATTCTGGCGCGCCGCGAAAGCTACAACAAACGTGTGAAGCAGTTCAACAGCTACCGCAATTCCTTTCCTGCTGTGCTGGTGGCGCAAAAACTGTCGTTCGGCACCGTGGACTATTTTGACAGCGACGACGAAAAATTCGACGCACAGGCACAAAACTTCGCGCGGGACGACACCGCCGCGCTGCAAGAAATTATCGGCAGCAGCGCACAGGCCGTGAAAAATATTTCCAGCCAGGCCGTCCAAGCCGTTCAGGGCAAAAACCAGTTGGGCAACAAGGCCGAAACCGCCGCACCGGCCGACAATGCGGTAGATACAACGGATTCGGCGGATGTGGACAACGAACCCGATGCGGCTGACAAACTGTCTGAAAAACCGGAATAGCGCCGAACGGCAGCCTGAAAGGCAAAAAGCAGCCTGCACTTCAATTTTTGAACGTGCAGGCTGCTTTGAAGCCGTAATCCGCAAACGGACAGGCAGACGCAACAGCCCACGGGCCGTCTGAAAAACAGGTTTCATCTTTTCAGACGGCCTTCCCACAAACCGAACAACCGATTGCAAAGGATTATCCATGTCGGCATTGCAAACACTTTTGGCATCTTTCCGCGAACAAACACAAAATGCCGCCTACCAAGGCTGCCGCGACCAAGGCACAGCCTTTGAAAATTTGATGGTTGCCTATTTCCAAACCGAACCCTGCTATAAAGAGCTGTATCAAAACGTACAGCCCTACGGCACATGGGCAGTGGAGCATTTAAACGAACTGGATTTGGGCAGCACAACCGACGCAGGCATCGACTTGGTCGCCACCACCTTCATGGGCGAACACCATGCTATCCAATGCAAAAACTACGCACCTGACCACACACTGCAAAAGAAAGATATCGACAGCTTTTTCACCGCATCGGGTAAAACGCACTTCAGTAACCGCATTATCGTTTCTACCACCGACAAATGGTCGAAAAACGCCGAAGACGCACTGGAAGGGCAGCATATTCCTGTTTCCAAAATTACCCTGTCCGATTTGGAAAACAGCGTTATCGATTGGACGCAATACCACATCGGCGAATCGCCGAAACGCAAAAGCAGAAAATCACTCCATCCTCATCAGCAATCGGCGCTAACCGCCGTGTCAAACGGCTTCGCACGCGGCGAAACACGCGGTAAGCTGATTATGGCCTGCGGAACGGGTAAAACGTTCACTTCGCTGCGGATTGCTGAGCATTTGGCCGGCAAAGGTAAGCGCGTACTGTTTCTCGTCCCCAGCCTGTCGCTGCTTTCCCAAACTCTTCGCGAATGGACACAGGATGCCGATTTGCCGCTGCGCAATTTCGCCGTTTGCTCCGATAGCGAAGTTGGCAAATATAAAAAAGACGATGACCGTGCCATCGTCCGTACCAGCGATTTGAACTACCCTGCCACCACCAACGCCAAAAGCCTGTATCAGGCGGCCAGCGTGCTGCATGATGCAGAGCACATGACCGTTGTTTACTCCACCTACCACTCCATCGATGTCATTCATCAGGCGCAGGCACAATACGGGCTGCCTGAATTCGACCTGATTATTTGTGATGAGGCTCACCGAACCACCGGTGCAACATTTGACGGCGACGACGAATCCGCCTTTGTCCGCGTACACGATTCCGGTTACATCAAAGGCGCAAAACGGCTGTATATGACTGCTACCCCGCGCATCTATGGCGAAAACGCCAAAGAAACAGAAAACGTGGTTTTGTATTCTATGGACGATGAAACCCATTACGGCAAAGAATTTTTTGTCCTAACATTTTCCCAAGCCGTTTCAGACGGCCTGTTGGTCGATTACAAAGTCATCGTCCTAGCCATCGAAGAAAGCCACATCCAACGCCGTATCCAAAACCTGCTCACCGACGGCAACAACGAACTCAAAGTCGATGACGCCGCCAAAATTGTCGGTTGCTGGAAAGCCTTGTCCAAATACGGCCTAAACGGTGAAGAAGGTGCACTGTACAATCCTATGCGACGTGCCGTTGCTTTCTGCCAAGTTATTGAAAAAGAATACAAAGGCAGTAAACACAAAGTCAGCTCCAAACTGATTGCCGAAATGTTCCAGGCCGTGATTGAAGAGTACCAGCAGGCGGAACGCACCGCCCTGCTCAAACAAAATCCCGATTTGAAACTGCCACCGCAACTAACAATGACCTGCCAAGCCGAACATGTGGACGGCGGCATGAATGCGGGTGAAAAAGAAAGCAGGCTGCAATGGCTAAAAGCACCCGAAGGGCTGCCTGAAAACACCTGCCGCATCCTCTCCAACGTCCGCTGCCTGTCCGAAGGCGTGGACGTGCCTGCACTGGATGCCGTATTGTTCCTTACCCCGCGCAATTCCCAAGTCGATGTCGTGCAGTCGGTCGGCCGCGTTATGCGCCGTGCCGAAGGCAAACAACAGGGCTACGTTATCCTGCCCGTCGTTATTCCCGCGGGTGTAGAGGCCGAAGACGCATTGGACAAAAATGAAAACTACAAGGTCGTCTGGCAGGTACTCAACGCCCTACGTGCGCACGACGATCGCTTTGACGCGATGATTAATCGCTTGGATTTTGATGGAAAAGACACTCGTCGCATGGAAGTTATCGCCATTGCCGACAAAATCTCTCCGAAAGCTAAGAAAGCTAAGAAACAAAGTAGCGGCGATAAAGCCCGCAACAAGGCACGCGGCGGCAACGCAATTGGTACGGTAGACTCGAATCCAGTAAATAATCCGGATAATATGCAAGGATTTACTTTCGAAATTGGCGAAATCGAACGTGCCCTCTACGCCAAAATCGTCAAGAAATGTGGTAACCGTATCTATTGGAATGAATGGACAAATCAAGTAGAAAAAATTGCACGTACTCACATAGACCGTATTAAAGCTATTTTAGAAAATTCAGACAATCAAACCGAGAAACAAGCATTTGAAACATTTGCTGCCGAATTGCGCGATGATTTGAACCCAGAAATCAGTGATAGTGAAGTCATAGACATGCTGGCACAACATTTGATTACCCAGCCAATTTTCTCTGCACTATTCAAAAAATATGATTTTGTACAGCAAAATTCGGTTAGTCGTGCCATGCAAAAAATCGTAGAGTTATTGCATCAGTATCATTTTGAAAAAGAACGCAATAATTTGAAAGAATTTTATGAGGCTGTGCAACTACGCATACAAGACATTCAAACCGATGCAGGCAGGCAAAAAATCATCAAAGATCTATATGAGAATTTCTTTAAAAAAGCTTTTCCCAATATAGTTAAAAAGCTTGGACCCGTGTTTACACCTATAGAAGTTATAGATTTTATTATCCATAGCGTAGAACACGTTTTACAGACAGAATTTAATAGCAGCTTTGCCAATAACGGTATACACATTTTAGACCCATTTACAGGCACAGGTTCATTTATCACCCGATTGCTGCAAAGCGGCATTATCCCTGCCAACAGACTACCTGAAAAATACCAAAACGAAATCCATGCCAACGAAATTTTATTGCTGGCCTACTACATTGCTGCAATTAATATAGAGGCAACGTATCACGACCTAACCAAACAAAATCAAGAGGATTCAAACAGCAGCCAATACGTTCCTTTTAAAGGCATCTGCCTGACTGATACCTTCCAAATGTACGAGAAAGGCGACATGCTCAACGAAATGCTGGTGGACAACAGCGCACGCCGCAAACGGCAGAAAGCCTTGGACATCCGTGTCATTATCGGCAATCCGCCCTATTCCGCAGGGCAGGAATCCGCCAACGACAATAATGCCAACATCGAATACCCGCATCTTGACGCACGCATCCGAGAAACCTATGCCGAACACGCCGACACTCAAAATAAAAACGCCCTGTACGACAGCTACATCCGCGCCATCCGCTGGGCATCCGACCGCATCGGGCAGCAGGGCGTTATCGGCTTCGTAACCAATGCAGGCTGGGTAGAAGCCAAGACTGCAGACGGATTGCGCAAATGTTTGGCGGAAGAATTTTCCAGCCTGTATATCTTCCACCTGCGCGGTAACGCCCGCACATCAGGCGAGCGCCGCCGCAAAGAAAAAGACAACGTTTTCGGACAAGGCACACGCACCCCGATTGCCATCTCCATCCTCGTCAAAAACCCTCAGGCCGAAAAACAGGGACGAATTTACTTCCACGACATCGGAGATTATCTGACCCGCGAACAGAAGCTGGAAACCATCGCCGAACTCGGCAGTATCAACGGTATTACCGAACGGCAGGGCTGGCAGGAAATCATCCCCGACGAATTTAACGACTGGCTCAACCAGCGCGACCCGAATTTTGATAATTACATGCCAATGGGAAGTAAAGATAATGAAGCCTGCAACGTAATTTTCAAAAATTACAGTCGTGGGTTGGAAACCAACCGAGATGCTTGGTGCTACAATTTTTCAGACAGTTTTCTGCGCCAGAATATGCAGAATATGATTGGCTTTTATAACAGTGAAGTGGCACGTTTTCAGGCAGCCTGCAAAGGGCTACCTGAAAATAGCCAGCTTGATATTGAAAATTTCATTGATACTGACGCAACTAAAATTAGTTGGAATAGAAGTCTAAAAGCAGATTTAGGAAAGGGACGGTATTATCGATTTGATGAGTCCAATATCACAACAGCTTTATACCGTCCTTACACGAAGCAACGAGTTTACTATTCAAAAGGGATTAATGCTTATTTGAATCAAATCCCAAAAATGTATCCATCTAGCAATTTAGGTAATCAAACAATCTATTTAAGTGGCAGTGGAAATTCAGGAAAAGACTTTTCGGCTTTAATAACCAATGTGATACCGGACTTGAATATGCAACATTCGGGTGGGCAAGGCTTTCCGAAAGATTTGTATGAATTTTCAGACGGCGTAGAAACAGCCGAACGAACGAACGAACGAACGAACGAACGAACGAACGAACGAACGAACGAACGAAATTATACACCACGAAGTACCGTCCAATATCGCCATCTGCCTCACCACGACCGGCGGCAAGGGCTTCTCTGTGCTTATCACCGACCGAATCCCCGATTTACACCTTATCGGCGACGCACAGTGCTTCCCGATGTTCCTCTACGAGACGGAGTAACCAACATGACGATTTGTATTACAGGATTGGGCACGACCAAAGGCTTTTCCGTGCTGATGACCAATGCGATACCCGATGTCCAGTTGCAGATGAACGGGCAATGCTTCCCCATGTTCCTCTACGAAACGGAGGAAGCCTAATGGAAAATCAAGACCTGTTCGCTGCTGAAATGCCGTCTGAAAAGCAGCCTGCACAGAAAAAGCTCGTCCGCCGCTCCGCCATCACCGACGATGCGCTGGCACATTTCCGCGAGCCGTATTCCGCCGCCGATGCCGCCCGAATCGGCAAAGAAGACATCTTCTATTACATCTACGGCCTGCTGCACAGCGAAGAATACCGCGAGCGCTACGCCGACAATTTAAGTAAACAGCTCCCGCGCATCCCGCGCATGAAAACTTACGCTGATTTTGCCGCATTCAGCAAAGCGGGGCGTGATTTGGCGGCACTGCACCTGAACTACGAAACCGTACCGATGTATCAGGGCGTGAAACTTTCAGGCAGTCTGAAAGATTTGAAACTTGCCCCGCAGCAAATCATCGGCGGCGCAGACGAAGACTTCCGCGTGGTCAAAATGAAATTTGCCAAAAAAGACGATAAAACCAAAATCGTCTACAACGGCAAAATTACCGTGGAAAACATCCCCGAAGCCGCCTACGACTACATCGTAAACGGCAAATCCGCCATCGAATGGGTGATGGAACGCCAAGCCGTGACCACCGACAAAAAATCCGGCATCACCAATGACGCCAACGACTGGGCAGCCGACACCATGCACAACCCGCGCTATCCGCTCGAACTGCTCTTACGCATCATTACCGTAAGCTTGGAAACGCAGAAAATCGTCCGTGCTTTGCCGAAACTGGATATTGTGTGAGTGAAAAAAACATGGTTTCAGGCAGCCTGCCCTTGGGAAACATCGTGAAACAAGCCATTCAAGAAAAACTCACCCACATCGCCCATACCGAACCGCTGCATTTCCTGATGGCGGTAGAGAGCGGCAGCCGCGCATGGGGCTTTGCCTCGCCCGACAGCGATTACGACGTGCGTGCCATTTATATCCGCCCGCAGGAATATTATCTGCAAATCGACGAAGCAAAAGACACGTTTGAATTTATCGAAAACCAATGGTTTGACGTCGGCGGCTGGGACATCCGCAAAGCATTGCGCCTGCTGCGGAAAAGCAATGCCACGCTGCTCGAATGGCTGCGTTCGCCGATGGTTTATACGCAGGACGATGATTTCATAGATCGTCTGAACGCGCTTGCGCCGCAATATGTGCAGGCTGCCGCGCTGCTGCACCATTATCGCGGCATCGCGGGCAATGCTTTGAAAGCCATGGATTTGGCACACCCCGTCAAACTGAAAAAATGGTTTTACGTCTTGCGCCCGCTGCTCGCGGCACGGTGGGCAGTCAAACAAGGCGGCATCCCGCCGATGACGTTGGCGGAACTGATGAGCGAATGGCAAACGGACTGCGCCGCCCAAATCGCCGATTTGGTGGCCATCAAGGCGGAACAGGATGAAAGTTACCTGCATACGCTGTCGCCCGAATTGCAACGATTGACCGTTGATTTATATAACGAAGTTTCCGAATTATCCGCCCCTGCCGCCCAAGCCGCCGACAGCGGGCCGCTGAACGAATTGTTCCGCGAAACTTTGGCGGCGGTTTATCCGTAAAACAAAAAGCAGCCTACAATCTCTCCCCCCTTTTTTGTTTTGGAAAAAATACCATGAATATTAAAATATTACTAATTTCCGCATTATTCCTGTCCGGCACTGCCTTCGCCGCCCCCACCAACCAAGACACCTTGTTTTATTGCCAATTCAACAACGGCAAACAAGTCCGCATTGAGCAGCATGGCGACAAAATCCGCTACCGCTTCGGCAAAAATCTTGCACGCCCCGAATTGGCGTTCGAGCAGCCTGCAAACCAAGTTTTCCGAAACTATTTGACACCGCTTTTGGACGACAACCAACGCGGAGAAATTATCGAAATCTATCTGCGTAACGGCAGCGCATCCTACGTAGCCACCGTAACCAGCACCATCGGCAAACCCGAATACACCTTGTCCGCCGAAAATGCAGATACAAAACACATCACGACCTGCAAAGAACGCGGCGCATTCGTCAATCTGCGCATGGCGCTGGACTTGCTGCCCGAACTGCCCGATACCTATTGAATAATTGCCGAAACTATTTAGGCAGGTGCAGCGGGCAGGTATGGCCGGCACGTTTTCAGGCAGCCCTTGCCCTTTTTCCGGCCATCTGAAAAACCGCAAGTCGGATTACCAAATCCGGCACACACCAAAGGCAGCCTGAAAGTGCAGGCTGCTTTTCAATGCCCAACCACCTCACAAAAGGTCGTCTGAAAATGCTCACCATCGAAGATTTGCACACACAAAACCTGCTTCTGCTCGAAGCCGTTTCCGGCAGCCGCGCCTACGGTTTGGCAACGCCCGAATCCGATACCGACATCAAAGGCGTGTTTTACCTGCCCAAATCGATGTTTTACGGCATGGAATACATCCCGCAAATCAGCAACGAAACCAACGACATCGTTTATTACGAACTGGGGCGGTTTATCGAGCTTTTGCTGCAAAACAACCCGAACACGCTGGAACTGCTCGCCTCGCCGCCCGACTGCGTGCGCTACCGTTCGCCGCTGATGGACGCGTTCAAAACCGAATGGTTTGTGTCCAAAGCCTGCCGCCAGAGTTTCGCCGGATACGCCTACGGACAAATCAAAAAAGCACGCGGGCTGAACAAGAAAATCAGCAATCCGATGTCGTCTGAAAAAAAAAGCGTGCTCGATTTCTGCCACATCGTAGAAGGCGCGCAAACCGTGCCGCTGCAACACTGGCTTTCGCAACGCGGATTGGAACAGCGGCGCGTTGGTTTAGTCAAAATCGCCCACGCCCGCGAACTCTACGCCCTGTTTTACGACCCCGACGGCATGCGCGGCTACCACGGCATCGCGCTCAAACCCGAAGCCACCAACCTCTCCCTCAGCTCCGTTCCCGAAGGCGAAACCCCGCTTGCCTACCTCTCCTTCAACCAAGACGGATACAGCAGCTACTGCCGCGAATACTCCTCCTATCAGCAATGGCTGGCGGAACGCAACGAAACGCGCTACCAAGGCACGCAAGCACACGGACAGGGCTACGACGCCAAAAACATGATGCACACCTTCCGCCTGCTCGAAACCGCCCGCGACATCGCCCGCCACGGCGAAATCCGCCCGCGCCGCCCCAACCGCGACGAACTGCTCGCCATCAAACGCGGCGAATCCTCCTACGAAGCACTACTGGAAAAAGCGGAACGGCTGATGGCAGAAGTGGAAACAGCGTTCGACGCTTCCGACCTGCCCGAAACGGTAAATACCGCTTCGGCGTTGGCGGCACTCATCAAGGTGCGGGAGCGGGTTTACGGGTGATGCGTGTGCAGGCTGCTTTTGAATAGGGCAAAAAGCAGCCTGCACTCCTTATCATCATCTTTTTACAAAAATAATTCCCTTACAAAATAAAACAATTGGCATTTTTGGGCCGTATTTGTGTAACTTTACATTTGCCTTAATGAATATTAACGGTTAGAGTACAAACTTCTGTTGCCAAGTACATCGGACTACAGAATATTAGAATAACACGCAAATCACTCAATTCAGGGAGTTTTTATGTTAAATATCGATCCATCTGAACTCAATTCCGCACAGCCGATTAAAAAACAGAAGTTTTATCAAATTTTGTATGTGCAGGTGATTTTTGCCATTGTGGTGGGTATTTTGCTGGGGCACTTTTTCCCGCACACCGGCGAGGCCATGAAACCGCTGGGCGATGCGTTTATTAAAATTGTCAAAATGATTATCGCCCCCGTGATTTTCTTAACCGTGGTGACCGGTATTGCCGGCATGACCAATATGAAAAAAGTCGGCCGCGTGGCAGGCAAATCGTTTGCTTATTTCCTGACGTTTTCCACATTGGCGCTGCTGGTGGGCATGTTGGTGGCGAACGTGATCCAGCCCGGTTCGCATTTGAACATCGACCCGGCCACGCTGGATGCCGGCAAAGTCAGCACTTATGTGGATAAGGCGAAAGACAGCTCGGTGGTCGGCTTTTTGATGAACATTATCCCCGATACCGTGGTCAGCCCTTTGGTAAACGGCAATATTTTGCAGGTTTTGTTTGTATCGATTTTGTTCGGCGTATCGCTGGCGATGGTGGGCGATAAAGCGCGCCCGATTACCAATTTGCTGCAGGAATTGTCCGCGCCCGTGTTCCGCATGGTGGCGATACTGATGAATTTGGCTCCTGTCGGCGCGTTCGGCGCTATGGCGTTTACCATCGGCAAATACGGCATTTCATCCATCGGCAGCCTGCTGTTGCTGGTGGCGACGTTCTATATCACGTCCATTTTGTTCGTGCTGGTGGTGCTGGGTGCGGTGGCGAAATACAACGGTTTTTCCATTATCAAGCTGGTGAAATACATCAAAGACGAAATGTGGCTGGTGCTGGGCACGTCATCGTCCGAGGCGGCGCTGCCGACTTTGATGCAGAAAATGGAAAAAGCAGGCTGCGAAAAATCGGTGGTGGGCTTGGTGATTCCAACCGGTTATTCGTTCAATCTGGACGGCACGAATATTTATATGACGATGGCGGCGTTGTTCATTGCGCAGGCGGTCGGCATTGATTTGAGTTGGGGCGAACAGTTTTCGCTGCTGCTGGTGGCGATGTTGAGCTCCAAAGGCGCGGCAGGCGTGACCGGTGCAGGCTTTATCACGCTGGCGGCAACGCTGTCGGTGGTGCCGAGCGTTCCGGTGGCCGGCATGGCGCTGATTTTGGGTATCGACCGCTTTATGTCGGAATGCCGCGCGCTGACCAATCTGGTGGGCAATGCGTGTGCCACGGTGGTGGTGGCGCGTTGGGAAAATGCGCTGGATGCGGAAAAACTGCGTGAGGCCTTGGATAGCAAACCGAAAGCTCCGTGAGGCGTGTTTCGGCAATGAAAAAAGCAGCATGCACTTTGGATGTTGAAGTGCAGGCTGCTTTTTCGGCTTTTCGGCACGGTCAAATATAGTGGATTAAAATAAAAATGAGACAAGGCGGCGAGCCGCAAGGCGTACAAGTAGTACGTCAAGGCGAGCCAACGCCGTATCATTGCGATTTTAATTCACTATAAAGCAACAACGCCTGTGCGTATAACAATGGCCGAAGTTAAAGGCTTTATTACTGTTATATTTCAAAGGTAATTACTATGGATGATTTCGTAATTGAAAAAATTTCAAGAGGTATGTTAATTGTTTCTTTAAATGGACATGAAATTTCATTTGAAGGAGAAATGTTCTTTCCAAATAATGAGTTTCACTTTTCCCTATATGCGAAAACAGCAAAATTTACTAAGACCAACCAAATTTTAAGCAAGGAAGAGTTAGATAATATTTTAGAACATTTAAAAAAAGAATTTATTTTAAAAAATAGAGTATTAGACATAATTTTCTAAATTTAATTATCAACTGTAAAGTAGCCCAAGCAAAAAGCATTTAAATGCAGCCTGCACTTCATATTTTCAAAGTGCAGGCTGCTTTTTAATGGCGTTGATGGATTTATTGGCCCAAATGGTTGTCCAGCGCCACCGCCGCGCCGGTAATGCCGGGGTATTTGCTCAACACCACATACACGGGGATGGCGGCCAGATACGCATCGAAGCGGCCTTTGTTTTCAAAGCGGTTGCGGAAGGGCGATGCTTTGAAATAATCGATAAAGCGCGGGATGATGCCGCCGCACAGATACACGCCGCCGCGCGCGCCCAGCGTGAGCGCCAGGTTGGAGGCGACTGTGCCGAGCATGGCGCAGAAAATGTCCAGCGTTAAGCGGCACAAGGGCGACGAGCCGCTCAATGCGCGTTCGCTGATTTCGGCGGGCGTGATTTTTTGCCGTTTCACGCCTTCGCGTTCGGAAAGCGCGTCATAAATCAGCACCAAGCCTGCGCCACTCAAGAAGCGTTCGGCGGACACATGACCGTGTTTTTTCTTGGCGTATTGCCAAATCATGATTTCGGTGTCATCAAACGGTGGGAAGCTGGTGTGCCCGCCTTCGCCGGCCAGCGGCACATAGCCCGTGGGCGATGGAATCAACCCACTCACGCCCAAGCCCGTGCCCGGCCCGATAACGGCTTTGGGGGCGTTTTCAATGGCTTGGAAGCCGCCCACTTGCACCAAATCCTGCGGCTGTGCTTTGGTAATGGCGAGTGCCTGCGCGGTGAAGTCGTTGATAAACAATAAAGTATCCAGTTTCAGGGCTTGGCGCGTGGTTTCGATGGAAAATGCCCAGTGGTGGTTGGTCATTTGCAGCCAGTCGCCCACCACGGGGTTGGCAATGGCCACCGAAGCGTGCTTGATGTCGGGATTGCCGGCGCGTTGCAGGAATTCTTTTGCCGCATCGACAATGGTGTCGTAGTCGTTGCAGGGCAGCACTTCGATGTATTCGAACTGCTGGTGTGCGGTTTCCAGTGCGAATCGGGCGTTGGTGCCGCCAATATCGGCAACCAGGCGCGGATAGTTTTGGGATTTAGGGGTGGTAGAAGACATGGACGGATACCTCTGCGGAAATCAAAACATAGCTGATGGGGAACTGCGGGTTTCTGCCTTGCTCGGCTTGGCGGTACACGGCCAGTTTTTCCGCACCGGCAATCGATAAATAGACCGATGGTGTGCGCTCGATGGCGGCCAGCGTCATGGAAATGCGTTCGTGCGGCGCGGTAACGGGCGTGGTGTGCAGCAGCGGCTGCGGGTAATCTGGGGAAACTGCGTCGGCAAATTGCGGCGCCTGCGGGAAAATGCTGGCGGTGTGTCCGTCTGCGCCCATGCCGAGCACCAGCACGTCGGGTTGTTGGTAATGTTGCAGGGCGAAGGCCACGGCCTGTTCGATATTGTGCAGGCTGCTTTCGGTGGCGTTGTCGTCAATCATCGGCAGCCATTGTGCTTGTGCGGCTTGATTTTGCAGCAGGTGTTGGCGAACCAGCTGCGTGTTGCTGTCGGCATGATGAACGGGCACGATGCGTTCGTCTACCAGCGTGATGCGGACGCGTCGCCAGTCCAAGTCTTCCGTGTTGAGCGCCTGAAAAAAGGCGATGGGTGATTTGCCGCCCGATACGGCCAATACGGCGTGTTCTTTCTGTGCCAAAATGCTGCGCAGGTCTTGCGCCACGCTGTGTGCCAGTTGGGCGGCGGAATCTGCCGCGCCGGCGGTTTGAGTGAATTGGAGCATCATGATGGGTCTTCGAATGGACAATGTGAAAGTGCAGGCTGCTTTCGGATAAACCGCCAAAAGCAGCCTGCACTATAACAGTTAGCCTGAAAATTGCAAACCTTGCGCCTATTCGTTCAGTGCGCGCGGGAACAGAATCGTGTTTTCCAGCTCGATATGGTCGTGCAAATCAGTCAAAAGTTCGCGCAGTTGCGCATACAGGTTTTGCCAAGAACCGCATGCATCGGCCGGCGGCGTGAGTTGGTTGGTCAGTTGCAAAATTTGTTCGGTGAGCGAAGAGTGGTCGTCGTGCTCCATCATCATCACGCGCACCGGCATGGCGGCATTGCGTCCCATGCCCTGCTTAATCATGGGAAACAGCATGCGTTCTTCTTTTTGCATGTGCGAATCCAATTCCTGCGCCAAATGCATCACCACGGGATACAAATCGGCAGGGAATGTGTCTTGGTGGACTTGGCGCACTTTGTCCAACAGCGGCAGAATGCCTTCCAACTGGCGGCGGTGCGTGTCGTGATAACGCGATAAAACATGGTCAACGGTTGCATTCAAAGGGGCGGTTTGCCAAACAGATGCTTCAGTCATGATAGTGTTCCTTGATTGGTTAGTGGTCGCAGGGCAAAAAGCAGCCTGCACTTTTAAAGTTTTATATTATAGGAAACTTTAACGGAATATGCCAACACGGTATCGGGTCGATTTGAATCGCCTATTGCTATTTATCCCGCCCGAACGCAGGCGTATAATGGCGCGATAATTTATAAACAAAAGCAGCACAATCCATTGACGAGGAACACCAAATGGAAGAACCGCAACCCCAAAAAAAAGTTAAAGAGCAGCCGATACAGGTTTACCAAGGCGCAAAACGCATTCACCCGAAGCTGGCCAAAGGACGCTTTGCCAATATCCGCATTATCATGATTCTGGCCACCCAGCTTTTTTTCTACGGCGTACCGTGGATTAACTGGGACGGGCGGCAGGCAGTTTGGTTCGACGTTCTCGGCCGCCATTTTTATATTTTCAGCCTCGTGTTCGAGCCGGCCGATTTGCTGTACCTCACCGGATTGCTGATTGTGTCGGCATTCGGCCTGTTTTGGTGGACGACAGTGGCCGGCCGCCTGTGGTGCGGCTATTCCTGCCCGCAAACGGTGTATACCGAAATCATGCTTTGGATTGACCACTTTGTCGAAGGTGACCGCAATAAACGCCTGAAACTCGACAAAGAGCCGTGGAATTTCCGCAAAATCCGCATCAAGACCCTGAAATATCTTTTGATTTTCATTGTGGCCGCTTGGACGGGCATCACGTTTGCAGGCTGGTTCACGCCCATCCGCGAATTCGTGCCCGCCATTTTCAACGGCACGGCGGGCCATATCGCTCTGGGTACGGCCGCGTTTTACGGCTTCGTTACCTGGCTGTTCGGCCACATCATGCGCGAACAAGTGTGCCTGCACATGTGCCCGTATGCCCGCTTCCAAAGCGCCATGTTCGACCACGACACGTTGGTGATTTCGTATGACGAAGAACGCGGCGAACCGCGCGGCGCACGCAAAAAAACCGCAGAACGCGGCGAAGGCGGGATTGGCGACTGCATCAACTGCACCATGTGCGTGCAGGTGTGCCCCGTGGGCATCGACATCCGCGACGGCCTGCAATACCAGTGCATCGGCTGTGCAGCCTGCATTGACGCCTGCGATGAAGTGATGGACAAAATGGGTTATCCGCGCGGCCTTATCCGCTACACCACCGAAGCCGTGCTCAAACACGAATACACCGACCAAGACATCAAAAAACGCCTGTTGCGCCCCAAAGTGGTGGGCTACGGCGGCGTTTTGCTGGCGGCGATTATCGGCTTGGCGGTGGGCATTGCCACACGGCAGACCATGCAGATTGACGTGATTAAAGATCGCGGCGTGATGGTACGCGAGAACACGCAGGGCTTGCTGGAAAACAGCTATAACTTAAGCATCAGCAACGCCAGCGACAAGACGCAAATCGTAACCGCCGAAGTGTCGGGCTTGGAAGACATCCACATTACCGGCATGCCGCCGCAAGGGATCATCGTGCCGGCTGGCGAACTGGTGAGCGCGCCCGTGCAGGTGAACGTGCCGCCCGAATACGCCGAAAAAGGCAGCCACCCCATCATGTTCACGTTCCGTTACCGTTACGAAGGGCAGCCGGAATCCGAAGTGCGCGAAATTAAAGAGAAATCGATTTTCATTGGAGAATAAACCATGGCGCAGACGCCCGAAAATATCCGAGACCAAGCCCCGTGGTACCGCCAGCCCGTGTTTTGGATGCTGATGAGCGGCCCGATGATTGTGGTGGTGGCGGCATTTGTTACGCTGAACATCGCCAGCAACACTGTAACCGATTTGGTCAGCGACGATTATTACAAAGACGGCAAACACATCAATTTGCAGTTGGAGCGCGACGTGGAAGCGGCAAAGCGCGGCATTGTGGCGCAGGTGCTGTTCAATGCGGACGGTTCGGCGGCGAAAGTTTTTATCGGCGGTAATATCGACCACGGCCAGCCGTTGAAACTGTCGCTGCTGCACCCCACGCGCAAGGCGGACGACCATGTGGTGGATTTGAAGCCGACTGGCGCGCTTTCGGGCGATAAGGCGGAATACGCGGCCGATTTGCAGGCTGCATTGCCGAATACCGCGCACTGGTATGTCCGCGTGGAGGACAATGCCGGCGTGTGGCGCGTGGAAGAGAAATGGCGTCCAAGCCAAGGCGGTGCGGTGGATTTGAAACCGAAAGACAACGTGCTGGTGCAGGCGTCGGCTTCGTCTGCTGCTTCGGCGGCACATTAAGGGTATCGGCACAATAAAAATAAAAAAATCGTCCAGCAAATCCTGTTTGTCCTCGTTGGTCAGCGTCATAAACGGGCGAGCGGGAATCCGCACCTTGCGGCCGCGCCCCGCCATGCCGCCGAAGTGGTGGATGGCGGCATACACCATATTGGTACCCACCAGCGCGGTGTCGTTGTCGTAATGCTCGGACAGGCTGTTGCGCAGTGTGCCTATATCCGTTAGCGGTAGCCGTTGAGCGGCATGTAGCAATCCCAAAACGGGTCGTCGATGTGGTACACAAGGTTGTCCAGCACCGCATGGCTCGGACGAGTTGCGGATTAAGCGTTTGCAGCGGATTAACGGCCACACGTTCAGCGTGATTAGCGATAATGCCAACAAGGATATTTATCCAACCGAAACGCTGGATTTGCGTGAAATGTAAGATTACGAGTTTGAGATGTACGGCCGCTTGCTTGAAAAACGCCTTTGCCAACTGAAATTCAGGTTTGCAAAGGCGTTATCTTTTCCGTCAGGCGTGCCGATTATTTGGCCAGCAATTCTTCCGGTTTCACTTTGTCGCCGTACACAGGGCGCAGGGTTTTTTCATACGCTGCCACCAAACGGCCGTCCTGTTTCATGGCGGCAATTTCGGAATTCACCCATGCCAACAAGGCTTGGTCGCCTTTTTGCACGGCGGGGGCAATGTTTTCAGGCTCGCCCAGTTTGCCGATGGCTACGTCGAAATTGGGGTTTTCTTTCGCCCAAGCCCACAGCAGCGCGTTATCGTGCGCCAGTGCCACGCCGCGGCCGTCTTTGAGCGCGTCAAAGGTTTCGGTGTTTTGGTCGTATTTTTGCAGCGTGATGTCCGAATGGTTTTTGGTGAAATAAGCATCGGCAGTGGTGCCTTTGTTCACCAGCAGGGTTTTGCCTTTCAGCTGGTCGATGCTGGTGATGGGCGCGTTTTTGGGCGATACGACACCCAAAGCCACCTGCATATACGGTGCGGCAAAATCCACCACTTCGGCGCGTTCTGGCGTTTGAGTGAAGTTGGCCAGCAGCACGTCCACTTTGCCGGATTTGATGTATTCCACGCGGTTGGCCGCTTCGGTCAGGACGAATTCGACTTTGTCGGGGCTGCCGAGCAAGTCTTGCGCCATATTGCGGGCGATTTCCACGTCAAAGCCTTGGCTTTTTCCGTTCGCGTCCAAATAGCCGAACGGAGGCTTGTCGCCAAACACGCCGATGCGGATAACGCCGGTGGCTTTGATGCGTGCCAGGCTGTCGCCGCCGGCATTTGATGCGGCTGCGGGGGTGGCATTGCCGGCGCTGCTGCCGTTATCGCCGCAGGCAGCCAGGCCGAAGCTCATTGCGATGGCGGAAAACAGGGAAAGGGTTTTGCTGAATGTCATAATTATCTCCAAGACGGTGTGAGAAAAAACAGGCGCACTTTACGGGATTTTACACAATCGGGCAAAGAACGCTTTTTTATTTAGGATAGTCGAATTTGGAATATAGGGCGCAAAAAGCAGCCTGCACTTTGAAATTTTAAGTGCAGGCTGCTTTTTCAGGCCACCGCGCCCGTCATACTTCATAATCGTCGATAATATTCAAAAACGCGCGGGCGCGGTCGGTTTTGGGGTGGCTGAAAAATTCTTGCGGCGTGTTTTCTTCAATAATCGCGCCCTTGTCCATAAATACAATGCGGTCGGCCACTTTTTGCGCGAAGCCCATTTCGTGCGTCACAATCAGCATGCTCATGCCTTCCTTCGCCAGCTTCAACACCACGTCCAACACTTCGCGCACCATTTCCGGGTCGAGCGCGGCAGTGATTTCGTCCAGCAGCAGCACTTCGGGATTCATGCACAGCGCGCGCACGATGGCGATACGCTGCTTCTGCCCGCCCGAGAGTTCGCGCGGAAACGCGGTTTTGCGCTCATACAAACCCACCCGTTTGAGCAGCGTGTCCGCTTCGGCTTCCGCTTCGGCGCGGCTGCGTTTCTGCACCTTCACCGGCCCCAGCAGGATATTGTCAATCACATTCATGTGCGCGAACAGCTCGTAGCTTTGAAACACCATGCCCACTTTCTGCCGCGCCACCTGCCACGGCACATCACGGCCGAATTCGCCCACGCCGTCCATGCGGATGCTGCCGCCCTGAATGCTTTCCAAACCGTTCACGCAGCGCAGCAAAGTGGATTTGCCGCAGCCTGAAGCCCCCAGAATCACCACCACTTCGCCTTTGTGCAGCGATAAATCCAAATTGTCGATGGCAACCGTGCTGCCGTAGGTTTTATGTAAATTTCGAATGCTGATTAAAGACATGGCGCGCCCTTGCATGTGTTATATAAACCGGAAGATACCGTGCAGGCTGCTTTCCGCACCCGCAGGCTGGGCGGCTATGTTACCCCGAAACCATCCAAACGACAAATACCGCCGGCCGATTTCGCGCCATGCCCCATCCAAAAGCAGCCTGCACATCGCCAAACGGCGCTATACGGCAGCCCAAAAAATCGGTATATTGCACGATTCCGCATTCCCTATCGACCAACCGTAAAAAGGATTCGACATGACCAAACAAATCGCCATTCTGCGCGGCGACGGCATCGGCCCCGAAATCGTGGCACAAGCCGTGCGCGTGCTGGACAAACTGATCGAACAAGGCCTGGACGCAGCCTACGAATACGCACCGCTGGGCGGCGAAGCCTACGACCAATACGGCAGCCCCTATCCCGAATTCACGCAAAACCTGTGCCGCAAAGCCGATGCCGTGCTGCTCGGCGCGGTGGGCAGCCCGAAATACGACCAGCTCGACCGACCGCTGCGCCCAGAACGCGGCCTTTTGGCCATCCGCAAAGATTTGAATTTGTTTGCCAACCTGCGCCCCGCCGTGCTGTATAAAGAGCTGGCCAACGCTTCCACGCTCAAACCCGAAGTGGTGGCCGGGCTGGACATCCTCATCGTGCGCGAACTCACCGGCGACATCTATTTCGGCGAACCGCGCGGCATCCGCACGCTGGACAACGGCGAACGCGAAGGCTACAACACCATGAAATACAGCGAATCCGAAATCCGCCGCATTGCCAAAATCGCCTTCGAAGCAGCACAAAAACGCGGCAAAAAATTGTGCAGTGTGGACAAGGCCAACGTGCTGGAAACCACTGAATTGTGGAAAGAAATCTTCAACGAAGTGGCCAAAGATTATCCCGACGTGCAGCTTTCGCACATGTATGTGGACAACGCCGCCATGCAGCTCGTGCGCGCGCCCAAACAGTTTG
>ERZ773054.948-NODE-948-length-19371-cov-4.943208_pt1 | contig 19371 bp, 23 predicted proteins | sample MGYA00580630_ERZ773054 | MGnify/ENA primary metagenome ERZ773054 (study PRJEB29015, sample SAMEA2737994) | human oral metagenome | biome: human oral; feature: human-associated habitat; material: dental | place: China | collected 2115 ... | reverse complement strand
GGCGAATCACCGTTACTTTCCACGAACCTATCGATACGCAAGACCTCGACAGGTCGAATATGGACGAGTTTATTCTGCGTACCAGAGCAGCAATCGAAATCAGGTTGGAATAGAGTGTGTTTCGGAATGGCTGAAAAATAGGCTTATCACCGCTTACCACTAAAAACTATTTATTAACTTTGCACTGAATTTTAAAAATTAATATACACAAAGATAATCAGACTATTATGTACAGAATGTTACTTATCAATCCTGGTTCGACATCGACCAAGATTGCCGTTTTCGAAGACGAAAACAATGTTTATGAGAAGACGCTCCGTCACACTGCCGAGGAACTTGCACCGTTTCCGACGGTAGCCTCGCAGAAGGATTTCCGCAAAGATGTTATAATAAAATTTATCGAAGAGAATAATATCGATACCAAGTTCGATATCATCGTCGGTCGCGGTGGAATGCTCAAACCTATCGAGGCAGGAGCATACGAGGTAAACGACGAGATGATAAAAGACCTTATCTCGGCTCAGTACGGCGAACACGCTTGCTCGCTCGGAGCGTTGGTCGGTGTCGAACTGGCCAAAGCCTTCAATACCCGCGTCATAATAGCCGACCCTGTGGTAACCGACGAGATGCAAGAGATTGCACGTGTGAGCGGACATCCGATGTTCCCGCGCATATCGACGTTTCACTGTCTGAACCAGAAAGCCGTAGCACGCCGCTATGCTAAGGAGCACGGCAAACGTTACGAAGACCTCAACCTCGTCATCGCACATGTCGGTGGAGGCGTGTCGTGTGCCGCACACGGTAAGGGCAGGGCTATCGACGTCAACAACGCACTCGGTTTCGGTCCGTTCTCGCCCGAACGCTCGGGGACACTGCCTTCGGCAATCTTGGTAAAACTGTGTTTTTCGGGTAAATACACCCAAGAGGAGCTGCTGAAGATGTGCAACGGCAAAGGCGGACTTATAGCTCATCTGGGCACAAACTCGGGTATCGACGTAGAAAATCGTATCAAGGAGGGCGACAAGCACGCCGAACTCATCTGGCACGCTATGGGTTACAACATTGCCAAAGAGATAGGTGCACTCGCCACCATCTTCAAGGGCAAAGTCGATGGTATCATCCTCACCGGCGGTATCGCATACAGCAAGGATTTCGTCGATTATATCAAAGAAATGGTAGAGTACATTGCTCCCGTAACCATATATCCGGGCGAAGACGAACTTCCGGCTCTCGCACAACACGGTATAATGGTGCTTAACGGCGAAGAGGAGGTAAAAGTTTATAAATAAGTCAAATACTGTTTCATTTTTTCCAACAAAAATGATTACGACAATCTATCCGATTGTTGCGATCTTTTTGTCTTTTTTACGACGAATAATACATCATATAAATGATATGACAACACGACGAATATTTACCGTTTTGTTTATCTTAATCATAGGTTTTTCGACCTCTTTCGGCACAGAGCGCCGAGATAGTACGTCTCTGCCCATTTTTAGAGGAATATTAAGTGGAATGTACCTGCATACCGGCTATGTGGGCAGCCGTCAGTTTACTTTTACACACAATGGCACTGAGTATAAAGGCAGGCTACAAGGAGCTGTTTACGGTATCGGCGGGCACGCAAAAGCACTATTAGGCAGACATATACGCATCGGTGGCGAAGCTTATATATCGAATCATCGATACGAGAACGGCAGCAAGGCTTCCATATTATGGGGAGGACTCGTTACCGATTATGTCCTGACTCTCGGTAAGCGTGTAAATGTCATAACGGGCAATACTATCGGAGGCGGTTCTCTGGAGCATGTAAGGATATTCCGTCCCATAACCTTAGACTACGATGTCGATGAACCGGTTGCCGTCCGCCGATACAGTTTCTGGTGCGATGTGCCTTACATAGCTTGCGAGTACATACTGTCGGACCGTGCTCGCCTGACGTTTCGTACAGACTATATGCTGAATATATCCCGTAGAGAAAACGATTTCTTCACAGGTATTAGATTTTACGTAGGGGTTACTTTCCGTAGTTATTGATAAGGTATCGAGACCACCCTACTCTACCTTCCGATAATATCGAGCGTCTTGTCGAGCATAAATTCGGCAGAATGTCCGTCGCCGAAGAGTGGCGGGAATTGCGGTTCGGTATCGATATATTCGTCGAACGACCTTACGATAAGTTCTTTGTCGGCGTCGGTGATGATGCCTGCGTGTTGTTCGACTATCTCTACCCATTCGGTCTCGGGGCGTAGTATGAGGCACGGTTTGCGGAAGAAGTACGCCTCTTTCTGCAACCCGCCCGAATCGGTCATTATCAGGCTTGCGTGTCGTTCCAAGACGATGATTTCGAAAAACGACACGGGCGGTATTATCATTATATCTGGGTTTGAGGTAATCCTTCGGTAATCGTCTTCTGAGAGGTTCTGCGGCAACAGCTTCTTTGTACGCGGGTGTAGCGGCAATACTATCTTGTATCCGCGTTCGGTTATTTCGAGAAGGGCTTCGGTTATTGCCGTCAGGCGTTCGGGGTTGTCGGTATTGTTATCGCGATGGATAGTGGCGAGTACGAACTTCTCACCTTCGAGCCCGAGGCGTCGGAGGATATCGGTTTTTTCGTCGGCAATGCGTGCAAAATAGAGCGAATTGTCGTACATAATATCGCCCGAATGGAACACGTGTCGGCGATTGCCGTCGGCAAACGTTGCCTTCGACGACAAAAAACCCTCGCGACGCAGATTGTCGACTGCCGTCTGTGTGGGAGCAAACAGTATGGTAGAGAGGTTGTCGCAGACGATACGGTTTATCTCTTCGGGCATAGCCATATTGAACGACCTAAGCCCCGCCTCGATATGGACTATCGGCAGGTGCAGCTTCGACGCCGCCACAGCTCCCGCAATAGTGGAGTTGGTATCGCCGTACAGCACTATGGCATCGAACGTCTCGTTTTCGAGTACCTCTTCGATACCCGCAATCATCTTGGCGGTCTGTACGCCGTGTTTGCCGCTGCCCGTATTGAGGTTGAAGTGTGGACGCGGTATGCCCATTTCGTCGAAGAAGACGGCAGACATATTGGCGTCGTAATGTTGCCCTGTATGCAGTATCTTCTCTTCTATCCTGTCCGAGAAACCGTTATTTATAGCCCTCGACAGTGCTGCTGCCTTGATTATCTGTGGACGTGCCCCGATAACAGTGAGTATCTTCATTTTACATTATATTTATTTTAGCAAAATCCGTTACACGACTTTGAAAAGTCCGAACATAGTGAGCTGGTACGCCTGTGCCATAAGGTAGTAGAAAACCAAAGAGTACAGTATCCCTGCCGACATCAGTAGTTTCAGCACAAGGCTTGCAGCACTGTATTTTTTGCCTTTCGAATACCATATAAACCACAAAAACAGAGCAACGAAAACGATAAACACGTTAGCGGGCGAAAAAAGCGTAAAAAACATATTCCCCTTGGGAGTATCGAAATAGAGCCAATCGAATACGAAAACAGCCAGTAGACACACCGCCGCCAATACGGTAACCGTTATCTTGGCATTACGTTCGCCCCATACGATAGGCAACGTACGACACTCCATCTGACGGTCGCCTTCGAGGTCTTCCATATCTTTGACAATCTCGCGTATAAGCGTTATGAAGAAGGCAAATACGGCATATTCGCATACCCATCTGAAAAGTTGTTGCAAGACAGGTGTCTGTCTGATAAGGTCGCCGTAATATGCGGTCTGTACCCCACTCTCGGCAACAAGCAAAACGAGTACTGCCAGAGCACAACACAGCGAAACGATGACGTTGCCGATAAGGAACTGCCGCTTGTAGGTCGACGAGTAGAACCACAACATACCCGGCACGATGACAAAGATAAAGCCGAGCGAGATATTCTTCAGCCACACCGCCAAAACAATCCCGATAAGCACACCCACACCCGTAAGTGCGATGTAGAGCCTCATTGCCGACTTTTTAGATAGCCGTTCGCCGATTACGACACTCTCGGGGCGGTTGATACGGTCTATTTTCAGGTCGAAATAGTCGTTGATGACATACCCGCCTGCAGCGATAAGCACGGTAGCAAGCACCATAAGCCAAAAGGCAGCGGCAGGCAGTAGCGTCGTAAGTCCGTATTTGTCGAATATCGGAGATATTATGGCTGTATATATGAGCCATTGCGTAATGACGATAAAAATAAGATTTTTGAAACGAAATAGTTGTATCATTTTTTTGATAAAATTCTGTGTGTCTATTCAAACACACAATTAAACATCGAAAAGACAGACGGCAAAATTACAAAATTATTTTTAGAAATAGAGCTCTGCGGGGAGCAGGTAGACAAGCCTCTGAACAAAAAATTCCGAATATATAAGACATATATCCGGAACCATGAAAAAATATTATATATTAGCTATAACACTAACTATATCAAGCAAGAACGCAAGCCATACAGATGGAGTAGAACTTGGTATCGGTGCTGTCCGACCGCGAGGTGATGACCACAGGCGAGTCGGCGCCATACACAAGCCCTGCCATAGAGGCATTGCCGAAAGTCTGAGCCGTCTTGTAGAAGACATTTGCCGACTGGAAGTCGGGGAATATCAATATGTCGGCATCGCCGAGCACGGGCGTATTGACCCGTTTGATAGCTCCGCGTTCTTTGTCGATAGCAAGGAATATGTCGATAGGTCCGTCCATAACGACGTCGCCGAACTCACCGTTGCGATACATCTCCATTATATCGAGATAGTCTTCCATGAAACGGATTTTGGGGTTGGCTACCTCTGTGGCGTGTATCAGGGCGATTTTGGGTTTGGCTACGCCGAATTTACGTGCCGTCTCGATACTGTATTTTATCATTGCTACACGTTGCTCTTTGGTCGGCTCGGGGATAATGGCGGGGTCGGTCATAAAGACAAGTTTATGATACATCGGTATGTCGAAACACGAGTTGAAAGCCAACACATTACCCGGTGTGTGTATGCCGTTTTCTTTGTTGAGCACAGCACGCAGGATGACGTCGGTATTGACCAGACCTTTCATCAACATATCGCACTCTCCGCGGCGAACCATCAGAGTAGCCTGTGTGGTAGCCTCGGCTGCGTCGCCGCGACAATCTACAATATGCAGGTAGTCGCCGTACTTTTTTACCTTTTCGCCAAACTCTTGTTCGAGCAGGCGGGCGACCTCCTCTTTTTTACCCACGAGGTAAGCATCGATAAAACCCTCTTCGACCGACATCATCACGGCTTCGAGCGAGTGTGAGTCGAGGGCATTTGCCAAGGCGAGACGTTTACGCTTGCCCGCACTTTTCAAGTGACTTTTTAGCTCTTCGAAATTTTTAATAGCGTCCATTTATTTTATTATTTTGTTCAATATCAAGATGAAATAATGTACTCAAAAACTCGTACAAAATTAGGTATAATTTATGAATCCTGCAAACTCTCAGAGCATCTCATAGCCTCCTTGGCTAAGGTCGAGTAGTGTCTCGCCATAAGGCATATAGCCGAGTACGTGTACTGCCCTACCTCTGCCGTCCGTTACTGCCGAGCCAGAGCCGAGACGGTCGGTGTGAGCATGTTTATTCTCCGCTGTACAAACGATAAAAACACAAGTATAGTAAAATCTTTCGAAAACCATAGATTAAGTCAGAGAAAATTTATTTACGGATCACGTAATTGTATATAATCGTCCATAGAAGTTTTTCTTCTTATAAAAAGAAGAGGAAAAGCCTCATATTCATAGGCTAAGTCGTAACTAATGTCGTTTTGTCTTTTTAGGAAATACTTTCTTAAATTCCGCATATAGATTTTCACCATATATTTTAGTTCCATCCTCAAGTATTTCAAAGTTATTTTTACTATTCAATATCAACATATCGTTTTTGGGGGGCAACATATATAGTGTATCTACTGTAATATTAGGAATAGTACGACCATAAACAAAGTAAGCAGAAGACATACGTGAATTTGCCGATAAAAAACGGCATTTTTTACTCTCTTGAATAGGGATTTCGATATATAGATCTTCAGAGCCGGAATATTGTATGTTTTCTACAATTATCATACTATCTTTTCTGAAATATCTGCATTTTTGTTCTATAACTCGATATTTTTCGTCGATATCACTACAAAAAAAGGTATGCTTAAACGAACAGATGGTATCATTCCAAAAAATAAGCTCTAATAAGTTCGTTTTTTTAAAATGCTTTTCGCCCCATCCTCCTTTTAAGGGAGGTATTATATAGCTGTCAACATAGATTGCCAAAGGGATTTCTACGTTTTTTAGGCGTGTTATTCGACACCCATAAAGCGTACTTACTAACATCAAAAACAATATACTCTTTTTTATCATATGCATATCCAAAATCTTTTAAAATTCCAAATACGAGTTTTTGCTTTTTTCAACTAATACCATATAGTTCGCCGATTTATTTTTGAGTTATTGCCTGTTTTTGAAACTATTATATTTGATTTTTGACAATCATAAAGACAACCTTCTTTTAGAAAATATTTAACGAACCTCTCTATCGTAGAGAACTCAGATATGTACTTTCGATAATATAATAAAGCTATCTGATAAGAATCTATGGAGATTTCAAACGAAACAGTTTCGTTTGGTTGCAAATCCATGATTATATTTTCACCTGCTTTGGATACGTTAAACGTATCTGTATCAAACACAAAAAACATGTTTTCAAGATATACTTGCTCTATTAGCTCGTTTTTGAACGCCAAAAACAAAAAGGAGTCGATTTTATTATGTGGCTTATAATTAAGATTGTATAGGTGATAGCTTTTGCCTTTTTCCTGCAAGTATTGTTGGGTGCAATCACTGATATTTCTGACTTCATACTGCATATAAACACTTGTTTTAGCCAAAATGTTATTCTCAAAACGACGTAGTTCTGTCTTTGGTATGGTAGAAACAAATACTTGTGCGTGAGCTAACGTAACCATTGCTACAAGTTTTAGTATCAACAAATTTTTCAATAGTTTCATAGGCATGCTATTTCCTCTTAAAATGTTGCCTAATCATTCGAAAGTTCAACTTATCTCTTTATAATAATTTGAAATCTCGAAGTTCTTCCATACTTCTATCGCTATATAGAGTTATTAGCAGTTTATAGAAATCAATAAATTTTCTATTATAATGGTACGTTCTACGTTGATTATACATAACAATAGTATCTCCATACTCTCGCCATAAATTCGTAGCTATATCCAATTTTTTAAAAAGCACTATTTTCCCTTTTTTATATCCTCTTACACTCATGAGAGGATAATCTGTCATAATATATTTTTCTTGCGCTTCATGCGAAGTTTTGTAATATATTCTTTCACTTTTTAGAATAAAAAAATCATTCACATAAGAGACCAACTTGTTTCTGTCAATACTATTTATAAAAATAACGCAACTATCTGTCTCCCAAAACTTCAATCTTATATTATCGTTGGACATTGATAATTCGAAATGTACATACACAGGGAAAAAACCACAATTAAGCGTTACACTATCTATGTCATTTGCAAGACTTACATTATCCTGATGATAATGTCGAATACCTAAGCTATAAGCATTAGTTGAAGTACTATTGTAAAAAAACAAAAGCACAAAAAGCATTGTCAAATATCTATTATTCATGATAATACTAATATATTTCTTTGGGGGTCAATAGTAGTTAAAGTTCATGTTTTCTCGATTTTCGGGCAAAATTAAGTATAAATTCCGACTCTTGCAATCGTATCTAAACGAACGCTACGGTGCCACATAGTCTGCAAGCCGAGCCGAAGTAGCCGTTACTGCGTACGTCTACCCAATCCTCACCGTATGGCAGGTAGGCTATCTGCTGCACCACATCTGCTCCGTCGTCGGTTATGAGCGTAGCACTGCCGAGATGGTCGGTGTGGTAGTAGAATTGATTGTTTGCCTGAAACATAACAAATAAAGTTCGTAAATACCTAACGAGAGATAGAATCCAATAAATTATAGAAATCGATGAACTTTCTGTTATAATAATATGTATTACTATAATTATACATAACAATAGTATCGCCAGACTCTCGCCAATATCCTGTAGCTATATAGAATTTTTTTAAAAATACTATTTTCTCTTTTTTATATACTCTTACAATAATACCAGGATAATCTGTTATTTTATACTTTTCACTCGCTTCATGCGAAGTCTTATAATACATTTTCTCTCTTTTTAGAATAAAAAAATCATTCACATAAGACAACAATCTATTTCTATCAATACTATTTATAAAAATCACACAACTGTCTGTCTCTCCAAAATTCAATCTTATATAATCGTTGGATATTGATAATTTGAAAAATCCATATCCATGGAAAAAACCACAATCAAGCGTTACACTATCTATGTCATTTGCAAGACTTACATTATCCTGATGATAATATTGAATACCTAAGCTATAAGCATTATTTGAAATACTATTGTAAAAAAACAAAAACACAAAAAACGCAATCAAATATCTATTACGCATAACAAATTGATATTTTACTTTTTACCACGATTTTCTTCATTAAGAAAATATTTATACGATGATTTTATATGAGATTTATATTTATCTGTTACAGCATACGGATTATCATTTTTATTATACATATATTCATTACCGTATGAGTCGTTTATAGTAGTTCCGTTTTTCATCACCGTACTATTGATATTTTTATATTGTATCTTACCCGATGGCGAGTAATCCATTTTAAATTCATACTGACATCTACTATTACTATTATTCGGATATCCATTGCCGTAATAAAGCCTATTATCTGCATCGTAGACATAGTTGTATCTTATAACATATATATTAAAATTAATCAGTTTGGTATAAGTTGACGTTTTCTAATCTGACAGTTTTGGATTTTAAAAAATAGTATACCACTGTTTTGATATTCTCTATTTCTGATTTATCAATGATATTGTTAGATATATATTCATTCGATGACGATTTTATACAGATATTGCTTTTCCCATTTTGAATATCATTCTTGTATGAGGAAATCCTAAGATTGTCAAATTTCCAATCTTGGGATTTTTCTTTAAAAAAACGATAGTCGTTAACAACAGTCAATCTATTTTTACCTATAGTTATAATTTCTTTGCCGCAAACATTCCATAATATAAGCCTCCATAGATAAAAAGCGACATATAAAGAAAAAAAAGTAGCAATAACAAAGCCCAAAACTTTTGCCTCATCGAATGACAAAAACAAAATTATTGCCAATACGGGAAATAGCGATATTAGTGAATCAAATACACTAAAAAAGGCAATAGCAGCTTTATTGTATCGTTCATCGCTTTTTATATGAATTCTAACACTATGTATATCAAGTTCAGTAGTAACTTTTTTCATATTTATTTCCCAATTTGTAATGTTTTTGTTGTCTTTTGCCATTTATAGTAATCTATACTTCTTTGTTTTAATGCATTTTTGTAAATACCATTGAAGTTGCGCTTATTATACATACCTTTAGAATTCTTTAAAAACGTATTCCAAGAACCATATTTTACTTTTACCGATGGTTCAGGCAAATAATTTAACATATTAGAAGTGCATTCCCACCAATTAGAAAAATAATTCTGAATAATGGATTTTTTATTATCATATTTTGTTCCCAATAGGATCGCTGTTTCTATTAATGATTGTCGTAATCCTACAGGTTCAATTTGTCCCCCAAGAAAATCTTGTACTTTATCTTTTCCTACAATATATTTGTATTCAAATATATCTATACCTTCTTCTGTTTTTCCATAATTAGCTATTGCTAAAAAATTGCCTTTATTCTCTCCTGATTCTATTTCGTGAAGTGAGTATAACACTCCATCGGATATAACATTTGCATAGTTGTCTTTTTTATAAATTCCATATGTGCCATTTGTTTTATAATTTGTGGTAGAATAGTTCCAAATTTCATTAGCGGGTACAGTATCCATACCGTTAGGGTCTATGTAGTTTATAGGATTATCCGCACAGTAGGCGTACGGCGATAGGTGCGGATACTTGTACCACATCGGGTCGGTGGAGTTGAAGTAAAAATCGATACACACATCACACTATATCATTGTATATTAACGCTATAAATACAAAAAGCATATAATCATCTCACTTAATAGATACTTGTTTTCTTTTTAAAGGTTGTTGCATCTCAAACTCACAGTATATGCTATCTGACGTATATTTACACTTTTTATACAAAGTAATAACATTAGGATTATGGGATTTAAAATACAGTGTATCTGTAGTAATATTTGGAACTTTTCCATATTGGCTGTATAGTGAGCCTCCCCCATCAATTAGTATTTGTCGCCCTTGTTCCGTAAAAAAAGAGCATTTTTTACTATCTTGAATAGGAATATCAATAAATAACATATCAGGATGCTTTTCGTTTACGTCATTCACTATAAGCGACTCATTTATAATAATATATTTACACTCTTGATCGATAATTTTATACTCCCTAGCAATATCGTTACAGAAAAAAGTATTTCTAAAAACACAGATAGTGTCATTTATAAAAATCAACTCGAACTTCCTGATTTGTTTATAATACTTTACATATAAGTCGTTTATAGGATCAACATATGTATTTATATAAATAATAGGCTTTGTTTTTATAGCTTTAGGGGTAAGATACACATGCCGTTATGAGCAATACTATTATTGTCCATAATAATTTTTTGTATTTATCTCTTATAAAATTGAATCGGAACTCTTCCTGTTTTTTCATCATATAACATAATTTTTTCTGTATGATTCCTATAAAACCATACAATATTTTGAATAAACTGACTATTTATATTTTCAATACCATTTTGAAATTTATAGTAATAGGTATTAGGTTTCTCGGGAATACTGCCTTCTAAAAAATTATTTTTAAGATTAATATATCCTTCAAATGCATATTGTGCTCTATAAGCACTGATTTCATGCGATACCCCATAATTACTTTTATCTTTAGCAAGTGTGCCTCGTGCCATATCTCCGCCGTGTCTACTCTCGTGAATTAATGTGCCTTCTGAATCATAATACATATGGATCAGGTCTTTGTCTTTTTTGTTTTTCCCTACATTCATAGTAGTTGGACCATTAATGCTTCGCTTTTGAGCATCTTTCGAACTTGTAATTTTATAACTATATATTGTACTTTTGTCAGCTCGCATTCGTTGTATATCATCAAGGGTTTTATTTAATTCATTTCGAACATCATCATTTCCTGCAGGTAGAGACTCAAGCTTCGCTCTTACTTCTTTTTCCGTTTTTTGAGCTATTTTATTACTTGCAGGGTCAAACTCCTTACCTCTCGGATCCACATACCTCAGCGGATTATTGGCACAGTATGCGTACGGCGATAGGTGCGGATACTTGTACCACATCGGGTCGGTGGAGTTGAAGATACTTAGCCATGAGTCGTAGTAGCGGGCTTCGGCGTAGTGCAAGCCTGTCTCTTGGTCTTTTTCGTAGCCGGTGAATTGGTACGGTGTCTCGTAGTGGGTATGGCTAAGGTCGAGCAGAGTCTCGCCGTAAGGCATATAGCCGAGTATGTGTACCGCCTTGCCCCTGCCGTCCGTTACTGCCGAGCTCGAGCCGAGACGGTCGGTGTGGAGGTAGATATAAAGCAATATTGACATATCCTTGGTATACATGCCACAAAGGTAGTAAAAGTATTTCGAACCAACATTAAATCTCTATCCCCTTCTCCGCTAAGTTATTTATACATTCCATATAATAACTATCATCATGTTCTTTATAAATTGGTGAATTGATTTTTACTTCTTTTAATTCTTTATGTGGTTTACAAACTTTTCCTCGATAATTTTTATCAAGCCATTCTTCACTCACATTGTAACCCCTATATTTCATTTCATCCATTATTAATCGATGATATTTATATAACAAAAAAGGTTCATAATCAAACACATAATTGACTGTCGAATGTCTCTTTCCCCAACCATTCCCCCTTAATGCACAACATTCTCGATGTTGACCTAAAAGTTGTTGCCTTGGTAATTTGTGAATTAAATCCTCATGCCATAATCTCATTCATTTTCTCCTATGATAAACGTTGGTTTCTTTAAATACTTATTATCTGTTTGACATATAAAAAAAGAAGAGCAAACACGATTACACATCTAAATAAATGTAGAACAGATAGTTAGCGCTATCAATAAGATATCAAACAAAAGACACACCCGGTATCATACAGTACCACAATACATTGCCTGCAGCTACTCGAATAAATTGCCTTGCGTCGGGTCGTCTTTGTCGTAAATAAGTCTGGGCGTCGATATACGGTCGTAGGTTTGCTCTTCGCCCTCGTCGGTATCAGTGGCGGCATCGGGTAGCTCTTCGGGCGGTGGTAGCCGTAGAGGTTCGAGGTGTTCGACACGGGCAACCTCGTAGTTGGATATTCGTTTCCCCCGTGCCTTGTACGACTTGTCGCCCACGAACTGTTCGACGTCTATATCGATAGGTTCACGTTTTTTGTCTTTGCCTCCGAATATTATTCGGAACAACGGATAGGCGTCGTCGGCAATGAGCTTCAACTCGGAGGCGGTGTTGTCTCCGATGAACGAGACAGGCTTTGCCGTTGGCTCGAACCTGAATCTCTTGATATAATCGAAACCTTGGTCGGCATCGAACAGAGCGGCACTCCATATCTTGTGTGGGTCGAACTTCTCTATTATCATAATATCGTCGCGATAATGATTGGTAAGGTCGAAATTGGTTGTACAATATTCGCCGTTGCGGTATACTGCAAGTATCAGGTCGTCGTTGAAAAACTCACCCAGATATTCGCCCCTACGGTCGTAGTTGAGCTTGAGTATATCGCGGTCGAACCATATATGTGTACCTCCGAGCGTAGAGCCTCCGCCTTGCTTGAAGGTGATTTTTGCCACAGGAAATTTTGTAAGCAGGTTGCCCCTCGAGGCACGTCCCTTGATGGCAATAGTACTGAAATCGACATCCCATTGTGTCTTTTTTATCTTCCTTGCCGTCTGTCTGAGCGTAACCCTCACCACTTCCGCCTCGCCGTTGGGGTTGGCCGAAAAGTACATCAGACGCGAATCGTTTTGTCCGTTGGTAAGGTCGTACTCTTTGTCGCGAGTAACCCCACTCACATAGAAACGCTTCATATAGTAAGCTCCGTTTTTGCCATCGCGGTAGACGGCATTGAATATCGTACGTTGGTCGTTGCGTTTGTAGACAGCCACATACTCTATGTCTTTGCCTACAAACTGTTTCTCGGAGACCTTCACAACCTTATATTTTCCGTTCTTGAAAAATACTATTATGTCGTCTATATCCGAACAGTTTTGTACAAACTCTACGTCGTCCTCTTTCTTGAGGTTCGTACCGACGAATCCTTCGGTACGACTAACATAGAGTTTTTCGTTGGCTTCCACTACTTTAGTAGCTTCGATATTTTCGAAATTGCGTATTTCGGTACGTCTGACAATATTTTTACCATACGTATTTTTAATGTGTTCGAACCACTCTATAGCGTAGTCGACCAGATGATTCAATTTGTATTCTATTTCCTTGATTTTACCCTTGATAGCGGCTATATTTTCCTTTGCCTTGTCTGTATTGTACTTCAATATACGCGCCATACGTATATCGAGCAGACGCTTGAGGTCGTCGTTGGTTATAGCGCGGATGAAGGTCTCTTTGTAAGGCTCTATACGTTTATCGATATGTTTGAGAGCTATCGCTTCCGACTTGGCATTCTCAAATTCGGGGTCTTTGTATATCCGCTCTTCGATAAAAATTTTCTCCAACGATGCAAACAGAAGCTGCTCTTGCAGTTCGGAGCGCTCTATTTCGAGCTCGGCTTTGAGCAGATTTACCGTATTGTCGGTACTGCGACGCAATACGTCGGATACGGTCGTAAATATCGGCTTGTTGTTGTCGATGACGCAACAGTTTGGCGAGTACGATATTTCGCACTGCGTGAAGGCATACAGTGCATCTATCGACTTATCCGACGATGCTTTGGCATCGAGGTGTACGATTATTTCGACGTTCTCGGCAGTGTTGTCGTCTATCTTCTTTATGTTGATTTTACCTTTTTCGTTTGCCTTTATTATACTGTCTATCAGTTGCGATGTAGTGATACCGTATGGTATATCGTTTATTACGAGGGCTTTGTTGTTTTGAGCCTTCGATATTTTGGCTCTGATACGTACCTTACCACCCTTCTGCCCGTCGTTGTATCTGCCTACGTCTATCATGCCGCCTGTGGGAAAGTCGGGAAAGAGCTCGAAGGCTTCACCTTTCAGGTATTGTATCGAGGCATCGATAAGCTCATTGAAGTTGTTAGGTAAAATTTTCGAGTTGAGCCCCAGTCCTATGCCTTCGCTGCCTTGTGCCAGCAGTAAAGGAAATTTTACCGGTAGCGATATAGGTTCGTTGTTTCTACCGTCGTACGACGGTTTCCATTCGGTAACCTTGGGATTGAAGACCGCATCTATGGCAAACTTCGAGAGACGTGCCTCGATATAACGGGCGGCAGCAGCTCCGTCGCCTGTGAGGATATTGCCCCAATTGCCTTGCGTATCGATAAGGATATTTTTCTGTCCCAGCCCCACGAGTGCTTCGTATATCGAGCTATCGCCGTGAGGATGAAACTGCATTGTGTGTCCTACTATATTGGCGACCTTGTTGTACCGCCCGTCTTCCATACGTCGCATCGAGTACAATACACGTCGCTGTACGGGTTTAAGCCCGTCGGTAATATGCGGTATGGCTCTACTCAGATTTACATAAGAAGCATAGTCTAAATACCACGTATAAAACATTCCCGGGAGGTGATGCAGGCTCTTTTCGTCCAATACGGTAGGTAGATTATATTGAGAGTGGAGTCTATCGCCAGTATCGTTGTCGTCTTCAACAGCCGAAGATATCTCATCGTTATTCTTTTCTTCGTCTTGCAAGTCGTCGTTTTCAGTATATTCAGACATCTAATAAATGAGATTTGATTCAAATAAAATAGAGGCAGCAAAGTTACAAAAAAAGATGATTTGCAAAGCCGAGAGTAAGATATGATAATATAAAAAAGGCTGTATCATTATTTTTCTAGATACAGCCCGTAATCAACAAGTTAATATAAAAAATTAGTTGCTAAAATAACAGACCAACTCACCATTGTCCATACGTTCTACGTTATAAGTAGAAGCAAAAGCCATTATTGTTTGTAACGTATTGCTACTCGGCTCCGAATTTCGATACTCTTGGTCTAAAAAATTGAATAGTGTAGAGAATTTTTGCATAGGCATAATACTTTTGTGTGACGATTTTGATTTTTATACTTGAAATAACGCAAAATCATCGCCATTATTGTATCCCTACCCTTTTCTGTAATATTCTTTATTTAGAATAGCATAGACTTCTGCTTAGCCCACTTACGTATATTCATAATGGCGTATCTCGCTCTTCCCAATGCCGTATTGATACTGATACCTAAGGTATCGGCTATATCTTTGAACGACATATCGTAATAGAATCGCAAGACAAGTATCTGACGCTGCTCCTTGGGCAAAAGCGACAATAGATATTTCAACTCTTCACGAATATCGGTATCGACCATAATATCTTGTATCGAAAGAGCCTCCATAGCCTTACCTGCAGTGATATCCACTTCTGTTTGGTCGTTTGAGATATTGATTATGTTTTTGTTGCGTCTGAAGTAGTCGATAATCATATTTCGAGCCAATCGACAGAGCCAGCTAAAGAAATAACCTTGCTCCACATAAGAGCCGCTTTTGATATGCGTAACGGCTTTGATGAAGGTATCTTGAAAAAAATCTTCGGCTAAATCTTTGTCTTTCACTAAAGAATATATATAACCGAACAGAGGACTTTTGTGCCTATACAAAAGCATCTCAAACGAGCGGTTGTCGCCAGACAAGTATTGAGCTATCAATTCACTGTCTGTAACATTCGATTTCTTATTCATCTCTTTGAAGTTTTTTAATTTATTTCAAAGTAGATTTTTATCAATAGGCAAAGAAATTTGTTTATTAATATGGATTTGACTGATAATAATTACAAAACTATACTTTACTTCGAGGTAGTCTGAGGTGTTGTCGGTCGCTGTGTTGGTCTCTGTGTTGGTCTCTGTATCTGCCGTGAAGACGGAGTGTTTCTACCCGACATACTTTTAGCCACTATCCTGAAATTCATTACCTTAGTATCTTTATAATTACCTTTTCCCGTAATGGTAACACTTGCCGTACCTACATTAAAATTGTTAGCGAATGTAAGCGTATAATCGGTATCTCTTACCAAGACCTTTGCACCGTCTTTTATAAGAATATCGGGCGATATCAGAGCGTTTCTGAATGTTTGATCGTTGATAGGATTTATCATCAGGCTACCGATGGGTTTAGCTAAGATATTGAATTTTATTTCTTTAATATCTCGGTAATTACCTTTACCGATGATAGTTATAGTAGCCGTACCTACATTGACATTATTTATATAGTTTATCGTATAATCTCTATCTTTTACAAGCGTCGTATTGCCGTCTCTAATAGTCAATTCGGGAGTACAAGCTACTCCGGTATAGACTTGGTCTACCACAGGACTTACCACTATCGACGACTCTTGAGGTGAACTCTCGGTGACAGTAGTAGGAGCAGGAGTTGTAGAAACAACGGTAGACGTGCGTCTTGTTACATTTTGCGATACTGCATATATAGCTAATAAACTAAAACAGAATAAAAACAAACTTCTTTTCATAACTTACTATTTATCATTACGGTTACAACAATATTTTCTGCGAAGATAATAAAAATAATACAAACACAAACTTTTTTTACAATAATCGACCTGTTTTTTTTTCGGAAATCACTTTACGAGTTTTGCTATGTCTCTGAATTTGAGGTGATCGGCACCTTTCATCAGAGCAAATAATATCGCTTCGGTACTTAATATTTTTACCCCCTCCTGCCTCATCGCTTCTATACCGATATGTCTATTATCTTCGGAACGAGACGATACGGTATTGGCAGCAACAAACACTTCGTAGCCTTTGTCGATGAAGTCGATAGCCGTCTGATATACACAAATATGAGTCTCTATACCCGACAAAATTATTTGTTTACGGCAGTTTCGTTCAATATGCTCCACAAATTTGTCGTTACCTAAAGCCGAGAAACTACTCTTTGCTATTGGCGATAATCCATTGAGTGCCTCGGCTATAAGCGGATGCGTATTTCCAAGTTTGTCGGGCAGTTGTTCGAGCCACACGATAGGTATATCCAATATTCTACAACCTTCTATAAGTATCCTGCTATGATGCAGCATATTGTCGGAGTCGTAAACTATCTGCGACAATTTACCCTGTATATCAACTACTACCAATTGTGTGTTTTGTATCGAAATCATAAGTCTGTACTTTTATCGAATGCAAATGTAGTAAAAAAACGACAAATATCGTTTATTAAATATCTAAATCGATAAAAAAGCCATTCCGACAGACTATTCGTTTTTTTTGTAAATTTGCACGTTTTCAGAAAGACACAACCTATCGGCACAAAATGGAAGATTTTTATCAATATATATATAGCGGTTCGTTCGGCGGATACGATCCCGAAAAGTTGGAGTTGATAAACGATTATTTTTTGAATGCAGGTAAAAAAAATCGTTTTTTCGACTCGGATACCTACGAGTATGTCGTCGCTTTTCTCATCGAACAAGGGAATTTCGGGCAAGCAAGAGAGGTGCTTTCGGTTGCCGAAAATCTCTTTCCCGACAAAGAGGTTCTATCGATATTAGAAATTATCATCGATAAATACTACAATCTGGAAAACGCTATAAACAAAAGCAATATATATTTCAAGAAATACAAAAATCCAATTTTTCTACTTATAAAAGCGGTATCTCTATTCGAATCCAAAAGATATGAAGAGGGTGAAGTTGTTCACGAAAAATTCATAAACGATTTCTATACCGAGGAGTTGAGGGCAGAGGCATATTTTCAGATAGCTTTGTTACTCGACGACAATAAGTTCGACAACATAGAAGACAACGACAATGAGTTTTTGACACGCTCCATGCTCACAAAACGTTTTATCGACAAAGCTTTGAGCTATCCTTTGGATATCAGAGGACTGATATTCTATGCCATACAATTTCGCAACATAGGTAACCTGCGAGATGCACAAAACATACTAAACCGTGTAATCGATAAAGATTCGTACAACAAAGAGGCTTGGCGGTTGCTGTCGGAAATTTTGTTCGATGCAGAGCAATACAAAGAGGCAGCCGAAGCCTATAAGTATCGGATAGCCATAAACGATGGCGATAGTATGAATCACTTTCAGTGTGGGCTATGCTATAGTCGTATAGGGCAATGGGAAGATGCACTACATTATTACGAGTTGCAGGAGAAAAATTTTCCACTTATCCTTATGGATAATAAAGAGTTTTATCTGAAACTCAAAAATAAACAGGCAGAGTGTCTTATGAAAATGGGTAAATTTGAAGATGCTCTTCGTATCTGTACCAAAGCACTCAAAATAGACCCAAACAACTTCCAGATAACGGTAAGGACTGCACAGTGTTACAACTTCCTGAACGACAACGAAAATGCGATAGTATATCTACTGAAAGCATTGGAGATGAACAACAATCACCGATACAACGAATACGAGAATCTGTTCGGTACGATAGGAGATATTTTTTCGGAAATATCACAAGACCAGAATCCTAAAGAAAAAGAAGAGAGTATATCGAACGCTATTTTAGCATACAAAAAATCCATAATATTTCTTAATCTGTCGGACAATGCCGATAACAAAGATTTTGAGGACTTGCAGTACACAAATGCTATGAATTTACTGAAAATAGGGCGTTCGTATATGCTGATTGGCAAATATATCGATGCTCTTATCAATCTACAGATAGCCAACTATATAAATACCGATATGCCTACTCTACAGCTTACTCTTTCGATATGCTACTACTATCTGGATTTCGTCAAAGAATCGCTTATGCATTTCGAACTCATTCCTGCCGACGAACTCAAAGAGTTTAAGACTCTTATACCCGATCTCGTAGAGATAGAAAAACTATATAAAGAGCGCAATAAATAATTATAACACAACACGATAACAATGAATTCTCAAGCGATATATCGACTACGAAAGGTTATGTTAATAGGATTTTTGCTGTTTTTATCAATACAGTTGAGTGCTAATGAAACAGATAGTACGAGTCGTCTGTCGTGGTTCGATAGAGTCGATGAGTGGTATACTGCCAATATGAACTATGGTACTATCACGGCACTGATGGCTGCCGAGAGTTCGATATTCCCCGTACCGTCGGAACTTGTAGTACCTCCTGCGGC